>Ga0302280_1000007_pt1 | contig 354370 bp, 329 predicted proteins | sample III_Fen_E1_1_FD_198771 | JGI IMG/M metagenome (GOLD analysis project Ga0302280, IMG submission 198771) | Peat permafrost microbial communities from Stordalen Mire near Abisko, Sweden - III_Fen_E1_1 | ecosystem: Environmental > Terrestrial > Soil > Wetlands > Permafrost | place: Sweden: Abisko... | reverse complement strand
CTACATGAGCGAATTTTGTTATAAATTTAATAGAAGGTATTTGGGCCAAAAGCTCTTTGACCATTTATTAGTTGCAGCAGTAGAGAAGCCATGGTACACCCTTAGGTAGGCAAACGGATAGTCATTAGAAAAACCGATTTCCATTATGCATTTCATAAACAACTATATTAAAATAAAATATTTATATTTTGCTAGTAATAAATACTCTGAGAATGGGATGAAAAATCGCTCAATATGCGGAAATTAGATCTTTTTATATGTGTAAATGCAAAATGCGGACAAGGATGAAAGGATGAAAGGATGTGATTCTGAAACACAAATGTTATTCCGCAATTCTGCGATCCCGATAGCTATCGGGACTATGGAGGAATCTTTCTAAAACTATATCAAAGATTTCTTGCGAGGAGCTGCGAAATGACAGCTTTATAGAGGGGCTGAATAAAAAAGCCCCGTCCGCATGGCGGACAGGGCTCGAATATGATAGCAATGATATTATTTATTTAGAGAAGTGAAGTGATACCTCAGCTGCCAGTGTGGTCAGCGTTTTTTCTACTTCGTCAGTCAGTGGTTTGCTGAGTGCCTTGAGGGTCTCAGGCATACGGCTCTCGAGCTGAGTGAGCAGCATGGTTTCAAACTCCCTGATCTTATTGACCGGTACTGATTTTGCGAGGTTCTTGGTACCGATATAGAGGATAGCGACCTGCTTCTCTACTGTGAATGGCGAGAACTGAGGCTGCTTGAGGATCTCCACGTTGCGGGCACCTTTGTCGAGTACTGCCTTAGTAGCAGCATCGAGGTCGGAACCGAACTTAGAGAAGGCCTCTAGCTCACGGTACTGCGCCTGATCGAGCTTCAATGTACCTGCCACCTTCTTCATGGACTTGATCTGAGCGTTACCACCCACACGGCTCACGGAGATACCCACGTTGATCGCAGGACGTACACCGGAGTTGAAGAGGTTTGACTCAAGGAATATCTGACCGTCAGTGATAGAGATCACGTTGGTCGGGATATATGCTGATACGTCACCCGCCTGTGTCTCGATGATAGGGAGCGCTGTGAGCGATCCACCACCTTTGACGAGCGGACGGATAGATTCAGGAAGGTCGTTCATAGCTTTGGCAATAGCATCATTGGCATTCACCTTGGCAGCTCTCTCGAGGAGACGGCTGTGCAGGTAGAACACATCACCAGGATATGCCTCACGGCCCGGTGGGCGGCGAAGGAGCAGCGATACCTCACGGTATGCCACAGCCTGCTTAGAGAGGTCATCGTATACGATCAGTGCCGGACGGCCTGTGTCGCGAAAGAACTCGCCTATCGCACAGCCTGCGAATGGTGCGTAGAACTGGAGCGGGGCCGGATCGGCTGCAGACGAACAAACTACTACTGTGTAGTCCATAGCGCCATTCTCTTCGAGGGTCTTGACGATACGTGCCACTGTAGATGCTTTCTGACCGCATGCTACATATACACAGTATACCGGTTCGCCCTTTGCGTAAAATTCTTTCTGGTTAATGATCGTGTCGATAGCGATAGCTGTTTTGCCGACCTGACGGTCACCGATGATCAGCTCACGCTGACCACGGCCGATAGGGATCATCGCATCGATAGCTTTGATACCTGTCTGGAGCGGCTCATTGACCGGCTGGCGATAGATCACACCGGGAGCTTTGCGCTCTAGGGGCATCTCATACAGCGTGCCGGTGATAGGGCCTTTGCCGTCGATAGCTTCACCGAGGGTGTTTACCACACGGCCCAGCATACCTTCACCGACCTTGATAGAAGCGATGACGCCGGTCCTTTTTACAGTATCGCCTTCCTTGATCCTGTCAGAAGAGCCCATGAGTACGACACCCACGTTGTCCTCTTCGAGGTTGAGCACGATAGCTTTGATACCGCTCGGGGTAAACTCTACGAGCTCACCTGCGCGGGCATTGGTCAATCCATATACGCGAGCGATACCGTCACCTACCTGGAGCACGGTGCCCACTTCTTCTAGTTCAGCAGCTGATTTGAAGTTTGAGAGTTGTTCTCTCAGGATCGCTGATATCTCATCCGGCTTTACGTCTGCCATTTTAGTTAATAATTAATAGTGAATAATGAATAATTTAAAAACACAAAAGAGGGTTTCCAAATGCGGTGCAAAAATAGGAGAATAGGGGAGACTTACAAATGAAAATTTGAGATAATCTGCTATTGTAGATCCTTTAAACTGACACCTGCAAATTCCTTTATAAAACCAGCCCCAAATACCGCTGCCGGGGTCTTAAAGCCAGTTTGGGAGAAGTTGGCGGCTAAGGCCCGCTTAGCTATCTCGACGGCGGTCTCTGCGGTGAGGGTATAGCCTTCAGGAAGTGTCAGGACCGCACGTTTAGAGGCCCCGCTTTTGTTTGTCACCTCGCCCCACACGAAGCTCTGTGCGGTTTCGCGTTCTTTGTCATCCGGGCCGGCAGGCTTTTGTTTGATGCCGGCTATGGCCCTGTCCTTGACCCATCTCATGCGCAGTATCGGCCCGATGTAGTTGGATAGTTTCATCGATGTGATTAATTGCTTAGGTAGTACATTATAGACGCGGATATTTGGTATACCTGTAGTATAGAAAGCTGTCGACACATCGCCCCAAGGTATCTCTACGGCGAGTTTTTTGGTGAAACCAAAGTCTATCTCACGGGTCGTATATCCTGATTTGGTCGGTGTGATGCGGCCGTCCTTGCGTATAGCGCTTGGTTGACCTAATCCTTCAGCAATAGTGATAGCAGTGCCATGCGATAACCTGCCGCCTTTGCTCATCAGGCATAGTTCAAGTTGTGTGGCATCAGGCAGTTGCTCTTTGAGATAGAGCGCCATGCAGTCAGTAGGCACGACATCGAAGCCCACACCCGACATGATCATGATGCCTGCTTTTTTCGCAGCTTCATCCTGTCTGTTTGCACCTTCGAAGACTGAGATCTCACCAGTGATATCAAGGTAGTGCGCTTTGTTTCTCACACAGGCTTTTATCATGAGTTTTGAGGTATACATAAATGGCCCGGCGCAGTGGAGCACGACCTTGACATCTTTCAGGGCATTGTCAGCTGCAGCTGTATCTGCGAGATCAAAAGCCACATAAGGCAGTTTGAGTTCATCCGCCAGTTTTTTGACCGCATGAGCATTTCTACCGCTCAGGATCGGCTCCAGTCCTTGTTTCTTTGCCAGTCGGCTAATGAGAGCGCCGGTGTAGCCATTGCATCCGTATATCAGTAATTTATCTTTCATGCTATTTATTTTAGTTTTTACTAATTTTATTGGTATTTTGTATTCTATTACACATCGGATTTTAAAAATAACAAAGTATGGACGATAAAGATAAAGAAATATACATCAGGGGCCGCGGTGCGCAATCCAACCCCCACAACCGCTTCATCAAAAACACGCTCGTCACCAATCTCGATGATCTCGCTACCGAAGAGGAGCGCGAAGAAGCCCTGCTCCATAACCCCAAGACTAAATTCCTCGAGGTCTTTCCAAAGACTCTGGTCAACAAGGTTGAGAGCCCTGACCTGCGCGGCATGTATAGCCTCAATCCCTATCAGGGCTGCGAGCATGGCTGTATCTATTGCTATGCGCGCAACTCTCATGAGTATTGGGACTTTAGTGCCGGCAAGGACTTCGAGCAGAATATCCTTGTCAAGAAAACAGCGCCGACACTGCTCCGGCAGTATCTCAGCAATCCCAAATGGACCGGCGAACCGATGCTCATGTCCGGCAATACTGACTGCTATCAGCCCGGCGAAAGGCAGTTCCGCATTACAAGGCAGCTGCTTGAGATATTCTATGAGTACCGCCATCCCATTGGTATCATTACAAAGAACGCTATGATAGAGCGCGACATCGACATACTCTCCAAACTCGCTGCAGACAACCTCGTCCATGTAGTGCTCAGCCTCACCACACTGGACGAAAACCTCAAACGCATCATGGAGCCGCGCACTGCCTCTGCTCGAAACGTCCTCCGCACTCTGCGCTCTCTCAGCGATGCTGGTATACCTGTCAGCATCAATGCCGCCCCGATGATACCTGCCATCAATGACAGTGAGCTCCACGACATCATCAAGGCCTGCTCCGAGAATGGCGCCCGCACTGTCAACTATATAGTGGTCCGTCTCAATGGTGCTATCGGCGGTATCTTTGAGGACTGGGTCATGAAAAACTTTCCCGACAGGGCCAACAAGGTCCTCAATCGTATCAAGTCCATGCATGGCGGCAAGGTCAATGACTCAGAGTTCGGCAGGAGGATGCGCGGCGAGGGCGAATGGGCGGACATCATCAAGGCACAATATGTCGTCGCCATGAAGAAGTTCTTTCCCGATGTCAAACCCTTTGAGTATAATAGTTCCCTCTATCCTCAATATCGAAGTAAGCAGTTTACGCTATTTTGATGGAATAAAAACAGCCGGTATCACAGAGACCACAGAGAGATGAGTAAACAGCCAAGAGAACACAGAGTGAGACAGCGCTAATGCTCTGTGTTCTCTATGTATTCCTCCATATCCTCCGTGATCTCTGTAATACTTGTATTAAGACTCACGCCGCTTGCGTTGTTTTTCTCTCTCCCCTTTGGGGAGAGCCGGAGAGGGGTTTCACCTTACCATCTCCTACTCTCTCCACACGTGAGAAGAGTGAATACCTCTTATCAAAGATGAACGTCAGCCATATCCTGGTCCACGAGGTGTGGTACTTCAGATTGTCATAGAACTCCGGTGCCATGGCTTTCAGCTTAGGCAGGTTATTCCACGGTATGGCGGGGAAGTCATGATGCTCGTTGTGATAGCCCACGTTCAGCGCGATGATATTGATCGGGCCATAGTAGCTGAATGTCTCCTGCTCCGCATCCGGTGTGTAGTGCTCCTGTATCCATCTGCCGCCCACCGGGTGGAGGCCGATAGAGAAGAAGAACGAGAACACCAGATATAGCAGTCCGGTCCAGCCGCAGAGCAGTACTATCAGCACATCGAATGTCACTGCACAAGCCAGATTGATCCAGGTCCATTTGCTCCACATATTGACCGACTTGAGACGTGCTGGGCGGGTCACTTGGAACACCGGAAAGAACAGCAGCCAGAATGCCTTGCCGATGGCTGAGTTGCCGATCAGGCGTGCCTCCCAGTCGTTTGCCATGTCGGCGTCCTGGTCGTGGTCGCCCTGATGCGCGTGATGCTTGAGGTGAAAGACCACAAAGCCCATAGAGCCGGGCACGAGGTTAGGCAGGTCAGCGCCCATTGCTACCCAGCGGTTGGCGATCTTACTCGTGAAGACCAGGTTGTGCGTGGCCTCGTGGATGATGACATACATAGTATGATTGCAGAAGGCGCCGATGCAGAAGGCCGCTATCGGTGCTACCCACCAGTACTGCGGGCCGAGCACACGTCCGATCACATAGGCTATGCTCACCTGCAGCGTCAGTATGAAGAGCATGATGGCAGCCGTCCATGGATTGCGGCCTATCAGACTGCGAACCTCAGGGTGTGCCTTGAGGATATCTCTCGTGCGCTGCGGATGCGGCTGGTCGTACTGCGCCTGGTGAAAATCTGTTGTTTGCATGAAAATTTTTGATGTTGATTGAGACTCAAAGGTAATCTTTAAATCTTAAACCATCAGCCTGAGATTTGTCAGGGTGCTCAAGCCCAGTATTGAAGCCACTCTTGGGATATGCGCTCTCAGTTATACATATAAATTATCCATATTTCACAGTATACCCGCCACTAGTGCTAAAACATCAAGTCTCCCATTATTAGCAAGATATGAATAAAATAATTTAATATAGTTATTTTACGCTATGCATAATGAAATTTGACTTCTGTATTAATCCCCCAAAAATGCCCGTCATTGCGAGGAAATTCATCTTAAAAAATAAATATGCCATTTCCGAAGCAATCCCCGCCAGCAAAAACACACCATCCCCCACAAATACAAATATAAAATAAATAGGTGAATAATGCAAATTTGTAAATAACCAAAACTCAGCTTCGGTTGGGTGTTTTCACCAACCGAAAAGCGCACAAGGATCATTGGATCGGTGACAACACCTGCTACAGGTAGAATCTGAAATTTTAGCCGTCATGCTGTCGCTATCTATACTCCCGCTAAACCTCGTATGCAACGTCAATCCCACTAGCACAATCAAATGCTTGCGCTAGTTTAAGTGTACTATGACAACATCTTACTATTTTAAAACCTAGGATATTCATTGTAATATTAATGTCTGATAGGATAAATAATCATCAATGAAAAACAAACCGATCAAACCAGAAAAGCTGAGCAGAAAGCATCCTGCATTTAATAAAAACGCTGAGCCTTTCTTCAGCATTATTATGAAAGGCCTGAAAGGTGAAGTGGATGGCGAGCACTTCTGGGATGCCGTAGCAGAAAATGCAGTTTTTGAATTCCTCTATAACATCCCTGGCTTTACCAACCGGATAGAAGGGCGCGATGCATACATAGATTGGTTCGCAGATTATTCTATTGTCCTTCATGCTGCCGATCATTTGCATGTATATAAATCGACGAAGCCGGGTGTTATAATTCTGGAATACGAGGTTCACGGCAAAGTTCCTCATTCAGGAAAAGCCTATGACAACCGGTTTTGTTCTGTCATCACCATTGCAGATCGGAAAATAGTCCACTGGCGTGACTATATGGATTCGCTTGCCGTGATGAGTGCATTTGCTGATGACTGATGATGAAACTAAAAATTATCTATCGCAAATCTCAGCAGGCCACCGTTCAGATCATTGATGTTTAGTTTTTTGGAAATATTTTTGCGGTGTGTGCTCACTGTAGTGAGTGCGATAAACAGTTCATCTGCTATTTCTTTTGATGATTTGCCTGCCTTGATCAGTTTCATTATTTCGACTTCACGTCTGCTGAGTTTATTAGTGATCTCCGTCAGGACGAGTCGTTTTGTTTCTATATTCTCATCATTCTGGATGATGTATACATCTTCACCTGCGAGTATTTTCAGTATCCCCTGTATCAGCGTATTGGTGTCTGTCAGCTTAGGTATGAAGCCCTGTACGGGTATCGCCTTAAGCACTGCATACAGAGATTGCTGGTAGAAAGTAGATATGCAGAGTATCTTCTGGTCTGGATATTTTGATCGTACTATTTTTGCCGCTTGTACCCCATCCATATCCTTCATGCTTATATCCAGTATGATAAGGTCCGGGGAATCAACTTCCAATAATTCGATGAGTTCAATACCGCTGTTGAGAACATGGTTGACATGCAGGTCGGAATGTGCCTTGATGATAGCCTGCAGTCCACTCGCCACCATGGGGTGGTCATCTATGATAGTAATCGAATAAGGTCTTTCTGTCATCAGGTCAAAGGAATTTCTACAATAATAATAGTTCCTTTTGGACTACTATCAAAAGAAATTTTTCCGCTTAGAAACCTGACTCGTGAGCGGATATTTTTTAAACCTATGCCATCATTGGCCTTATCCATGGCGAAACCTATGCCCTCATCTTCTATCATGAGCATCAATATATGCGGATGGATGATGAACTGGGCAGTGATATGCTGCGTCTGAGAATGTTTCAAAGAATTATTGAGCAACTCCGTGAAAATACGAAAAAGGCTTATCTGAAGCCCTTTGGGCAGCTGGTTTATGAGTGGGTCCAGGTAGTATTCTACATTTACCTCAGATACTGCATTGATCACAGACAGGTGATCGCGGATGATACTGTCAAATTCACTCTGTTCAAAATCCTTAGGCATCAGGTTGTGCGATATAGTGCGAATATCCACTACTACCTTGTCCAGCTGCTGCTGAATGGGTAGCAGTATCTCAGCTGCCTCAGGCAGTCCTTTAGCCGTGAAATGATGTATCCCTTTATTGATCATCATGCGCAGAGCGGTGAGCATACTTCCTATACCATCATGCAGGTCTTCGGCGATCCTCTTTTGCTCATTTTCCTGTGTCTCGGCTATGCGGTCACCCAGCTCCTTTTGCATCGCCAGTTGCTGCTGCAGTAGTTGGTTTTTTTCTTTTTGCAGTACATTATATCGCTGGGTCAGTAGCATGGTCAGTACTATGATCTCTGCCATGATGCCGATAGCCACACTGCTGGGAAACATAAAGCTGAAATTCGTAAAACCGATACAGTTGAGATAGGAGTTTAATATACCTAGTATAGGTAGCATGCTGGTACAGAAATAAACCAGGGCTATGGGACTGCGCTGTATTACTTTTTCCACCACACTGCACATACCCATAAATACGGACACGAGCACAAACAGATTGCTGATCGTATGAAAATAATAAAAGGGATAGCTTATCCCGCCACCCAGGCTCCACATGCTGACGATGAGCTGTAGGGCTCCTGTGGCAAAACCCAAGCCTAACAGTATGCGGAATGGTAGCCAGAAATAGCTGTTAGTCCGGTCCTGCCCCAGCAGTAGCTGCATGACCAGACCGGATCCTACCATGCCCCAGTCTACAAAGGGCAGGGGCTCTGTCACTGCAGTGATGCGGTATAGCAGGTCCGGAAAGATCAGGACGGGGTAATATGCATCAATAAGCAGCATCATAGAGATAGAGAAGATAAAAAGAGAATACCAGAGGTGAATGGGGTCCCGCAGAGAAATGAATAAAAAGACATTGAAGAGGATGATAAAGATAAAGATGGATATATAGGCTGTATATATATTATTGGTCCTGTTTTCATGCTGCAGAAATGTATCAAGCGGCAGCAGTGTCATAGGTATATTGGTATTGTAGTGATTTTTAAATACATGAAAGTATAAGCCTGCTTCTGCTCCCGGTGATAACCATATAGTATCAAAAAGCGCTTTGACAGGCAGCGCTCTCCGCGCCAGTGGGGCATAAAAAGAAACAGCGCTGTGCGCATGCACACTATTGCCCGTTTCGATATAAAGCCGGGCAGAATCAATAGCATTCTCCAGCTGCCATATCAGGCATATATCTTTACTGCTTTGGTTATGCACGGGTACATGCAGCCACACGTCTACACAGCTCATCCCGAGGTTAAAGGTGGTTTTGTCACTCGGCCAGATGGCGAACTGCCTGCTGCGCTTGTGCTCTATTGCATCATTTATTGTTGCTTTGCCGGTAGTGTCTATGAGATAAGTGTAGTAATGGCTGACAGGTAGTTCATAGTCGTCAGGGTAGCTATACATAGTGGTACTCTGCATTGCGGGTGCATCTCGCATATCAGCTCTATGCTGAATATATTGCAATACAGTCACCAGTACCCATAGCAGAAACCCGGTGATGCTTATGGCTGCCAGAGCAGTCTTCCAGAGAGGTATGAGTCTGATTGTTTTCAAGACGAGGCTTATAAAACTAAGATATAAAAACAATTTATAGAAACCGAAAATATGTATTAGCGATACGAAACTATGTCATTGTACATGCATAAAAATACCCTCTCAAGGGTATTTTATCATAATAGGGTATTAAGGACATTTGTGAAAGTTAACCTCTGAACCGGGAAAAATATCCGAACCGTCCCTTTCCACCGGGGAATGAAAACGTAAGCGGAGTGCAGGAAGATGCATTCCGCTTTTTTTATGCTGAGATCTTGTTTGCTGGTGGTGCATGATCTCATATCTGGTTTGCAAATGCTCAGGCGACTTAAATTGTCCAGCCAAAAAAATCCTAGTACTTCTTAAAGATAGCCGCTGCATTATGCCCTCCGAAGCCGAAGGTATTTGAGAGTGCGGCTCGGACAGTGCGTTTTTGAGCTTTATTGAGGGTGAGGTTCATGTCCGGGTCGATAGCGGGGTCGATATTAAAGTTATTGATAGTAGGAGGTATGATATCTTTCTGCACCGCGAGAATAGAAGCCACTGCCTCTATCGCACCGGCCGCTCCCAGCAGGTGTCCCGTCATGGATTTTGTACTGCTGATATTCATTTTATGAGCCTGCTCACCGAATACCTTGCCGATAGCTATCAGTTCTGCCACATCGCCGAGCGGTGTAGAGGTACCGTGCGTATTGACATAGTCTATCTCCGTAGGCTGCATACCTGCATCCTCCATCGCAAACTGCATGACACGTATCACACCCAGTCCCTCCGGATGCGGGGCGGTGAGATGATAGGCATCTGCCGTCAGTCCGCCGCCTGCCACCTCGCAGTATATCTTTGCGCCGCGAGCGAGTGCATGGTCGAGCGACTCGAGCACCACACATCCGGCGCCTTCGCCTAGCACGAAACCATCACGGTCTTTATCATAAGGGCGTGAAGCTGTCTTAGGGTCGTCATTGCGTTCGCTCATGGCCTTCATAGACGAGAAACCGCCTATGCCGCTCATGGTGATAGCCGCTTCTGAGCCTCCTGTGACTATGATGTCGGACTTGCCGAGACGAATGAGATTGAATGCATCGATCAGCGCAATGGTAGAAGAGGCGCATGCTGCTACAGGAGCATAGTTAGGCCCGCAGAAGCCATGCTTGATAGAGATATGGCCGGCAGCGATATCGGCTATCATCTTGGGGATAAAGAAGGGATTGAACCGCGGTGTACCATCGCCTTTGGCAAAGGAGATCACCTCTTCTTCGAATACATTGAGACCGCCAATGCCCGATGACCAGATCACGCCTATCCTGTACGGATCGGCAGAGGTCTTGTCTATGCCTGCATCTTTGATGGCTTCGTCAGAGGCCACCATCGCATAGTGTGTGAACACATCCTGACGCTTGGCCTCCTTGCGGTCCATGTAGTTGAGCACATCAAAGCCCTTGACCTGGCAGGCTATTTTTGTTTTAAGTTTAGATACATCCAGATGATGGATAGTATCACAGCCACTCACGCCATTGATCAGTGCCTCCCAATACTGGGGTACATTATTTCCGATAGGAGTGAGAGCTCCTATGCCGGTGACCACTACGCGCTTGAGTGTCATGTACTGAATGATTGTTTAAGCAGCTGTCTTCTCGAGGTAAGCTATCGCTTGACCCACGGTAGTGATAGTTTCAGCTTGCTCGTCAGGTATTGAGATATTGAATTCCTTTTCGAATTCCATAATTAGTTCTACTGTGTCCAGTGAATCAGCTCCGAGGTCTGTGGTGAAGCTGGCCTCGTTTGTCACTTGGCTTTCTTCTACGCCCAATTTATCAACGATTATTTTTTTAACTCTTTCTGCTATGGTTGCCATTGTACGTTTGGATTTTGAGCCACAAAAATACAATATATACTGATACGGCATAGATTCGCCAATTAAAAATTGATTAAAGTGGCCAACTACGAGCATTAATTATTGAAAATCATCTATTTGTACTCTATGGAGATCCTTTTCGGGGCTATTTCTCCCCATCCTTTTGCAGACCCGATAGCTATCCAAGGCTGAGTTGAATTCTTCTCCCATTTCCATATATCTTTGCGACACTAGCATGACAGATAGAAAGATCACATCGGAGCCCGACAAGAATTTTAAGCTGATAGGCATCGCTTCTGCCGAGCGAGACTACAGGTTGTGCTATATGCTCACCGAGGCGCTCGGCTGGGAGATCACCCGCCTCGCAAATCATGAGATCGAGCTTCGCGAGCGTACAGCGAAACTTTCGGTGGGGACATTCAAAGCTGTCCAGCCGCTGACGGGCAGTGTTTTTTACTTATTTGCGAATAAATCCGGTGGCGAACTGCTGCTACCTGAGGGCGGCAACTTTGACTACCTGCTAAAGACCGAAGGTTCATTCAAGGGAGTAAAAGACATCCTGAAAAAAATAAAACAAATAGAGACCGTCCTCACCGCCTCTGAGATACCGGTCAAAGCCCTCAAGAACTGGGACCGCCTGGCATACGAAGAGCCGGTCGAGAAACCGGATGTGGTAATAAAAAAGAGGGGGAAATAGACTGGAGGAAGTATCAGAAGGATGTTTAAGACGACTACACGCATACGTTGAATTTTTTTATTACCTTAGATAGACAATTATGTATCATGATCACTAAAGAAAGGCTGCTAAAATCCATTGCTGACATGCCTGACAATATCAATATCGACGATCTGCTGGATCAGGTATTGTTTATCCAAAAAATAGAGGCAGGCCTTGTCCAATCTGCCCAAAACGAAGTGACCGAGCACAATTCTTTCAAACAAGAAATGAAACAATGGTTCAAATCCTCTGGACAGAGCGGGCAAAAGAAGACCTGAAGAATATTGCTGAATTCATCTCCCGCGATTCAGTGTACTATGCAGAGAAGCAGTTGGATAAGTTATACGAATCGGTAGAGGTTTTATATGAGCATTCCGAAATAGGAAGATCTGTTCCCGAATATGAAATGCCAAATCTCAGACAACTTCTAGTGAGCAAATACAGGCTTATCTATTTAATTGTAGATGATTCCAGAATTGACATCATCACCGTTCATCATAGTGCCCGGATACTAAACCTCGAAATTTAAGGTAGGTTTATATTGAAAACCGGATGTGGTAATAAAAAAGAGAGGGAAATAAATGGCCGAGCTATGGGACATCTACGACGCATCAGGAGCTAAGACCGGAGATTTGATAAGCCGCGATGAGCCGCTGAAAGAAGGCCAATATCACTTGGTAGTGCATATCTGGATCAAAAACGCTGAAGGTAAATGGCTGATACAAAAACGTGCCGACCATGTGGAATGGGCACCCGGCTTTTGGGCGGCTACCGGCGGTTCTGCCATTAGCGGAGAAGACAGCCTTACCGCTGCCATCCGCGAAACAAAAGAAGAACTTGGTTTAGACATCGACGCTTCACAAATGAAATTCATTTCGCGCATCATCAGGAATACGGCCTTTACTGATATATGGCTAGCTGAATCAAACGTCCAACCGAACGACTTGGTTCTGGAACACGCCGTTTCTGATGTCAGGTATGTAACAGTTAAAGAACTGAATGAGATGATAAAAGCCGGGGAGTTTATCAACTATTTGGCGCATGAGATGTATACAGAGGAGATAATGAAGCAATTGTTTAATACTTATTAATCCAGAACTAATAAAACCAATATTTCCTATCTAGTTGCCAGTCGAGAAACCCAACGTAGTAATTAAAAAGAGGGGGAGGTAATGCATAGCATTACTTAATTTATAATATAAATTTAATACCTTTATTTGTACTATCTAAAACGAATACCATGAGACCTATCCTGCTCCTTACACTGATCTGCCTGATGGCTACAGCCTATTCAGCAGATAATGAAACCATCGCAAAGAAAAAAGTCATACACCATCTACAGTTTCTAATAGGAAATTATGTGGGCGAGTCAGTCATGTACAAACCCATCACTGGACAGAAGGCTGTTTATACTCCCATGTACTGCTATGCAGTAGGCTTTGAATATAAAGTAGAGTTTTCGGGGCGTTTTGGCCTAAGGACAGGCATCAACTATTTCACTGATGGGGCTTCTGTAACGTCAAAAGAAATTTTTTATAATCTTGGAGGTTATCCTACCCCTACTAGAACTGACATATACAAATCAACTACTTTTTCCTCTTCTATTTTTATACCTATACATTTTATCTATTATAAACCACTACAGAAAGGTCGTTTGATACTTGAAGCCGGACCTGACATTTATTTCCCCACAAACACTTTCGGCAAAGAATATTATGGCGTCAGCGGGGATAATACTGTAAATGAAAATATACGTTCCCACACTGATCCGAGCTATTTTTTAAGTAACGGTATGCTTGGGTTTTCATTTGGTGTAGGCTATGAGAAAAAATTATCTGACAAACTTTCAATAGAGCTCATGCCCGACTTTCGCCTGATGAATGCTGTGCCTTTTAATTTTAACAGGGGGGTATTATCAAATGAGCAGGTACCTGCTTATACTGCCTATCCTTTTAATATGGCACTCGGCTTGAGTACCTACATCACCTTTTACTAGTATATACCTGACGGCAGCAGGAGACCACCCCTGGCCCCTCCTAAATTAGGAGGGGAGCTAACAGCCAATACAAAATACAAGGCTGTTTTGTATTGGTTCTCCTCCTATTTTAGGAGGAGTTAGAGGTGGTAAATCGGCGAACAGGGGCAACCTTCAGCATTACAACGACACCTCATTTCTCACTACGCAAATCCATAGCGCAATAAAATCTTATCTTCGCATTCCCGTTTGTTTAATTCCCCTCCTGTTTTAGGAGGGGTCAGGGGTGGTAAAATGGCTAAAGCACGTACAGTATTTTTTTGTCAGAACTGTGGCAACCAATCTCCCAAATGGCTGGGCAAATGTCCTGCCTGCGGCGAATGGAATACCTATGTCGAAGAAGTAATAAACAAAGATGAAGAGAAAGCCAAGACACGAGGCTTCTCGCCTAAAAGCGATGTGGCGCCAGTCGCGCTGCAGGATATATCTGAGTCACATACGCAGCGTCTCAGCACGCATGACACGGAGCTCGATCGTGTGCTGGGCGGCGGCATCGTGATGGGCAGCCTGATACTGATAGGCGGCGAGCCCGGCATCGGCAAGTCTACCCTCATGCTACAGCTCGCAGCAGGCATGGAGGGCAAGACCATACTATATGTGAGCGGCGAGGAAAGCGACCGCCAGATCAAGATGCGCGCTGACCGCATGAATGTCTCCAACAAGGACTGCTACATCCTCACCGAGACCAATACACAGGCCATCTTCAAACATGCCGACGAACTCGAGCCCGACATCATCATCATAGACTCAGTGCAGACGCTGCACTCCGTATATATCGACTCGCCTCCGGGCGCTATATCGCAAATACGCGAGTGCACCGGCGAGGTACAACGCTTTGCAAAGGAATCTCACATACCCATCTTCCTCATTGGCCATATCACAAAGGACGGCTCGATAGCAGGACCAAAAATGCTCGAGCATATCGTTGATACGGTTTTGCAATTTGAGGGTGACCGAAATTTCACATATCGTATCCTACGCACGATCAAGAACCGTTTCGGCTCTACATCAGAACTCGGCATCTATGAAATGCAGGGCAGCGGACTGAGGCCTGTGCTAAATCCATCTGAGATACTCCTCACCCACCGCGACGAACAACCTAGCGGTATCGCCATAGCGGCTATGCTGGAGGGCATGAGGCCATTCCTGATAGAGACGCAGGCGCTCGTCACACCCGCTTTTTATGGCACACCGCAGCGTTCAGCTACGGGCTTTGATGTAAAGCGTATGGGTATGCTGCTGGCGGTATTGGAGAAACGTGCAGGTTATCGGTTTGGCACGAAGGATGTTTTCCTCAATATAGCCGGAGGTATGTATGTGGACGATCCCGCTATTGACCTTGCGGTTATTTCAGCGCTTATTTCTTCTTATGAAGATAAAGTAGTTCCTGCTAAGACTGCCTTCGCAGCAGAGGTCGGTCTGAGCGGCGAGATCCGCGCCGTCAACCGTATAGAGCAGCGTATAGCCGAGGCAGATAAACTGGGTTTTGATAAAATATTCGTCTCCTACTACAATCAAAAAGCCATCGACCAGTCAAAATATACCATCAATATAGTCAGCATCAGCAAGGTGCAGCAACTCGTCGAGCATTTGTTTTAACAGCCACCTCTCCAAACCTCTCCAAAGGAGAGGCTTTAATCCCAAATTATATTAGATTTATCTAATGAAACAAGCAGCACTCTACCTACTTATCTTTGGCTACTTTGCCGCAGGTATCAATCACTTCTGGCATCCGAAGTTCTATTATAGAATAGTGCCTCCTTACGTCGGCGATGCATACTGGGTCAATATAGCTGCAGGTATAGCAGAGTTAGTTCTTGCTGCTATGATGATATTCCCGGAGACTCGTATGGTAGGTGGTTATCTGATCGTCGTCATGCTATTGGCTTTCATACCCGCACATATCTACAATTTCAAAGTAGACCCAAATCTTAGTACATTGCTATGGATACGGCTCATTATCTTTCAGCCTCTGCTGATCGCATGGGCATGGTGGGTGAGGAACTAGTATTGAGTAGTTAGTATTGAGTATTGAGACAATACAAAAAAGTCAAGTTTATTCTCCTGGAATCTCAGTGGTTTCATCTACTTTTTCTTCTTCCCTATGCAGGGTGATAGGAGGCAGGTCAGACACGATCTCGTTTTGCTCACCGATGCTATTATCATCAGGGATCATGATGTCTTTCAGCTTAGGAAGCTCCTTGGTAGAGTTGATGCCGAAATAATCGAGGAACAGCGGTGTGACTTTATAAAGTATTGGTTTGCCGACAGCGTCTTCTATCCTTCCTGCCACTTCGATCAGTTCTTTTTCGAGCAGTCTTTGTACAGAGTAATCGGAATTCACACCACGTATCGCTTCACACTCTGCTTTTGTGATAGGCCCTTTATAGGCTATGATGGCTAGTGTTTCGATAGCAGCGGTAGACAATCTTTTCTTTTCCTTTTGACCGATCAGGATGGAAACTGTTTTGTGATAAGCAGGCTTGGTAAAAAACTGATACCCCCCACCGATCACACGCAGTTCGAATGAAAAGAAATCATCCTTGTATTTGTTTTCTATCTCAGAGAGAACACCATCTAGGATATCTTCATTGATCACTGCCTCCGGCTCTAGTTTTTTGATACACTCCATCAGGTCAGCCTTAGTGACCGCGGTGTCACTGCTGAATATCAGGGATTCGATATGTTGATGAAGGTTTTCCAAATGAGACGATAGACATTAGATGTTAGACAATAGACTAATACAATTAACCATTTTCTTCAAGGGCAGCGGCTCCGCCGACGATCTCGAGGATCTCTTTGGTGATCGCCGCCTGGCGCTCTCTGTTGTATTGTATTTTCAGGCTGCGGATCAGTTCATTGGCATTGTTGGTCGCTGCGTCCATCGCCACCATACGAGCACCGTGTTCTGAGGCATTGGTATCGAGTAGGGCCTTAAAGAATTGCGTGTTCAATATCTTCGGTGCCAGCTCCTCAAGCAGGGTCTGCTTGTCAGGCTGGAATATATAGTTGTCCTTTTGCTTTGATTTTACTGCACCCACTACTTCTTTCTTCTCGACCGGTAGGAAACGCTCCGTCATCCAGTGCTGCGTAGCTGCATTGATGAACTTAGCATAGACCAGCTCCACCACATCATATTTCGTAGCGAGGAAATCCTCTGTGATCTTGGCCGATACTGCTGTAGACTGTTCGAAAGTCACGCCATTCATCAGGCTGTTGTGGTCCGTGATCAGGGTAATGTCTTTAGCTCTTTTGAAAGCATCATAGCCTTTCTTTCCGACGAACATCATTGTGATATTGCCTGCTTTGCGCTGTGCGGCATAGGTCTCATTGACCAGGCGGCTGGCGGTCTTGATCAGGTTTGAGTTGAAGCCTCCGCATAGGCCCTTGTCAGAGGTGATCAGCACGATGAGGATGTTCTTAGGCTCAAGTTTTACGTTTACTTTCAGTGAGATGTCCTCACCTTTCAGCGCGTCCATGATATTGCCGAGGATATAGTTTAGTTTTTCGGAGTAGGGACGCATCTGCACGATACGGTCCTGCGCGCGTTTCAGCTTAGACGCAGACACCAGCTTCATAGCCTTGGTGATCTGCGAAGTGGTATTGACACTAGCGATACGATTGCGTACTTCTTTGAGATTTGCCATTTCTTGATTATTGCGGTGCAAAAATAAGATTATCCCGCACTTGTCCAAAGGCAAAATCTAGCTCAAGCCGTCTAAAGGGGGCTTAAAACGATAAGGTTTGGGCTGTTAAAGTCCCCTTTAGGGCCTGCCTGCCGGTCAGGTAGGGATTTTGGGATAAATCGGCCATCTTTAGAAGAAAAAAGATATATTCCTATTTGAAAATAGCATCATATTTATGATAAATAGATTGATAAAATGGAAATAACGCTCAACCCGGTCGCAACTGTCAAAAATTCAAGAACAAGTCCCATAGATGATAACTGGGAGGAAGTGATCGCTGAGATCGAACTCGCCGCGCATATCCCCACAGAGGCTTTTGAAAACATCTCTGACTTCTCGCATCTCGAGATCATTTACTTTTTTGATAAAGTGGAAAGCAAAGACATTATATACTCAGGTAGGCCGAGAGGTAATCCTGGCTATCCCGTGGTGGGTATTTTCGGTCAAAGAAAAAAGGACAGACCAAATACCATAGGGCTTTGCACGGTGGAACTTTTGGAGCATAGCGGCAGAACTTTAAAGGTCAAATATCTGGACGCGATAGACGGTACGCCAGTACTTGACATAAAACCTGTCATTAAAGAATTCCAACCTAAAGGAGAGATCAGACAACCGCTTTGGGTAGCCGACCTGATGAAAAATTACTGGAAATAAATCATATGCATTGGACAAATTCGTCACTATAAAAACTTTCACCTATGCTACTGAGGTCGCTGTCATTCGCGGACGGCTGGAATCTGAGGGGATAGACTGCGCGGTGCAGGACGAACTAACAGTGCAGGCCAATCCCTTTTACTCCAATGCCATCGGAGGTGTGAAACTGCAAGTAAGGCAGAGTGATGTGCGAAAAGCGGTCGAGATATTGGAAGAAGGCGGTTATCTCAAAGAAACAGACTTTCTGCCCACACCACTCTATACCTCACTCGATAATGCGACTTTTAAAATTCCATTTCTCAGAAACATACGATTGGAGTTTCGATTGATGGTGATAGTGGCTGTGATGGTGACAGCAGCTATTTTAGTGTTGTGGGAAGTGCAGGGATAAAGAAATCAATCTGGTCACTCATCCCGGTAATGTTCACCGTTTGTTATCTTCCCGCATATTGCTGACATTTATCTCATGGTATCATTCACTACTACGATATTGCGCTTTGGCGAGATGGGCGAAAAGACCGGCTGGACCTATATCGAGGTGCCCGCCGAGTATGCAGAGAAGCTCAAGCCCGGCAATAAGAAATCCTTTCGCGTGCGCGGAAAGCTCGATGACTATGTGATAAAGGGTGTGGCGCTCATGCCGATGGGCGAGGGTGATTTTATCATGCCGCTCAATGCAGAGATCCGCAAGGGCATCGGTAAACGCAAAAGCGCCAAGCTCTCCGTAAAAATAGAAGTGGATGATTCTCCCATTAAACTTTCTGACGACCTGCTCGATTGTCTCGCCGACGAACCGAAAGCACTAGAATTTTTTCAAAAGCTGACACCGGGACATCAGAAATATTTCTCTAACTGGATCGAGAGCGCCAAGACCGAACCTACCAAAGCCAAGCGCATTGGGATGTCTGTGAATGCACTCGCACGCGGCCTGCATTATGGACTAATGATACGCGAGCAGAAAAAAAACAACCCCTCCTAACCTCCCCTGGAGGGTTGGGTGGTGGGGTGACTATTTGGACTTTACTGTTCCCATTCCAGCCAGTATCAATGGCTCCTCGTAATCATAGAAAGTCAGATAGATGAAAGCTGTTTTAATCGAGCCATCAGCAGCAGTGTATGTGATCTGGTATTTTTCCTCCATTGCCTCCTTACCGAAGAATGCATGGTCGGATTTATACGGACAGCAGGTGCCGATGCGCTCGTACTTCAGAGGCTTGCCATTCGCATCACGCAGCAGCTCGAGATAGGTGCGTACATTGTTAGGTCCGCTTTCAGGGCCTTTGCCGACGCGTACCGGATGCTCGGGCGTATAGCCATAGTCATCGTTGTCAGCCATTCTCGTGAGCCTCAGGATAGAATGAATGGAAGTATCGTCTGCGATTGGCCTGCGCACGCAGCCATCGACCTCTATCTGAGCATCCTTATAGCCCAGGCGGCGCGCCTTATTAAAGTCCATGCAGGCTTCGACCCTTTTTCCGATCAGGTTATACAACAGGCCGCGATAGTAGAATGCCTCCATATTGATCGTGTCATGCCTGAGCAGGTAGTTGTAGTCCGCCAATGCCCCATCGTAGTCTGTAAGGTGTTTTTTGGTCGTGCCGCGATTGAGGTATGCCTTTTTGTAGCCGGGATTAAGAAGGATGGTCTTATCAAAATCAGTCAGTGCGTCTTCATAGCGGTGTACCATAAGTTCGGCTACGCCGCGATTATACCATGCCACATATTCATCAGGCTTCAGTGCGATAGATTTATTAAAAGCATCAATGGCATCTTCCGGCTTGCCGATACGCGCGAATTCAACTCCCTGCTCGTAGTAGTTCTTTGCTTCCTGCGCACTAACGGTCGTTAGCATCAGGGCAAATAAAATAGTGGAGAATGATTTTGCCATTACAGGTTTAGTATACTCAATAAAAGCGGTGACTTTGCGTCCCTCGTCACCTGTCCTTTGTCCCTTCTCCATACGTCAAAGGAAGTTTATTATTACTTAAACTCGTAGCCGATGTCCTTTCTATAGTATTTTTTATCAAATTGGATCCGTTCTATCATATGGTTTGACTTCGCGACGGCGTCTGCAATATCCTTTCCAAATGATGTCACAGCCAGCACCCGACCGCCATTGGTCACTATATCATGCCCGGAGTTTTTAGTGCCGGAGTGAAAAACGATTGTGTCCTCTGTAGGCGCAGGAAGGCCTTTGATCACCTTGTGTTTCTCATATTCGTTCGGATAGCCGCCTGATGCCACTACCACTGTACATGCGGCACGTGGATTGAATTTGATCTGTTCGTTAGCGAGAGTGCCAATGCCCACTGCTGCGAAATGCTGTACGATGTCTGAATCAAGGCGTGGCATCACGACCTCTGTCTCCGGGTCACCCATACGGCAGTTGTACTCGATCACAAAAGGTTCTCCATTCACACGTATCAAACCAAAAAACACAAAACCTTTATACACCAATCCTTCTTTTGCAAAGCCATCTATCGTGGGCTTGATGATGCGCTCTTCGACTTTCTTTTTCAGCACATCATCGTAGAAAGGAACTGGCGACACTGCGCCCATGCCGCCTGTGTTGAGGCCTTTGTCGCCTTCGCCGATACGTTTGTAGTCTTTCGCCTCCGGCAGAATTTTATAATTCACGCCATCGGTCAAAACAAACACGGAGAACTCTATCCCCGAGAGAAACTGCTCTATCACTACGCGGCTTGATGCCTTACCAAATTTAGCATTGGCGATCATCTCGCTTAGCTCTTTTTTTGCTTCTTCTTTTGATTCGAGGATGAGTACGCCTTTGCCTGCTGCGAGGCCGTCTGCCTTGAGCACTATCGGTGCTTCCTGAGTATCTATGTATGCCAGTCCTTCGGCGAGATTGTCCGCATCAAACTCCCTGTATGCAGCTGTCGGGATATTATGCCGCATCATAAATTTCTTTGCGTAGGCTTTGCTTCCTTCGAGTTGTGCCGCTTCTTTTGACGGGCCGATGACATTAACTTTTTTGAGGCTTTCCTTTGACTGGAAATAATCATAGATGCCTGCCACCAGCGGGTCCTCAGGCCCTACTACTACCATCTCTATATTGCGTTCGGTCACGAGTTGCTCTATAAATTGAAAATCACCCACACCGATCGGCACATTGTCGCCGCATTGCGCCGTACCTGCATTGCCGGGCGCGATGAAGAGTTGCTTGCAAAGCGGGCTTTGAGAGATCTTCCAGGCCAGGGCATGCTCCCTGCCGCCGGAACCCAATAAGAGGATATTCATACTCATAGACGGATGGTTTTCAGGCTGCGAAGTAAGCACAAATCTCTGAATTACCAGCCAAGCAATTTATATAACTGGGCTTTCGAGTTGACTTTTACTTTGGGCCTATGAAGGCGTTTGAGCGGAGAAAAATGTTTGTCGTCGGACACCAATATTGATTTTGATTGCCATGCCAGATCCACAAGGTAATTGTCTTTGTAATCCATCAATAGCGAAAATCTTTTTTGACTCTCATAAATCTCTGTAACGGCATTGATGAAAGTAATATATTCATCAGGAGGCCTCGTCACTATACCTTGCAAATGTGGCCTGTGAATCACATCCAATAGTTCTTTGCATTGTTCATCACAGCTTATGATTGCAAAGTCATTTTCTTGAAGCGAATCAATAAGCCTTTCAGAACTGTTGGTATGGAAAATAGATATCCATACATGTGTATCTAAAACGAACCTATTTTCCGCCATGGGTTTTGCGGATATTATGGATGGTATCGGTGATTTCCTGATCAGAGAATTTCTTTTTTGGCTTTTGTTTATCCAGCTTTTTCGCCAGTAAGCGGGCCTTCTCCAGTTTCAATAAACGGAGCATTTTATCCTGCTCATTTTTGCTTACTGATTCGAGGATTTCCACAGCATTTTTGATAGTATCGTTAGATGTGACGAGCAGTGACATTACTTTTAGATTTGCTTTCCAAAGGTACAAATTTTTGTTCAAATCAAGGCCCCAGCTGCTGCACGAGGAATGCCGCCAGTTTCTTGTTAGCTTCTCTCGCTTTTTTCAGCACACGGAAGAATGCCTGGAAGACATGAAAGTAGCCTTCATATATCTCAAGTGTCACAGGTGAGCCTGCTGCTTTTGCTTTCTCGGCGAAACGTGTAGAATCGGATAGCAACAATTCGTCCGAACCAACCTGTATATAAATAGGCGGGAGGCCTGACAGCTCAGCAAAAATGGGTGATGCATAAGTGCTCTTTGCATCGGCATCACCGAGATAGTTGCTTACCCATAGCGGGAAGGCTTCTTTGACGAGCATGGGCTCGAGTAGTTCTTTTGTGGTTTGTGACTCGCCGCTCAGTGTGAGATCAAGCCATGGTGAGAGACAGATGGCGCATTTGGGCAAGGGCTTATTATGATCCCGCAGATAGAGTAGTGTCGCTACGGTTAGCCCACCACCTGCTGAGTCGCCACCGAAAGCAATATGCTCAGGCGAATAATTATTTGCGAGCAGCCAGTCGTAAGCGAGCACTGCATCTTCTACCGGTGCAGGATATTTATGCTCGGGTGCGAGGCGGTATTCGATGACGAGGGCTTTGATGCCGGAGAGCATCACCATCTGAGATACCTGCGCGCGGTGTGTACTGATCGAACCGGCAGCATAGCCGCCGCCATGAAAGTATAGTAGCACCTTATTGGTGTCGCGGTTATCGACGGGTATGATCCACTCTGCTTTCATGCGCTCTATCTGAAAGAACTCATAGCGGCAGGCCTTGTTGACCTTGTCAAATCTGCGGCCTATCTGTTCGAACCCGTAGCGCACGTCGGCGATGTCTCTCCAGTTGGCCTTCTTTTTAAACCTGCGCATGGCATATTTGACGATAGATAGCATCATAGCTTAGTGGATTAGGGTTTGGTTATTTTTAGGTTCTAATATGCGAAGATTTTTTCTGAGAAAGGCGCCGAGTTTTTCGATGGCAGCTTTGCCTTCGGGAATTATCATCCAGAAGCCCTGCCATGCGTGAAACATATTTGGCCAGACCTCCATCGTCACATCCACGCCTGCGTTTTTTGCCTTCTCCGCATAACGTGTGGAGTCAGAGAGCAGTATCTCGCATTCACCGACCTGAATATAAACAGGGCACAGGCCCTTGAGATCGCCAAAGAGCGGTGATGCATATGGATTGGTGAGTTCGGCATCGCCTGCATAGTTTCTCGCCCATAGGGGTATGCCTTTGTAGGGTACCATGGGGTCTTTGTGTTTATTGGTGATCAAACTGCGGCCCGATCCTGTGAGGTCGAACCATGGTGACATAAAGATAGCGCATGCGGGCAGAGGGATGTCATGATCTTTGAGATAAAGCAGTGTACCACCAGTCAGACCACCTCCTGCTGACTCGCCGCCGATGGCAATGTCCTCGGGCAGATAGCCCTGCTCCAGCAGAAACTGATAGGCTGCGACAGCCTGCTCTATCTGCGTGGGAAATTTATGCTCCGGTGCGAGTTTATATTCTATCGACAGTGCCTTGATGCGGGCGTGTATCGCTATCTGAGATGCTAGTGCCCTGTGTGTCCTAAGCGAGCCTGTGGCATATCCGCCGCCATGGAGGAAGAGCAAAACTTTATCGGCCTTTGATCTCTTTGGCGTAATCCATTCGGCTGGTAGGTCGCCTATGGTTATGCTTTGGTAATTGCACTCTGGTAGCTTACCCGGAATGACATCGGCCAAGCGCTCGAAGGCAACTCTAGCCAGCTTTGGATTGCTGTATGCTGTCTGCCCTACATTCTTGTAGAGGCGCAGCATATTATGGATGGCCAGCGTTCTGAAATTCATTTTTGCTTTACTTGGTCAAAGATTCCCTGGTGTATTCCACGATCATTAAAATTTTCCATGCCAGCCACAGATTAGTTTGTTCTATTTCCTGTTTGGCTAGCAAATGCATTTCTTTTTCGAAACTACTAAAGTCGTGTCCGTGATTTTGCACTACGACCTGTATTTCTTCAACGTCACGCGTGTCAAATAGTTCCTTTTCAGTCGGTATTTTATCACAAGCTGCCAGTTGTGCGAGATCATTGCCTGAGAGGTATTTTGAAGCTCTGATCCCTTCGGGTAAATGGTCAAAACCCATGCCAAGCTCATTGTGCATTTTAAACGAAGGCACACTGAAAATATTTTCGGGGCCCACACGGCACCAGTTCTGTTTGCCCATGCGGGCTATGTAATTCATTTTAAAAGGATCAATGCTGCCCTCGCTGTCGAGCACACTGTCATTGATGTGCAGCATCACAACTTCACAAATGATCAAGTTTCCAGCTCCGCCAGCCTCGCCTGTTTCTATCACCTGATTGACCTTGCACTCGAAACTCACATAGCATTCGCCCACTCTCGGCGGTTTGACCTTGACAGATGGTACAGCGGTCAGACCTGATTTCTCAAATTCATTCACGCCCTTTGGATACATGCCTGCGGCGAGGTTCATCTGATAGAGCATATCATAGTGGGCGATGTTCACCACGCATTCAGCTATCTCTTTTACATTGTCGTGTGTGTTTTTGGTCATGCCCGTCCTGCCGGAACGTGCAGGCGAGAATATCATGACAGGAGGATTAGAACCAAATACATTGAAGAAACTGAATGGCGAAAGATTGACGTGTCCATCACGGTCTACCGTGGATACAAAAGCTATCGGACGTGGCGCTACTGCACTGAGCAAATGATCGTGCAGCTTAGGCATAGGAAGTTCTTTGGGGTCGATGGTCATGGAATTAGTACTTAGTATTTAGTAGTGAGACAATACAATTATAAAAGTATTATTTCGAAGATGCGTATAAAGTTTAAGGCTCTTGTGCCGGAAAATGAAATCCACTATCTTTACAATACAAAAGATCACTATGAGCAAATTGGAGAAAATACAGAATGAGATTTTGTCTCTTTCGAATGAAGAAAGGGAGCTGATAGGGATTTTTGTAAAAAATACTGCGAATGCAACCGAACCGGGCTATCAGGAGGCCTGGCAAACTGAGCTACAGAAACGGCTCGCAGAAGTTCAAACAAAAACGGTAGACCTCGCTTCTACGAAATCTGTAATAGCCGATCTGAGAAAGAAAATATCAAAATGAGTCAGATTCATCCTGCGGCAAAGTTTGAATTAGAGGATGCAGCGTTATATTATGCAGATATTTCTATCGAATTATCTGAAAAATTTTTGATTGACTTTGAACAAACACTTTCATTTATAGAAGCTATGCCCTTGGTCTGGCCAGTTTATATTTCAGATCTTAGAAAACTAAACTTTAAAATATTTCCTTACTCTATAGTGCATAGCTTTTCTAAATCTGATAATGAAGTTGTTATTATGGCCATTCAACATCAAAGCAGAAAGCCATTTTATTGGAAAGACAGAATTTGAAAGTAAAATTATATTATTTACTCGGTAATATTTTCCCAACACATTCACCGAATCCGACCCTTACACCATCTCGCTCAGCATAGCCTTTCATCACGACAGTATCATTGTCATTGATAAATTTCCGCTCTGTGCCATCGGGCATCTGCACGGGGTTCTTACCGCCCCAGGTGATCTCCAGCATAGAGCCGTATGAATCAGATGTAGGGCCGGAGATCGTACCGCTCGCATACATATCGCCGACACTGATATTGCATCCGTTCACTGTGTGGTGTGCGAGCTGCTGACACATATTCCAGTACATGTATTTGAAGTTGGAATGGCTGACAGTCTTACTTACTCCGTTAGGAGTCTGGATAGCTACCTCGAGGTTTATTTCATAATTCTTTTTGCCGCTGTATTTCAGATATGGCAATACTTCCGGTTCCTGGACCGGGCCTTCGGCGCGGAAAGGCTCCAATGCTTCAAGTGTCACCACCCATGGTGATATCGACGAACCGAAATTCTTAGCCAGAAAAGGCCCGAGTGGCACGTACTCCCAACGCTGCAGGTCGCGCGCGCTCCAGTCATTGAATAACACCAAACCGAAAATATAGTCCTCTGCCTGAGCAGTGGTGATGCTCTCGCCGAGTGCAGTTGCTCGGCCGGTGATGAATGCTAACTCTAATTCAAAGTCGAGAGACTTAGACGGTCCGAATGAAGGCATTGCTTCTGCATCTGTTTTGGTCTGGCCTTTGGGACGATGTATCGGAGTGCCTGATACGACTATGGATGATGCACGACCATGATAACCCACAGGCAGATGAAGCCAGTTTGGCAGCAGTGCATTTGCCGGATCGCGAAACATCATGCCGACATTGGTGGCATGCTCTCTGCTGGAGTAGAAGTCCGTATAGTTTGGCACGGAAACGGGCATTAGCATTTGTGCGTCAGACTGCTTCACCAGTGCTTTACTTTTTAATGACTCATTGCCTTGTACTTCCTGATTGTTTATGTTGAGCAGTTCGGATATTCTTTCCCGCACGGCATTCGTGGTATGTTTTCCTAAGGCAATAAATGAATTGAGTGTGCTTAGTGAAAAAACATTTTTATCAAAAGGAATCTGGTCAAACATTCCTTCTTTCGCAAGTGCTGAGAGGTCTAGAATATATTCTCCGATGGCTACGCCTAATCTTGGATTACCACTATTTGATTTAAATATACCGAAGGGCAGGTTCTGTATCGGAAAATCACTATCAGCAGGCACAGGCACCCAACTTTTTAATGATGGGTCATTCGTTTTTGGCATACACTTGTTTTGTGCGAATATAGAGAAATAGACGTGAGATATTAGACGTGAGACATGAGATAATACATCGCTCTTTTGTATATTGTCCTTGTCTCATATCTCAAGTCTCCCATCTCCAGTCTTTTTATTTTCCACGTCCGTAGAGGACGGTCATCACGGTATAGACGATTATCTTAAAGTCCATCACGATGCTCATGTTCTCGATATAGATGATGTCATATTTGAGTCGCTTGACCATTTGGTCGACGTTAGAGGCGTAACCGTACTTCACCATCCCTAGCGATGTGATACCGGGTTTCACCTTAAAGATATGTTTATAGTATGGTGCCTGCTTCACGATCTGGTCTGCAAAAAACTTCCGCTCGGCGCGCGGGCCGACGATGCTCATTTCTCCGATTATCACATTGATAAATTGCGGCAGCTCATCGATGCGGTATTTGCGGATCCATTTACCGATCGGTGTGATACGAGGGTCGTCATCAGTGGTGAGTTTCGGGCCATACTGCTCGGCATCTGTGTACATGGAGCGGAACTTCAGTATATGAAATGGTGCTCCATACTGCCCGAGGCGCTCCTGGGTATAGAATATAGGCCCTTTGGACGACAGTTTGATACGAATGGCTACATACAGAAGCAGCGGACTGGTCGCTATGAGTGCCATAGTCGAAGCGATCACATCAAACCACCTCTTGGTGATGATCTGCCACTCGCTGAGCAGCGATGGTGGTATCTCTATGAATGCCTCGCCTATGAGGGAGTTCATCTTGGTCGTACCCGAGAGGATGTCGTACATGTCAGGTATGATACGGATGTATACGTTTTTGTCTGCCAACTGAATGATGATGTCATTAAGCTGGTGGTGCTCGTTTGATTCGATGGCAATTATAGTTTCCTCGATCTCATATTGGTGTACCACATGCGCCAGATCTGCGAGCCTGCCCAGTTCTTTGAGGTCGGTAGTGAGTTTATTTTGTGTAGCACCATTCAGGTTGATGTATCCGAGAAAGTTATATCCGAAAGGATTGTTCTTTGCGGAAAATTCCTCGTAAATATCATTTGCGTTTTGATTGCTTCCTATGAGGAGGGTATTGAAGCCGAACTTCTTTTTCCGAAGGGCACTTTTGCTGCGATTGAGAATAAGTATCCTGCCCAAAAAAGTAAAAGTGAACTCACTGATATAAAGCACAAAAAAAGTAAGGTAATAATCCGAATACCTCCTGACGCGATCGTCCAGCAGCAATAGAAAGAAAATGATCAGTGTGCCCAGCAGCAGGATGAGAGCGGTTTTGACCAGTTCCTGCAGGCGAGACTTGCGGTACAGGTCTACGTATGTCCCGCTGATATAATGCAGCCAGAGCCATATCTGAGGCACGACTATCAGCCCGACGAAAAACTGGCTATCCTGAAAAGGCAGCGAGGCGCTGAATGGCAGGCCCTCTATCACCACCTTGCGAAACATATACAGGCAGTACCATGCCAGCAAAGAGCTCCCATAGTCGCTGGCTATATAAAGCCATATGAGCTGTCTGCGTTTTCCCATCAGTGAAAATATAAGAGCTTGACATTGTCTACGAATACTGTATCCTGCTGACCCTGGCTATGATAGCCTGTGAGAAATATCTGAAACGTCAACCCGGGATTAGCGCCTATCTCCGAGTTGAAATCAATGTATACTTTATTCCATACGCCTATCGGGTTAGTGAGTATCAGCTTGTCAAAAACCGTGGTCTGAGTGACAGATCCGTTAGAAGAGAGCGTAGCGATCAAACCGACATCGAGGAGGGTATTGATATTAGGCAGCTTGTAGTTCAGCTCCATATATGCCTGTCTGCCGTTGGTAGTGATGACTACTCCATTTGTCTGTAGGGCAGTGAGGGAGTCTACAGTCGAGGACAGGATGATAGCACCACTTCTCAGACCTTCATACACATCACTATCTGCCTGATTGCTCACCGTTGTGATATTGGTAAATTGATTATCATTATCAAATGGTTCGACTATCGCATACTGTGTGTAAGAGTAGTAGTTATAAATAGGTTTATGATGGTAGACATGACCGGGTATAGCATTCTGGATAGTGAAGGTGTCGGGTGCATAAAAAGGATACTCCACCGGTGCGCTGACCACGCCATTGTCATAGATACCCGCGCTCACCGCAAATGAAATACCACCCCCGCCGAGTACCGGGATAGTGACAGGCATCTCATAGGCGCCCAGGTTATGGCTGCCTGTGGTAGCCCATACGCCGGGAATACTGGAGGACGATGAACCCAGCAGGGGATTTGTTACGACCACCTTGGGTGAGTCAATCTGCAGGTAGATGGGTACTCCATTGTTTGGCAGGGGATTGCAACTACTGATGGTGAATAGTAAACTCGCGATCACAGCTACCACTATAAAGGTCTTGAAAAAGGTAAATTTTGATCCTGGCATGCGCAATGGGTTTTTCAGGCTGTAAACGTAAGAAGTTTAAAAGGATTGTGGAAATGGGAATCAATATTATGCCTCAGATACCGTGCTATGGACCGAAAATGACGGGAAAATAACATGCTGGTCCTACCCTTCATTATCCCCTGTGGTCGGTATTGTCACCGATCCACCAAAATAGATAGAAATCCCGTAATTGTATATCTTTTAAACTACGAGAAGACCTCAAAAAGAGGCGTGAATTTTCCGCGCACTATGAGTGGATCGGTCACAAGACCGACCACAGGTGTAAATATTTTTAGCTTTTATTGCAAAATAAATTATTTATTGCTAAATTTGCATTATTAAGTAAATAAAATACATCTTATGAATAACTTCGTAATGCCCAAAGCGCCATCCATATTAAATCGGGAGAAAGACTGGAAGCCCACGCCGAACCCCAAACTCAAAAAAGGGCAGGTAAATGCACCTAATAAGCGTGGACCTAAAACATACCCCCAGCGTATACCTGCCAGCCCTGCTGTCCGGGTGTATAGCTCCGGCTGTAAATTTTAATTCGTCTGTGAGATGTTGAAGGTCAATCTGGTAGTGTCATATGGAGGGCCGCTATTTTGGACCAAGATATTCGTGGCAGATGCTGATATTTTGCCTGTGGGGGATAGAGTTACAGCAACAGCCCCACTGGTTATAGATTGGTACATTGACGGATTCGTAAGGCCGCCAATATTCACATAAAGGTAAGCCTGATTTGAGTCAAGACTGTTACTATATGTTGTGTCAGATACCAGATTATATGAGGTATTACCTACCGGGGGCAGCCCAAAAGTGATGACAAGCTGGCTGTAGGTGCTGATTGTGTTAGAATTTACTGGAGTCAGTCCTGCTAAAATATCATACGCTCCGGGTACGCTCGTCGGGGCAGTACAGCTATCAGCATAATAAGTAGTACCCTTTATGGTCCATGAGCCACCATTAGAGGGACTTGTGTCAGTATGTTTGCGGCAGGAAGAAAATGCTGTTAATGCTACGACCAGCATTATAAAAAATGTCTGTTTCATTTTATTGTTTTTAATGGTTAAATATGGATTTAAATAATAACTAATTTTCGTGCAAAGGCTTTGCCGTTTACATAAACAGTAAGAAGATATGTACCATCAGCCAAACCATCACGCTCAAACAAATAATCATATTTGCCAGCTTGCAAGTTTGATTCAATCAACACTATGGCTACTTTTCTGCCGTATGCGTCATCTATCTCCATAGAGACACGTGCACCAGTAGGCAGGCCAAGAGATATTCTGCACTCTGAAGACAATGGGTTGGGATACACATTCAGCGTAAAACTCACATCCTGAAGACTGCTGTCAGTATATGTGGTATTGGTAAGCGCGCCACTAAGATATAGCTGTGACAGAGAATCCTCCAAACGTTGCATTGCAGGTGTTACAATTGTGTCATTGGGATCATCATCACCAAGGGATTTATACTCTGTGGTCGTACCGGGGATCACATCTGAGCCACATATCGGACGACCAGTATTGTATGTAACGACTGAGCCGAACTTGGCCCAAAATTGAAGGTTATTGTTATGAGCACCTACATGGGGTGCCGTAAAATCCACATATGTGCCCGGTTCTGCCATCCCACCCTGAAACGACATGCTCGTCTCTGCACCCACCTTAAGATGGTTTGCCGATGTGCCTACACTCGCTCCTAGCCCAGCAATAGGGTAGTCAGCGGTGACCACACGATCTTCCAGATCAGTGTATGTGCCTGTTGTAGCATTAGCAACATCCCAGTATGTTGCAGGGAATTCCAGGCAATATAAATTATATAAAAGCATATAGTCCAGACCATTAAATTGATCACCAGTAAACTGGTTCGGTATATTGTCCTGGGGTCGTTGGTTGCTCCCCGGTCCTGTATTAAACAAGCCTGGAATCTTTCCCGAACCCCAGGTGTAATCCATTAACGGCATTTCGCATGGCCAGCAATTAGGGTAGTATAAATCCGAATAATGAGGGCCTGTCGGATTTGTAATAGGATCATATACCATTGGATTAGTTAAAAGAGATTGCCAATGCGATTGTGGTTGTATTGGTGCATAGCTATTTAAAAATGCGGATGCTAGGTCCAAATAAGGAAATTGCATAAAATTGCCTTCATTAGCAATGGCATTTTCCCATTTTCTTACTGCTCGTCTAGGAAAAAAAATAGATTCATAAAAAAAAGCATTAATAAAATCGCCTGCATTGGGTGGCTGGATAGGGCCAACCAAAACGGCTAAATAAGCCTCGTACTCAGTGGCTACGTGTTGTAAAAGATCAGATGTTCCATTGTTAGTGAATAATTGATCTTCCACAGTTTGCCATGGGAGTGTGCCTAATCCAACACCACCACTGATATAAGGAGTAAAAGAAGCGACAGGGGGGTGCTCTTCTCCATATGCATTACCTGCAACTGTGAGTGCCCATGCTTCTATCAAACAATCAGCTCCTGTGCAAACCAGACTCCCTCCGGGGTTTAGTATAAACCATTCATTGATTCCCGGTAGAGGAGAAGTGACACCGCCAATATAGTCCACTAGCCTAGATATAGCCTTACGTGCTTCATATCCCACATCATATCCTGATTGTACCAGCGCACCTGATGGCACACACTTGGAGACGAATGACAAGCCCCAAAGCATACGGATCGCCTGATCTTTGCTCATCATTCCCGGGCCCCATACATTGGGAGGAGATGCAGTTGCACGATCATTGGAACACGCAAAATCGTTGCATGCATAAAAACTAACAACATTTTTGTAGCAATCACTATTAGTATAAGTTTGCCCATTGACATTCACCGTCAATGAACCAAAACAATTATAGGGGTTGCTTGGTGAACTGTTTGGGCCATAAGGCGGGTTATCGGTGGGTGATGTGTATTGCGTTTGCGCAAAATTTTGATTGACATCGTCCCTGTAGAAAAGGCCATCATTAGTAGTATATGGCCAGGGTGGGGTCATGCCGTATTTATCCCAGGCGGCTTGCTCCAGCCTGTTATACGCTTCCATTGCATACATCAATTGAGATTCTGTCTCAGCAGAGGTTCTACCATTTGTTCGTAGCAGTTTCCACTCAGTAGCCAGCACCGCGAGGTATTTTCCCAAGTCAGTGCCTTGACCATCTGTCCAATCAACTATTCCAGGTATTGGGCCAGTTGCATTATATATTCCTTCATTTATACAATCACCTGTCCAACTACCTTGTCGAGATGGATTGAATTGGCCGTTCTGATTAGTAAAGGCATTATTGGCCCAAATATTGGCTTCTCTTATTCGGGCCGGTGATGAGAGGCCGGACCCAACCGCCCCTTGTCCCCTGACCAGGAAGCCGGGTTCTCCCATTACTGTGATAGAATCGGGTGTGACATAATCTCCCACCAGCCGATAGCGGTATTTCCAATAAACCTGGGCAGCTTTCACATAGTCAAATGATTGTGAATTGGCAAATAATGTGGTGAGTATAAAAAATAAAAATATATTGTATTTTTTCATAATTTTTTTTTAATAATTAAGGACAGATAAACACTAGATAGAAAAACCTACTATTGGTCATATCCACAGACATAACTACCCCAATTTAAAGTCTCACCACTGGTGATAGCATTATATAGCGGACTACCCGGGCAAGAATGAAGAATATAGACACTATCCCATTTTTCTACTGTATCCACTTTCACTAAAACCGTATCATAACGGTGTAGAACAGTATCGTAAGACACCGTAGTACTACTATCATATTTGGGGAATGTAAATGGGCCTTGTTGAGTACAAGTGATACAGCTTTTTTTACAATTGCATAGACATAATGCAAGTAAAAACCCTAATAGCAAACTGACAGATACTTTATGTACCTTAGTATTCAAATGATTATTTTTTTTCATTTCAGTAATTGTTTAGTTGACAATCTATAACGGTGTCGATTTTAAAAGTTGGTGGAAAGACCAGATTCCCATAATGATAATGGCTGTCTACTTCGCAACTGGTAAAAGTCCAGCCGCCTATAGTTTCTCCACCCGTCGTATCATACCTGATCTGTCCATAATTATAGAATGTATCTATCAGATAGGCGCTGAGCACAGTCGCATAGCAAGTATAGCAGGGCTTCTTGCAGCCGCCTGCTATGAGCAGCAGGATGGAGATACAGAGATATAGGAATGTCTTTTTCATAAATTGAATTTATACTAATCTACTTATTTTTTTGCAGTTTTTAGTTTCTCCAGTTCACTTTTTAGCTGTATCACGTAGAGGGTCAGTTCTTCTATTTTCTGGAGCAGTCTGCCATCCATTTTAGCTACATCTATGCCATTTTTGGCTACATCGTCGGCAGATGGTATATCAGGGAGGTGGCGATTCTTTCTGACATACTGTTCTACATCAGCCAACGGCCTGAGCGCATAGCTGCTGTCAAATACCATATCAAACCAGTCAGGGCTAGTACTTGGCGCCACTTTGAATGACTCGGCCAATACGCCCCCCTGTACATATAGCATATATCCATTAGTAGTGGGATAGATATTAGGTGTGGCTACATTTCCTATCTGTACATAACCCGATACAGTTGCATTACCAGCTACAGTCGCACTCGCCCCTACACTCAGGGACTGCCCGACATTGACATTGCCTGTCGTATTGACACCTGTGGAGTAGAGGATATTGGAAATATGTGCATCTCCATTGACATCGAGCGGGTATGCGGGTGAGGTTACACCTATGCCGACATTACCCGATACGAGCACAGTACTTGCGAATGTAGCCACCCCGCGTGTATACAGAGTACCATTTAATAAAGAATTGCCACTTATTAGGGCATCTTGTGCCACATTAAGATTGTTTTCGAAGGTTGCATTGCCCACTACTTCGAGCGGTGTACTAGGCGTAGAAGTCCCTATACCCACATAGCCGGATGAGTTGACCACCATATCTGTGATCAGAGTGCCACTATTGTTGCGATTTACTAGTAGGCTATAGCTGGCATAGGGTGCAGTAAGGGGCCCGGAAGCTACTCTGTTATTATCCACCTCGAGTACCGAGTTAGGCGAGGTTTCTGAGACCCCGTCCGGAGAGGCACCCTGACCTGATACTGTGAGCGTAGAAGCGGGTGTGGCTGTACCTACCCCTACGAAATAGTAAACTCGCGATCACAGCTACCACTATAAAGGTCTTGAAAAAGGTAAATTTTGATCCTGGCATGCGCAATGGGTTTTTCAGGCTGTAAACGTAAGAAGTTTAAAAGGATTGTGGAAATGGGAATCAATAATAGGTCTCAGATACCCGGCCATGGACCGAAAAATGACGGGAAAATGACGGACAGGCCTTTTATTCCACGATCAGTTTGTTTACAGATGAATCGCCATGCTGATCACTTATCCTGAGCAGGTATACCCCTTTGGAGTATTGAGAAACTGAGAAAGTAAAAGCAGGGGCTTTAAAATCTCCAAGATCAGCGACCATTTTGCCCGTCATGTCGGTCAGGACGGCATTATAGCTGTCAGCACCTGTGCCTGAGATAGAGATAGTGCAGGATTCTATAGCAGGATTGGGGTGGATATAGACGGTCTCAAGGGGGCTGATACCGGCTATGCCTGCATTGATGATATGGAGTGTATCAGAGCTTTGTATACATCCATTAGCATCCGTCAGAACAGCATTGTAATATCCGTTTTGAGTGATAGTGATGCTGACAGAGGTGTCTCCGGGGATATCTATACCATTCAGCAGCCACTGATAGTGCTGCGCAGAGGTATTGTCAGTCAGGATACTGCCCGACCGGGAGATGGTGGATGGAGCAGGATTGGTAACGCTAAGATGCAGAGTCACTATACTGTCGCAACCTGCACCGGAGATGAATGTATCGATGTATGTGCCCGCCTGTGTGAGTATATGCCCATTGAATAAATAAGAACTGCCGCGGCAAATTTGAGTACTGGTGGCGGTGACCGTACCGGTTGAGATAGTGACCGCCCCAGAAGTATCAATGCAGCCATTTGTATATGTCATGACAGCCCTATAACTGCCCGGTTGATTGGTTATAAAAGAGGTGTCTACACCGCACCATTTAGTTACCCACCCCTGATTTGGATATCCACTCACATTCAAGTTAAGAGTCGATTCTAATACATAAATACATCCTGAAGCATCCATATAAGCATCCAGAGGAGCTGATAATGCAGGTTGGAAAAATTCTGTATACCCTGATATTAATGTTTTACTCGTGGAATCTGCAACGTTCCAGCTTACAATACTGCATGGAGGCCCTGAAGATGAAAGAAATCCATTATCCGCTATCAAAAGATTTCCATGATTATCAAATTTTATAAAATAACCGCCTGTATAGTTTACGTTATTACCTGTTATAAGGGTGCCGACAGTATCACCAGGCGACCATCGATATATACAGCCCCAATAGATATCGCCTACATAGACATTGCCAAAATTATCTACAGCTAAACCACCAAGTTGGCTTAGCTGGCTATTATTTTGAATACCATTATCGGGCCCGTTTCCTCCCGCCACAGTAATGCCTGTAGTGGCTCCTTGCGGCCATTTCTGGACTCTGTAATTGAAATAATCAGTGATATATACATTGGCTGCATTATCTACATATATTTTATCGGGCCAATCTAGCTGGTTAGCAGCACTACCCGCTCCATTGCCCCCTGCTACCGTTACACCTTGCGTAGCCCCATAGTTCCAGCGCTGCACGCGATTATTCAATACATCGCAGATGTATAAATTTCTGTTGGAGTCAACGAAAATCCCAGAAGGGCTATTGAGATAAGCCGGGCCATTACCAGCTATACCTGACGGGTCTCCTGCTACTACCACACCCATACTATCACCGGGTGCCCACTTAATGACGCGATTAGAATCGCCGGATATATATACAGCGCCATATCTGTCTACAGCCATATCTGTCACTTCTCCCAGGTTATAAGCACTTTGTGGAAACGGACAGATGAGTTGGTTTATAGTGACCGTATCGATAACACTGTTGTTTCTCATCCAATATATAGGAAAAGACGTAGAATAACCTGATAAGTTTATTGTGTCAGAGCTATTGCAGTTTCCTGAAACTGACAAGCTTAAAGAGGGCATTTGAAAAGTAGAAATGGTCATAGTGTCACTTACTGCTATATATCCGCTATCTATTGCTACCACCCATATACTATCTCCGTTTTGCAGGTTCACAGGAGTGTATAAAGACGAATCAGTTCCTACCGGAATTCCATTTCTATACCATTGGTAATGTATTTGGCTACCTATCCGATTATATATTTCTGCCCAGATAGTGACATCATTTTCACCTTGGCACATATTCATGTTGAAATTGTATATCTGTGCAGAAGGCGGTAACGGCGGTGGCGGCGGCGGTGGTGGCATGGAGATATAAATAATATTACTTGTGTCATATGATGTCACAAGATTATTGCAAGAATTTACTGACACAACTACCCATATACTATCGCCATTATAATCTCCATGTAGCCCGATAGCTGGCGAACCCAACCCATAATTGTAATATATCGGATTTCCATTTATATACCACTGGTAGCTGGCATTCGGTATATAGGTAGCGCTGAATGAATCCAGGCCCGCAATCGGGAACCCGTTGACAGTGGATATTGTGATATTAGTATGGCTAACAGAATAAGGATTTCCTACATACATATTGAAATTGTTATTGGCGTCTATCGCGCCTGCCCATACAGTATCGTTTGACACATAAATAGCTTCGGTAGTTACCCAATTTTCATAAATGGGATGCTCCCAGCAGGTAGCGACACCTATAGGTAGCAGTATTTGAGCCAAATAACGACTGTTACTTGACCCCCCCAACGAATTAGAATACCCACCTACCCATAGCGTATTGCCCTGCGGAAACATACACAGTGTTTGATCACTGCTAGGATAAAAATTAAAATTTGTTGGGACTCCTGTGGAGTCAAGAGCCAGAAATCCATAGGCAGGGTAATTTCCCAATGAATCAAAAGATCCACAGACATAAATATTGCCATTGTATGACAGTATCTGGCTGACCCAGTCAGTTTGGGCACTACCCATTACAAAAGAAGTGTCCAGATGGCCAGTTGCGACACTATATCTGGCAAGGTTACTAATATTCAAATAACTGTAATTAGCTGTAAAGCTACCTCCGGCATATATATAGTTTCCCACTTTGACTATTGCATTTACTGCGTCGTATGCCGCAAAAGTATCACTGCCCCAACTCGATACTGCACCTGTACTGAGGTCGAAATATTTGATCTGGAAACCTCCAGATGAAAAGCAGTTAAAATAAATATTGTTGCCATCTGCGTATAGAGCAGTGACCATTTGAGTAGTAACTGGTGCAGTAGGCAATAAGGCTCCAGTAGCTGCATCAAAGACAGCAATATAATTTCTGGGCTGGCCCGCTATCATAGTAAATTCGCCTCCTACGATCAACATGCCATTCTGCACGAGTATAACATCTACTGGGCCATTAGGTGCAGGCCGCCAACTTTGCAAGGTGCCAGTGTCAGCATATAGCATAGCCAGATTAGGGACATAGGTCGAACCTACGGTATCAAAGATCCCGCATATGAATAAATTATTCTGATAGCGGGCGATACCCGATACTTCAAAACCGGATACGACAGCAGTACCCGGTTGTAGGGTCTGGGCATCAGTTGCTAACGAAAAGATTATCGAGAGGACAAGTAGGTTTCTTTTCACAGACATTTTGTTATTATAAAGATAGCATATGAAAAAGGAAGAGGAAATAAAACTTCCTTTCTTTTCCGTTTATATTTATGGTACTCTTTGGTGGATTAGTCATAATTTACTATATTTGTATTACATAACTCATTAGAGCAAATTAAATATCAATTATGCATATTTTATTTTAGAATGAGAAATTAGTCTATGTGAAATGGATTGATTAATAGATTTCTGACTTTTTTCAAAAAAGGGGGGTTAAGGTGGTAAAAAAGAAAAAATTATAATACATAAGTGATCCTTCGGCTACGCTCAGGATGACATAATTGTACTTGTATTTTGCGTAAGCGATAGAAGCGGATAGCCCGCCCGAAGGGTACGCCATAAATTCCTTTTTAAAAGTGTAAAGGTGGCACCACCAGCTGGCTATTGATGCGGTCGAGGATGCGCTGGCCGAGCTCCATCGCGAGATAGCCGTCGTGGACGGTGACAGGAGTGGGCTTATTGGTCAGGATGCTTTTGAGAAAAAGCTCCAGCTCCATTTTGATGGCATTGACCTCTTTAGGTTCGGGGATGTCGTAGGTGATGTACTTTTTGGTATTGTCTGCCAGCTCGATCTCAAACTGGTTTTCTTTATTGGCAGTAGGATGGTCCTCTATCCTGAATATCTCCGATTTCTGCTTGAGGAAATCCATGCTGATATAGGCCCCCGGCTGGAATATCCTCATTTTGCGCATGGCTTTGACTGATATCCGGCTGGCAGTGAGATTGGCCACACAGCCATTATCGAACTCGATGCGGGCATTAGCTATGTCTGGTGTGCGGCTCACGATGGCTACTCCGCTGGCGCTGATCTTTTTGACATTGGCCTTGACGAGACTAAGGATGATGTCGAGATCATGTATCATCAGGTCGTGGACGACAGATACATCTGTACCGCGCGGGTTGAACTGCGCCAATCTATGCACCTCTATGAATAGCGGCTTGATGAGCTTCTTATTGAGGCTGAGCAGGGCGGGATTAAAGCGCTCCACATGGCCTACCATGCATTTGATGCGGGCCTCGTCAATCAGTTTCACGAGGGTAGATGCCTCTGTGGTGGTGTAGGCGAGGGGTTTCTCGATAAAGAGATGCTTGAATTTTTTGATAGCTATCACCGCACAGTCATAGTGGGTCGTGGTAGGTGTCACGATGTCTACAGCATCGCATTTGTCTATCAGTTCGTGCTCGGAGTCGAAGAGCGGCACATCAAAATCTGCTGCCACCTTTTCGGCCTTGGGGCGGTCAGGATCATACAGGCCCACGACCTCGAAGCCTTCTATTTCTTTGAGAAGCCTGAGGTGTATTTTGCCCAGATGCCCGGCGCCGAGCAGACCTATTTTTACTTTATCCTTCATATGTAACCGTCAGCTAATGTAGCCTAGTCACCACTGTGGTCTAAATAATAGGGGGAAATGATGTTAAAGAGTTTTTGTGGACTGTCTCAATTGGAGGACTTGAGGCAATGAATAATGAATAGTGAATAATTAATAATGTAAATACATTACAATTAGCATGAATTGTTTAGTGGGAATGACTTGGATAGCAGTCAACGAATCCAAATACATCGGCACGCGGATGACACGGATCAAACGGATCTTAAATTAATAACAAAAGCGGGAATGAAATCTGTAATTCTGTGAATGTCTAGTTCGCCCTATCCATATACTCGCGGGTGCGGGTATCGATCTTGATCTTCTCTCCTGCATTGACGAACATTGGCACCTTGATAGTAGCTCCTGTTTCAACTACGCAGTTCTTCTGAACGTTTGATGCAGAGTTGCCTTTGACACCCGGATCAGCTTGTGTGACTTCGAGTATGACGAAGTTAGGCAGCTCGCAGGCGAGGATGAGGTTGTTTTCTTCATGGATGATGACATCACATACATCGCCTTCTTTCAGCAGGTCATTGTTTTCGATCATTTTGCCATCGATCAGGATCTGCTCGAATGTCTCCTGGTCCATAAAGTTATAGCCCATAGCATCAGAATACAGGAACTGATGCGGCCTGCGCACTACGCGTGCGGTGATGATCTCATGGCCTGAGGGGAAAGTATGCTCGAGCACACGGCCTGTCTTGAAGCTCTTCATACGGCAGCGAACGAATGCGTTTCCTTTGCCGGGTTTGACGTGTTGAAATTCAACAAATTGGAAAATATCGTGATTCCATTCTATACAAAGTCCGTTCCTGATTTCTGCTGTAGTAGCCATGTGATTTTGATTTGAGTGTGCAAAAATAGGAAAAGCCCCCAAACCCCCAAAGGGGGCTTAGAATAAAGGCTAGGTTGTATTTAAAAGCCCCCTTTGGGGGTTTGGGAGCTTTTAATCCGCTTTGCTGGCCTTGCCGACACCATTATCGGTCAGGTTCTTCATAGCGGCCGGCCCTTTATAATGAAGGCTGCCTACCCCATTGTGGTCGATAGATATTTCCTTTTCGGCATAAACTTCTACCGCTCCGACGCTATTGTTTTTGATATTGAGCGTATCGGTTTTGAGGCCATAGGCTTCCAGTTTTCCGACGCTGTTATTGTCGATATCAGCTGTCACTGCTGAGCCCGCGAGTGCTACAATCCCGACCGAATTGATGGTAGCGGTCAGTTTCCGAACCTGGATCTCGAGAGATGTTTTGCCGACGGCATCGATATTCAGGTCGAACACATCGGTTTTGATAGGGCCTTTTGTTTCAACCTTGCCTACGGAGGCATTGTTTAGCGAACTAAGTTCTTTGACATTGACATATACCACCATTTTTGTTGGCTTATTAAAATTGATCTCGCTTTTGTTAGCTATCTCGAGGGTTTCACCTTCATTAGATACTTTGACCGCCTGCTGCAGATTCTGATCAGTCTCTACTTTGACCCATGCCGGCCCGCCATCCTGGGAGATGATAGTTTTGAATGCTCCATCAAGGTGCAATTTAGTAAAGCTGCTGATGGTCCTGTTTTCTATGGTCACATTGCCATTGCCAAATATGGCATTATGAGAGCCGAGTTGGCAGCTGCTCATCGCAGTGATAAAGGCTGTAATGATTATGCAGTTGATGACGGATTGCCTGATCATGTGTTTGTATTTTTTATGAAAACGTAATTAGTTCAGTTAAATCTCTATGACATAGGTGTGAGCGAGTTTGTCGTGCCAGCCTTGCTTCTTAGGATCAAAAATGACCCAGATGAAGCCGAGCAGTAGAACAAAAGCCGAGAGGTATTTCCATGTGAATCGCCACATGGCCTGTGAAGCAGTCTCCCTGCCGTATTGTTCGTTCACCACTTTCAGACCGAGAAGCCGTTTACCCAGTGTGCCCTGCCAGGATGAGGTTTCGCAAACCACAAAATACGCCATGACGAGTATTTCCGCTATGATGGTGTCGGAATCAAAGAGGCTGAAGATGCTATAGATACTGATGCCCCGTGCATACCCCAGAACGACATAAATGAACATCCATATCATGATCCTGTCGATAATGAAGGCAAAGAATCTTTTCGTGAAACCTGCATAGTTATTATATGATACTACTTCCATTGCCTTTTATTTGATTTTGTGACCGTTTGAATCCACTACATTCACCTTGACGCCCTGATCATTTACCTTGATGTTTACCTTCTCATTTTTATCTCCTTTGCCTACCACTGATATTCCACTTTGGTTGATATTGACTGATACATGCGAAGGTCCGCCTACCGGTGCTGGAGCCTCGGGTGCTTCCGGGGGTTCGGGTGCATCTGAGTCGTCATCAGAGATCACTTTTTCTTTGCAGTCTATGCATTTGATCTTGCCGTTTTGTACTTCGAGTGTTTTGCCGGAGAGGAAGCCGTCATCAAAATAATCATTGCCTTTGACTGTCGCCTCGATCTGGTCTATATTGTCAGCGAAGGTGATGTCTTTGCCCTCGGGCACATATATCCTGATCTTGAGCTTCTGTCCGCGCCATTTGCCTTCTTTGGGTAGTTCGAATTTGTCATCGAGATTCAGCGTCGTATCGGTCTGGGAATATTTATAATGGATCATCTGAATGTTTTTCCCCGCATCGGCGAAATTGGCCCCACGACTGAAGGCTACTTTTTCTACATAAAAATTAGTGTCAGGCGATACGGCGATCTCCATTTTGATATCGTTGAAGGCAAAACCATAATCGGTACGGGTCATTCCACTGATATGAACGATAGAAGAAAAATCTTCGCCGTCTTTGTTCTTAAGGGTAAGAACATTGCCCATGGTATCCGCGAGCTGTACCCGTAGTGTGCCTCCTTTAGGTGACCAGAGCTGCACTTTCTGGATATTAGTATCAGCAGCAGTGAAGTACTTAAAAACACTCCATGATGAGTACCCCAGAAGGATGATACCCACGAACCAACCTATCAGCAGCACTCTTTTCAACCCGGGGTTTTTAGCCTGGCTATTGGTGAGAAACCGAATGGAATAGTACATGATAAAAACTAAAGGAATGCCTATCGTCAGCACCAGTCCTATATTGAATGACATGATCGTATAGCGGCTGGATACGAGAAGATTGGTCAGGTCAGTGAGTGAAGCACTGCTCAGTATAGAGAAGCCAAAGAATAGCCCGCCTAATACAAGCATCCACAGCGCACAGATCATGATCACAAATACCAAAAAGAATTTGGCCAATACTGTAAAGACTGTCTTTGCCGCGTTTGCTGCACTACCTTTTGTATCACCATCTTTTACGAATGAGTTGATAGAACTGCCTGCAGTGGTCATAGCGTCACGCACTTCCTTTTCTATATTCTGGATATTGACCGGCTGTCCGCGCATTTGCAGTTTTTCAGCACTCGTATTGGCCTGAGGCACTACTATCAATAGTATGAAATAGATGATCGTGATGGGAAATCCCAGACCTAAGTGAGCAAACATGGACAGCACTACGACAGCTACCAGTGCTATACGGATCCATGTAGGATCTCCCCATCCAAAGTAATATGCCAGGCCAGATATGATACCACCTACTTTCTTATTGTCCGGGTCGCGAAAAAATTTCTTTTCGACAGCACCCGAATATGCAGTAGAAAATGAGGTAGTACCTTTTGCCTCCTGCCCGGGTGCAGCTGTCTCGGGCTCTCCGGCGATATCTTCCGGTTTACCCATGAGAGAGATGACATACACCACATCCTCATCATTTACCACAGCCCTTGTTTTACCCAGCCTTTGTGTAAATATTTCCGCCACTCTGGCTTCAATATCGGAGAGTATTTCTTTCTGTTCACTTTCATTGGTGAATTTTTGCCTAAGAGCCTCAAAATAGCGGTGCAGTATATCATAAGCCTGTTCATCTATGATGAATGGTTGCCCGCCGAGGTTTATATTGATCGTTTTTTTCATGATTTTCTATTATTGACTATTTAGGATTGTGTTACTGCATTAAGGATCTTATCTACAGAGATATTTAGTTCCCTGTAGGCTGCGGACATCTCGTCCAGAAATTTTTTGCCGTCGTCAGTTAGGGTAAAGTATTTCCTCGGTGGGCCTGATGTGGACTCGACCCATCTGTATGTCAGAAGGCCTTCGTTTTTGAGTCGGGTAAGCAGCGGGTATAGCGTGCCTTCCACTATGAGCAGATGAGATTCCTTCATCATTTCTATGATGTCGCTCGGGTATTTCTCACCCTTAGACAGGATAGCGAGTATGCATAGCTCCAATACTCCCTTGCGCATTTGCGCTTTTGAATTTTCAATATCCATTTTTATTTCTCCTTTATACTTATTGATAGCTTAACCTTCTTAGGTTTTTTGTCAGTATCGTTGTTAATCTCTATAGACACATTTTTCAGGTTTTGATTTACCCATTCCTCTATTGCTTTATCATCTATTACTTTGCCGTTGACATGTAGTTCGCCGTTTTTGTCTATTTGTATGTTCAGGTTCAGGTCTCCTTTTGACTTTTCAGCTTTTTTGTTGCCACTTGCATATCCGGATGCGAACAGAAATGTACAAAAAATGACTGTAAGTATCTTTTTCATGATCGTATGGTTTTAGAGTGTATTAAATTTCACTACTACTTTATAGGTATCCCTTGTATCCAATCCTGTTGAATTAACTTTAATATTTTCTGACTGGCTGAGCAGGTTGGCCTTAAGCTCCTGGTCATCGCATTTGATCTCCTGTATTTTGATGTCCCCGTTTTTTGTCACCTTAAAAAATATAGCGGCCATGTGTTCTCCTTCCTTTTCTTTCAGAAACTCCGGAAAACGGATCTGACTTTGGATAGATGTGCTGATGTTTTTTTCAGCAGCGAGGTTTGTTTGATTATTATTTGGCCCGGCAAATGCAAAAGCTGTGCTGGTCAAAAGTGCGATGGCTAATATTATCTTTTTCATTGAGTATGGATTTAATTGGTTTTGAGTCTAATTTCTAATGCAAAGATATAGTTATTGAATTGTATTATGCAATACAAAGTACTAAATAAAATATCAACATATTGATAATCAAGTATAAAAAAAATTGTGGGTGCTACGGAAAACATCAATTTGTTTAAAAATTATCTTTTTTAAACAGAAAAGTCATTTCTTCTTGAGCTTAATTTTAGGATATAAACAATGCGAAAATCAGTTTTCTAACAAAAAAGTATATTTTAAAGGAAAATTAATATTTAGTGCCTGAGTCTCAAAAATGGTTTGTGATAGTAAATCCTGTATCAGGTTTTGGCAAGGTGCGTGAAAACTGGCGCGAGATATCTCATGAACTGATCAAACAGGGCATCCCATATGACTCAGAGTTTACTATACCGGAATGCAAGGGTGACGGGATAGCACAGAAGGCGATAGCCAATGGCTACACCAAACTGATCTGTGTGGGTGGCGACGGGCACCTGCATGATATAGTGAATGGTATCATGACACAGACAATAGTACCGAGTACGGACATCACGCTGGCCATGATCTCTCAGGGCACCGGCAACGACTGGATCAAGACCAATGGAATACCAAAGAACTATAAAAAAGCTATCTCAGTGATCAAAGGTGGCAAAACCTATATTCAGAATGTAGGCCTCGCAGAGTCATATAGAAATGGGCAACCTATCACCAGATACTTTCACAATTTCGCAGGGGTGGGCTTTGATGCTTATGTCGTACAGAATGCACTTAGTTCAAAAGGCTATGGACAGATCGCTTATCTTCTGGTCATGCTCAGGAGTCTTTTCTCCTATCAGAAGCCAGTCCTTCGTATCACGCTCGATGACAGGGTGATCGAGACACCTACATATCTCACTCTATCCGGTCTGGGTAAGTATGGCGGTGGCGGTATGAAACTAACACCCAAAGGCCAACCGGATGGAGATGCGCTGAATGTAAGCGTAGCCAAAGATTTCTCTAAAATGGATGTATTCAGATATATAGGCAAGCTATACGACGGTTCATTTATCCATCTCGACAAAGCCGAATCTCATATGTCAAAGCATATTCGTATCGAAGTGGTCTCATCTCCTGAGGAGGTCTATATGGAGGCAGACGGCGACATGATGGGCACAGGTCCTTTTGAAATATCTCTCGTGCCACATGCATTGAGGGTCGTGATACCGTAAATAGACTTGAGATATTAGACAAGAGACGATACCTGAAAATCAGTCCTCACAATGTCGTCCTTCACTCTTCAAGCACTACCACGTCCGGGTCATCCTGTCGGAGCGGTCTGCCTGCGAAAGAAACCATATACACCCCTGAAAAAATCAATACGGCAGAGATGATCTTTTCTGTAGTAATGGAATCTTTGCCGACCAGTATGGAGATAAGTGTAGCAAGAATAGGCTGTAGGTAAATATAAGCTCCCACAATAGAGGAGTGCACCTCGCGCAGTGCTATGACATTAAAAAGATAAGCGCAAAATGTGGTACAGAAAACCACAAAAGCCACCGCCAACCATACACCTGTCGTAAAGGCAGGCCATTGTATACTCCGGAACTGGCCTGCACCCATCACGATCACCCACGGCATACCGAAAAGGAAGACCCATTTGATGATGGTCATGGGATGGTATTTTTTCATCAGCGGGCGTACGATGACCAGATAGATAGCATACGAACTGGCATTCAGCAAAATGAAAAAATCGCCGAGGGCTGTTTTAGAGGAAAAGTTCAAACCCTTGCCGCTAATAATAATAAAAGCTCCTGCTGTACCGAGGACCATGCCGGAGACCTTCTGCCAGCTGAGCTGTTCATGACCACTGAAAAACGAAATGACCATCACAAGTATCGGGGTCATGATCATGATAAGCGCACCATTGATCGGGGTTGTGATATTCAATCCGGCAAAGAACATTTCCTGATTGATGACCACGCCAAACAGAGAACATGCTATCAGCAAGGGGTAATCTTTTATTGCCACTTTCTCATTGCCCCAGAAGCGCCCTACGATGAAAAAGAGCACTGTCGTGACCACCACCCGTATGAGTATAAACCCTTGTGGCAAAATAAATGCAGGCATCACCAGTTTCGATACGATGAAATTAGCTCCGTAGAAAAAATTGACCAGAAAAAGGAGGATATGAGCTATGAGTTTGCGTGACATACCTCGAAAATATGTATTTGTAGTTTAGTCACCCAAGATTTTAGCGCTTCTAATAATTATTGCTCATGCTTCGGCATTTCGTATGGCTGATGGTCTATCTTGCGATATGCCCATCCGAATATCAATGGAAAAACCCACAGGGAGAACATCATCGCACATAAGATACCCCCGATAACCACCCTCGCAAGCGGCCGAGAACTCTCAGAACCAATACCATGTGATACCGCAGCCGGGAAAAGTCCGATGGCTGCCATCATTGCTGTCATCATGACCGGCCTGATCCGCGAAAGCACACCCAGTTTGATCGCTTCATACAAGGATGACTGCCCACCCTTGATCTTATCGAGGTTTTGCTTGAATACTGTGATCAGCAGAACACCATCCTGAATACAGATGCCAAACAATGCGATAAAACCGATACCTGCTGAGATACTAAAGTTAGTGCCAGTGACATGCAGCGCCATGATACCTCCTACGATAGCAAAAGGAACATTAAGGAATACAAGTCCCGCATCTTTGAAATTGCCAAACATGATAAACAATAATAAGAATATAAGTGCAAGGCTGATCGGCACCACCTGTGCAAGTCTCTTGGATGCACGCTGCTGATTTTCAAAATCGCCTTGCCATGCCATTGAGTACCCTTTTTTCAGTATAACTTTTTTATTCACCTTAGCCTGTGCCTCTGCGATTGTACTTCCCATATCTCGGTCACGTACGGAGAATTTCAACGCGGAGTATCTTTCATTATCATCTCGGAAGATCAGACATGGCCCTGTCTTTTGTGTGATTGTTGCTATTTCTTTGATTGGCACCCGAGAGCCGCTTTGTGTAGGCACAAGCAGGTTGCCAATATCTTCGGGTGTTTTGCGGAACTCTTCGGGCAATCGTATCCTGATATCGAATGTCTTGATACCTTCATAGAGAGTTGAAGCTGCCAGTCCGCCGATCGCCATCGCGACTACTGCGCCAGCATCAGCTGTCGCTACCCCATAGAGAGCCATTTTAGTCTGGTCAAGGTTCACATCTATCTCTGGCTGGCCCACATTGTGTATTACACCGAGATCGTCGATACCACGGACTCCTTTCAGTATATTATACACCTCATTTACCTTACCCTCCATATAGTCGAGCGAGTCACCATATACCTTGACACATATAGAACCTTTAACGCCTGATACCGCCTCCTCTACATTGTCCATGATAGGTTGTGAGAAGTTGAGATTGACCCCGGGTATTGTTGAGAGTTTTTTGCTCATCTGATTGATGAGCTCATCTTTTGAGATCTTTGGGTCCCACTCACTCTCCGGAAGAAGCAAAACGTCAAACTCATTGTTATAAAAACCAGCTACATCCGTGCCATCATCAGGCCTGCCTGTCTGAGATACAGCATAGGTCACCTGCGGAAAGGTCATTAGCATCTGCCTCACCTGTTTAGATACTTCTACGCCTTTATTAAGTGAGACACTGTACGGCAATTGTACCCTCAGCCATATAGAACCTTCATTTAGTTCCGGCAAAAATTCCGTTCCTAAAAATTTAAAAGAATAAAGGCCAATACACATAGCTATCAAAGCCGTGACGACCACTATCTCTTTATGCTTGAAGCATTTCATAAATCCAAAGAGCATAAAGCCGGTCAGGTGATGTACAAAAGGATTGTGCTTTTCTTTTACATTTTTCCTGAGGAGCATATTGATCAAAACTGGTACCAGCGTGAGTGTGGTAATAAGCGCCCCGAGCAATGCAAATCCAAGCGTATATGCCAAAGGAGAAAACATTTTTCCTTCCACTTTCTGGAATGAAAAGATAGGCATCAGGCCGGTGATGATGATCAGCTTAGCAAAGAAAATGGCCTTGCCGAGATTGGCACCATTGCGTTTGATAAGGCCGAGCTTGGTCATCTTGTTAAACCGGTCCATACCGATCTCCATGGCCCTATGGTCCAGGATCACAAACATTCCCTCGACCATCACCACCGCCCCGTCTATAATGATACCAAAGTCAACCGCACCAAGTGATAGCAGGTTCGCACTCATGCCCATGAGATGCAGGCAGATGAATGCAAACAGAAGTGCCATCGGTATGATGATGGAAACGATCAGGGTCGTTCGCCAGTTAAACATGAACAGTGATACCAGAAATGTAACCAGCAGTATCCCTTCAATAAGATTATGCAGTACGGTATGAGTAGCAAACTCAATGAGGTCTGAACGGTCATAATAAGGAACGATCTTAGTATCGGCAGGCAAAATTCCGTTATTGAGCTTGTCGATCTGCTTTTTGAGATTCTCTACAACTTCAGAAGGGTTTTCTCCCTTTCTCATTACAATAATTGCTTCTACTACATCGGGCTGGTCAGTCACGACACGCTTGCCCGTAGAGTCTTTTAATCCATCACTTCTGCCTACCCAGCCAAGACGCGGCACATTGGATATTTCCACTGTCGCCACATCTTTGACGAGCAGCGGTACACCATTATTATTTTGAATGATGACATTCTTGATCTCATTGATGTCATTGAGCAATCCTATACCACGTACTACAAAAGCCTCATCATTCTGTATCATCATATCGCCACCGATATTGATGTTGGTTTTTTGTACTGCGGTGAATACATCGAGAGGAGTAAGCCCGAATGAGGTTAGTTTACCCGGGTCTACCTTTATTTCATATGTCTTTGTTTTACCTCCGAAACTATTGATATCCCCCACACCTTGCACGGCACGGAGCCTGCGGTCTATGACCCAGTCCTGAATAGTTTTGAGCTCTCGCACATCCCTGAATGTACTCTTGAGCGTATACCTGTATATCTCACCTGTAGGGCCTGTAGGTGGCTGGACAGAAGGCTGGACATTGGGCGGCAGATTTGCATTTTGCAATAGGTTCATGACCTGCTGCCTGGCCTGCGGGTCCTTGACATCATCATCGAATATCAATTTGACATACGAGAGCCCGAATATAGTAGTAGAGCGTAGGCTGATCTTATTCTGCACAGGGTTCATTGCGATCTCTATCGGGATGGTCACAAATTTTTCGACCTCCTCTGCGCTACGGCCCGGCCACTGGCTGATGATACTTATCTCAGTATTGGTTACATCCGGAAATGCCTCAATAGGCATATTCTTAAAGGTAATGATCCCTGCTACGATGAGGATCGCTGCAGAGAAAAGTATGAAATACTTATTCTTTAGTGAAAACCCTATAACACCTCTTAAGAACTTATTCATTAATTTGAGTATTGTATAATTTAGTATTGAGAACGCGCTCTGATTAACTATTTAATTCACCATATATCTGAATAGCCTGAGATGAGATGACCTTATCGCCATCTTTGACACCCGACTTTAGATATGTTTTTTCTCCAGCAGAATTCAACACCTCTACCGGTGTGATAGATGCATCTCCATGACCATTGTATACGAGCACGTAATAACGGCTATTGTCATAAATAAGCGCCTTGCTTGATACGGATATAGCAGATGTATTTTCGGGATTGGCAATGATGATACTGGCAAACATCTGCGGCTTCAGTTCATATTTTTCATTCGGAATAACTATCCTCACCTTCATTACCTTAGTAGTTGGATCAAGAGCATTGAGTATCTTATCCACTTTACCTTTAAAGACCCTGCCGGGATACGATATAGTAGTGACACTCACATCATCTCCGAGATGGATATTGCCGACATTAGATTCATATACATTTGCCCATACCCAAACATTTTTGAGATCTGAGATAGTGAATATATTGCTGCCATTGTCAGCACGTATAGCTGTACCGTTGGTGATATTTTTCTGCACTATGAACCCGCTCACCGGGGCCTTAGCTTCCCATACTCCTTTTGTATTATCGCCATTGATCTTGAGGACTTTTTTGGCCATATCGAGCTGTGCTACTGCCTGGTCATAGTTGGTCTGTGCTACGGTCACATCGACTTCCGATGCGAGACCGCTTGTGAACTGATCCTTAGTAGCAGTGAGTTGCCTTTGTGTAGCCGTGACATTGGTCTGGGCTACGATCAGGTTATTAGAAAATCCTGCCATCTCACTACTCGCGATGGTAGCCAGTATCTGACCTGCATTGACATAGTCACCCAGTTGTACTTTTATATCTTTAGCATTACCGCTCACCAGTGGGAATACATTCACCTGATTATCCTGATTGAAATCCACCATGCCTGTGAAAGTGATCGAGTTGACCAGTGGTATGGTTTTGACAGTATCCAGCTGCAGGGTCCTCATGAGACTATCCGGGATAATATATTTATGTGTCTCTTCCACCACCTGTTTTTTTTCGCTATTGCAACTTTGCAATGCAATCGCTGATACTACAAGGCATACTATGCAAAGAGCGACTATGGGCTGCCAAAATTTACTTCTCATTATTCTATCTATTTGTTTCATTTTGAAAAAATGGATCTTTATTTTATTACATCTTTTCCTACTGCCATATTCAGGTTTTCCTTTGCAGTATAGAACTGTGCTATATAATTATTGAAATTTGTGACCTGCTGTTTATAGGTATCCATGTATATCACAAGATCCCGAAGAGACATTTCTTTTTTCTGAAAAACATCATAGATACCTGACATCAGTTTATCAAATGACTGGTTGTTTCGGATCTGCGCATCGAGGTCGAGATGTGACAGTTGTACCAATTTCAGGTAGGCGTCATTGACATCGTTCACCGCTTTTAGTTTTGAAGCATCAAGCTGCGTCTGGTTTTGTTTCAGAGTTGCTTTAGCTCCTTTGATACCACCTTGATTGAAATTCCACAATGGCAATGGCAAACTGACTCCAAAACCAAAATAATTAGGATAAGCCGAAGCCGCTTTGTCATACTGCAGTGACACATCCAGATCAGGTGCTATGAGTGACTTGTTATATTTCAGGTACCAATCTGAAGCATCGACCTGTTTAGCATTATTGAGCACATCCGGACGGTTCGCTATAGCTTCAGAATACAATGAATCCATGACCACACTGGGCATTGCGATATCTACCGTAGCAGGCATGACCGGTATTAAAATTGCTTTAGGCTGCAGAGCGAGCATATATCTCATCTCAGCTTCCAGATCTGATATAGACGCCAGATTTGTAGTGAGGTCTGTTTGCAACTGAAACATAGTGCTCTGAATTGTAACAAGGTCTTTCAATGCAACATCCTTTTTATCATAGGCCTGAGACAATGCTTTCTCGAGGAGAATAGACTTTTCTAATTCGGTATCAAATACTTTTTGGGTCTTCAGGAGAGCGTTCAGCTGATAGAAGTCTGAGCGGAATTGAAATTTTAAATTGCGAAGCAGGTCATAATAGGCATATTCAGTGGCTTTCTCCGTCGCCAGATTAGACTGGACCAGGCGATGCCTTTTGCCCGCTGTCTTAAATACCTGGTCTATCTGCACCGCTACTTCCCCATCTGCTCCTCTGATAGTAAAAGGAATACGGGTACTGGGGTTCCAGATATCCTGACTGTATGATAGTCCCGGGTTATCCCAGAGTTTAGCAGTGATAGTTTGCGCATGAGCTATATCAATATTGAAATGATTGGCGATCAGGTCGAGGTTTTTCTCAAGCATGATCTTCTCTGCATCCTGAAGGGTGATATATACCGTATCCTGTTTAGCGATAGACTCGTAAGTAGTGTTTGAGGATTGCCCCAAAGAAACATGTGCTAAGCAGAAGACGACAACAAACTGAAGAAAAGCAACCCTGATCTGGTCTCTCATAAACTTGTCCCTTTTAAAATGGAGGTGCAAGATTGCATCATTATAATTAAACCAGCCTTAAAACTACCTTAAAAAAGGCTTAAATTGTGAATGTGACCTTAATTTGGTTAAAATTCGGGGTGTTAATATTATATAAAATTTCAGCTTCGTTGTATTGAATGATTCGTTTCACAATGCTGAGTCCAAGTCCAAAACCCCTGCTCTGTATAGCATTGCTACCTCTGACAAACGGGTCAAATAATTCATATGTGTTTTTTATATCAGGTGTTTTTCCGGTGTTTTCAAAAAATAAGTTAATCCGGTTTTCCTCCTGTATTATCTTGATGAAAACCTCTTTGGTATCTGAATATAGGTATGCGTTTTTGAGAAGATTATTGATCGCGATCTTCAGAAGCGATTCATCCCCTTTTACTTCAAGTTTATCTTCGCTGCTGGTCTCATTAATGATCTCGAAATGAATCTTGAGGTCGGGGTAGAATTTTTTCAGAAACTCCGCGCTGCTGAAAATTATTTCATCTATCCTCACATTTGTGAATGACTTTGAGGGGTTTTCTTTTTCCAGTTTTGACAGAATGAGCAGTGATGTCACTATATCCGATAGCTGCTGTGTATCCTCATTGATGCTTGACAAGATCGGAATATATTTAGGCGGAAAATCAGGATTGTGCATCAGATTTTCCAGCTGGGCGCTGATCTTGGACAGCGGTGTACGCAGTTCATGCGAGGCACTGCCGACGAAACTTTTCTGGTACTGAAACGATTTGTCTATACGGTCTATCATCATATTAAAGGCCCGAGTCAGCTCAGTGATCTCGTCCTTTCGGCCCTTATCTTCTATCCGGGTGCTGAGGTTATTCTCCGATATATTCTGAACCTTGCCTTTAAAAACATCAAGCGGCGTCAAGGCCTCCTTACTCAGATAAAATGACAGTATCCAGACCAAGACCAAGCCTATCATAAAGGCCGCAAAGAAGAGATATTTGAGATAGACGAGGTTCCTGTTGCCAAATTTATCTTCTGCCGAGATGAGGACCAGATACACCTTGCCCTGGTAGGTGCTTTCTATACCGACTATGTCATACTCACTTTCGGTCATGTAGATATAGTCTTCGTCTTGTATCCTTTTGAGCAGAGTGCGGTCCCAGTTGATCACGGCATCATCGATACTGCTGTATATCAGGCCAAATGTATCATTGAAGATCAGTACCTTTTCATTATAGAGGTTATTGATAGTATTGGAATCTATCAGTTTTAGCAGCTGATAGTCTACCTGCTTGACTTCGACCAATAGTTTGAGAGTGGTCTGCGCTTTTTCTTTGAGGCGGTTCTGGATTTCCTCTTTCCTGAATTTTGCGAATTGATGATATACCAAAAAAAGCAAACCAGCCAAAATGACCGAATAGAGTATGCTGAAAGAAAATGAAAAACGCTGTTTTAAATTCATCAGATCGGATTAATCAATTGCCTTTCAGAAAATAACCAAAGCCCGGCCGCGTGTGTATCAGTTTTTCATTATGCCCTTTATCAATTTTATTTCGCAGGAAGTTGATGTAAACCTCTATGGTATTAGTACCGGTGTCAAAGTTGATGTCCCATACCTGTTCAGATATGGTTTGTTTGGATACCGGCCTTCCTTTTGCTTTTGCCAGGAGCTCCAGTAGCCTGAATTCCTTTGGTGTAAGTTCGATCACATTACCGTTTCGATTGACGGTCATCTGCGATGTATTGATCGTCAGGTCGTCTACCACTATCAGGTCATCGGGATCTGTCTGCTGCTGCCCTGACCTTCTGATCAGTGCATTGATGCGCGCAGTCAGTTCATCAAAGTGAAAAGGTTTGACCAGATAATCATCTGCTCCGATATTAAGGGCCTCTACTTTATCATTTACATCACCGAACGCAGTCAGCATCAAGATAGGTGTCGATTTATCTTCCAGCCTCACTCGTCGGCATACTTCCAATCCATTGACAGAGGGCACATTTATATCGAGGATAAGGATGTCATATTTGTTAGCAGGGATCAGGCCGAATACTGCCTGCCCGTCATAAGCGATATCACAATGACAGTTTTTTGCTACAAAATACTGCCTGATCTCATTGGCGAGTTTAGGGTCATCTTCGAGCAATAGAATATTGAGCTTCATAAACCGAAGGTAAGAAAAAAGGGAACTCACTCTTTTTCTGTAAATTTATTAACGAAATTGAAATAATTGGTTCATCGCAATAATGCGTACCTGAGAGTTTAAAGGAAGTGCCTACCGGCAAAGATTAGTGCCAAGGTTGTTCTGAAGCTCATGATTGGAATGCCTTGGTATATCAAGTTTAGACAAATTTCCTTTAGAGTCTGGGATCAGATGTTATCATTGATAGCACCATTTATCCGGGAAAATTAAGATGAAAAAACTCCAAACCAAATAAAAGACTGATTCTTAATACAATAGAAAACCTATGAAAATGTAAACCACGCGCGGTTATTACATTTTCATAGGTACGCATTTTTACGAAGAACCAAATAATTTGCTATATTTGTATTTAGTAATTAATTTAAGCAAATTGAATATTCATTATGCATATTTTAATTACTAATAATAAATCTCTCTATGTTCAATAGATTGATTTGACGGAGTTTTAACAATTATCAAAAAAGGGGGGTTAAGGTGGTAAAAAAGGATTTTTCGTAATACATAAGTGAAAAAATGTGCAGGCTGTGTTCAACAAATAAGTGCAAAAGAAAATTGCTATGCATCCTATTTATCAGTGATGATTATATTTACTCGAGCAAAACAATAGCAATGGAATTAAAAACTACTGATCTCTGCGACAAATACCCGGACAAAGTAAAAGTGGCCGAGCCCGGGTTCAATGACTTCGGGGGAGTAATAGACTTCTCGGGCAGCATTTATACCATCAAATGTCACGAAGACAATTCACTAGTGCGAAAGGCACTGGAGTCAAATGGCGAAGGCAAAGTGCTCATAGTAGATGGGGGTGGTTCTATGCGCTGCGCGCTGCTCGGTGATATGCTGGGCGACCTGGCCATCAAAAACAAATGGAACGGAATCATCGTCTATGGCTGTATCAGAGACTCGGCTGCACTGGCGCTGCTCCCGCTAGGCATCAAAGCACTGGACACGATACCTCTCAAAAGCAGCAAGCGCAATGAAGGACAGGAAAACATCAGCGTTCATTTCGCCGGGGTGGATTTCATACCCGGTGAGTTCGTATATTGCGATGCAGACGGCATCATCACATCTTCAGAATTGCTTCAACTATAAATTTCCAAACACCCCCATGCGTAAATTTCTTTTCTTACTATTCATTCCGATCCTTTTTTGCGGATGCAAAAAAACTGATCAGGCAGCTTTGGACCAACAGACCATACAGCAATATATCAAGAGCCATCAGCTTAATGCCATCGCTGAACCTAACGGACTCTATTATGTCCCTACCTCTGTCGGCTCCGGTGGCTACCCTACTATCAACGATACCGTCACAGTCAACTATATAGGCTATTTTACCAATGGAAGCGTATTTGACCAGACTACTGTAGCCTCGGGCCCTTATACCACCCCATTGAGCAATGTGATAGCTGGCTGGCAGGAAGGCATACCGCTCATGCAAAAAGGAGGGTCAGCATTGCTATTGATACCATCAGCATTGGCTTATGGCACCCAAGGAGCAGGCCCTATACCGGGCAATACAGTGCTGATATTTAATGTAACATTGGTCAGTTTCCAATAGAGAATTAATTTATATTAAATTTAATCTCACAAAATTATCTCTTATGCTAAGCTACGAGAAAATACTGCTCTATTATGCGATGCCATATTTTACTATATCGATGCTCATCGAGGTGATATATGCTCGATGGAAAGGTGAAAAGATCCGCCTTATAGACGCAGTCTCCAGTCTTAGCTCGGGTATGATCAATATACTCAAGGCGAGTCTGGGCATAGGGATCTCTATTATTTCGTACACCTTTTTAGTCAAACACATTCAACTGTTCCATTGGAATTCCACGCCAATATGGATGTATGCCTTTTGTTTTATTTGCATCGATCTGGCCGGCTACTGGGTGCATCGTATCGAGCATGTGGTCAATTTTTTCTGGAACCATCATATCATCCATCACAGCAGCGAGGAGTTCAATCTCGCCTGTGCACTACGCCAACCGTTTTCTGATTTTGTAAGCTACTTTACCATTTTCTACTTGCCAATGGCACTCATGGGTATACCTGTTTTTGTGATCGCCATCATAGCCCCTATTCATTTGTTCATGCAATTTTGGTACCACACCCGGTATATCGATCGCTTAGGAATCCTCGAGAAAGTGATCGTGACCCCATCACACCACCGGGTACATCATGCCATGAATGCAGAATATATGGACAAGAACTTTGGCCAGATATTTATCTTTTGGGATAAACTATTCGGCACCTATCAGGAAGAACTGCCTGAGGTAACACCGATATATGGAGTAAAACGCCCTGTCCAAACATGGAATCCATTTCTCATTAATTTCAAGCATCTATATCTGCTCATATCTGACGCATGGCGCACTTCAAGTTATAAAGACAAACTGCGTATTTGGTTCATGCCTACCGGCTGGCGCCCTGCTGATGTAGCTGAAAAGTATCCAGTTTACCATATTGAAAATATGGCTGAATTCGAAAAACATGACCCTGTTTATTCCAGCAACTTTATAGCCTGGTCATTTATACAGATGGCTATTACTCTTGGTTTGCTGGGCTTCTTCTTCTATCGGATAGGCGATATCAGCCATACCGAAACGCTCATCTACGGAGGTTTTTTGCTTTTATCTATTTTCGCTTATACATCGGTCATGGACAAAAAAACCTATGGTGTGATTGCAACATTTATTCAAACAGTTGTAGCTACAGGACTGATCTTACAGACAGGAGATTGGTTTGGAATGAAAAGCGTATGGTCTTTTGGCCCGACAGCATTGATCATTTATTTTTTACTAACGACTGTTAGTGTGGTATTTTTTCAATTCACAGAATTCAGCAGAAAGGACGAAAGGCAAAATCTGGAAATGCAATAAAGTCATTCTACATATTCACCAAAATCAAACTGGAGTAAATTAGACTCACATCTATTATCATACATGAGTTCACATACACACGAGCCGCTTAAACTTGCTCATTCCTTTCACCGGTCAGAGATCACTGAGCGTTTTGATGTGATCATTATTGGCTCGGGACTCGGCGGGCTATGTACTGCAGCGATATTAGCCAAAGCCGGGAAGAAAGTACTCATACTCGAAAGGCATGGCACCATCGGGGGGTTCACGCAGACTTTCACCCGCAAGGGCTATGAGTGGGACGTCGGTGTACACTATGTCGGCGAGGTCAATAAGAAGTTCTCTATCCTGCGCGATATATTTGACTATATCTCCGAAGACAAACTCAAGTGGGCCGAGATGGGCGATGTCTATGACGAGGTGATAATCGGTGGAAAGCACTATCCATTCCGCAAGGGCAAAGACAACCTCAAAGCTGACCTGATCAAATGGTTTCCCACTGAGGAGAAAGCCATCGAGCAGTATTTCAATCTGGTCAATGATGTCGCAGTGGCGTCCAGAGGCTATTACACTGATCGTGTCTTCTCCCGATGGCTGGGTAATATCACGGGCTATTTCGCAAGAAAGAAATTTCACAAACTATCTGACCGCAGCACCCTCGCTGTACTATCCAGTCTCACGAGCAACAAAGAGCTGATTGCTGTGCTCAGTGGTCAGTATGGCGACTATGGTATGCCACCGGCAGATAGCAGCTTTGCGATGCATGCCGCACTGGTGAGGCACTATTTCGCAGGTGGCAACTATCCCATCGGCGGAGCATCTTCTTTTGCCAAGACCATCGGCAAGGTCATCCTCGATCATGGCGGCAAGATGTATATCCGTGCATCTGTCAAAGAAGTGATCGTCAAAGACAACAAGGCCATCGGCGTGCTGATGGAGGATGGTCGCTCTATCTATGCCGACCGCATAGTCAGCAATGCCGGTGCCCTCAACACATACAAGCGTCTCATTCCAAGAGAAGTATTCGGTCAGCATAAAATGTCGCCACAACTCACTGAGCTAGACTCATCGACCGCACATATCTGCCTGTACATAGGCATCAAAGAATCTCCAGAGCAGCTAAACCTTGGCACTACCAATCTCTGGATCTATCCACACAATGACTACGATAAGGCTATCGCAGACTTTGTGAATGATATCAATGCTCCACTCCCTGTGGTCTATATCTCATTTCCATCGGGCAAAGACCCCGACTGGACGACAAACTTCCCCGGCCGGTCTACTGTCGAGATCATCACATGCATGCCATACAAATGGTTTGAGAAATGGAAAGACGAACGCTGGCAAAAACGCGGCGAGGAATATGAGGCATTCAAAGAACAATTATCTCAACGCCTGCTCGCGCATCTCTATGAGCAAAGGCCACAGCTACGAGGCAAGATAGATTACTACGAGCTCTCTACACCTCTGTCCACTGAGTACTTTACAGGATATGAGCAGGGTGAAATATATGGCCTCAATCACGGCCCGCGCCGTTTCAGACTTGACTTCCTGCGCGCACCGACTCCTATTCGCCATTTCTATATGACAGGGCAGGACATCGTGACCGTCGGCATCGGCGGGGCTCTCTTTTCAGGAGTACTCACTGCATCAGCTATCCTGAAAAAGAACCTCGTAAAACAGATCATAAAAAACAGCAAGTAGGTTTTTTCAAACCATCAGCCTGCCCAGTTCTCTCTATCGAGGCTGCGGTATTGTATAGCTTCCGCTATGTGCTCAGTCTTTATTTCCGGACTTGCAGCCAGATCTGCGATAGTTCGTGACACTTTGAGTATCCGATCATAAGCCCTCGCTGATAGTTGCAGTTTCTGCATGGCTCTGCCAAGTAAATTTCGCGCTGCATCAGAGATGACACAAATTTCCTGCACCTGATTCGCTTCCATTTGGGAGTTGCTATACATGCCTTCATTGTCTTTAAAACGTTCAGCCTGTATCTCTCGTGCCCTGATCACACGCTCTCTTATCAAAGAGCTATTTTCTGTTTTTCCACTGCCGCTGAGTTCTTTAAAAGCCACAGGTGTTACCTCCACATGCAGGTCTATGCGGTCAAGCAGCGGACCTGATATTTTATTGAGGTATTTCTGCACCACTCCCGGCGCGCAGACACATTCCTTCTCGGGGTGATTATAATATCCGCATGGGCAGGGATTCATAGAGGCGATGAGCATAAAACTCGCAGGATAGGTCACAGACATCCTCGCACGGCTGATGGTCACCTTACGTTCCTCCATTGGTTGCCTCATTACTTCGAGCACGGTTCGTTTAAACTCGGGCAACTCATCGAGAAATAGTACTCCATTATGGGACAGTGATATTTCTCCGGGCTGAGGATTAGTACCGCCTCCGACCAAGGCCACATCTGAGATCGTATGATGCGGCGAACGAAACGGCCGCTGATATATCAATGTCGCATTCTTAGCCAGTTTACCTGCTACCGAGTGTATCTTGGTGGTCTCCAGTGATTCAGCTAGTGTGAGTGGTGGCAGGATAGTCGGCAGTCGTTTGGCCAGCATCGTCTTGCCTGCACCTGGAGGGCCTATCAGTATCACATTATGTCCACCGGCCGCAGCTATCTCCATCGCACGTTTGATATTTTCCTGGCCCTTCACATCGGAGAAGTCAAACTCTGAATGAAGTATATTATCCATAAACTCAGCTCGCGTGTCAATGACCGTAGGTTTGATCTCAAGGTCTCCATTGAGAAAGTCTATCACCTCTGCCAAAGTCTCCACCCCGATAACATCCAGATTATTGACTATCGCAGCTTCCCGGGCATTTTGTTTGGGCAGGATGATCCCTTTGAACTTTTCTTTCCGCGCCTGCACGGCTATAGGCAGGGCGCCCCTGATGGGCTGCAGGCTGCCGTCCAGAGACAGTTCGCCCATGATGATATACTGACTTAGCGCTTCTAAATTATTGATCTGCTCTGAGCCTGCCAGAATCCCTACTGCTATGGTCAGGTCATATGCCGAACCTTCCTTTCTCAGGTCAGCAGGAGCAAGGTTGACGATTATTTTTCTGCGCGGCCAGTGATAGTCGATATGCTTGATCGCGGTCTCTATGCGGTATTGGCTTTCCTTGACGGCATTGTCAGGCAGTCCTACCAAAAAGTAATGAGTACCAGGTTCCACACTGATCTCGGCGGTGATAGTAGCCGCATCCACTCCATAAACTGCGCTTCCGTATGTTTTAACTAACATCCTGATATTTAATTGGGCATGAATTTAAACATTCATCGTATGTAAAACAGAGATGACCGTAAATAGTGCTAATTTTCAATGCATTAAAATAACAGCGGCCTGAATCGACCATTGTCATCTGATAAACACCAACTTCCCATTCTCTGTCGTCCCATCTTGAAGTCTGGCTTTATAAAAAACAACTTCATTATCAGAACTAAAATTGATTTTGTTTAAATCTTGCACGAGTTTTCGCTCATCTATAGTCTGTCCAAGAGCATTATAGAATAAAATATCTCCGCTCTCTGAGGTAGAGATTGAAAAACTGTTGCCATATGAAACCGGATTAGGGTACACACTAAATAAAACTGTGCTTTTTATTTCTTCTACTCCGTTTGATGCACTCGCTCTGAAATCACCTCTGTATATCCATGCTTTGCGATCAGCCAGTATATGATCACAGTCATAGCCACCTCCGTATAAGACTTCTCCGCTATCACTCGCAAATGGTGATACACAGAGTGTCCGCACCGACAGTAATGTGTCTTTTATTACCGGGCTGTTATTGACTATGTATTCCATTTGATAAGTAATGGAAGGCCCTGACTGACTGCGAACCCAATATCTGCCATCGGTAGCAAACCCATAATAGTTTGGCCTCGGGGAACTCACTAAAGCCGCAGAATCATATCTTAATTCAAATCCGAACACACGGACATCAGCGCTATCGTTTTGGATATTAAAGGGAATGATATTAGCATTGTATGCTGCGAGTACAGATTGGACCTGGATACCCAAATAATACCTGATCAGGCTATCCGGGAATGCATATTCTATGGTATCAGCATAAGCATTGAAGGGGTCTAAGCGATGTGATTTTGAATTCCAGCAATACCACAGTACTTGTCCCGTTCCTGCCGGATTTGGGATAGCGCTTAGGCCCCTTATATCTTCGCCTGTGCCATCCGTCAGGCTGTCTATCAGGGCCCAGCTGCCGACACCGTCAGTTCTTTCATAAATATGTGCTGATCCACCCTGTTGATGACTGGATGCCGCGTACAGGATGTTGTTGCAAACCGTAAACCCCATCACCCGTTCACCGATAGGGGGTATTACTTCAGGAATTGAATCCCATTGGATTTTTCCGGGGAATGATGTGTTATAAACACCTTTTACAATACCGAAATTTTCAATACCTGCAAAAACACAGCTGGTGCCACTCACACTATCCTGATGAAAGCCAAGACTGCGGCAACTAAAAGGGGAAGACAGCGTACCTCCGATGTCTGAGGGGGTCCAGGTATTTGCAGCATCATCGCGAATGTAGACAATAGGCTTATGTATATAATTTCCCGGGGCTGCTATCAGAAGGGTATCCGGTGTGATCGGGCTGCCGGTGTGATCAGTAGTAAATATAAATGATTTCATCGCATTTACATTTATATCAAAACTACTATCAGTAGTAGCGCTGCAATAGCATGGGAAAGTAAAGATAGTATCTACCTCCCATTGAGCTGCCGGACCATCCAGTCGTACGATCTCACAGGCGGGCGGGTTATTGATCGTATCCGATTCACACCAGTCACTATTGCCTGCAAATAGTTTGCCTTTATGTGCAATGATCTGGTTGATCTGATTACCCCCCTTGAAAAGGCCACCTGAGTCTATAGTCCCTGACCTATATGTGCGTGTCCATACAGGTGATTGTGAAAAACTACTAGTGGAAAATAAAAGTAGAAGTAAAGCAGCGAAACAAAATTTTATTTTCATTCTATAAAAGATGCATTTATTTTCGACCGAAGCAATTATCTGAAGTTTAAGCTTTTCAATTTAGCTGAAAACAGCCCCTAAAAAAACCTGGACAATTTTTTCACTTATGTATTATAAATTTTCCTTTTTTACCACTTTAACCCCCCTTTTTTGAAAAATACTAAAGCTTCGTCAATCAATCTATTGTATATAGACAGATTTATTATTAGTAATTAAAATATGCATAATTGAATTTTAATTTGCTATGATTAATTAACTAATACAAATATAGCAAATAATAGATAAATAACCAAATTGCATTCCCTCTCTGCCACAATTAAATATATTGATTCTGCTTGTAAAATATGCCAGCAAAAAAGCAATTGCCTCCGAATCCCTATCTTTGCATAAAGATATTTAGATGGAGATCCAGCACCTCAGGGAGAAAATAGAACAGCTCAGCAAAGAGCTGGCTACTATGCGCGAAAGTATAGAGGTGGAGCAAGTGCAGAAAAAACTCGAACACCTGAAGCACGAGATGGCAAACTCTGTGACGCATGGCATCGGTGTGGTTTTCTTCCTGATCGCTATCCCTGTGCTGATGTCATACTGTGTGCGCTATAGCACCCGCGACTATACTGTGTGTGCAGGGATATTTGCATTCGGATTGATGGTTACCTATCTATCATCCACCCTCTACCACAGTTTCCATCATGCCGAGACCAAAAAGATCTTCCGCATATTTGACCATGTGAGTATCTTCCTGCTCATAGGTGCGAGCTATACACCGATAGTATACCACTACATGCCGCATGATTTTGCAATACCGTTTCTGATAGTGCTGTGGGCCATAGTAGCTGCCGGCTCTGTTTTCAAAATATTCTTTACCGGACGTTTTCGTCTGGCATCTACCCTAGCCTACGCCGCTCTGGGGCTCATGTCACTATTTATATTAAAGCCCATCTCGGCCAATATGCCTGAGCTCACAGAATGGCTCCTGATAGGTGGTGGCATCTCATATGCTGTGGGAGTCCCATTTTATATCCTCAAGAAACTGAAATACAATCACGCCATCTGGCATCTCTTTGTATTCGGCGGCAGCGTAATGCACTATTTTGTAGTATTGCGCAGTGCGGTGTGATCACAACTATTAATTTTTAACTAACCCGCCCAGACTTTAGTTCCCTCGCTGCAATTGGTACAAATATCTATCTCTGCGCGACTTTTTAATATCCTACTACGGAAAGAACGATACAGATCACTCTGCCATATCTCACTAAACTTCTTTGTGTTAAGGTCACCCAGCTGATGCTGTGCATCTTTATCAAAACAGCATGGCACTATGCGTCCATCCCAGGTGATGACACAGGAGTGCCAGAGCTTCCAGCAGTGATTGAGCAGTTCGTTTTTGATGCGATAGCTGCCGTCTTTCTGTTTTTTATAACGGGAGTATTGATCGATGGTCGGTATGAGATCATGGCCCAGTTTGTAATCATAAACCTGAGCGGTTTTTAGTTTCACTTCATCGACCCCTATCTCTGCTGCCAGTTTTTTTACATCTTCGATCTGATGCTCATTGGGTTTTACCACGAGAAACTGAAAAACTATATGTGGTGTCTGTGAACCGGCTTCCCGCTTAGCTTTGACCAGGTTCTTAGTGCCTTCGATGACTTTCTCCAGAGTACCTCCGACACGATATTGCTCGTAGGTTTCCTGAGTGGTGCCATCTATCGAGATCAATATCCTATCCAGGCCCGATTCTATAGTTTCTTTTGCTTTGCGCTCAGTAAGAAAGTGCGCATTTGTAGAAGTAACAGTATAAATTTTCTTCGCTGAAGCATATTTGACCAGTTCCAGAAACTTAGGATGCAGATATGGCTCACCCTGAAAATAGAAATACAGATATATCAGGCGGTCACCGATTTCATCAATAGTATTTTTGTAGAAATCATGATCCATGTTGCCTGTTGGGCGGGTGAAACTTTTTAATCCGCTAGGGCACTCGGGGCAGCCGAGATTGCATGAGGTAGTCGGCTCGATGGATACATTAAATGGCACTCCCCACTGGATGGGCTTCTTTGACCAACGCGAAAGATAGAACGACGACAATACTGAGACTGCATTGCCCGCTTTGGCAGCATTCAGTTTAGTAAGAAAATTAAATGAGTCGCTGAGCTTCAAAATCCAGATTATAGATGGACAAGTTAATGCTCTTTTCATAGATTTTAAAAGAGAGCTTATAATTGCCATGCGCTTTAGCGCGTGGATAAGAAAAAACTAGATTTCGGCTTTAGCCAAACTAGCTATGCCTTTGGCTAAAGCCAAGTCAGGCTATTTTATACCCCGTGCTAAAGCACGGGGCTATTGAATTTTTTAGCAAACTAAATGTATCAGGTATCATAGCTATCATACACCACTTCTTCCTTTTTGAGGATTGAAGCAATCTTAAAAGAAGTAGACATGAAGATGATCTTGGGATTGGTATTGCGCTCGATATAGTAGTGCACTTTATTGATGAGCTTATTAAGCCTGTCTGTAGTCTCAGGATCGAGTACTGTGGCCAATTTCTGGGCAAATCCCAACTCAGAGCCTTCAAGTTTCTCAGATGTCAGACCCATGGCGATCAGATTGCTCTCTCTGAGGAACCACAAAAAGTATTTCAAAAATATCTTCTGATTCTCGCGGCCTATCTTGGCGATGTTCTCTACAAATTCAAACAACTTCACTGAAGGCTCGGGCGCCTGTGCAGCCTTGATACGCAGGCATAGCGACAGCCATTCCCTAAGCAATGCATCACTCTGGTGCTCTGCCCCTCCGGCATATTCGACAGCGGCATTGATGTTGCCGTCGGAGATACGGGCTATACGTAGTGCTATTTTGTCTGTGATCTCAAACTGTGTCAGTAAGTAACTGGCTAGGTCTACGTCCTCGATAGCGGGCAGCTTGACCAGCTGAGTACGAGAAATAATCGTGTTCAGTACCTGCTCGATATTCTCCACCACGAGTATAAATATCGTATCGTCAGGTGGCTCTTCTATTACCTTTAGCAGGGTATTGCCCGCTTCGCGCAGGTACTCTGCCATCCAGATGATCTGCACTTTATACTTCGACTCGTAGCTCTTTAGTGTGATGCGCTTGATGATCTCATGGCATTCATTGACGGTAATATTGCCTTGTTTATTTTTGTCTGTGAGTTGCTGTAACCAGTCCACCGCGCTCATATATGGATTCTCTGTTAGAGCCTTTCTCCATTGAGTAATATAATCTGCGCTTACTGGAGGTGCATTTTTTCCCTCCATTGTCACCACCGGAAATGTATAATGTATGTCGGGGTGAATAAACTTGGCTGCTTTGACACAGGCCGGGCACTCACCGCAGGCATCTGACAGCGGTTCTGTGTTTACCACTGGAGCCGGATCGCCAAACATAGACGTAGCTGCAAAAAGTCCTCCATCGTCCTCTTTTTTGCCACTGCGACGCTCGCAGACGAGATTTTGAGCTATGGCTAATGCAAGCGGCAAACCACCACTTCCCTCAGGTCCGAGTATCATCATGGCATGAGGCAACCTGTCTGCTGTCAGTAGTTCTGCTAGCCTGTCTTTGATCTCCTGATGTCCTATTACTTCTGAAAGTTTCACAGCCGTAAAACTGACAAAAAATATCGAATAAAGGAGAGCAAAATATCACCTTTATCAATGTTTGATGGTAATTTTGCTTTTGTTCACCACTCCGGTAGCGCCAGACAATGAAAACACATAATTACCCTCAGCAATTGCTGACACATCTATTGTTATAATGCTCTGAGGTGTGGCATATTTTGAACCCTTTTTTATGACCTGACCGGACATATCAGTGATGGTATATGAAAAATTGCCTGCCGAAGGCGGAGTAAAATTAAGCAGCTGATCAGCAGGATTCGGAAAGGCAAGTGATGTCCCGGATACTAGATTATCAATACCATTTGATCCTGCCACTTGAATCTGCCCTTTCATGCCATATAATGCCACATGCATCTTGCACACATAATATACGGTGCCGGGCTGGGTCATTATAACACTATAGGTGCTCCCAGCCGAGTTTGAAAAACCTCCAGTAAGAGCAGTGGACTGATCTGCAGCCCATGTAGTGCTGCTCACCTGCTGTACCGGGTGCATACTGAAATCTACATTGAAAATGATCGTATCGCCTACATTAGCACTGACAGTAGCAGGTACAAATGTAAAGCCGCTGGTAGTAATGATATGTGATGTTTGGGCAGAGGCTATCGTCTGCAATGCCACTATTAAAATTGTGAGAAGGTATAGCTTTTTCATATTGATTTATTTTGTTATTTAAAATTACAATTTTTTTCCCATCAAAAGCATTTAATTGCAGTCGGAAGAGTGATCGACCATAAACACATGAGAATCAACAAGGCAATTTTGTATATGCTGGCGGCTACATTCTGTTTTGCCTTGATGAATGTATGTATCAAAAAGATCAGCCACATACCGCCGATGGAGACGACCTTCTTTCGCTGCCTGGTATCGATGCTTTTCTGCTTTGCTGTCATAGCCCGCGACGATCTCGATTGGAAAGGAAGCAACCGGTGGCTGCTGATAGCCCGCGGTGTATCAGGCACGACTGCGGTAGTCGCTTTTATCCTTACACTACAGCATATGCCTCTCGCCCCCGCTGTCACGATACAATATACGTCCCCGATTTTCACCACACTCATAGCGATATTCATACTCGGCGAGCGGGTCAGATGGGTGCAATACCTGTTCTTTTCGCTCTCATTCATCGGTGTGATCATGATCAAGGGTTTCGATGAAAAGATCAGCGTAGGTTATTTGATGCTAGGCTTATTCTCGGCTTTCTGCTCCGGCATATCTTATAATCTCATACGTTCATTGAAAGAAAAAGAACACCCCATTGTGATCGTATTGCATTTTCAGGTAGTTGGTACCATTATTGGCTTTGTGGGGTGTTTCTTTGACTGGCAGATACCGCATGGGATAGACTGGATTTATCTCCTGCTCACCGGCATCATGACACAGTTGGGTCAGACTTATATGACCAGGGCATTGCAGTCAGAAAGGATCGCCATCGTATCAAGTCTCAACTACCTCGGTATACTTTATGCTTTGATCTTTGGAGTATTTTTCTTCGGCGAGTCATATACTACCTCTATCATCACCGGGATCATACTCGTAGTGACCGGTGTCCTGCTGAATGTTATCTTTGGCAAAAAAGAACACGTTTTAGCAACTGATGATGAGTAAATTTCCACAGGCATTTATTGACAGGATGCAAGCGCATTTCGGCGACGAGTTTGACGCCTTTATTAGTTCCATTGATGACGCTATGACAACTTCTGTCCGCATCAATCCTGCTAAATTCAACCTTTCTTATAGCTCTCTTCCCATTGATAAGAAAATCGAGTGGACAGAAAATGGTTTTTACCTCAGTGAGCGCCCATCCTTCACTTTTGATCCGCTCTTTCATGCAGGGGCATATTATGTGCAGGAGAGTTCAAGTATGTTTTTAGAACAAGCCTTCAAGGCAATTCCATTTATTGAAAATCCCATCCGGGTCCTTGATCTCTGCGCTGCACCGGGTGGCAAGAGCACCCACCTGCTTTCTGTGCTGAATAAAGAAAGCCTGCTGGTATCAAATGAGCCGATAGCCAACAGAAACTACATCCTTCGTCAGAATATTTCCCGATGGGGAAATAGTAATGTCGTCGTCACTCAAAATAAGGCTGAGGATTTTGCAAAGCTGGGGGCTTTCTTTGATGTGGTAGTGATCGATGCACCATGCAGCGGCGAGGGTTTGTTTCGCAAGGATAAAAATGCCATCAATGAATGGAGCGAGTCAAACGTGGCCATGTGTGCCGAGCGGCAGCGGGACATCCTCGCAAATATCGTCCAATGCCTCAAACCCGGTGGCTATCTGATATACAGCACCTGTACCTTTGAGGATGTAGAGAACCTCGACAATATAAACTATCTCCTCTCAGAACATGTCATGGAGAGCATTTCTATACTAAATGCGGATGATTTCAGTCCGGAACTAACACTCGTTAGCAAAGGAGAGGCAAAAGGTTACGCTTTCTATCCGCACAAGACCAAGGGTGAGGGTTTTTTCATCAGTCTGCTCAGAAAGCAAGGCCCTGATCCGACCCCCAAACCCCCTAAAGTGGGCTTAATACAAGCCATAACACCGGATAAAGCCACTGCTGAATTATTACCTTATCTGAGCCTGTTCATTGATAATCCAGAGCAATATGCAGTCCTCAAACATCAACAATACTTCAATATCCTACCTGGTATTTTCCTGCACGACTACAAAACACTGGCACAATGCCTCTATATCAGAAATGCAGGCATATCAGCAGGCGAGATCAAGGGAAAAGACTTTATCCCTGCGCATGAGTTGTCCCTGTATCAGGGTTTCAAAAAGGATTTCCCTGCTGCCGAGCTGGACCTGAAGGCCGCCATCTCCTATCTCAAAGCTGAAACAATCTCAATCCCCACCGAGCACAAAGGCTGGATGGTGGTAAAGTACAAAGGAGCAAATCTGGGCTTCGTCAAGGCACTGCCAAACCGTATCAACAATTACTTTCCCAAAGAATGGCGGATACTGAAATCACAGCCATAATTTTTATCTCTATATTTAGTTTTCAAAATCTTCTTCATGAAAAAAATACTACTCCTCGGCTCCGGCGAACTAGGCAAAGAATTTGTGATCGCCCTCAAAAGATTAGGGGAATATGTGGTAGCAGTAGACTCATACAATAATGCCCCAGCCCAGCAGGTAGCCGACGAACGTGAGGTCATCAACATGCTCGATGGTGCAGCGCTTGACGCCATAGTTGCTAAGCATAAACCGGATATCATCGTGCCCGAGATAGAGGCCATCCGCACAGAGCGTTTTTATGACTATGAGAAACAGGGCATACAGGTAGTGCCTTCGGCCAAGGCTGCAAACTTCACCATGAACCGCAAGGCCATCCGCGACCTCGCCGCCAAAGAACTAGGTCTTCGCACGGCAGACTACAGATATGCCACTTCTTATGAAGAACTTGAAACTGCCGTAGCCGCTGTCGGCATACCCTGTGTGGTTAAGCCCCTCATGTCCTCCTCCGGCAAAGGGCAGTCGACCATTAAGACCAAAGACGATATAAAAAAAGCATGGGACTATTCCCAATCAGCTAAACGTGGCGACATAGCCGAGGTGATCGTCGAAGCCTTTGTCAATTTTGATTTTGAGATCACACTGCTCACCGTGACGCAGAAGGATGGCCCGACCTTATTCTGCCCGCCTATCGGCCACCGCCAGGAGCGCGGCGACTATCAGGAGAGCTGGCAACCATGTGCTATCGACACACGTCTATTAGATGAAGCACAGGATATGGCTGGCAAGGTGACCAGGGCACTCACTGGTGCAGGTATCTGGGGAGTGGAGTTTTTTATTGCCAAAGAAGGCGTTTACTTCTCCGAGCTATCGCCACGCCCGCATGATACTGGTATGGTGACATTAGCTGGCACTCAGAACCTATCCGAATTTGAACTGCATGCACGGGCCATTTTGGGATTGCCTATTCCGGAGATCACTTTGGAGCGTGTGGGTGCCAGTGCGGTCATACTAGCAGATCAGGAAGGAGTCGATCCGACATATACAGGTATAAATAAAGTTTTGGCAACATATAAGTCAGATATTCGTATCTTTAACAAACCATCGGCACGTGTCTACAGACGTATGGGGGTAGTATTGACATATGACCACACAGGAGCAGATGTTGATGCGGTAAAGAACAGGGCGATAGAATTATCGAAACTCGTTAAAGTCATCGTATCGTGAAATGGCTGAAACATAGGAGGCTTCTGATCATAGTGTTCTCACTTTGGTATTCGGCCTCATTCTGCCAGAAGCTCAAATACGATGTATTTCTTCTGGGAAATAAAATAGGGGAGACCACTGTAGAGCGCCGAGATTCCGGCGGCATCAAACATTATATCCTCAGAAGCCACACAGATGCAAAGGTCCTCTTTGTTGAAAAGAAATCTGCCATGTCTACAGATGTGCTGTATGATAAGGAAGGAAAAATGTTTGCCGCTTTTTTTCAAAATATTAAGAACGAAGAAAAGTTTCTTACTCAGACACTATGGAAAAACGATAAGCTCACTATAGATAAGGATGGCGAGAAAACAGAGATACCAGGCACTGTCAATTTTTCTTCAGTGGTTTTATATTTCTCTGAACCCAAAAACCTGCAAAAAGTATTCTCCGAGCGAGTAGGCCAGTTTTTTGAAATAGTCAAACAGGCTGATGGCACCTATCTCGCATCTCTCGACGGCCACTCTGCTGTATATACATACAAGGCCGGCAAACTCATAGAGCTGGAAATGAAAAGCTCACTAGGCTCTGTCCTGATGAAACTGGTTCAATAGTTATTTAATATATAGTTTAGGAAAGAGTTTGAGAAAAGTTGTTTTTCAAAAAAGGATTGTGCCTGCGCTCTGAGCCTATCGTCGTATCAGGTCCATGGCCCGAATAGACTTTCACATCATCAGGCAGTGTCATGAGCTTGGTAGTGATAGATTGAAACAGCTGGCTCCCATCTGCACCCGGCAGATCATAGCGGCCCACACTGCGATAGAAGAGTACATCGCCCGAGATCACATAGCCTTCTATCTCATTATAGAAAGAAATGCTGCCCGGCGAATGTCCGGGTGTAAGCAGTGTACGTAGTGTGGTCGAGCCGAATTTTATTTCATCACCTTCATTGATGAAAGCTTTGATGGGAGGCTGATCACCTGACATCTCTATCTGAAATATTCCTGCGAAACTAGGCGCATCGCTGAGTACTTGTACTTCATTCGGATGTATCTCCAGCCCGACATGATATGTATCAGCTATGAGGGCATTGCCGGGTATGTGGTCCACATGGCAGTGGGTATTGATCAGACGGACAGGTTTCAGGCCGAGGCTGTCTATGGTTTTGATCAGTTCAGCCCGCTCTGCTGCATTGCTGCAGCCCGGGTCTATCACTATACATTCTGAGGTCTGGTCGTAGATCACATAGGTGTTTTCTTGAAAAGGCCCGAAGGTCAATTTTAACAAATGGCTCACTGCTTTGGCTTTTTGAGGATTATTAACTAATTATGAGTGTCAAAGTACTGCAAATATTGTTGTATTTTGAGGTGTAGTACAATTTTTATTGCGATGAATTTTAGGAAATACTTTTTGAACTATTATACCCCCAAACCCCCTAAAGGGGGCTTTAATACACGCACTAGGGGGCTGTTAAAGCCCCCTTTAGGGGGTTTGGGGGTTGCCTTGCTAATTTTATTTTCTATTACAACGCGCATTTCCGCCCAGACCGCAGAGGTCAAGTTTGGCCAGAACCGTGTGCAGTATAAAGACTTTGCTTTCCAATATTACGAATCGGACCACTTCATTACTTATTTCTACCCGGGCGGTCAGGACATCGCCAGATACGTGATCAAGGCAGCCGAAGACAACGGCCTTTCTATCTCCGAACTGCTCAACTACAAGTACAAGGGCAAGATCAATATCATTATCTACAACACCATCAACGAACTCAACCAGACCAATATCGGCATCAACGATCCCGACCAGAATCAGGGCGGCACAGCCAAACTGCCGGACGACAAGATGTTCATTTACTTCAATGGCGATCATGGGAATCTCGACAAACAAATCAGAGAAGGGATAGCAAGACTGTATGTCAATAAACAATCTAAAGGCTCTACTGTAGGTGAGAAAATAATAAACGCTGTAGCACTCAACCTGCCCGACTGGTATAAGCAGGGCCTGATCTCCTACCTCGGCGAAAGCTGGAACGCAGACATGGAGGACCGTCTACGTGATGGCATCATGAGCAAGCGATACAATCGTCTAAACAAGCTGTCATTTGAAGAGTCTGCATTCGTGGGACACTCGATATGGCACTATGTGGAGGAGGTATATGGCAAAAACGCCGTAGGTAATCTGCAATATCTCGTGCGTATCAACCGCAGCGTGGACAATGGTTTTTATTTCGCGCTGGGCACCAATCTCAATGAGACCCTGCAGGGCTGGTACAAATACTACCTGGCTCGGTATAACAATGAAATAAAATACACCATGCCCCGCGAGAACCAGGACATGGTCAAAAAGAAAAACCGCAGGGAGACTGACTACTACCAGCCGCGCATCAGTCCTGATGGCCGCTATATAGCCTATGCCTCAAATAATATCGGCAGAAAAAAGATACACCTGATAGATCTCGAGAAGAAAAAGACAAAGGTGATATTCAGGACAGGATGGCGCACGCTGACACAATGGACAGATGAGTCTACACCATTGGTATCATGGTCGCCTCGCAGCGATAAGATAGGTTTCATCTTTGATAAAAAGAATGTGGTGCGTTTCGGGGAATATTCGCTCAAAAAAGAGAAAGGCAAGCCATGGAAGGAGTTTCACCGCGTAGAAAAATTCTCAAAGGTCACATCATTTAGCTATGCCGATCCAAAAACACTGGCTTTCTCCGCTATCAGAAATGGCCAGTCAGATATTTTCCTCTATACGATCTCATCACAGACCGTGAAGCAGATCACGAATGATTTTTACGATGATTTCACACCGGCAGTGGTCATGGTAGATAGTATACGTGGCGTGGTCTTCGCCAGCAATCGCTCAGATGATACGCTGCGCAAAGAGAAATACGAATCTCAGACATTTGACAAACAGACCGATCTGTATTTTTATGATCTCGACGATGAAAGCAATACACTTTACCGCATCACTAATACACCCAATGCGAATGAAAGCTATCCGCAGCCATTCAATGATGAGTACTTCTCGTATCTGAGTGAATCTAATGGTATCAGAAACCAATATCTGGCTACACTGGAGCAGGTCTTTGACCACAATCAAAAGACCTATCAATACCACAACAAAGAATCAAACGAAGATGACTCTATCAGCCTGCCCGAAGATGTGGACTATCGTCAGGTACTCGACACCAGTATCATAACTGTGACAGGCGTGACCAAAGATCAGGTATTCAGGACGCAGGGCAAAACTCATCAGCTATCCAATTTCTCAACTAACATCGTAGAGCAAAATCTCGCCCCTGAGAAAAACTTAGCTTTGGATAGGGTGCTAAAGAAAGGCCGCTATGAGTTTTATAAATATGAGATCAATACAGCTAAGCCTGATCTGAAACAAACTTATATCCAGACCGACTATATGAAACGCAGGAACAATGTCATGCTGGCAGAAGACTCTGCGAAAAAAGCATTGGAGGACAAAAAGCGTGCTGACATAGAGGCAAAGCAGAACCACATCACGAAGAAAACATATACAGGGCAGGACTTTCAGAGTGAATATGACTATGGCGTCAAACTCTTTGACTGGGACAGCGCCGCAGCTGCCAACAAAGCCACTTTGCCGGGCGCTACCACTGGAGCATCCGCTTCATCGGGCTATATTTTCAAATTCTCCAGGGTGCGGCCTTACTTCGTTCGCTTTATGGTAGACAAGTTCATCGCTCAGCTCGACAATGATCCTATCATCACCACCCAGCAGGTATTCGACCCCCAGAATCCCGGCTATATGTATCAGCCTTTGAATATCCTGCTTAAAGTGGGCATCACTGATCTCTTAGAAGACTATAAACTATATGGCGGACTGACCTTCCCGATAGCTGGTTCATCAGGCTTCAGCTTTACCGATCTGGGTTATTTTCTGGTATATGAGAACCTGAAGAAAAGATGGGACAAGAAGTTCACCTTCTACTACCAGTCTATGAGCAATACTGCAAACACGAATGTCCCATTCTATAATACAGTGATCCCAGACAACATCGGCCAGGTGGACTATAGTGTCAAGACGATCGTTCTGGAAACTGAATACAAGTATCCGTTTGATGTATTTCACAGGATAGGGCTCACAGGCGGCTATAGGAACGACAGATATATCTTTAAGTCACTCGATACATTCAGCCTCAATATCCCTACATACTCCACCAACTGGGTGTATGTCAAATCAGAATATGTATACGACAATACCCTCGACGTGATGACCGACATCAAAAACGGTTTCCGCTTCAAAGGATTTGTTGAGTTCCACAAAGAGATCCCTACGCAGCTCGACGGAGGTGTAAGGTTGCCTGCATGGAATAATGCCTACTTCACAGAGATGGGGTTTGATGCACGCTACTATCTGAAGATATACAAACAGATGATACTCGCATCTCGCGCCAGCTTTGCCACATCTCTTGGCAATGACAAAATGATACACTATCTCGGCGGCCTGGACAATAGTCTCCTCACTGTACAGACAGGTAATGCACCTACGGTGCAGGCACCTATCAACCCCAACGAGAACTATGTCTATCAGACTATAGCGTCGCCGATGAGGGGCTTCACTGCCAACTCACGAAACGGATCAAGCTATGCTCTCATAAATGCGGAGCTCAGGATACCTATCATCACTATGCTGATGAACCATCCATCCAAATCCGAGTTCGTCAGAAACTTTATGATAGTCGGATTTATGGACTGCGGTACAGCATGGGATGGTTTGAGTCCATTCTCAAACAACAATCCCCTCTTTACCACCACCTATCAGAACCCTGTCTCTGTGGTGACTATACAACAATATAAAACTCCTGTCATACTCGGCACGGGTTTTGGTTTCCGCACATCACTGCTCGGTTATTTTATCAAGCTTGATGCGGCCTGGGGATTGGATTCGGGAGTCTGGAGCCAAAAGCCAATTGCTTATCTGAGCTTCGGACATGATTTTTAGAGTGAGTCGCAAGCTGCAAGTCGTGAGTCGCAAGTAAACTATATACCTCAACAATGATACTAAGAGCTGAAAATCTGATAAAAAAATACAAGAACAGGACCGTGGTCGATCATGTGTCTGTGACTGTAGAACAAGGCGAAATAGTAGGCCTGCTAGGGCCAAACGGTGCAGGCAAGACGACCTCATTCTACATGACAGTGGGCCTCATCAAACCTGACGGCGGCAAGGTATTTCTCGGCGATCTGGATATTACTACACTACCGATGTATAAAAGGGCACAGGCAGGTATCGGCTATCTGCCACAAGAGGCATCTGTATTTCGCAATCTCAGCGTGGAAGACAATGTATCAGCAGTACTCGAACTGACAAACCTCTCTAAAAAGGATCAAAAGGATAGACTGGAATTGCTGCTTGATGAATTCGGATTAAATCGTGTACGTACCTCTATGGGCAATGTACTCAGCGGAGGTGAGCGCCGCAGGACTGAGATAGCACGGGCCCTGGCAACTGATCCTAAATTTATTCTTCTGGATGAGCCATTCGCAGGTATAGACCCTATAGCCGTCGAGGACATCCAGCGCATCGTAGAGAAACTCAAACAAAAAAATATCGGTGTACTCATCACCGATCACAATGTGCAGGAGACATTGTCCATTACTGACCGCGCTTATCTGCTATTTGAAGGAAAGATACTCAAAGCAGGCACTGCAGAAGAGCTGGCAGATGACGAGCAGGTCAGAAGGGTTTATCTCGGGCAGAATTTCATATTGAGGAGAAAGAACCTAAGCGAAGCATAGCCTATGCATATAGTCAACTCTATAGGTAAATTCTATTTCAATACAAGGATACCTTCCATCGATCACTTCATCGCTGACCCTATTGAATCTCAGAATAAAGTCTTTTCATATCTGCTGCATCGCGCTAAGGATACTGAATTTGGCAAAAAAAATGGCTTCTCTGACATCAAAAATCATCAGGAATTCAAAAGCAATATTTCTTTGCAGGATTACGAATCGCTGAAGCCCTATTTCAAACGTATGCAAGCCTCCGAGGAGGATGTCCTCTGGCCGGGAAGGCTCAGGTGGTTTGCTAAATCAAGTGGCACTACTAACGACGCAAGTAAATTCATTCCGGTGAGCGCAGAGGGCCTGCATGAATCACATATTAAGACCGGCAAGGATTTTCTGTCTCTCTATCTCAGAAATAAACCCTCAAGTAAGTTTTTTACCGGCAAAGGCCTCGTGATGGGCGGAGCATATCACCCAAATGAGAATAATCCGGATGTTTTCGTGGGTGATGTGTCTGCCATCCTGATGAAAAATCTCGACACATGGATACAATATTTTCGTGAGCCCGATCTCGCTACTGCTCTGATGAGCGACTGGGAGCAGAAGCTGGACCGGATAGCAGATGTCACCATGCATCAGAATGTGACAAATATATCCGGTGTACCCTCATGGACACTACTCACGCTACGCAGGGTACTGGAGAAGACCGGACATCGATACATCAAAGATGTATGGCCGAATATAGAGCTGTATTGCCATGGAGGTGTGGGTTTCGCGCCATACAGGGAGCAGTTTGAGGAGATCATAGGGCAGCCTATAAGCTACCAGAATGTCTACAATGCATCTGAGGGCTTCTTTGCCTTTCAGGATACACTGGACTGCGACGATATGCTCCTGCATCTTGACAATGGTGTCTTCTATGAATTCATTCCTTTCAACGGAAACCTTGACACTGATAATGTAGTGACCATAGATGGTGTAAAAAAAGGCATCAATTATGCTATGGCGATAAGCACCAATTCCGGTTTGTGGAGATACATTATTGGCGATACAGTGGAGTTTACTGACATTAGCCCTTACAGGATCAGGATCACAGGCAGGACCAAGCATTACATCAATGTATTCGGTGAAGAAGTGACCATAGACAACACAGACAAAGCTCTTGCTGCAGCTTGTTTCGATTCAGGCGCCAAGGTCGCGGACTATACCATCGCTCCGGTCTTTACTACTTCTCATGGTCAGGGCAATCATCAGTGGGGCATTGAATTCATCAGACCACCGGATGATATAAAGACATTTGAAACAATACTCGACAGCAAACTTCAGGCACTCAACTCGGACTATCAGGCCAAGCGATCAGCTGACCTTGCAATGGAAAAACTGTTGGTCACACCGCTTCATACGAATACTTTCTACGAATGGCTGAGGTCAAAAGAAAAACTCGGCAGCCAGCAGAAAATACCCCGCCTGCAGAATGACCGCACCTTTATCAATGAGGTGGTACAAATATCTGAAAGACTGGATTAAGCTAAAAATCACTTACTTGTGCTGTGATCCTTTATAAGTGTCCAAAGTAGTAGAAGTAACCACTCGGGCGCGAATAACTCTGTCTTGCATAATTTATAAATCTGCATTAAATTGTATTTGTGAATTTATTTCCGGAAAGTAATACTGTAGAAAATCATGCTCTGAACTCAGATTCTGATTTTAAGAGTATTGTGGATATTTCCCCCTATCCTATCTTTATTCATAGGGGCGGAATAATAAAGTACGCCAATCAACTATCAAAGAAACTGATCCGCGCAGATACGGATGAAGATCTTACGGGGGTCAATATTGCCCAATACTGTCATCCGGAGGATCTGGCAAGACTAGGAGAAGCTGTGCAAAAGGTGCATGCCACACGTATCAGTGATGTACTTGACTTCAGGCTGGTCGACCGCGATGGCAACGTCAAAAGGATACAGAGCCGCAGTACAGGCATCAATTTCGGTGGTGAGCTATGCAGGCTGGTACATATTTACAATTTTGACCAGATCAAACAGGCGGAAGAAGAAGCCCATCAAAAAGGCGTTTTGATCGATAAACTCATTGAGGTCCTGCCTGACTCACTGCTCGTGATAAACTCTGTAACCCGCAAACAGATATACAATAACAATTCATTCGTAAGAAGCCTGGGCTATGGTCCTGAGGATTATGAGAAGGAAGGTGATGAGTTTGACCTGTTATCAAAGAAGATACATCCCGACGATATGCCCAGGCTGATCACAGCGAGGGATTTCGTCAATGCCCCTGCAAATACAGGCAAATTGATCACTACCGAATACCGCGTACTCAATAAAGCAGGAGAATGGAGGTGGATACTGGGGCGCAGCTGCAGCCTCATGCCTGCCGAAAATGGTATTGGCCGTATCAACTTCGGCATTGTACAGGACATTACAGAGATCAAAGCAAATCAAAGCGAGCTGCTCAACTACCGCAATTTTCAGGAGAAGATAAACAGCACATCTCCAGTACTCGTGACGATCTTTGATATATCAAAGCTGACATCGGTATACCGCAGTCAGGATATGGCCCAATGGTTCAATTATTCAGAAGAAGATTTCCCCGAAAAGACCATCGACCTCATCCATCCCGAATACAGGGCAGAAGCGATTGAGACGATAATGAACGTCACAAAGCTTCGCGACGGTGAGATACAATCCACCGTTTTCCCTTTTATAGCAGGAGATGGGAGTATTAAATTTATTCTTACAAGAGCAACACCATTTCAGCGTGATGAGAGCGGACATGTCACACATACACTTTCAGCACATAGCGACATTACCGACCTGAAAGAGATAGAATCGAAACTGGATAAAAGCGAAGAAACCCGAAAGGCAATCCTCTATGCAATCCCGGATATGGTGGTGATAGCAGATACCGATGGCATCATCGCTGATTATTATCCCAATGCTCTGGACCAACTGGACTTTGAAGGAGTGAGTCTCATCGGCAAAAATCTTACTAAGGTCCTGAATGAGAAAAATTACATCAATGTAATGGAGCTTATCAAAAAGACCATTGAAGAAAATAAACTGCACTCTTATACATTTGAGCAAAAGGCCAAGGGCAAGACCTATTATTTTGAGCTACGCATAGGCCCGTTCTCGGCCAATGAGGTCATCATCCTGACACGGGATATCTCAGATCAGAAAACCACTCAAAATAAGATCGACCATTACAATAAAGAGCTTTTTGAAAAAAATCAGGAGCTGGAGCGTTATATCACCTCAAACTCAGAGCTGGAGAAGTTCGCATACATAGCCTCACATGATCTCAGGGAGCCGCTTCGCAGCCTGACAGGGTTCGCCCAGCTGCTCCAGAAGCGCAATCAGGGCCAGCTGACCCGTGAGTCAGAAGAGTTTATCGAAAACATTATACAAGGTGCTCAGCGGATGAATACCCTCGTGAGCGGCCTGCTCGAATATTCACGTATCACCTCTGTGGGCAAACCTTTTGCCCATGTCAATCTCTCAGACCTCATAAAAAAAGTACGATCAGACCTCAAAATCAGTATTGAGGAAAACAAAGCTGAGTTCTTACTATTTGACCTGCCGGACATATACTGCGATGAGCTCCAGGTTCGGCAGCTTTTTCAAAATCTGATCAGCAATGCAATTAAATTCAGGTCCGACAATGCTCCAATAATCAAAATTTCTGCCGATAAAAACGACAGACATTGGCTCTTTAAGGTCGAAGACAATGGTATTGGTATTGATATGAAATTCAAAGATCAGGTATTTCAGATATTCTCTCGCCTCCACGCCCAGGACAAATACCAGGGCTCGGGCATTGGTCTCTCAGTCTGTAAAAAGATACTGGAGCGGCATGGCGGCCAGATATGGCTGGAGTCAACGCCCGGCCGCGGTACCACGATTTTCTTCACGATATTGATCTGATTGCCCTATATTTGAGGGGTCATTTGATCTACATATTATGAAGTCCTCCCGTACTCCTAAACTTATTTTTGCTCTTCTGCTTCTTGTCATCATTGGCTCATGGGGCTATCACCGATATACCGTACACAAAAGATATGAGAACATCTCTCGCTTTGATTACCTGCCCAAAGACAGCATTGATTATAGCTATTACGATCAGGCCACACTGACCACATACCTCGACAACTGCACCAAACTGACCGACCTCGCCAAAACACTCTGGCTGAAAAATGGTGTAGATATATATACCGCAAAGACGGGCTATGGCGAAATACAATCCAGAATAAACCGCTACAACTCTCTGCTCAAATACACAAAAAATCTTGAAGCAAAACTATCGGAGTCCAAAGACCTCAAAGACCAGGGGCTCGGCAATGACGTGATAGAAGCGATCCTCGACAAGGGAATTACAATAGGTGCAGTAGAAAATGAACGTGATAAAATGGCGGGTTGTGAATTTCTGAAAGGGAGAAATGTATCTGCACATTCACCCAAAAATGAGATATGGGAAATGCAGAAGCTACTCAACGCAAACGATTACAACATAAACATCAACGGCATTTTTGACGCCTCTACAGACAGTGCACTGCTTGACTTTCAGAAGAGTAATAATATTTACCCATCACACATCTGTGATGATATCACCCTAAAGAAACTGGCTGAATGAATTTAAAACCCTCAAAGGGTTCAGAACCCTTTGAGGGTTAGCACTTATATGGATCTATTAATAGTAAACTGGATCATCTCATAGATCGAGCTGCGGGCATCATTCTCCGGAAAAGAATTAAGGATATTTTCTGCTTCAGTTTTATATTCATTCATTTTAACCTTCGCATAGTCCATGCCACCATTAGTGCGCACCATATCTATCACCCAGCGTACTTTTTCCATATTAGTATTTTCATTCTTCACGATGTTGATGATCTTGCGGCGGTCAGAGGAGCATACTTTGCCGAGTGTATAGATGAGCGGCAACGTCATTTTGCGCTCTTTGATGTCAATGCCACGTGGCTTGCCGATCTCTGCCTCCTCATAGTCGAAGAGATCATCTTTGATCTGAAAAGCAATGCCGATCTTTTCACCCATCTGTTTTACCCGCGCTATTATTGCTTCATCAGTCGTAGTCGTCGCCGCCCCGCTCGCACAGGCGGAGGCGATGAGCGATGCTGTCTTCTGACGGATGATCTCAAAGTAAATATCCTCCTTTATGTCAAGCTTTCTTGCCTTTTCGAGCTGCAGCAACTCGCCCTCGCTCATCTCTTTGATGGTATTGGAGAGCAGACCTAGTAGTTTGTACTGATTATTCTCAATGGATAGCGCCAAGCCTTTCGCCAAAAGGAAATCACCCACCAGCACAGCGATCTTATTTTTCCATAAAGCATTGATGGAGAAAAAGCCGCGTCTCTTGTAGGAGTCATCTACGACATCATCATGCACTAGTGTAGCTGTATGCAGTATCTCTACCAGCGAAGCAGCCACATATGTAGCCTCATTGATCTCGCCACAGAGTTTAGCACTGAGAAATACAAACATGGGGCGCATCTGCTTTCCCTTGCGGGTCACGATATAGTGGGTGATACGGTCGAGCAGCGGAGCTTTGCTGCGCATGGACTCACGAAATCTGACCTCAAATTCATCGAGCTCCTTTTCTATTGGTTTTTTGATTTCGTCCAGCGTGGCCATCCAGGGCGCTAAAGTAATAAAAGTTAATGTAGGGACAGGCGGCGACCTGACCTTGCTCACAATTCAATTAATTATTCCTTTTTCCCTATTATCTCTTCTCTATAAAGTATAGTTTTGCGCGCATGATCTCAAAATTGAATATTGTACTGCAGTCGCCGCATGGGCGACCATTTCTCACAGATGTATTTTATGTAGAAAACAATCAAAAGAAACCGATCGTGATCTTTTCGCACGGTTTTGCCGGATTTAAGGACTGGGGAGCCTTTAACCTTATGGCCAAAGCTTTTGCAGAAGCTGGTTTTGTCTTCGTGAAGCATAATTTCTCGCATGATGGGACTACGATAGACCAACCAACTGAATTCGCCGACATAGAGGCGTTTGGTAATAATAATATCAGCAAAGAACTCGACGACCTCGGAGTAGTAATAGACTGGGTGTGCTCTGATGCCTTCCCCGTCGATAAGAATGAGGCCGACATAAACCAGATATACCTCATAGGCCATAGCCGTGGCGGTGGACTCGTGATACTCAAAGCCGGTGAGGACAGCAGAGTGAAGAAAATCGCTCCTTGGAATAGTGTCAATGAGTATGGTAAGTACTGGAAGAAAGAGGAGATGGATAAGATCAAAAATGATGGTGTGATCTATGTCACAAACTCCCGCACCAAGCAGAGTCTGCCTATATACTGGCAGATGTATGAAGACTATTTCGCTCATCTGCAGCGCCTGTATATACCTGATGTGGTGAAACGCCTTGCCATTCCTATGGTGATCATACATGGCACGAATGACGAGACAGTACCATACGCTGTAGCACTGGAAATGCAATCATGGAAGCCAGATGCGATGCTCATACCGATAGAAGGAGCTAATCATGTTTTCGGCGCAAGACATCCCTGGACTGAGGAGACCATACCTGTAGACCTGAATAAAGCAATTACAGAAACTGTTCGGTTTTTTAAATTGCAATAAGATGATAAAGATAGGCGGCGTACCGGAGCATTTCAACCTTCCCATCCTGATGGCGATCGAGAAAGGGGAATTTCAGCGCCACAGTTTAGACCTGCAGTGGACCTACTACCCCGGCGGTACCGGTGCCATGACCAAAGCCCTCGCTGATGGAGAACTCGACCTCGCCATCCTGCTCACCGAGGGCTTCGTCTCTGCGGCTAATAATGGACTTTCTGCACGTATCGTGAAAGTCTATATCGATTCGCCACTCGTATGGGGCATACACTCAGGTGCGACCTCTGCTACTCAGTCTATCTATGATGCCACAAAAAAGGAATACGCCATCTCGCGTTTTGGTTCGGGCTCGCACCTCATGGCGATGATACATGCCGAGCAGCGCGGAGAAAAAATAGAGGACAAAGATTTCGTAGTGATCAATAGCCTCGAAGGCGCAATCGAATCTCTGACAAAAAATGAGACACAGGTTTTTTATTGGGAAAAGATGATGACAAAAAAGCACGTGGAGAGCGGCGAGGTCAAACTGATCGGTGAATTCTCCGCTCCATGGTCGAGCTTTCTGATAGTAGCCACAGAGAAGAGCCTCGCTGAAAAAAAAGAAGAGATACACAAAGCCCTTGCCCTCATCAATACTGAAAGCGCAGATTTCAAAAACAGCATCTATGCTCCCATCGAGCTGCAAAAGCGTTTTGAAATGTCAAACAAAGACATCATTAACTGGATGGGCTCTACAGTATGGAATACAGATTTCACTATTAGAAAACGAGGGCTTGAAAACGCAATAGAGGCATTGTCCAAGATAAATCATAAGCCTTTGCTGCTTGATATAAAAAGGCTTTGTGACGGCAGCCTCGAGGTGAAATGATCTTATCCGATCATTTTCAAAAATTCATCTTCCGTCAGCACCTCTATAGTAGGGATGGCCTTTGCCTTGGTCAGTTTGCTGCCTGCGTCTTCTCCTACCACTAGGTAATTTAATTTTGTGCTCACTCCGCTTAGTAGTGTACCTCCGTTTTCTTCTACCATCTGCTTAGCACGGTCGCGGGTGAACTGCTGAAGCGAACCGGTAAACAAAAATGTTTTGCCCTGCAGCTTATTATTCTTTGCGATTGCATCTTCAGCACGGTTTTCGGTATTCACCCTAAATTCTTTGAGTCTCTCAAGCAGATGGATGTTTCCTTTATTATGAAAGAACTCAAAGATACTCTGCGCTACCTTTGGTCCTATGCCTTCGATATTGGTGAGGTGCTCGGCATCCATATGTTCAAACTCAAACACATTTTTCACATGCTTGGAGAGATCTTTGGCCGTGGTCACACCTACATGACGAATACCCAAGGCAGTCAGTAGTCTCCATATCGGTCGGCCTTTGGATGACTCTATGCCTTCTTTGAGATTGGTCACAGATTTCTCACCCCAGCCTTCGAGCGTTCTTATTTCATCATATGGCAGGTCATAGATGTACTCCATGTTTTTGAGATAGCCACGCTGAACAAAGTCTATAATGATACTCCTGCCTAGCCCGTCGATGTCCATTGCATCTTTAGATACATAGTGGATGATACGCTCCTCCGCCTGTGCCGGGCAGTCGGCATTATCACAGCGCCAGATAGCTTCTTCTTCCGGGCGTATCAATTCGCTACCACATGAGGGGCATGTTTTAGGAAAATGTATTTTTTTCTCTGAGCCATCTCTCAGGTCTGCTACCACACCGACGATATACGGAATCACTTCACCCGCCCGTTCCACGATCACAGTGTCGCCGAGTTTAATATCTTTTTCAGTAATGAAGTCTTCATTGTGTAGTGAGATCGAAGAGATCGTCACACCTGCCAGGCGCACGGGTTCTATCTTCGCGACCGGCGTCACTGCACCCGTCCTGCCCACTTGGTATTCTATATCGAGCAGTCTGGACTGTGCCTGCTTTGCAGCAAATTTATACGCAATGGCCCAACGCGGATGATGCGAGGTAGAGCCGCACTGCTCCTGCATCTTCAGATCATTGACCTTGACGACCATACCATCGGTTTCAATATTAAAAGTAAGCCGTTTCGTTTCCCATTCATTTAGGAATGCAGACACATGCGCCGAGTCTTTGCATATCTTCAACTCCTTAATAGGTGTCTTAAACCCGCACTGGTGCAGTAGTTCGATATTGCCATAGTGAGTGAGCAGTTTTGTAGCTAACAGGTTTTTCTCCTGTTTATCTACCGCATAGCTGACATGATAGAGCACCGCTTCCAAACCACGTGACTGAACCTCTTTGGGATCTTTCAATCTGAGCGAACCGGAGGCTGTATTACGGGAATTCTGAAATGTTTTTAGCCCCTGATGCTTGCGCTCTTCATTTATTCTTTCGAAAACGTCTTTTTTGATGATCACCTCGCCACGCAGCTCTATTCGATAGATCCCATGCTTCGAAAATGGTGCAGATAGTGGAATTGATGACAGTGCACGGGCATTGTTTGTGATGTCCTCGCCGACAGTACCATCGCCCCGGGTTGCAGCGCGGATGAGTTGGTCATTTTCATAGACCAGCGCTATGGATGAGCCGTCAAACTTAGGTTCCACGCAATACTCGACAGTCTGTTGCCCAGTGAGTTCTTTTACTTTTCTGTCAAAATCTATTACATCCGCCGCGTTGTATGAATTGTCTAAAGACAGCATGGACACGAGGTGCGTCACCTGTGCGAAATCCTCCGTCAGACCCTTTGCTACCCGCTGTGTGGGAGAATCTGAGGTGACCAGATCAGGATGTGCCGCCTCGAGTTCACGGAGCTGTTTGAATAAAGAATCATAGTCAAAGTCAGTGATGATAGGTTCACTCAGCACATAGTAGCGCCAGTCGTGGTATTTGATGACTTTACGCAGTGAGTCTATTTTTTCGGCAACAGAATGATGTCCTTCGCCTTTTATGAGTGATTCTGAGAAATGATTGAGCTGATGCTGTTCGGATGCAGTATACACAGTCTGGGTTTTGTACAAACTTAATGTAAAGGCGCTAATTTGGTGTCAAATTTTAGGGATCCAACATGATATTTTTGTTTGTATTCATAGAATCTTACCTTGCAGTTAGATTTTTATACAGACACATATGTTACCTAAAGCACCGGAGAGTTTCTTACTTTTTACCAAGGCCCCGATACCATTTGGCCTCTATTCAGGACCTGTAGCTGATATGAATACTACTACCTGGCAATCCCTACGTCGCGGCCAGCGTAAGACATGGATGTACGCAGGTGCATTCAGTACGAGGTACTATGTCGGTTTTGCTATCGCCGATGCGGGCATCGTGGCCACTGCTTTTGCTTATATCTTTGACTCGGAGACAGGCTTGTATGTAGAGGAAAAAGCTACTGTCCCGTTTGGTTTTGGGAGTAGCTTTGATCCGGACATAAATACCAACTGGACGCTGAAAAATTTCTCTATTTCCCGGGATGGCGATAAACTGACCTGTGCATATCAGGGCAAACGCCTGCAAGTGAAAATGTCCATAATTGAAAATGGCAAAGGCTCCACAACAATAGCTCCTGCCGGTGAGAGGCCATTTCATCATACATATAAGAACCTGCTATTGCCCACTCAGGTAGAAGCTCAGGTAGATGGACAGGTGATAAACTTCGGTGGAAATATAGGCGGAATAGATTTCAGCAAGGGCTATCCGCCTCATCACACTTTCTGGAACTGGGCATCAGTGAATGCCGTGACAGAAAGCGGAATTGAATTTGGCGTCAATCTCGTAGGAGATTTTAATAACAGTATCGAAAATGCCCTTTGGGTAAACGGAGGAGTGAACCAATTGTCGCAGGCCACTTTTAGCTATGGCCGCCCGGTAGAGAAAAGCCTCTGGCAAATCAAAACCCTCGATGGTAAGCTCAGTATGGAGTTTAAACCATTGGGTATGCGTGGTGAGAATATCAATGCCCTGCTCATGCTGAGCCGATTCAAACAACCATTTGGTGTATTCACCGGGACCGTGTTCCTCGACGGCCAAAGTCATAAATTCACGGGATATGGAGTGGTAGAGGAGCATTTCGCCAAGTGGTAGGTATTATTCGGGAGTATCAGCCCCTTCGTCTTCTTTTTTAAACTATTATTGCACTCGGCTTTTTTCAATCTAAGGCCGTGTGTTTAAAATGACGAGCGATAAACAAATAGTCTTATTAGAAATAGTTAAAGAGTTACTTTGGCTATTTATCAGTATAGTGATAGCTCTGGCCCTGATGTATCCTATCATGCGTCTGGTCCATTACAGCATGATCTGGCTGAATGCGTTGTTTTTGATCGTAGGGCTCACATATTTCAGATATGCTATCACACTACGCACTGTATATGTACTCAGAAATAAATGGGTAAGAGCTGCAATATTGCTTTTCAATATCAACTTCTTTGTCTTTGTGCTCCGGCAAGAGCAGCGATTTATGACCATATATGACTCCTATACAGTGGAGGATCTGGGCAAACCTGTCAAACCCATCTCCCTGGAGCAGACAGACCAATTGATCCGGTATTTTTTCAATGAAATAAACTTTACTGTAGTGTTTTGTCTGGGCATGATAGCAGCACTATCCGTCAGGTTTGTATTGGCATACTGGAAGACAGCTCATGTAAGGCTCAATGCCGGTAATGAGGAATGACATACAATAAACTGGTTGTATATCATGTATTTTTATTCTTTACTATGAGTCGTTGATGTTTCGGAAGAGTCCCAAATTCATTTATATTTGCCAGCTGCAATTTCAAATAGGAATTGGCAGATTTTATTGTCCTTTAAAAATCACATGAAATATCCGATGAAGAAATTTTCTGAAATAGAGTATCGCAGGCCTGACCTGGACAAAGTGCAAAGTGCTTTTAAAGGATTGTTGGAAAAATTTGATAACGCCGCAGACTGCACTATTCAGGAGGCTGTCATCACAGAGATCAATGACCTGAAAGCTGAATTTCAGACTGCCAGCAGCATAGCCAATGTGAGGAATTCGATAGATATATCTAACTCATTCTATGAAAGCGAGCAGGAGTTTTATGATACTTCTGAACCTCTATTCAGAGACCTGAATATCCAGTTTTATAAATCACTTAATAATTCGCCTTTCAAAAAACAGCTGGAGAATAAATTTGGCAAACAAATATTTGACATTGCCAAGGTCAGTGTCCGTAGTTTTGGCCCTACGGTCATCAGCGATATGCAGGAAGAGAATAGGCTAGGCACCGAGTATTCAAAGCTGGTTGCAACTGCTGAGGTTGAGTTTAGAGGAGTGAAATACAATCTCACCGGCCTGGACCCATTCAAACAATCTACAGACCGGGAGACACGTCGCGAGGCATCTGAAGCTGAATATAAATGGTGGGATGCCAATGCAGATAAGTTTGACGCGATATATGACAAACTCGTAAAGACCCGTACTCGCATAGCGCAAAAACTCGGCTACAAAAACTTTGTGGAGTTGGGGTATGACCGTATGCTTCGCACAGACTACAACGCAGCTGATGTGGTCAAGTTTCGCAAGCAGGTACTCGATTATGTCGTGCCTCTATCTAATCATCTGCGCGAAAGACAGCGCGAAAGACTTGGTTTGGACACGCTGAAATTTTACGATGTCCCTCTTAACTATATATCAGGCAATGCCACTCCTAAAGGCGACCCTGCATGGATCATTGAGAATGGCAAAAAGATGTATGAGGAACTGTCTCCTGAGACGAGAGAGTTCTTTGATTTTATGATGCAATATGACCTTATGGACCTGGTCAATAAGAAAAACAAGCAAACAGGTGGCTATTGCACTCACTTTTCACAATACAAGGCACCGTTCATTTTCTCCAATTTCAATGGCACCTCTCATGATATAGATGTGCTGACACACGAGGCTGGACATGCCTTCCAGTGTTATCAAAGTCGTAATAACAGCATAGAGGAATATCTCTGGCCGACATATGAAGCATGTGAGATACACTCTATGAGCATGGAGTTTTTCGCATGGCCATGGATGGAGCTTTTTTTCAAAGAAGATACAGAGAAATATAAATTTTCACATCTATCATCTGCTATTTTGTTTCTGCCATATGGCGTAGCAGTGGATGAGTTTCAGCATGTGGTATATGAGAATCCTGATATGACGCCTACGCAACGCAATCAGGCATGGAAAGAGATCGACGCCAAGTATCGCCCGTATATGGATTTTGATGGTGTGGAATATCTTGAAAAGGGTGGCTTCTGGAAGAGACAGGGACACATATTCCGTTCACCGTTCTACTATATCGACTATTGTCTGGCACAGATATGTGCACTACAGTTTTGGAGCCGCTCTCAGCATGGCGATAAGACCGCATGGCCGGACTATCTCACCCTCTGCAAGGCAGGTGGCAGCAAGTCTTTCCTCGATCTGGTCAAGCTGGCACATCTGAATAATCCATTTGAGCCTACTACCGTACAGCCGGTCATTGCTGAAGTAAAAGCATGGCTGGAAGGTGTGGATGATAAGAAACTCTAATTATTTATGATTTGTGATTGCTGATGTATGATTTAATTTCCAATTAGCACATTGGCATATTAATCAATTGGCACATTCTCATTCCTTACTCGCTCCCCTGAAGTATTGCTCCTGATTTTTGAAGAGTACATTGAAAGTGGTCAGTGAGCCGTATATGCGGGTGATGTATTGCTGCAGGTCTACTTTCTCCTCATCGCTCATGGTCTTATGCGCATTAATATTCTGCTCCAGTACACGCAGCCTGTCGCGCACCATCACTATCTTGTGAAAAAAAGTCTCAATTGGTATTTCCTTAGGTGCCAGGTCTCCGCTGCCGGGTTTCATCAGTAGTGTGCCGCCGATCCATTTACCAGCCAACTCGACTGTCTCAGAGAGAGCTGCTTTTCTGTCCAGTACATTTTCGAGCGCCTTCTCTATTTCCTGAAGCGTGACGGGTATGAATTCACTTTCCACCTTTTCCAGTACTTGCAGACCCTCATAGCTGCGGTCTATGCCGCGAGTCGAGCCGCCATCTCTAAACCATATCGAGTAATATGATGCATCCACATCTACGATCACTCCTTTGCCATATTTCGGATGTTCTATCCTCGACCCCACACCCAGCTGATTATCGCCCATTGCTTATTTTTATTTTATTCTGAGGTGAATTTATGGTTTTAAAAGAAATTATACATTCAAAAAACAGTGATCAGTCTATCTGGAAATCTGTAAAGCAGGTTTTTGCATTTCTGATTTCCGGATTTACCGATTTTATGATTTCACTGTTAAGTTTTTGGTACTTTTACATAAAATAATATTCCATGACAAAGAGATCGATAGTTGCCTGCGCCTGCGTATTCTTTTGCATAGCCTTGTTGTCTCTGGGTTGCAAAAAAGGCTGCGGTACATGTAAAAGCTATGGATTCAACACCACTATTCAGGCATATTCCGCTCAGGTATGCGCGAACAATTTTTGTACTTGTGCAAATGGCTTTGAAGGAGACAGTTGTCAGATATATAGTATCAATAAATTCCTTCAACCTTCAGCGACATGGCAGGCGACAGATGGATGCAGTGGCAACCCAAACTATTATGTTTTCATGTCCACCAATCCTCCATACTATAATTACTTCTATATAAATAATTTATTTAATAGTGGTACCCAGGTACAGGTGGATATAGAATCCGCTCCCAATAATCAGGGCACAGGTTTATATATTCCTTCTCAAACAGTAGGTGCAGCTACATTCTCGGGTAATGGCACCTATTCCGTAAGCGGATCCGCAGGAAAAATAGTCCTGAATATGGACTACAATAATAATGGCGTCGACGTACCTTGTGTGATGTATCTCTACCAGCAGTAATATATGGCCTCATCTAGCTCGGAAAACACCATACTGCAATGGGCTGAAAAATTTAAAGCTTCTGACTGGTTCACCACCAGAGATGACAAAACACGGTTCAATTACTTTAAGGCACGCAGCCTCTATTATGGCTCAGTGGCCAAAGGCAACTCTCAAAAAGGCTTTCAGCAATTGTACATGGAGTCTGCTACCTCAGAAGCTAAAGATAATTCGGAGGCATTGGCCAGAGCTATAGAGCTGATAGAGAGTATCGGCATAGAGATACTAAATGAAAGACTGATCTCAGCCCGCAGTGCACAGTTTCTGATGCTTTGCAATAATATCTTCAGAGCATTCGCCAATCCCAGAAACCAGTATAATTTTAAACTCACTGATCCTTTTGAATCTATCCGGATAGATATGCTGCAACTGGCGGATGTGCTCTCCGGTGAGGCCCGAACTATTGAAGTGACGAGAACTGAGGAAAAACAGTTCAATCGCTATGTCACAATACCCGAGGGTTATCTCAGCGATCCTTTTATCAGTGACCTGTTTAACCGCATAGAGCGCAGTAGCGATAATTTTTTTATCACTGGCAAAGCCGGCACCGGCAAATCCACCTTCCTTCATTTCCTCTCACAAAACTCCCGAAAGAATGTGGTCGTAGCTGCATACACAGGCATAGCTGCTATCAATGTCGGAGGCACTACGCTCAATTCTCTTTTTATGCTGCCGTTCAGGCCTCTGCTGCCGCGTGATGAGGAGATCACTAAGTTCAGCAAATGGAATCCCCGTCGCGCTATCATCGCCAATATGGATACGCTCATCATAGACGAAGTATCAATGGTACGTGCGGATATACTGGAGGCTATCGATCACTCCCTGCGCATCAATGGTGGAGATCCTTTCAGGCCTTTCGGCGGCAAGCAGGTAATACTGATAGGAGATGTATTTCAGCTGCCGCCTGTGGTCAAGTCAGACAATCCTACCGAATGGCAGATATTCGAAGAAGTATATAAGACACCATACTTTTTCAGCGCGCCGAGTTTTAAGATGACCAAGTTTGAGTTTGTCGAGTTTACAAAGATACATCGCCAGTCTGATGAAGACTTCAAAGAGATACTGAATAAGATCCGCATAGGCAATGTAGACGATGATGACCTGATGCCTATCAATAAACGGGTGTATCCGAATTACGAGCCACGTGATAAAGATTTTGTGCTTACCCTGGTCACGACAAACCGTCTAGCAGGCGACATCAATGATCGTAAACTGAATGAGATCAGAGAGCCGGAGTTTACATACAAAGCAGAAATACAGGGCGAGTTCAGCAAGGATAAATTTCCTACGGATGAAACCTTGAAACTGAAAGCTGGTGCGCAGATCATCTTTATCAGAAATGATACTACCGCTGAGAAAACTACCAAAGACAATAAGCGCCGCTGGGTAAACGGAACAATAGCCAAAATTCAATCACTGACTGCTGATGAAATAGAAGTGGCATTTGAAGATGGCTCAAGCTCCAAGATCAGCCGCGAGACATGGAATAATAATGTCTATAAATGGAATAAGTTGGAGCGGAAGATCGTGACAGAGACGGTTGGGACTTTCGCTCAGTTTCCGATCAAACTGTCATGGGCTATCACGATACACAAAAGCCAGGGACTTACCTTTGATAAGATGGTGCTTAATATGGGCAGCGGTGCTTTCACCCACGGACAGACCTATGTGGCGCTGAGCAGAAGCAGATCGCTGGCGGGGCTGGCACTCAAAAAACCAATAACAATTCGTGACATCATCATAGATGACAGGGTCCTTGACTTCTACAATAAGCATTTCACCTTCAACGATGAATATCAGGAGTCACAGCAAAACCTTGAATTCATATTGGAGTATTCTGATTTCTTCAAAGATCTTCTGGCGGTGCATTATAAATTTTCCGAGGAACAGTGGTTGAAATATAAAGGTATATTAAACCATAAACTGGCAGGCAAGAAAAGTGAAACGGATAAGAAAGTGTATCAAAAGCTGTCATTTGGTGAGATCAAGGCTATAATTCATCAAAGGGATCTGATATACAATCCTTCTTTCTGGAAAGTCAATTTTGAATATTTTTTTAATGATGCTGTCGTAGAGACTGTTATGGATTATCTGCTGGAGCTAGATAAAGTCATGAACCTGAGAGAGGATGAGCCCGAAGAATATGGTAGTTGAATTATTTTCTTCTCAACTCTATAAACTCAAAATCGTATTTGTGCTTCTCGTCAGCTTTAATTAGTTCTGTGCTTACTGTTTCCCACTTGTCTTTTTCTATCTCAGGAAAGTGAGTGTCTGCATCCGGAAAACTATGATGAACGCGTGTCAGGTGTATTCTATCGATCAGAGAGAATGCCAGTTTGTATATTTCCCCGCCACCTATGATCATCAGTTCTTCTTCGCCATTATCCGTAGCGAATTTGATCCCTTCCTCTATCGTTGTTACATTTTTGCAGCCTTCATATCTTAATGTGGCATCTCTGGATACTACGATATTAGTCCTGCCAACCAGCGGGCGAAATTTAGCAGGTATTGATTCGTAGGACTTACGACCCATCAGCACATGGTGCCCCCAGGTGATGTTTTTGAAGTGCGCCATATCTTTAGGCAAAACCCATAAAAGATCTCCTTTGGCACCTATCTCGTTATTTGATCCGACTGCTACGACTGCTGATATTATCATGCCATAAAGATATATATTTGGGGCAAAAGACAGATCGCAGATACCCGATTTCCGGATCATAGTGGCTAAGTACAGGACAAATTGCCCTGTCTAACTTTACCCTGACTGCCCTTATACTGCTATCAAAAAAATCAATGATATCAGAAAATAAAATGTCCGATAATTGATTTTCGAACGAGTGCAAAACCCAGTAAAAGCGTCTTTTTTTTCTTATTGCGAAAACCAATTCGAAAATCAACCCTATCCGATAGCTCCTGTTCCTTTACCTGTATGGGTTTCAGACTTGCCTGCATTTTCTTTCCGCCCGAAAAACATTGATATATCTCAGGGAGAGCAAAGGAATGTGTTTTGTCATACGCTACCCGGTTGCAAAACCGCAGGATTTTCACTAAATTAGCAAAGATGGAAGTCGCTGCTACTACAGAACTGGACAATAATAATAAGCTTATTCTTAAGCATTACAGGGCACTGCTACGTACCCTGCGCAATAGCACTACACGTCAGGACAAGAAAAATATACGTGAGGCTTTTGAGCTGGCTATGGAGAGCCATAAAGATATGCGCCGCAAGTCAGGCGAGCCGTATATCATACATCCACTCGATGTAGCCCGCGTGGCCAGTGAGGAGATGGGCCTGGATGTGACCTCGATCATCTGCGCCCTGCTGCATGACGTCGTCGAAGATACAGATGTGACCCTGGAGGAAATAGAGCGCCACTTCAATAAAGAAGTCGCCAAGATCGTCGATGGCCTCACTAAAATATCGGGCATCTTTGATCTCAACAATAACAATTCATCATTACAGGCGGAGAATTTCCGCAAACTACTGCTGACATTGAATGATGATATACGTGTCATCCTGGTGAAGCTGGCAGACAGGCTGCATAATATGCGTACGCTCGACTCGCTGAAGCGTGAAAAGCAACTCAAGATAGCTTCTGAGACCTTATTCCTTTATGCTCCTCTGGCACATAGGATGGGCCTCTATGCTATCAAGACAGAGCTGGAAGACCTTTCACTCAAATATACGGAGCCCGACCTCTATAAGGATATTGCAAAAAGATTAGCAGAGACAAAGCGGGAGAGAAGTAAATTCATCAATGACTTTATCAAGCCTATTAAAGAACTACTGGAGAAAAAGGAGTTTGGTTTTGAAATATATGGCCGACCCAAGTCTATTTATTCCATCTACAATAAGATAAAAAACAAAGGCGTTCCTTTTGAGGAGATCTATGATCTCTTTGCCATACGTATCATTCTTAAGTCAACTCCTGAAAATGAGAAAGCGGATTGCTGGGCAGTTTATTCGACACTCACAGATATATATAAACCCAGTCCCGACCGACTCCGCGACTGGCTCTCGAACCCTAAGACCAATGGCTATGAGGCACTACACACCACGGTGATGAGCAGTACGGGTAAATGGGTAGAGGTGCAGATACGCTCTGAGCGAATGCACGAGATAGCGGAAAAAGGTTTCGCAGCACACTGGAAATATAAAGAGAACAGTGCCGACAATGCCCTCGATGATTGGTTGCAAAAGATACGCAATGTGCTCAGCAATGCAGATGGCAATGCGCTTGATGTAGTAAATGATTTCAAATATGAACTCTTCAGCGATGAGATATTTGTCTTCACACCAAAAGGAGAATTAAAACGTATCCGCAAAGGTGCTACAGCGCTCGATTTCGCATTTGAGGTGCACTCGGCAATTGGCAAAAAATGTATTGGGGCAAAAGTGAATACCAAGCTCGTTCCACTTAGTCATAAGCTAAAGAATGGCGATCAGGTAGAGATCTTGACATCTAATAAGCAGGTGCCGAATGAAGATTGGCTAAGCTATGTGGTGACTGCCAAGGCACGTTCAGTGATCAAGCAGGCGCTCAAAGATGATAAGAGAAAAATAGCGCTAGATGGCAAAGCTGAACTGGAGAAAAAGATGAAGGCCCTCAAAATGGAGGACAGTGAGGCAAACCTGATCTTGGTAATGAATTATTTCAAGGTCTTATCTCCGACTGAGCTTTACTATGATGTCGCTATTCGGAAGATTGATATATCTCTACTCAGCAAACTGGATGTAATAGCCGGCAAAATAAAATTACCAAAAGCAGCTCCGACGGAGAAGCTTAGCCCAAGTGATATAGACGAAGCTGTAAAAGATGCCCTGAAGAAAAATGCTGAGCTACTGATAATGGGCGAGAGCAGTGATAAGATAGATTATAAATTTGCGCCCTGTTGTAACCCCGTGCCGGGCGATGACGTATTTGGCTTTCTTACCGTGAGTGAGGGTATCAAGATACATCGTACCAATTGTCCTAACGCTGTGCAGCTGATGGCTAAGTATAGCTACAGGATAGTAAAGACCAAATGGACCAAGCAGCATAATATCGCCTTCCTCACCGGTATCAAGATCAATGGTATAGATGATGTGGGCCTCGTCAATAAGATCACGAATATTATCACCGGTCAGATGAATCTCAATATGCGTTCTATATCATTTGAGAGCGAGGATGGCATCTTCGAAGGCAATATCATGATATACGTGCATGACACTTCTGAGCTGGATGACCTGAATAGCAGGCTTAGCGCACTTGAAGGCATTCTAAGCGTAGAGCGCTACGATGCTGAGGATAAGAACAATGATCAGGTGGTCACCGCCCGCAGATAAGTGATCAGGTCTGTGCTTGACAGCTCCTCAGTTTCAGCCAATTTACTTATTCCATTTGCACGGAGCATGGTGATGATCTGTCCCCTATGGAAAGTTCCATGATTGACTACATGAAATAACATCTCCTCGACAGTGTTTGAATAGGGTTTGCCTGAAGTATTCTTGTAATTTATGACAGTCGATAGATAACCTTCGCCCTGGCTTTCGACATACTCTTTCAATGCTATACAATTATCTATCCAGCCTGCTATCAGCGTTTCCCTGTCACCTACGAAATCTTTTGATGGCCAATCCGTCAGGCTTTCACCTTGCAGTCTTTTGAACCAGATCAGCTCAGCGTCCCATATGTGAAGGATAGTTTTTTCAATGGTTGGAAAACTGCTCGGCGTTTCGATTTTTAAGATAGATTCGTCGACATTTTCTAATATTTCTGATAACTTGGCAGTAGCCCAAACACTATAGTTCAGGTGTGTGATCATGGAGTATGGCATAAGCGAGTATTTAGGAATTAGTATTGAGTATTTAGACCATGCTAATATCCGATTATATTCTATGAATTAGCACATTTGCATATTGAATAATTAGCACATTAGTACTATGAGTAAAAGTAAGAAAGATTTGAAGTTTGCATCTATCACATCGCAAGATAATGCACCCACCGAAGGATATATCATGCCGCATACAGCTCCGTTGTATTTATCCTCAACTTACATCTATGAATCACCCGAAAAAGCGCAGGCGGTTTTCAAGGGTAAAGAGAAAGCTTATATCTACTCTCGTTGGAGTCACCCAAATGCAGAACTAGTAGAGCGAAAGATAGAAGAGATGGAGACCTTCGGCAGCAAAGATGTGAAGTGCAGGGCATTGCTCTTTTCATCGGGCATGGCAGCCATATCGGCCTTGTTTCAATCCCTCATCAAGCCCGGAGATTCGCTAATCGTACAAGGGAATATCTATGGTACAACTGTGGATTATATAAATCATGCGGCTCAGCAGTTTGGGCTGAAGCTGTATTATGAAGATTTCAAAAAGCTGGACAAAATAGAAGCCTTACTCAAAAAGGACAAGAAAGTCAAACTGGTTTATACCGAAACCCCATCTAATCCTACTATCAATTGCTATGATCTGAGAGCTTTGTCGGCTCTCGCACATAAATACAAAACAAGGATCGCAGTCGACAATACTTTTGCATCTCCTTACCTGCAGCGGCCGCTTATAGATGGAGTGGATTTTGTCATTCACTCATCTACCAAATATCTCAATGGGCATGGCTCAGGGCTCAGTGGTTTGCTGGTAGGAAGTGATACCACTTTCATGGATAAAGATGTTTGGACGATTAGAAAACTACACGGTTCGATCTGTGCACCCTTCGATGCATGGATGCTAAACATGGGTATGAAGACACTTAGCCTGCGTATGCAGCAGCATTGCATCAATGCGATGGCTGTGGCCAAATGGCTGCAGGCACATAAAGCCGTCTCTAAAGTCAATTATCTCGGGCTTGAGTCACATCCTGATCATGCATTAGCTAAGAAGCAAATGAAAGATTATGGCGGAGTACTAAGCTTTGAGATGAAGAAAGGGTACAAGGCCGGTGAGAAGCTGATGAAGCAATTGAAATTCTGTAAACTCACCGCATCGCTTGGCACTACAGATACATTGATACAACATCCGGCATCCATGTCACATTTTTTCGTACCTAAAGAACAGCGTCAGAAATTCGGCATCACTGACGGGCTGGTGCGCCTGTCTGTAGGCATAGAAGATGTGACTGACATAATCGCTGATCTGGAGCAGGCATTAAATCATTTATAATGGATTTCGGACGGGTACAGAATATTGATGAAGTTGATTTCACTTTTCCTGATGATCATCCGGATACAGTGAGACTATTCAAATCGCTTAAGAAAAAACCTTCCACACCAAAAGTATATATAGGCTGTGCCAAATGGGGGCGCCCTGACTGGATAGGAAAGATATACCCGAAGGGAACCAAAGCCACAGACTTTCTCAAACACTACACAAAGTATTTTAACTCCATCGAGCTGAATGCCATGTTCTACCAGACCTTCCCTCGTGTAGTGACATCTAAATGGGCCAGCTATGCCGATGATGATTTTCGGTTCTGTCCTAAGATGTCGCAGTACATCACCCATATCAAACGGCTAAAGGACGTCGAGGAGCAGACTGATATGTTTCTGAGCAGTCTACTTGGTTTCGGCGATAAGCTTGGTCATACTTTCATACAATTCGACGACAGGTTTGGAACAAAGAACCTTGACACTCTCAAAGCCTATCTGGAATATCTACCAAAGGACTTCAAAGCCTGTGTTGAATTCCGGCAAGAGGATTGGTTCAAGGAGTCGGTGATCACTCATGATGCATTTGAGATGCTCAAAGAGATGAGAATCGGCACTGTGATCACAGATACATCGGGCAGGCGTGATGTGCTAAATATGCGACTGACCACTCCTGTAGCATTCATCCGCTTCGTAGGCAATAACCTCCATCCGACTGACTATAAACGTATCGACGACTGGGTCGGGAGGATGAAACTCTGGATCGACAGCGGCATCGAGACGATCTATTTTTTTATCCATAATCATGAAGAACTGAACAGTCCTGAACTCTGCAAGTATACCATTCAAAAGCTAAATGCAGCCACAGGATTGAACATTGCTGAGCCGAAACTGTTGAATGATAAACCGTCATTGTTTTAAATAGGTTAAACTTTATAATATGGAAACTTTCCTCAGATGTGCAGTAGCGATCCTAATTTTCCAATCCCTGCTTTTCATCGTTGCTTTACTCAAAAAGAACAATGGCATCGCTGACATCGGCTGGGGTATCGGTTTTATCATTATTGCCACTCTATGCACCCACTATTATCTTTTCAAATGTGCTTTTGCCAGTATTTTCACAGAACGTTCAGAGCCTGACATCGCCTTCCTACTATTGGTTTCATTAGTCGCCGTCTGGGGTTTGCGATTATCCATCTATCTTCTTATCCGCAATTGGTCCAAGCCCGAAGACTGGCGGTATGCCAAGTGGCGTCAGGACTGGGGCAAGAGTTTCCTGATCCGCTCTTTTCTTCAGGTCTTCGTTTTGCAAGGTTTCTTCATGATGATCATTGGTTCTCCTATTATACTAGCGGCACTCGATAGTGCCACTGATGCAATTCCTTATACCATCTTGCAATGCATCTTCGTCTCTCTCGGTTTGATACTTTGGCTCATCGGTTTCTTTTTTCAGGCGGTCGGCGACTATCAGTTGTTTGTATTCAAAAAAGACACTTCAAACAAAGGCCGTGTCATGCGCTACGGTGTGTGGCGATATTCACGTCATCCCAACTACTTCGGCGAGGCGACCATGTGGTGGGGCATCTTTCTCATCAGCTGCATCTCTACTCACAGTATCATAGGCATCCTGCTCAGGACATTCGGGCCTGCTACCATCACCTTTATGCTGCTTAGGGTGTCAGGAGTGATCATGCTCGAGAACAAATACAAAGGAAACTCAGAGTATGAAGAGTATCAAAAGAATACAAGCTCGTTTATACCAATGCGTCCTAAAATAAAGTGACAATTTTAAAGTCCCCCGGAGAGATGAAAAAGGATGTGTGTCCGTGCCGTTTATTTACTTGTGCGTTCCAGATCTGCTTGTTTGGCTTTGTTCACTTCACTTACTTTAGAACCGAAGAAAACGAAGACTACAAGGATGGCGCAAAAAACGACCAGCATCACGTTCATGGAGGTATTTGATTTCATTTTTACTAAATTGATAGTATAGTATTAACGTAAAGCTACGTCTTTAGTTGCTCTTTTTTGTCATGCTAAAGTCACATTTACCCACACTAATCCATTGTAAATCCATATAATAAGACTCAATTTTGACTTTGGCAAGGTTTGTGATAGTAGAGATAAACTGCTAATATGTGTAGTAGGCTAAACAGAAAATCACATATACTATAATGATTTAACATCTATGGTGTAACACCTAAAGATGTTGGAAAGATTATATGTTAAATTTTATTGACTGTTAAAAAACCGTAATCTGTCTTTTTTCTTCAGCAAACGACTTTTCCGACTCAATTTATCCTGTCAAATCCGGTATAAGGTACCAGTGCTTTGGGCATTCTGATATCATGTCCGGTCTGATGATTTTCGAGCAGAGAGGCGACAATACGAGGTAATGCAAGAGCACTGCCATTGAGTGAATGCGCCAGCCTTACTTTCTTGTTCTCATCTCTGAACCTCGCCTTGAGCCTGTTAGTTTGAAATGTTTCAAAGTTTGACACAGAGCTGACCTCCAACCAGCGTTTCTGTGCCGCACTGTACACCTCAAAGTCATAGGTCAACGCAGAGGTGAAGCTCATATCGCCTCCGCACAGTCTCAATATACGATACGGCAGCTCGAGTAGTTGCAGCAGGCCCTCTATATGTTTCACCATGCTCTCCAGAGTCTCGTATGACCTGTCGGGATGCTGTATCTGTACGATCTCTACTTTGTCGAACTGATGCAGGCGGTTCAGCCCGCGCACATCCTTGCCATAGCTCCCAGCCTCACGACGAAAGCATGGGGTATACGCCACATTCTTTTTGGGGAGGTCGCGCTCTTCGATTATTTCATCGCGATAGATATTTGTGACCGGCACTTCGGCAGTAGGGATGAGATAGAAATTATCTACTGTAGCGTGGTACATCTGTCCCTCCTTATCCGGCAACTGTCCTGTGCCACGCGCAGAGTCTTCATTGACCATATGTGGAGGCGCTACCTCGAAGTATCCTGCATCGATAGCATGATCGAGAAAGAAACTGATCAGCGCACGCTGTAGTTTGGCGCCTTTACCTTTGTATACCGGAAAGCCCGCACCGGTGATCTTCACGCCCAGCTCAAGGTCAAAGAGGTCATACTTCTTAGCCAGGTCCCAGTGTGGCAAAGCGTTCTCATGCAAGTCAGGTATCTGTCCTGCTTCTTTGACTACTTCATTCTCCTCATGAGTTTTGCCCTCGGGTACGGATGAGTGAGGCAGATTAGGCAGCTGCAACAGAATGTCCTTTTGTGCATCTTCGAGATCAGCCAACTCTCCAGTCAGACGGGCAGAGTCTTCCTTCAGTCCTGTGGCTTGTACTTTCTTTTCATCGGCTTCAGCTTTTTTACCTTGTTTGAATAGGTCACCTATTTCTTTCGCGAGTATATTTTCTTTACCTCGTATCTCTTCGAGTGACTGCTGCACTTTACGGCGTTTCTCATCCACCTGCAGTAGTTCATCCACGAGGAATAGGTCTTTAAAATGCTTCTTCTTCAGTCCCGCCTTCACCAGGTCGGCATTCGTTCTTATCAGGGCTATTTCTAACATAGTATCATCTTACATTTAGTCGGCAAAGATAAAAATTGTTGATTGGTTTAGCGGTTCACCCCCAAACCCCCTAAAGGGGGCTTTAACAGCCTAGCGACTTTTGTATTTAAGTCCCCTTTAGGGGATTTAGGGGTAGCTTGTACCAAATCGGTCCGTCATTGCGATAATTTTTCACCCCTATAAATATACATGATAAAAATTGAAGCAATCTGTATCTAAAGGAAAAGGGGATCAAAATATGTGCAGTGATGACACACCTTTTCTATCGTTCCAGATTGCTTCGTCCCTGCCTGACTGCGCCACGCAGGCAGGGGAAGCCTCCTCAATGACGGCTTTTTTGTAGCGGGGGACAAACAGCCTCCGCGTCTCCGCGCCTTTGCGGTAAATATTTCTTTCGCGCTTTCGCGTTTTCCCGAGACATTTGTTATTTCAAAATCAAATTACTACATTAAAGTCCGTATTGATATCTTTCTGAAACGATAAAAGAACCCATATGGGAAATAAATACCTCCTGCTTGCCATATTGCTTGCAGTAAGTCTGTCATCATCTGCTCAGGGCACCTGGTCTCCTACTACTGCCCCCTATGTCACCGACCGCTATGATGATATATACTTCATCAATGCTGACACCGGCTGGGCTGCCTGTCTGGATGATGGCACCTATAATCAGCAAGGTAAAATACTCAAAACAACCGATGGCGGCCTGATCTGGGATTCTACTAATGCACCAAATACATCAGAATATAGAGACATCTCTTTCCTCGACAGCCGGACAGGTTTCACCGGTACGCTCCAGACATCTTTCTATGATTCTTTTGATACTACGATCATGTATACCAGTACGGATGGCGGGCTGGACTGGCAGCCTGTGACCAATCTGCCCGGTCCGAGGCCTGCGGGTATCTGCGGTATGCGCATGATCAACGACTCTACCCTCTATGCCTGCGGGAGGTATTTCGGACCGCCGGGGTTTTATAAGACAATCAACAAAGGCGCATCATGGAGCTATGTCAATCTGGATTCGGTCGGAGGCGGATTGGTGGATGCATTTTTTTTCGGGCCTGATACAGGATTCATAGTAGGTACTACTGATACTAATTTTAATATCGACTTTGGTGCCAGTAGCAGCGGGATCATACTCTATACCACAGATGCCGGCGATCACTGGCAGCGCGTATGCACCACGGGCCGGATGAGTGAGATGTGCTGGAAGCTGAGCTTCCCCTCACGGCTGATAGGATATGCCAGCATTGAGTCATTCAGGTCTACGGTCGATTCCCAGTTTTGCATGAAGACCACTGATGGTGGACTGACATGGCAGGAAGTATACTTCTGTACCAATAGCGGATACTCTCAATCTGGCTTAGGTGGTTTTGATGCACAGGCCATAGGTTTCATAAATGATACGGTAGGATGGATAGGCGGGCGTGATACGACTCCGACAGGGACGGAATACAAAACAACCGACGGTGGCAATACCTGGACGGCCGAGCACTGGGGCAAAAACCTGAACAGGTTCCGTTTTCTGAATGATGGCAGTGCCTATGTATCCGGCCTGACCGTATACAAATACTGCAACAGTCCGACAGTTTATGATACTGCTGTGATCTGTCCGGGTGGATATTATTCGCTCGGTGATAGCGTCTTTACTCAGGCAGGAGGTCATACTGCTATTTTGCAGGGCGGCTGTGATACGACAGCCAATCTGTCGCTTGGCTTTTATCCGCAGCAGACGCCATCTATCACTGACAGTGCAGGCACATTATACGCATCGGGAGGATTCCTTCTCTATCAGTGGGTCCTCAATAATAACACGATCACTGGCGCCAGTCTACCTAGCTATGTGCCCCTGACCGATGGTACATATTATGTATATGCCAGAGATAGTAATGATTGTGTGGAGTTGTCTGCAAACTATGTGGTCACTAATGTCGGGACCTCCTCTGTCACAGGCACATCCTTCCTGCTCTATCCTGATCCGGTATATGACCGGCTGGTCATTGCTGGATTGCCCGAGGGATCACCGATAGTCATCACCGATATAGTCGGTCAGGTGCTGATGCGTGACACATACAATGTAAATACCAGATCGATAGATGTATCATCGCTGACTGCAGGCGTCTACTTTGTGAATAATAAGAAGTTTGTCAAGGAATAATGTTGCGCTCGTTGGTCGATCAGTAAGATTAAAGGATCAAAATTGAGTGATGCCAAATCTGTATTTGCATTCATTTTCAAATCTTCAAATTGCCGAATTTTCAAATTTCAAAAGAATGTTTGCAGATTAAAAAACTTTCACTAGCTTCGTTTCATATTACGCACAACGTCTCCCGCGCAATTAGTCCTCCAAAAACCAAAATTGTACTGATTTATAAGTATCAAACCAACGCAGGTTGTTTTCACTACACGTCAAATTTTCGGCATTACTACGTCATTTTAAACTTTAAAACACGCTCATGTACGACATCCTCCAGCTAAACGAAATGATCCTCCCGGAACTAAAGGAAATAGCTGACAACCTTAAACTAAAAGGTACACAGAAACTCGAAAAACAAGACCTCATTCACAAGATCCTCGATGCGCAGGCACTCACTGCTGACACATCAGTAGTGGATGACAAACCGATCTCAGAAAAAGCTCGCAGCCCCCGCACCCGAAAGCCTATCAAACCGGGCAAACCTGATGCATCAGAATCAAAAGCACCGGTGCTGAAGCTCGATCCCGAGGCTGATGCTACAGTAGCTAAGCCGGAAGAAGGACTCGTAGAACTGAAAGAAGAAAAACCTGTCGAGCAGGTCAGCCAGCAGTCTCCTCCGCGTCCTCAGAATAACATGCGGGAGACACATGCCAAACAGCAACATACTCAGCAAAAACCTACCAATAAACACAACCAGCAGCGCGGCGACCAGCCACCTCTGCAGACGCAGCCATCTAACGAAAACGCAGACGGCAATCAACAGGACAGTAGCACTGAAAATCAAAACAACAACGAACAAAGCGCCGAAAATCCACAGGGTTCAAATCCACAAGAGACACAGCAGGAGCGCACACAAAATAATAACTGGCGCAACCGTCAGGGACAGGAGATATTCAGTGTAGAAACAGATGCCATCATCGAGGGTGAAGGTGTACTGGAGATGATGCCTGATGGATATGGATTCCTCCGCTCATCTGACTATAGCTATCTCTCCTCACCGGACGATATATATGTATCTCCATCCCAGATCAAACTATTCGGTCTCAAGACAGGTGACACTGTCAAAGGCTTCATCCGCCCTCCGAAGGTCGGTGAAAAATATTTCGCCCTGCTCAAAGTAGATACGCTCAACGGCCGTCTGCCGGATGATATCCGTGACAGGGTCGGTTTTGACTATCTCACCCCACTTTTCCCTGAGGAGAAGTTGACTTTGACGACTACGCACGACAGGCTCAGCACAAGGATCATCGATCTATTCACGCCTATCGGCAAAGGACAGCGTGCTATGATCGTAGCTCAGCCTAAGGTCGGTAAGACAACTATCCTGAAAGACATCGCCAATGCCATCGCGACCAATCACCCTGAGGTATACCTGATAGTATTGCTCATCGATGAGCGTCCGGAGGAAGTCACCGATATGGAGCGCAGCGTAAGGGCTGAGGTTATCGCTTCTACCTTTGACGAGCCGGCAGATAAGCACGTGAAAGTAGCTGCCGTAGTTTTGCAAAAGGCAAAAAGGCTCGTAGAGTGCGGACATGATGTGGTGATACTGCTCGACTCTATCACTCGCTTGGCACGTGCGCATAATACTACAGCCCCATCATCCGGCAAGGTACTCTCCGGTGGTGTAGAAGCCAATGCAATGCAGAAACCTAAGCAGTTCTTTGGTGCCGCTCGTAAGGTGGAGTTTGGCGGATCACTGACTATCATCGCTACGGCGCTTATAGATACCGGTTCGAGGATGGATGAGGTGATCTTTGAAGAGTTTAAAGGAACAGGCAACATGGAGCTCACGCTCGACCGCAAACTGGCCAACAAACGTATCTATCCGGCTATAGATATCGTGTCATCGAGCACTCGTAAGGATGAACTGCTCCTCGGCAAAGAGGTCACTCAGCGTATGAACGTCCTTCGCAACTATATAGCCGATATGAAGCCTGAAGAAGCTATGCAGTTCATGCTCCAGCATATGAGAGGCACCAAGACCAACGAAGAATTTCTGGTCTCGATGAACTCGTAAGCGATTTAAAAATCAAAATTTAATATTTAAAAGTGTTTGCATATTGCAAGCACTTTTTTTATTCAGTGAAATATTTGGCAGTGATATCCTGCATCATTTCTTCGGTCAGTGGTTTGGTGATAAAGTCAGAAACAAAATCCCAGGTCTTTGACTTGGATACATCCGCAAAATAATCGGATGTGGTCAACATGATTATTATTGCTTGGCTTTGTATTTCTTTGTCCAGTTTGTCATACGCAGTCAGAAACTCCCAGCCATTCATGCCCGGCATATTTATATCCAGAAAGATAAGGTCGGGATGGACACATTCATCATGGTCATCGGATTTTAAATATTCCAGTGCTTCTTTGCCCGACTCTATTTTTATGACAGTGTTTTCCGCATTATGACTGAGGATCGCCCTTTCATGAAAGAAATTGTCATCCGGATTGTCATCTATCAGCATTATGCAGTGTAGCTTTTTGTTCATTCTGTTAGATTTGGTATGGTAAAATAAAAAGTGGTGCCCTGTCCGATGACTGAGTCAAGCCATATTTCCCCTTTATGTAATTGGACTATTTTTTTACAGTTGGCGAGCCCGATGCCGTTTCCCTCATATTCCTTCTCACTGTGTAGCCGCCTGAATATCTCAAATACTCGCTCATAATGGTCGGCAGCGATCCCGATCCCATTATCGCTTATCGCAAATTGCCATTTGTCATCTATCTGCTTCGCCCAGATCCTGATTTGCGGCTTATTCCCTTTTTTTTGAAATTTAATGGCATTGCTGATCAGGTTTTGAAATACCTGTCGTATTTCGGTTTCATATACGTTCAGGTGGGGCATTTCTGACACTTCAATAGTAGTATCAGTGTTCTTTATCAGAGTGTCAAGGTCAGCCCTCACATCTTTGATTATTGCACTAAAGGCAGACAGTGATAGTCTTTTATTTCGGTCCAGCCGGGAAAAATCTAAAAGTGATTTGACCAGCACACTCATTCTTTTTACGGCATTATTGACCGAATGAAGGTATTTATGGGCCTTGTCGTCAAGTAACCCTACATAATCCTCTTCAAATACCTTCATGTAGTTTGAAACTGTGCGCAGAGGTTCCTGTAGGTCATGTGAGGCTATATAAGCAAACTGCTCCAGCTCCCGATTTGCTATGACCAGCTCTGCGGCACGTTTTTCTTTCTCTTCATTTTGAAAGACCAGCTCTATATTGGCAATACTCAGCTCTGCCGCGCGTTTTTCTTTCTCTTTATTTTGGAAAGCAAGCTCCCTATTAGCTATGACCAGCTCTGCAGCGCGCTTTTCCTTTTCGCCATTCTGAAAGACCAGCTCTATGTTGGCAATACTCAACTCTGCGGCACGTTTCTCTTTTTCATCATTTTGAAATACCAGTTCTATATTGGCAATGCTCAGTTCCGCTGCGCGTTTCTCTTTCTCTTTATTTTGGAAAGCAAGCTCTTTATTGGCAATGCCCAGTTCGGCCGCCCGTTTTTCTTTTTCCTGATTCTGAAAGATCAGTTCTTTGTTGGCAATGCTTAATTCTGCCGCCCGCTTCTCTTTTTCATCATTTTGAAATACCAGTTCTATATTGGCAATGCTTAGTTCTGCTGCGCGTTTCTCTTTCTCTTTATTTTGGAAAGCAAGCTCATTTTTGGCTATGACCAGTTCTGCCGAGCGCTTATCCTTCTCCTCATTCTGAAAGTCAAGCGCCTTATAGGCACTGAGCAGTTCCTCGGATTTTTCCTTCTTATCCATATCATAAAGGGCAAAGAGTTTGATTTTAAATAGAAGTGGCAGTTAACAGGCAGGAGAATGTAGTATGTTAGCCATCGACGAGTATTTATCTTTGCGATGTAAGCTATGCATCTTTAATGCCATATATGTTACATAGTTTCACAAATAAGTTACACAATTACCACATTTGGTATCTAAAAGTGTTTGCCCTTGCAAGCACTTTTTTTATAGAATATCATCAGGATTTCTGCGGCCATCCCAAATTCTGACTATTAAAATCTCTTCGTTCTGAATTTTATATACTATCAAATACTGGCGTACGATTTGTATGTGGACGTTCTCAACGTTTGTTTTTCTACCCATATAAGGGTGGTCCCGAATTAAAGATATAGTCTCGTTAAATAGCTTATTTAATTTCCTGCTGTATGCTTTGGATTGATTATGTTCATCCCAAAATGTAAAAATCGCTTCTTTTTCTTCCTGAGCACGTATTGACCAGATTATTTTTCGAGCCATTCATTGGTTCTTTTATTTGCCTCCTCTTCCGTTAGAAATTTCCCCGCTTTAACCTCTTCTAATGTTTCATTGACCGTAGTAATCTGCTCATCTGTAAATAAATACGGGGTAGGTTCGTCTCTCCCGATCTCCAGCAAACGAAAAACATCTTTTAGTAGTTGTTCATCATCACTATCTGAGATTTCTTTTATCAGCCTGACTTTTAATTCGGCAGTGGACATTTTGATGCGATTTATTAGGTCTAAGATAACCAATAGTTTTCTATCATACAAAATAAGCTACTGCAGTCACTTTTTTTATTCTGAAGTTAGATACTTACGCGCATTACAAGGCTTTCATCCAATCTTTATATCCTTTTGCTGTAGTCAATGATGGAATAATAGAATCATGTCCAAAACCAAAAGGGTAGTCCTCCAAAAGTCGAGCTCTATATAAAACAATAAAATCTCCATAGAATTTGATTATTTCTCTATGAGATTCAATAATTGTGAAAGTTTCTTTTGAAAGGAACTTTGTATACCTAACCTCAGATTTTACTTGCTTTGTATGTATTATTTCGTGTCTTAATTTTTCAAGCTTAATGAAGTTTGACCACCACTTTTCTTTAGTAGGGGATGATGTATTCAAAGTTTCTTTCAAGACCAATTTATATTTCTTTTGCAACGAAAATTTAGACTCTATATCTGTTTTATTATAAGTAATAGATTGACTTGTCTTTTTATCAATTTCAGTAATCTTATAATTACGAGGAATACAAATATTTGAAAAAGCTTCAAGAGATGTATAAGCAAAAATAATAGCGGATATAACATCCTCAAAATAATCATAAAACTCTTTCAATTCGATTTCTGACCTTATGAAATGATCAGACTGGTACTTTTTAAGATTGGGAATTTTAAATTCAAGGAATTTTTGGGCTCGTATTAAACTTTTAATTGAAAGGCTTGAATATAGTGCAACATCATTTGGTATATCCATACCTATATTAAAATTGTCCGAATCAATAACCCAATTGCGAGGGAGAGAATCAATTAGATTGTTATAATTATCTTCATTTATTATTGGGGTAGGTTTAAGTTTACGCCTGTCAAAATTTGTTGTGGTTTTGGAGTAAATCTCTTTCCCAATTTCAACTAAAGGATTAATTACTTGCCATGATAAAGTTGAATTGTTATAAACAAAATACTTCTTCTTGTTTTTCTGGCTGTATGCTTTTGTTATCTGCAAATTAAGAAAACTTGAAGGGTCTTGTTCTATCTCCCGTATTTGTTCAATGTTCTTTATCACTGCGTTAATAAAGTTATCCGTATTGCCATCAACTGTATATATAAAATGAAAATTCTTTTCTTTCGTTTTATAGAATAAGGATAAAATAGACAAGGGCCTGTGATTGCCTTTGAAGGTGTCATTTACATTATGTGGGCCGTCTATTAATATCTTTAAAAGCTCCTTGAATTCTTGCAAAAATATCTGGAATTCTGAGCGAATTTTTAAATAGTTACTTATAAAAGATTTATATATATGGATATTGAACATAGATGATTGAGCTGTCCATTCACCATCCATTTTTACTCTTTCGACTTTTACTATCTCGACTTGTAATAAGTTACCAGGTGCTTTTACACAGTATGTCATTAAATCCTTTGTTATTGGGGATTGATACCCTAGAATAAGTTTACTTCTCATATAATCAAAATTAATTGATTATAGCTTAATTATCAGGTGAAATACATAGTCATAGCGCTTTTCCCCCAAATAATTCTTGTCTATGTGGAAAAAATGTTTATTTTTGCCGTCCTTTTTGGGGAAAATATATAATTTCATAAAAGATGAAAAGAACGTTTCAACCTAGTCGTCGCAAGAGAATCAACAAGCACGGCTTCAGAGAAAGAATGAGCACAAAGAATGGTAGAAAAGTCATTCAACGCAGACGCGCAAGGGGCCGCAAAAAGCTCTCTGTATCAAGCGAAACAAGGCTTAAGTAAGAAGCACGCCCCGGGCGGTTTTGCAGGATTTGATATGGTGCGCTTCGGCAGCAGCCTGTCACTCTGCAAAGACGAACGCCTGAGCCGCGAACTTCTGCTCGATAAACTATTTAAGGAGGGTAAATCCGTTTCACAAGATGGATTTACCCTTGTTTTTTTGCGGGTCGAGCTGCCCGCTTTCTACCCTGCACAGGCGGCCTTCAGTGTACCAAAGCGCTATTTCAAAAAAGCCACAGACCGCAATACTATCAAGCGCCACCTCCGCGAGGCATACAGAAAGAACAAATTACCTCTCTATCAGAAACTGGTGGACAATAAATACCAGCTTGCCCTAATGCTGATATTCAAAGGAAAAGATGTGCCTGAGCATACCTGGGTAGAGAAAAATGTCGCAGAACTGATCGTCAAACTGACAGATCGACTGAAAGCTGCCTGAGGCAAAAAAAATCCCAATTATCTTTTCCGTTTTACAAATTATACTATTTTCGTATCAGATCATGAACAGAAATTATCCTTTCAGCGTTTGTTGTTGTTGTGCTGAGTCAGCGCAGCTGAGGGGATATGCTATGTAGTATAAATAGATTATAAAAAATATTCTAAGCCCTTCAGTCAGCCTGAGGGGCTTTTTTATTTGGTGAAAATTAAAATGAAGTAACATGTTGTCAGACAAAATAAGATCTTTCCAGAAGCGCTTTCCCCACGGATACGCGCAGATGATACACGCGCAGAGTTTTGCGGATGAGATCATCAATTTCCTATTCCCCGTCAGGTGGGGCAGCGAACTAACCGTCGACCTGCTCAGCCAGAAGGAACCGCCACTGAGGGCCAAGCTCGCCACTCTGATAGAGGCGTCCAATGCTGATCCAGCCATAGCTGATGTATTCTTTGATGAGCTGAGCGAGACATTCGACCTTCTTATCAAAGATGCTGAGGCCATCCTGACTTTCGACCCTGCGGCTAATTCACTCGAAGAGGTGGTCATAGCCTATCCGGGATTTTATGCCATTGTGATTCACAGACTCGCACATATTTTATATAAAAATGGTGTGGTCATCCTGCCTCGGATACTCTCTGAGTATGCACACAGCAAGACGGGTATAGACATACACCCGGGTGCGCAGATAGGACAATCATTCTTCATCGATCACGGTACAGGCATTGTGATAGGAGAGACCACCATCATAGGTGCCAATGTCAAAATATATCAAGGTGTGACATTGGGTGCACTGACGGTAGAAAAAGGTGCCGCACAAGGCAAGCGCCACCCCACGATACAGGACAATGTGATCATCTACTCCGGCAGCACCATATTGGGTGGCAAGACCACTGTAGGCCATGACTCTGTGATAGGCGGCAATGTCTGGCTTACGGAAAGTGTACCGCCATTCTCGGTCGTGTACCAGAAGAGTGAGGTCAAGATCCGCGACCGGTCAGAGATGAAAAACGTCATAGAATTTATGATCTAACGAGGGACAAAGGACGAGGGACGAGGAATGTAATGCACTTCGCCACTTTTCAAAATAGGAAATCATTTAATTAAAAGTATAAACAAAATATCATGAAGGCACAAAACATTTTGCAGACGATAGGAAACACTCCGCATGTGCGGGTGAATAGATTATTTGGCAATGACCACGAGGTCTATGTCAAGCTAGAACGCGCCAATCCCGGTGCATCGATCAAAGACCGTATCGCACTCGCTATGGTAGAAGACGCAGAACAGAAAGGGTTGCTGAATAAAGACTCAGTAATCATAGAACCGACATCCGGCAATACAGGTATAGGACTTGCTATCGTAGCAGCTGTGAAAGGATACAAGCTCATCCTCGTGATGCCTGAGAGCATGAGCCTGGAGCGCAGAAGGCTCATGGCAGTGTATGGAGCACAGTTTGAACTGACACCGAGAGAAAAAGGTATGAAAGGCGCAATAGAAAAAGCAAAGGAACTCGCTGCTGCCGCCCCACACTCATGGATACCCGGCCAGTTTGAGAATCCCGCCAATATAGAAGTACATAAACGCACCACTGCACAGGAGATCCTCGCGGACTTTCCTGATGGCCTGGACTATCTGATCACAGGCGTGGGTACAGGTGGCCATATCACAGGTGTGGCGGAAGTGCTGAAAGCTAAATTCCCTAATCTGAAGGTCTTTGCAGTGGAGCCTTCTGCATCTCCCGTCATCAGCGGTGGCGCTCCGGGCCCGCATCCGATACAAGGTATAGGCGCAGGATTCATACCTGCCAACCTTCACACAGATATACTCGACGGTGTGATACAGGTGAGCAAAGAAGAAGCATTCGAATATGCACAGCGTGCAGCAAAAGAAGAAGGCATTTTCGTCGGCGTATCATCAGGCGCGTCTCTGGCAGCTGTCGCAAAGAAACTAGCTGAAATACCTAAAGGCTCAAAAGTACTTACATTTTCATACGATACCGGCGAACGCTATCTGAGCGTAGAAGGATTATTCTAAATTTTTTGGTGGATTTTTTATTGTTAGTAGGGACAGGTCGTGACCTGTCCTTTTTATTGCCACATGCCCTTGTTTTTATTTATAAAACATATCCTCAGGCCAATTCTGAGGGTTGTTCTCAATATAGTTAGTTATTGTTTCAAATGATTTAGCGTCCCGGATGATATGATCATGAAAAGACCGCTGCCATTTGAATTCAGGTAATCCGGCTAAATGAATCTGTTTTGATGTGGTCGTTTTATAGGCACCCATTAATTCTGATATGGATTTTATTTTGACTGGTTCGCCTTGTACTACCGAGGACAGGTCATGACCTGTCCAATTTCGGTAGTACATTACCCGACCAATACCTGAAGGGCTGCGATCTGCTCTTTATTGCCCATGACCATGATCCGGTCACCTGACTCGAGGCGGTCATGACTGGAGGGATTCATAGTGTATTTATTGTTTTTGTCTTTGATGCCGAGTACAGTGGCACCGGTCGAACGCCATGGGTCCAGCTGGCCCAGTGTGGTCGGCAGGCCGATAGTGAGCTCCTGAATCGTGGTCCCGTCGAAGCCCTGCGAGGCGATCATGTCTATAAATTCCTTGACATCGGGGCTCAGAACCAGTGTGGCCATATGCGCACCGCCTATTTTGTCGGGCATGATGACATTGTCTGCGCCGGCTATCTTCATCTTCTTGACAGCATGGTCATCGGAGGCGCGGCTGATGATCTTGATGTAGGCATTCAGCTGGCGGGCAGTGAGTACTATGTAGAGATTCTCTGCATCTACTGGCAGCGTGGTAATGATAGCTGAAGCATGACGAATGCCTGCTTCTATCAGCACTTCTTCCCGCGTTGCATCTCCCTCTATATGGTATTGGATATGCTCCTTGTCCGACAGGCGCTTTTCTATCACCACATAGGATTTATTATGCTGGTTAAATAAATTGGCAGCAGCATGGCCATTGCGGCCGTATCCGCAGAGGATAACATGCCCTCTCAGGGCGCCTATAGAACGTTCCATTCTTCTATGTTTTAAATGATTTCTAAATTCCCCATCGAGAAAAAAGCTGGTAAAAGATGATATGACATAGGTAAAGAGTCCGAGATTAGTCACGATGAGTACCATCGTAAAAACCTTGCCTGTCTCACTGAGCGGATGAACCTCGCCATAGCCCACAGTCGACACCGTGATGATGGTCATGTATAGCGCATCCAGGAAAGAATAATGCTCAATGACCATATACCCGACCACCCCCGCACCAATAGCCAGCGCCATCAGGACGATGACGATGTATATTTTGCGAAATGGATTTGTGGTTTTAGGTTTCATTGATGACATTAATGTTCAGTAGTTATTGCTTGTTCTATTGGTGAAACTTCCAGTACTACAAAAGTGCCAGGCTTACTAGATGGTCGTTGACCAGCTTCAGCTTTACTCTGATCTGCTGTAGGCAAATAGATACTACCTGTTTTAGAGTTTACAGCTATTGTCCTTGCTCCTTTTTGGGTTTTTACTGTTTCTATCACCTGGTAGCTGCCATCTACTTCTCCTACTACGGTCATAGTGCCATCACCGTTAGCGCTGAAAGCTCGCTTTAAACCTTTGTCAAATGCCACGCCATCTACCCGCTCGCCTATTGGGAGTGCGGCGATGATCTTGCCGGTTAGTGCATCAATGACAGCCATATGCCCGTCGCTGACCGTAAATAGCCTGTGAGTAGCATTGTCTATAGCGAGGCCGCTGGGTTCTACCACCGGTCCTATAGGCCAGTATTGTTCTACCTTGAGTGTTATACTATTGATCACACAGAGTTTGCTTTTGTCTTCGATATTGACATAGACTTTCCCATTTTCATCAGTCGCAGCGAACTCCGGATTGCCATCGACAGGGATATTTCCTATCACTTTATCTGATTTAGCATCTATCACTGTTACATTATTGCTACGGCCATTGAAGACGAAAACATTTTTAGAAAATGGGTCATATAAAATAGCGTCAGGATTACGTCCGTTCACTTTGACCCTGCTTAGTGTTTTAAAAGTCTTTGTGTCAAATACTACAACAGTAGAGTCCCTACCGCAGCTGATATATCCCTTGCCAAATTCAGTGGCTATTGTGATGCCATGCACGCCTTTGGTATCTTCTATAATGGCTATTGCTTTACCGGTTTTTACATCTACTACCTGTACCATATTGCCATGCGAGACGTAGAGTAGTCCTGCATTATCGTCCATCGTGAGATAATCCCATCCTCCATCGCCGTCGAGGTGAATGCGATTGACTATTTCATAGCTTATTTTTTGCTGCGCTGATAAACTGGCAGAAAGGAAAATAAAAAGGGACAGATAGATAAATGGCGTAAATTTTTTCATGAATATATTTAAGTGAAAAGAACAATACGCTGCAAAATAAGAAAAGGAAACTTACTTTATTTTATTGAGCTTCTCGGCAGCTTTTTCCAGCGTTTCATTTTCTTTGGCAAAGCAGAAGCGTATGATCTTTTGATCGAGGTTGTGGTGGTAAAAGACGGAAACCGGTATAGCGGCTACTTTCCATTCTCTGGTCAGCCATTTGACGAAGTCAGTATCTTTTTCCTCCGAGATTTTTTTATAAGAAACAAGCTGAAAGTAGGTGCCCTTGCTATCAAGCAATTCAAACTTTGAACCTTTTATTGCATTTCTGAAAAAATCACGCTTCTGCTGATAGAATGCGCCTAGCTCCTTATAGAGATGCGGATGATTGAGTATCTCTGCGTAGGCATACTGCATGGGAGTATTTACGGAAAAAACATTGAACTGGTGTACCTTTCGGAACTCTGCTGTGAGCTCACGTGGTGCGATGCAGTAGCCTACTTTCCAGCCTGTAGCGTGATAGGTCTTGCCAAAAGATCCCACCACCATGCTTCTCTCTGCGAGTGCGGGATAGCGCAGCACACTCTGGTGCTCCGTACCGTCAAAAATAATATGCTCATATACCTCATCGCTGAGTATAATGATGTCAGTGTCCTTGGTGAGCTTAGTCAACTCCTTCATATCCTTTTCGGTCAGTGTGGTGGCCGTGGGATTGTGAGGAGAATTGATCACGATCATACGCGTACGCTGTGTGATGAGCTTCTGCACTTGTTTCCAATTGATGCTAAAGTCCGGCGCTTCCATATTGTAGTGAATGGCCTTGCCTCCTGCCAGTTCCACTGCAGGAGCATAGCTGTCATACGCCGGCGAGAAAAGTATCACTTCATCATTCTCGCTGATCATGGCTGCTATAGCTGTAAATAATGCCTGTGTACCTCCTGCTGTGATGGTGATCTCAGACTCAGGATCGACGGTTGCTTTATAGAGGTTTTGCACTTTGGACGCGATACGCTCACGGAGTGTCATCAGGCCAGCCATTGGGGCATATTGGTTATTGCCGCTTCTGATGGCGCGCTCTACCTCACTCTGGAGCAGCGGATCGGGCTGAAAGTCCGGGAAGCCCTGAGACAGATTGATAGCCTCATGCTCTCTGGCATATGCCGACATCACTGTGAATATGGTAGTACCTACACCTGGCAGCTTAGATCGTATGGAACCCTTGAAATTCATGTGAAAAATAGATGTTAGACATTAGACTTGAGACAATAGAAACGGGAATATTCCTTACTGTATTGTCTCACTTCTCATATCTCAATACTCATGTCTTTTTAGTTTATAAATAGCGATCAAGGTTGTCTTTCTTCAGGTCTATCGTCATTTCCTTGAGCTGCTGCTCCTGCGACTTCTGGCAGATCAGCAGTACATCTTTGGTGTCTACTATGCAGTAGCCTTCCAGCCCCTGCAATACTACGAGTTTGCCGTCCTGCACCATGATCATGTTATTGGCGGCATCGTATATCTTGACATTCTTACCCATTACTGCATTGCCCAGATAGTCCTTTTGATATACCTCGTAGAGTGAGTCCCATGAGCCGATATCACTCCATCCGAACTTAGAAGGGATGGTATATACATTATCCGCTTTCTCCATCACCCCATAGTCTATGGATATATTGGTGCACTGAGAGTATGCCCTCTCGATAAATGCTTTTTCCTGCGGGGTGCCATACAGCTCACGTGCGCCGGCGAAGCAGTCCATTACCTCGGGGAGATATTTATGCATGGCATCCAGTATGCTCTTTGCTTTCCAAACAAACATTCCGGAATTCCAGAGAAAATCACCGCTTTTCACAAAGGTTTTAGCGATCTCCGCATCAGGTTTTTCGGTGAAAGTTTTGATCTTATAGAACTCACCCTCTTTTTTCTCATCGTCATACTGTATATATCCATAGCCGGTCGATGGGCGTGTGGGTTTGATGCCCAGTGTCACCAGTGCATCATGCTCCTCGACAAAGTCCAGGCATTTTGAGATGATCTCGAGGTATTTGTCCTCATAGAGTATGATATGGTCTGATGGCACTACGATGATCGTAGCCTCAGGGTCTTTGGCGTATATCTTATCACATATATAGGCTACGCAGGGCGCCGTATTGCGGCGTGTAGGTTCTTTGACTATCTGGTGCTGCTGTATACCGGGGATCTGCTCTTTGACGAGTGGTTCATACTCCTCCAGCGTGACGAGGTGTATATTTTCGGTAGGGCAAATATTAGTAAAGCGGTCATAGGTGATCTGAAGCAGCGTTTTGCCTGTATCGAGAATATCTAAAAACTGTTTTGGCTTGGAGCTTCTGCTTTGTGGCCAGAACCTGCTGCCTATTCCTCCTGCCATAATGGCGACATACACATGTTTCATCCGGAATGCTCCCAACTGTTGTTAAAAAATTAGAACTGCAAATTTAACTATTCATACCATATCACCGAATAGTAGCATGGTTTTAAAAAACTTTCACATGAAACTTATTGTTTGTACAATAAAACTGTGCGCTTTTTTTGGTGTTGAATCGTTTTTTTTATATTATATTTCGTAGAGTTAAAGATCAGGAGAAGTTTTTTTGGCCTGGTGCATCGACACCAGAAAATGTAAATACAAGGATTATGGCAGTAGCAGAATTATCACTCAAAACCGCCCTCAATGAATATTTTGGTTTCACAAAATTCAAGGGAGAGCAGGAGAAGATCATAAAGAGCCTCATGGCCGGCAAAGATGTCTTTGTCATCATGCCTACCGGTGGCGGCAAATCACTCTGCTATCAGCTTCCTGCTATGATGATGGATGGTGTGGCGATCATCATCTCACCACTCATCGCATTGATGAAAAATCAGGTGGACCTCGTGAGAAATTATTCCTCAAATGATGATATAGCTCACTTTCTCAACTCATCACTCAACCGTACCGAACGAAACAAGGTCATAAAAGACATTAAGGACGGTAAGACCAAGATGCTTTTTGTAGCACCTGAGACTCTGACCAAGCCTGAGACTACTGATATATTCAAAGAAGTCCCGATCTCATTCGTAGCGGTAGATGAAGCACACTGTATATCTGAGTGGGGCCATGACTTCCGTCCTGAATATAGGCGTATCAAAGAGATAGTAGATGTGCTGCAAGGTGACTTCCCTATTATCGCGCTCACTGCCACTGCTACACCAAAAGTGCAAAGTGACATAGTCAAGACGCTCAACCTCCGCAAGCCGGAGATATTTATCTCTTCTTTCAACAGGCCAAACCTGTACTATGAAATAAGGCCGAAGAAGACACCTCAGCTCGCCATCAAAAACATGGTGCAGTTTATCAAACAACGTACCGGCAAATCAGGTATCGTATATGTGATAAACCGTAAGACCGCTGACGATATAGCAGAAGTGCTTCGCGCCAATGGTATCAAGGCCGCTCCGTACCATGCCGGCATAGACAATAAAATACGCGCCAATACTCAGGATGCATTCCTGCAGGAAGAAACAGATGTGATCGTAGCCACGATAGCTTTCGGCATGGGTATCGACAAGCCGGACATCCGTTACGTGATACATTACGACATTCCTAAATCATTGGAGAATTACTATCAGGAAACAGGCCGCGGAGGCCGTGACGGCATGGAAGGTGATTGTGTGGTGTATTTCAGCTATAAGGATATTTCAAAGCTGGAAAAACTCCTGCGTGATAAAACTGTAGCAGAGCGTGAAAGAGGTCTACAGCTTGTCAATGAGACGGTGGCTTATGTCGAATCAGCCGAGTGCCGCAGGAAATTCATTCTGCATTACTTTGGCGAGGAATACCGGACCGAGCAGTGCAATAATATGTGTGACAACTGCCGCCATCCAAAGGAAAGAATAGATGTGACACAGGACACAAAGCTCGCTATAGAGGCTATTGCTTCTGTGAAAGAGAACCACGACCTGCCATATCTGGTCAAGTTCCTGATCGGTAAGAAATCAAAAGAGATCACAGACTTCAAATATGACAAACTGCCGCTATTCGGTGGTGGAGCTGAGAAGGACGAACATCACTGGAACTCTGTGCTTCGCAATGCCATGATGATAGGACTGGTGGACAAAGACATCGAGCAATACGGCATCCTGAAACTGAATGACAAGAGCCGCGCCTTCATCAAGAAACCTGTCAAGGTAGAAGTGGCACTCAACCATAACTATGAGGAAGAGGGCAATGATATAATAGTAGAGGAAAACGCGAGCAACCGTAGCGTAGTAGACCCTCAGATGCTCAATATGCTGAAGGACCTCCGTCAGAAGATCGCTAAGGCAAATAATCTGCCGACCTATGTCATATTCCAGGAGAACTCGCTCGAAGAGATGGCGACCAAGTATCCTATCACCATGGACGAGATGGCAGGTATTATTGGAGTGAGCAAAGGTAAGGCAGAGCGTTATGGCAAGAAGTTCATCGAGGCGATCAAGCAATATGTGGATGATAATGATATAGACCGCCCGACAGACTTCATAGTACGTTCAGTTGCCAATAAAGCAGGTGAGAAGATCAAGATCATTCAGGCCATAGACAAGCGTATCAGCCTCGATGATCTGGCTCGCAGCCTGGGCATCAACCGCAAAGACATGATCATTGAGCTCGAGACGATCGTTCACTCAGGCACCAAGCTCAATATCGACTATCACCTCAACAACATTATGGACGAAGACCTCGTGAAGGATATATATGACTACTTCCGCGCGGCAGAGACAGACTCTCTGGATGCGGCCATGGATGAGTTTAGTGCAGATGGCATAGAGGTAGACGAGATACAGCTGGTGCGCATCAAATTTATGAGCGAGCTGGCGAACTAGACATGCCACTATATCTGTATAAGCATATAATAGAGAACAGTTTACAAGCCCATGTGCATATACAACCTGCCTGATTACCATTATTGATGGAATCTTTACGAACTTTGATTTACAAAGGGTGACGGGTATTTGTCACTGTTTGATGAAATGAAAAATCGCCTCATCTTATTGTTTTGTTTGGCTTGCTGCGGACCGAGTTTTGCGCAAACGCATTTCTTTCGTTTTGTAGATTCGATCTTTCAAAAACAAGAGATACAGCAGAGTGTGCTACTCAAGCAGGAGCTCCAAAATGCAGGATATAAGCTCAGCGGCAATGACACGCTTGATATGACCATGGCAAAGCTGGCATACATGCATATGCTGCTCACCTGCTACTATTCTGTCGATGGCGATACATCCGGAGGTTTTGGTATACCCTATTTCTGGAACTATACCAATCATAATCCCCGTCTGAATATCGTCAATCTGAAAAAAGGAAAGACGCTCGGACAATTGCCCGCTGCTCCCGGCTCTCAGGGCGGAACCATGGCTACGCTGGACAGGACACCGCTGATATTCTGGGGTGACTTCATGACTGATGAGCCTCAGTATAGCTATGAGCATATCAGCGCATTTTACAGCTTCGGATGGTGCAGTGAGCGCGAGATGGCCTTTAAGGCATGGCTCGGGGTAGTCGGTATCAAATCTACTATCGGCATCAAGGCTGACCATGTCTGGACAGAAGTAGAACTGCCCGGTCTGCCCGGATATTTTCTTTTTATAGACAATACCTTTAATCGTTTCGAACTGCGACCCATCAAAGAAAAACCACCACTCGAAGTGGGCAATAAATACATAGCCTGGTATAACCAGCAGGGCGCTGACAAGACCATACAGAAAAGGCTCGATGCACTCATGATAAACCCAAAAAGGGCAGAACATATCCAGCATCAGATCCTGACATATTTTGGTTCCAATTCTGAGGACTATTAGTGAGATGAATTCCTGTTTTGCTTATGAACATTAGAAGCTGTTTTGATTTCATTCCGAAAATAAATTATGCGCCTACAACCCTCAAAGGGTTCAAAACCCTTTGAGGGTTTCGCTTAAGAATAAATTTCATGCATTTCAAAACAACCTCTTAAATTCACGTCCGATCCTAACCACTTAAACTATTCATCATGAAATTTTCCATCTTCTTTGGTTTGATATTGATCGTACTTATTTCTATCAATGGCAGAATACAACCGGCCAGATCTGTCGGCAGGCCGAGCCCACAGGCTATTGTTTACAAAACCAAAGCTGACTATTCTAAGTATGTCCCGGTCACGCTTTCTGATGATAAATCTAAGATCGTGTCCTATCCGGCACCTCAGGATGTATTCACAGCCGGCAAACTGGCCTTGCCTACCGAATTGCCCCATGGCTTCTGGCTGGATAATAGAGGCATAGGGCCGAATAGCTGTTTTATAAAGATCACCTACGAAGAATATTCTAAAATGGCCAGCTCACCATCACCTGATGAACTATACAAGCTTATCATCGATAAAGATCCATTCACAGAGATGTATGATCTGGGCGCCCGTAATAAGTTTAAGGAAGAAGATATAAAAGAGATAGTAAAAAAGCATAAGCTGAAAGAATACAAGAAACTGCTTTAATACAACCTCCCCGACCCTCTCCCAAGGAGGGGGAGAAATAAAATGAGATCGATTCTTATCAGAAAGTACCGCCTACGCTAAACTCATTGTACTGGGCGACATTGAGGTGTGCTTTTACGCTATTGCCAAAGAAAAATGTAGTGCCTTTGCGCTTTTTGATCTCTGCGAGGTATAAGTTCATACCCAACTTAAAATAGACCGGTGTGATTGCTGCGGTATTTTCCCAGAGATAGACACCGACAGAGTAAAACATGCTTAGCCTACCTAGTATAAATTCATTCCCGACCAGCGCACTAGGCGCAGCAGCGCTAAATGTAGGGCCGTACTGTGTGTGAATATCATTTGTGATCAGGTAGTCGTGTATAGCAGGGAAGTATTCAAACGACAAGCCCCCATAGAATTTTATGCCCGGATTGATATACCTCGCATATGCCAGCATGCCTCCCGGGACGGGATATTTTCGTGTAGGAGGTATGATATTATAAACGAAACTATGAAGCTGCTCTATACCGATGGAGTATTTCCACATGATCTCATTCTTCTTAAAATTTGTAGGCCGCTCGCAGTTGTAGCCTAACTCTTTTGGCCGCGGAAAATATCTCAACCCTATAGTGCCACTCGGAATATTCAGCCCATAATTTGGCAGCTGCATGGCAGAGTTCGAGAAATGATTAAAACTGATAGCAGTGTTAAGCTGGAAGTATTGGCTGATCTTCCAGTCCAGTCCCATCCGTAGCTGTACCGCCAGATTGATAGGAGTGCTGATGAGTTCGTTTACAGGATTCGTCACAGAGTTATACCTCCTCGTCAGGTATCCATAGCCGCCACCTATACGCATATAGAAATCTGCGATCCTGGAGCGCACCATAAAGAACTTGCCAAAGCCCATGATAGAAATGGCATCTCCGAATACCTTATTGTCAGCGAAATAGTAAAACGTAAGTGTAGCGCCGATCTCGGGAAAGTTCATCCCTTTGTGCCAGGGTTTTTCACCCAGGGTTTTCATAAAATAGTTTAGCTCAAAACCTTGTGATAATTGCGGAGGGTTATATGCTATCCCATGTTTAAGAAATTGTCCTGTCATGTAGTTGAACTCAATGCCCCACTTTCCCGACCTGAACAGTCCATCAGTTTTAAGTTTGGAATCCTTCTGCGCAGATGTATTTTCTGGGCAGAAAATACCCGTCAATAACGCAATAATTAAAAGGGAATAGTGTAAACGTAATTCTTTCAGCATCGTATCAAACCTAATAAAACAACTTAACAATGCCAATACTATTACTGAGGAGAACCCGTAAAGGGTTTGAAACCCTTTACGGGTTTAATTACAAAAACAATACTTTAGCATCCGGTGAAAAAGAAATATTACTACCTGCTTTTCCTTCCTGTACTGATAGTTTATATCGTCAACCTATTTGTGGATGTGATGGCCATAGATGCCTCGCAGTATGCGGAGATGAGCTGGGAGATGTTTACGGCCAAAAGCTTTTTGAAGGTACACCTTTATGGCGCTGATTATCTGGATAAGCCACCACTGCTTTTTTGGCTGAACTCGCTAAGCTTTTATCTTTTTGGCGCGGGGAATGTCAGCTACAAACTACCCTCTTTGCTTTTTGCCATACTGGCTATCTATTCCACTTATCGCTTCGCTAAAATGTATTACCCCGAGCAGACTGCTCTCATAGCAGCCCTGATGCTGGCTACCACAGAGGCGCTGTTTCTCATTACCAATGATGTACGGACCGATACCATGCTCATGGGTGCAGTCATCTTTGCCATCTGGCAGTGGGCAGAGTTCCTTGAAACCACTGAAACCAAAAATCTCCTTCTGGGTAGCATTGGGGTAGGACTCGCGATGCTTGCCAAGGGGCCGATAGGTTTGATAGCCGTATCCGCTGCTTTATTGCCGCATATTATTTTGTCAAAGAAATGGAACAGGCTGCTTGACATACGCATTGCTTTTGTTATTGTGATTATCGCGCTGATGCTTCTGCCTATGTGCATCGGCCTATACGAGCAGTGGGGCCTGAAGGGCTTGAAATTTTATTTCTGGACGCAGAGCTTTGGGCGTATCACCGGTACCAGCGAGTGGAACAATAACCCGGATACACTCTTTCTGATCCATACCACTATTTGGGCTTTTCTGCCCTGGTCGCTTTTCCTTTTTGTAGGATGGTTTGATATCGCAGTTTCTCTTTTCAGAAGAAAATATGTCGTCAGAGAAATTATTTCTATCAGCGGGTTCACACTGGTGCTGATCGCGCTGATGCTGTCGCGGTATCAGCTACCGCATTATATCTTTGTCGTATATCCTCTCGGTGCGGTGATCGCTGCTGATTATTTCATCAGGCTGGAAGGTCAGGGCATGATAAAGAAAATTTTATCTGCCATACAGCTACTTACTTTACTTGCTATCATCGTGGTTTCATGCCTTCTGCAATATTGCCTGAAAGGCGCTGATCTGTTATCGCTTTTATGCCTGATACTTTTGTATGCTTCAGTGATAACTATAGTGGCATATGTCAATGGCCCAGTGAAAAACCTGCGCAATGCGGTGTTGTACCTGACATATAAAACGAAAAATATTTTGAATGACAACAAGGGCTTATCGCCCGAGACACATATTTTCTTTGACGTTGTTTATCGCACTCTATTTGTATTGTCTGCAGGTGTCATGATCGTGTTTGGCCTATTGATGGGAGCGTTTTATTTCCCTGCTATATTGAAGTATCAACCGGGAGATGACTTCGGCAGGTATGCGAGGCAGCACCGCTCATCTGACAATAACTACGTAGCATACTTCTGTGAATACGGATTTGCAGATGTTTTTTATGCGCAGCAGACTCCTCTTTTTATATGGAATGCAGATCAGTTTGGGGAACTGCTGAAGCAGAAAAAACACCTGATCGTCCTTACCTCGCCGGTGGGTATCGACCAGCTGAATGACTATCATGTCAAATACAGGATCATTGAGCAGCGCTACCATTATCAGGTCGCTAAACTTACCATAGGGTTTTTAAATCCTGCTACACGCGATGGCCTATGCGATAAACTATATCTCGTCGAGGCCGATCTATAGCTCCATTGATTGAATACTTTACATTCGGTTTTTGCAGGACATGAAATAAGAGTAATTTGGCGCTTATAAAATTCAATATGTCAAAATTCTCCGAAAAAAGAAAATCCATAGGAGCCCGCCTGGCCAGATATTTTTTTCAGGGACTGCTGCTCATAGCGCCGGCTTCTTTTACGGCTTATGTGATCTATGAGATATTCGAGATTTTGAACAATCAGACCAAGCCTATTTTTGAGCATATATTTCATTTCAGTTTTCCGGGACTAGGGATAATCGTCTTTGCTGCATTTATCACGCTGCTCGGTTTCATAGGGTCTACAGTGATCGTACAGCCGTTGCTAAATGTGATCGAGAACCTGCTGGAGCATACGCCACTGGTCAAGGATATCTATTCTTCATTTAAAGATTTCATTTCCGCCTTTATCAGCAATAAAAAGAAATTCAATAAGCCGGTGATAGTGGAGATGGGCAAAGGAACAGGCATTCACCGTTTCGGATTTATCACTGATGACGACCTGAGCGAGTTTCATATTCAGGATAAGGTCGCAGTCTATATCCCGATGTCATATACATTTACCGGGCAGCTATTCATCGTCAATAAAGATCAGGTCAGCCCGCTACCACCATCGATGTCAGCCGATACGATCAAGTATATTCTCTCCGGTGGAGTGACAGAAGTGGAGGATAAGGGGGAGTAACAATGAGTATATCTGTATATCAGGAATCGGAAAATCTGTAAATACAAAACTGATCCACAGATACGGTGATTTATCGGTTTACTTTTTAGCCAGTTTTTCAAGTTGCAACTTAGCTAAGTAGGTATATTTAGATTCATCGGTGCAAGCCTGCAGATAGCTGATGGCCTTGTCCCTTTCACTGAGTTTGAGATAGCATCTTCCCATAAAATAATATGTCATGGCTGATACAGCCGGATCCGATATCTTATGAAGCTCAATGAACTTGTTAATTGCTTTGACATATTGCCCTCCACAATATAGCGAGTAGGCATATTGGAGTTGGTATTCCATCTTTACCACTGTATCCATTTTCTTCTTTTCGAGCTGCGCATAGATGCTGTTAGCTTTAGGGTAATTGTGCCCGAGTACCATCAGCTCTGCTGATTCGAGATAGGGCAGCAGGCTGTCCTTATATAAATGGATAGCGCGGTCAGTGAGCAAGCCTGTATAGAAATCACTATTGGAGAAAGTCAGCAGCTGGGCAAAATCATTGTAGTCATCTTTGAACTCAGTAGCGAGCATGTATTTCGATGCCGTGTACAGAATATCACTATCAGGCGCGACATTAAACTGTTTGACATAGTCGAGTATTCTCTTTCTCCATGTACTATCATGATGGGCATACCTGTATATGCCATCATAGAATGGATACACAATAAAGGTAGAATCATGGCTGGCCGTTTTCATCACAGACAGTGCTTTGGTATAGTCGCCGACAGAGCTATATATATCAAGAGCATCCCCGCAGGCCGGCATGTCGGGAGATTTGACCTCAAAGCTTTTGTCCGCATATATCCGTGCATTGATCAGGTCTCCATTGGCGCCGTAGGCGGTGGCTAGCTGGCACCAAACACTTGGCATAGCCGGGTAAAGCGCTGCTATCTTTTTGTACACCTCATATGAGCCCTCATGATCTTCGCGCTCTGCGAGCAGCTGTGCATATTGCATCAGTGCATAGACAAAATCATTTCCTTTCTCTTTGCCATACTTTGCCATGACGGGCAGGTAATCGATGAGTTCTTTTTTCATATCTGCCATACCATAGAGTGTGCACAGCCCTTCGCGGATATCCAGCCTGCCGGAGTCCAGCTCTATACAGCGCTTCCAGAGTTGCTCTATTTTAGGCACCTGATCTCTTGGTATCTGGACGATCGGTGTCTTGAGTGAAGCCAGGTCCTGTGAGTAGATGGTCTCATCATCGAGGGTGATGATATTGAGTGGTGGCGTCTGCATGATGGAGTAGTTCAGCAGCACATTGCCTTTCATCATCATCGCATCGATGCTGCCAGGGTTGTCTTTGATGAGTGAGTCGAGGTATTTCTCAGCATCATTGTACCTACCCTCGGCTATGCATAGTGTGACGGTATTGATGATGACATCAGACTGAGCTGAGGCAGAAATGCCGAGAAAAAGTAAAAAGGCTAATGCTAAATATCTCATTCAATAAAAGTATATGACAAATAAAGTAATCTCTGCGTCACCCCACGGTATTTTTTTATTTATCCTCCATTTCTTTTTTCTCAACTTTTCTTTTGACTAATTGCATTTTGCCATTTATAAGTTTCCTTTCAGTAAAAATTGTTTGATCAGAATGTTCAGGATCATCGTAAATTTCGGCTTCTTTTACAAGTGTAATTAGACCATTTATGTATTTATAAGTACTCATACCATGATCGCAACAATTTGCTCTCCATGAGGAGTAGATAGATTGATCTTGTTTTGAAAATTGGGGAGAAGTGATTATTTCTAACGTGGTGTCGGCAACATATTGATTTTCTTTTATGTCAAAAATCCAATAATAATAAGGAATATTTGGCGACGCCGGGAGAAACTGCATCATTCTAATATCTTCGGTACCATCAAAGTTCATATCTTCTATAAAGAATAAATATTCCTGACCGCCATCGCAGTAAAACCAATTTTCTCGCGGAATTATTTTTTGAATCAGCATACTATCTCCGTTTCTGAAAACATCAATGGATAAAACGGAGCAATCTGTTGATGTACTATCTTTAGTAATAGTGAGCTTGAAAAAATGTTCTTGACCGACATATGTACGTGTTTCTTGGGCACTGATAATATATGCTGGCACAACCAGGAAATATAAAATGATGAATACTATTCTCACATCATAAATGTAAATAGAAGATTGCATTGTATCGGCAACAAATCGATTTCATGATATCCAAAAAAATAAAAAGAGGCGCAATATTGCACCTCCTATACCAAAGCGATTGATTCTTAATTTTTTTTATGCATTGATCATGACCGGCATTACCAGCATCAGCAGATCTTCGGACTCTGCTTTCTCCACAGGGCGAAGGACACCAGCGCGTGTAGGTGTAGACAGTTCGATCTCTATCTCGCTTGAGTCCAGTACGCCGAGCATCTCGATGAGAAAACGTGCATTGAAGGCGATGTCCATGTCATTTCCTTCATAGTTGCAAGTCAGACGCTCGTTTGCTTCGTTTGAGAAGTCAAGGTCCTGAGCAGAAATTTTCAATTCACTGCCGGCTATAGAGAGAATGACCTGATAGGTCGTCTTGTTTGAGTAGATAGATATACGGCGCAGCGCATTCTGAAACTCCAGCCTGTTTACGGTTAGTTTATTCGGGTTGTTAGAAGGAATGACAGCATTGTAGTCCGGATATGTAGCATCGATCAGGCGGCATATCAGGCGTGTATTGTCAAAAGAGAAAAAGGCATTTGATTTATTGTAAGATACATTGACAGATGTCTCAGACGATGGCAGGCCGCTCTTCAGCAGGCTGAGCGCCTTTTTAGGCAGGATAAACTGCGATGCTTTATTGGCCCTGATGTCAGACCTGACCAGGCGAACGAGCTTGTGTGCATCTGTAGATACGAAGGTTGTGCCTTCATTGTCTACTTTCAGCAATACGCCTGTCATAGCTGGGCGGAGATCGTCGTTTGATACGGCGAAAAGCGTACGTGAAATAGAGTTAGAAAGCAGATTGGCAGCGAGGTTGATCTCTGTGACAGCTTCAGGCTGAGGTATCTTAGGGAAATCATCAGGATTTTCGCCGCTCAGTTTATACTTACCGGTCTCGGAAGTGATCTCGACACCGAATGTCTTCATGTCTACTTTGAATGTCAGGGGCTGCTCAGGGAGCGTCTTCAGCGTATCGAGCAGGATGCGTGCCGGAATGGCTATACGGCCTGTTTCCTTAGATTCTACGCGTATCTCTGTGCTCATAGAGGTCTCCAGGTCTGTCGCAAAGCCGGTCAGCTTGCCATCCTTGATCTCAAAGAGGAAATCCTCGAGGATCGGCAATACGGAGTTGGTGTTTATGACCCCGCTTATCATTTGGAGGCTTTTGAGCAGCGAGGTAGTAGATACTATGAACTTCATCTGGAGTATTTTTGTTTGTTGGGTAACAAATATAGATAAAGGAGTGAAAAATCAGCGGCTACTTATAATAATCTTAAAAACAGGTGTGTGGATAAACGGAAACAGGCTGGTTTGTAGGTTTATAGGGCGTAAACCGCCTGGGGCGTATTGCAGGTCCTTAGTCGCTCACCCGCATCTCACCCGTCTGACTAAGGACATCATTAATAATTTGCATTATTCACTCATTTTTGTTAACTTTGCATTCATGGATAATGGTGTTTTGGGGTCTTGCGACACCTCATGGCCTGTTTCGCCAAAGAGGTCCTTTTTACCATGCATATTGTTTGTTGTTTGAAAATCCTTCAGATCGCGCCGGTTGTTTGGGAACAAACAGCCGCCTCATGCCGGCGGGGATTGCTTCAGCTTTACCATGTTTATATTTTATACTGGAAAAGCTTCGCAATGACGCCCTTTTTTGGGGTGGTGTGGTATAAATATGGAAGAGTAAGGAAGATCGACAGCAGAAAATCCAATTTCAGTTATGTATTTTCAAAATAACAATATTAAAATAAAATATTCATATAGTGCTAATAATAATTATCCTAAGAAAAGCGTGAAAATCTACTCAATATGCGGAAATATGGATTATTAATATGTGTAACGATAAAAATGAACCTCATTTTTATTCAATAAATAAGCGCAAATAATCGGGCATGAAAATTACTTCGCCATGGTCTTTCTGACAGCTGTTTTCCAGCCGTCATAGAGTGCTTTGCGCTGAGGTTCTTTCATCTCGGGCTTGAACTTGCGGTCTATCTGCCAGTTTTTGGCGATGTCGGTCTTCTTATAGAATCCAACTGCGAGACCTGCCAGATATGCGGCTCCGAGGGCAGTGGTCTCGACGACCTTTGGCCTATCGACCTGAGTACCCATGATATCCGCTTGAAACTGCATGAGGAAATTATTCATACTAGCGCCGCCATCGACACGGAGCGATTTGAGTTTGATCTTTGAGTCAGCCTCCATCACATTGAGCACGTCGCGGGTCTGATAGGCTATAGACTCCAGTGCTGCGCGGATCAGGTGGTCCTTGGTCGTGCCACGCGTCAGGCCATAGATAGCGCCACGTGCCGCATGGTCCCAGTATGGCGCTCCGAGCCCGGCGAATGCAGGTACCATATATACCCCATCCGTACTGGTGATACCGGTGGCACTTTTTTCTGAGTCTTCAGCCCTGCTGATCAGGCCGAGACCGTCGCGTAGCCACTGCATAGCAGCACCACCTATGAAGACACTGCCCTCGAGAGCATATTCTACTTTGCCATTGAGGCTCCAGGCGATAGTGGTTAGGAGTCCTGCTTTTGATCTGACCATCTTTGGGCCGGTGTTCATGAGCATGAAGCAGCCTGTGCCGTAAGTGTTCTTTGCCATACCTTCTGTGAAACAAGCCTGTCCGAAAAGGGCAGCCTGCTGGTCGCCGGCTATACCTGCGATAGGTATCTGCTTTTCATCAAAGATATCCCTGCTCGTCAGTCCGTAAAACTTGCTTGAGTCCATCACCTCAGGCAGGATAATGCGAGGTATTTTCAGCGCTGCCAGTATTTTATCATCCCATTTTTTTGTCTTGATATTAAAGAGCATAGTGCGGGATGCATTGCTATAGTCTGTGATATGTAGCTGACCGCCGGTGAGCTGATAGGTCAGCCAAGTATCTACTGTACCGAAGCACAGTTCGCCGTCCTCGGCACGCTTGCGGGCACCTTTGACATTATCGAGTATCCATTTGATCTTGGTAGCTGAGAAATATGGGTCAAGGACTAGCCCGGTAGAGTCCATGATGTATTTTGCGACATCCTTTTTCTTTTTTATTTCATCGCATGCCGGAGCTGTGCGCCTGTCCTGCCATACGATGGCGTTGTATACCGGCTGCCCTGTCTTTTTGTCCCAGATGATAGTGGTCTCACGCTGATTGGTGATACCGATAGCTGCTATATTAGAAGCATCAATATTAGCTTTGGCCATGACCTGACGGGCTGTCTGAAGCTGCGAGTCCCATATCTCCATAGGATCATGCTCTACATGACCGGGCTGTGGGAATAGCTGGGTAAATTCTTTTTGGGCTACGGCTACCTGGTTACCACTCTTGTCAAATAAGATAGACCGGGAGCTTGTGGTGCCCTGATCCAGAGCTAAAATGTACTGTTGGCGCATGCTTTCTGGTTTTGGTTGATTGAAGGAAATAGCATATTTTAGCACTAAGATATATATTTAGCGTATCCAAGTATCAACATTGCGCTTATTTTCAATGTCCGTACATAGGACAGTGGCAGGGCCAGTAGTACCCTGATTATCCTTAATTATTTGTATATCAATCGGATGCAATCAAAAAATGTTGTTAAAATTGCCGTCCTTTTTGGTCAATAAAATGTGAAATAAAATTATTCGTTATGGCTAAGCAAAAGTCTGTCAAGCTGATAGAAGTCAAATCTGAGGTCGGTGCAGGCACCCGCGGGGCGAGTTTGGGTATCGATGCTATCAAGATAGCGGCACTGGATTTCCGTAGTACATTCTTTAAAAAGTACCGGACCATGGCCATCCCTGATGACAATGCTGCTCTCTACGGAGAGGTGGGCAGCAGGTATGCCCGACGTATCAAAAGCATACTCAAAATGTACGAGCGTATATCTGCCGGAGTGCGCGACGGCCTGAAGGACGGCAAGTTCCCTATCATACTATCCGGAGATCACTCCAATGCCGCAGGTACGATAGCTGGCATCAAGATGGCCTATCCTGACTCTAATATAGGTGTGATATGGATAGATGCCCATGCCGACATGCACACGCCATACACCACCCCATCCGGCAATATGCACGGCATGCCGCTGGCAGTATCGCTCGGTGAGGACAATATCGAGAACAAGGTCAACACACTGGACTATGAGACCATCGAGCTATGGGAAATGCTGAAAAATGTAGGTGGCATATCGCCAAAGGTAGAATACCGCGACCTGCTTTTTATAGCACTGCGCGACTTTGAGGAGCAGGAGGCCTATCTGCTCAAAAAGAACAAGGTAAAGATCGTCACCACTACGGAATTTAAAAAGACAGGGGTTACTAAGATCTGCCGCGAGGCCATCCGCTACCTCAGCCACTGTGACAAAATATATATATCCTTCGATGTAGATGCCATGGACCCGTCTATCTCGCGGGGTACAGGAACGCCAGTCAAAGGTGGTATCAACGAGCGTGAGGCGGCCAATATCATACTTGACCTGATACAAAACGAACGTGTCTGCTGCCTGGAGTTTACAGAGGTGAACCCAACGTTGGACTCAGAGAATGTGATGGCAGAGACTGTGTTTGAGATACTACAGAAGGTGGTCAGGCAGATAGAACTGAATGAGTAAAAGGCCCGACACCATTAAATCCATTATATTGCAGTAAAATATATTATTGATGTTACACTCCATGACCGGCTTCGGTAAAGCGCAGGCCTCTTTTCAAAATAAGACCATCATCGTCGAGGTCCGCTCCCTCAATAGCCAGAAAGGCATAGACCTTTCTCTCAAATTCAGCACTCAGTTTCGCGAGCAGGAGTATGCACTCAGAAACCTTATCACAGAAAAACTCCAACGCGGCAAAATCGATGTCTATATCACCATCGAAAAAGAAGACCATACCCCTGAGGTACTGCTCAATAAGCGAATTATCAAGGCGTACTATCAGGAACTCAAACAAATAGCCGATGAACTGGGCGCACCTCATGACAACATTCTCGCAACGATACTACAACTGCCTGAGGTAGCGGCGGGCTCCAGCGAAGAGTCAGACGAGCATGAATGGAAAGCTGTCGAAGGAGCTATACTGAAGGCAATCGAAGATCTGAATAGTTTCAGAATGGGTGAAGGTGAGATACTAGCTGCTGATATGCTCAAGCGGATAGGACTCATAGAGAACTATTCCATCGAGGTCAAAGCACTCGACAAAACCCGTATCTCAGAGATCAAGACTCGCTTGCAGACTAATGTAGAAGCAGCTGTCGGCAAAGAAAAAATAGACCCAAATAGGCTGGAGCAGGAGCTGCTGTATTATATAGAAAAGCTGGATATCACCGAGGAGCTGACCCGCCTCAAGGCCCACTGCGACTATATCAAACAGATCATAGCTGATAAAAAGGAAGACCAAAAAGGCAGAAAACTCAACTTCATATCTCAGGAAATAGGACGAGAGATAAATACCCTAGGCTCCAAAGCCAACTATGCCTCCATGCAAAAGATAGTCGTGGATATGAAAGATGAACTGGAGAAAATAAAAGAGCAGGTGAGTAATATATTATAGTTCTCCTGCACGGATTCACAGATTTCCTGATTCCCTGATCAACCTTGAATTTTTTTTATCAATTTAGCGCCTCAAAAGAAAAGTATGTCTCACGAATTTCATGTGGTAGTACCACCCAAGAAAATAATCGTCATCACTGCCCCATCAGGCGCCGGCAAAACATCCATAGTCAAAAAGCTCGTAGAGCAACGCCCTGATCTGGAATTTTCTGTGTCCTGCACCACACGCACGCCGAGAGAAGGAGAGGTCAATGGCAAAGATTACTATTTCATCACAGTACCTGAGTTTCAGCAGCGCATCCAACAAGGTGACTTCGTAGAACATGAAGAAGTCTATCCGGGCCAGTTTTACGGCTCATTGAAAAGTGAAGTAGAGCGCATATGGAGCAAACGTAAGATCGTACTATACGACATAGATGTCAAAGGTGCCGAAAGCATTAAAAAGAAATATGGCAGGGACGCCATTGTGATCTATATCGCCCCGCCTGACAAAGAAACACTCGTTCGCCGCCTCACCAACCGCAATACTGAAAGCAAAGACAGCTTGAAAAAACGCATCAAAAAAGCCGAAGAGGAATTGTCATACCAGAGCAAGGCTGACAAAATAGTGGTCAATGCGGATTTTGATATCGCCTTCATGAATGTCAAAAATGTCATCACCAACTTTCTGAAACTGGGGGCTCCGGCGCATCATTAAGCCCTATTTATACTGACAGATCTACTTTTAACATATCGGCTTACACTCAATCACTGTGTACCTCGAACGGTTATGCACATCACAATAGTTGTAATTATTTTGAACTGATATTTGGTGATTTAGAATCCCTTTATACCTTCGGTACGTAAATCCCTCATATGGTATCACAGATCACATCAGGCGTGGAAGTAATAGTACAGACTATGTATCAGGAAGGATACTCGGTACCGGAAGACCATGCGTATGTATTTGCCTATAAGATCGTGATCGCAAACCACAATGATTTCACTGTACAACTGCTACGCCGCAAGTGGGTCATCACAAACGGAATAGGTGAAGTGGAAGTCATAGAAGGTGAGGGTGTAGTAGGCAGACAGCCTATATTATACAGAGGCGATTCGCACGAGTATGTATCAGGCTGTAATCTTGCTACTGCATTCGGGATGATGGAAGGTGTATACTACTTCGAAAATAAAACCACACATCAGATATTTGAGGTACTGATACCGATGTTCAAACTGGAAGCTCCTTTTGCTTTGAATTGATCTAGGGCCTTTCCATTATTGTTCCGCACTTCTTGCAGGTACATAGTTCCTTATTCTCATAGAAAGCATTCATCACCACAGGAAGGTCTTTGACTATATCTTTCACAGGTATCCTGATATCGTAGAGAAGGTTCTCACAGTTCTCACAGTACCATTGGAAGCCATCATTCATACCATCAGAACGTGGTACCTCCATCACCAGGCCTATACTATTCTCAGGCCTGCGCGGTGAGTGCGGAGTATTGGCGGGCAATAGAAAAATATCATCCTCATTGATGTGGATGTCCACGATCTTGCCATCCTCCACTATCTTGACCACTATGTTTCCCTCAAGCTGATAGAAGAATTCTTCCGTCTCATTAAAGTGGAAATCCTTGCGCTTATTCGGGCCGCCCACAACCATGACTATGAAGTTTTTTGAATCACTGTAGACCACCTGATTCATGACCGGTGGCTTAAGCAAGTGACGATGTTCGTCGATCCATTTTTTGAAGTTGAAAGGGCGCGTGACCATATATATTGAATTATGAGAGTTTAGATAATTATGTTTGCTGTGTAAATGTAATAGTTTGCCTATATTTCGATGGCAGATCACAAAAATAATTCCACATGAATTTAGACCTCACAGGACGCAATGCATTCGTATCAGGCAGCAGCAAAGGCATCGGCAAAGCCATCGCTATTGAGCTGGCCAAACTCGGTGCGAACATCACACTGGTAGCACGTACCGAAACCTCACTCATGCAAGGCTTGATTGATCTCAGCTTCAGTGCCGGAGCGGAGCAGCGTCATGACTATCTGGTTGTGGACTTTGCTAATCCCGACAAACTCAAAGCGGCTGTGGAGCGCCATATGCTCAAGACCAATAAGACCTATCATATTCTCGTCAATAATACCGGCGGGCCTCCGGGAGGAAAGATAGTCGATGCGCCGGAAGACGACTTCGTGACAGCATTCAGCAATCACCTTCTTTGCAATCATCTCCTCACCAAACTAATGATAGATGGAATGAAGAAAGACGGCTATGGGCGGATCATTAATGTTATTTCTACTTCTGTCAAAATCCCCCTGCATGGCCTCGGCGTCAGTAATACTATACGCGGTGCCGTAGCAAGTTGGGCAAAGACCATGGCCAATGAACTCGGCGAGTTTGGTATCACGGTCAATAACGTCCTGCCCGGGGCGACTCAAACAGAACGACTCAAGAATATAATAGATGCTAAAAGCACTAAACAAAACCTTTCAACTGCAGAAGTAGAGAAAGAAATGCTCGCTGAGATACCTTTGAGAAGATTTGCGAAGCCTGATGAAATAGCGAGTGCGGTGGCTTTCCTGGCATCGCCCGCAGCTGCATATATCAATGGCATCAATGTCCCGGTAGATGGCGGCAGGACGGGGTGTTTATAATGTTGATCAATCTTCTTTCTCGAGTACTTTGATCTGCACCAGCATTATCCGCTTGTCTGTTGCCTTTACGATCTTGATTTCAAAGTGGTCTATGCGCACTACATCCCCTTGCTCGGGTATATCTTCATTGGTGGTCACGATGTAGCCTGACAGGGTCTCGTATTCACCCTCGGGGATATCCAGGCCATATTCCTCATTCAGATAGTCTACCTCCAGCCTGCCCGAGAAAAGGTATTCTTTGTCACCGACCTTTTTCTCGGTCTTGTCTTCGACATCATGCTCGTCTTCTATCTCGCCAAATATCTCTTCCATCAGGTCCTCGAGCGTAATAATGCCTGCTGTACCGCCATATTCATCTACCACCCATGCTATGTTCTTCCGCTCTTTGACGAGCTGTACCATGAGGTCCTGAGCATTCATTGATACCGGGATCACCTCTAGCGGCCTGACGAACTGCCTGATAGAGACAGGGTTTTTCAGCAGGTCAAAATGATGTACATACCCTATCACCCGATCTATCGAATCATCATAGACGATCAGACGAGAGTGCTTCGTCTCCAGAAACTTATTCTTTAGGTCTTCTACACTTTCATCAGCTTCTATGCCTTCTATTTCGGGTCTTGGCACCATGCAGCTCTTGACCTTAATGTCTTTGAGATTGAGTGCCCGCTCGAATATTTCGGAGTTTAGATTGTCAGTCTCATGGCCTTCTTTTTCCTCACTGGCGGCTGATTCTTTGATGAGGTATTCCAGATCATCCTCAGTGAATATCTGTTTACCTTCATGGTAATCTTTTCCTGCTATCCACTTTATTGCTTTGCGCGATATGGTATGAAATACATTGGTGAGCGGCATCAGCAGCAAGTAAATGAACTTGATCGGATAGGCAAAGAGCAGCAGCATCCTGTCTGCATTGATACGAAAAAGCAGCTTAGGCACCAGCTCGCCAAGAAAGAGCACCAGCACTGTCGTCACAAATGTGCGTATCATCAGCAGATATATCTCATCATGCGGCAAAAAGGCAAACCGATCTGGCGACAGCAGCTTTGACATCATACTGCCGAAAACGACCAGGCATATATTAAGCCCGATGAGCATCGTACTAATAAAACGCGATGGGTTTTGATTAAAATCTGAAATGATCCGTGCACTGCCTATCTTTTCTTTGAGCAGTTCTACACGCAGCTTATTAGCCGAAACAAATGAGATCTCTATGCCTGAGAAAAAAGCGATCAACAAAAGTGTGAGTGTCAGAAAGAATATTTCCATGTGTAATGCAAATATAGTGCGATTAGGCTACGGGCGTTTTTTTATTCTCTTCGTCCTGTTTCATCTTTTCCAGAAAGATACGCTGCCGCCTGATGTTCATATATATCAGTATACAGAAAAAGCCACAGACATATGGGGTATAGACATGATAGCTCAACTCCCGCAACATAGCGAGATTATACGTACCCATGACAAAAGCTATGACGATCGCCGCCAGCCATGCTTTCTCTAATATTTGAAGGAATTTCATAAATAACCATTTAAATCATAAACAAGATATAGAGTTTTTTCTGACTCCTTTGTGATCCTTAAATCAAAAATAGTAATTTTATAATCGTCCGCTCACATGACAGTTTCCCTTATTCCAGTATTGTTGCCGATCACTTAAACCCTATCTTCACAAAAAAAGTATTTTATGGATATCAAATCCTTTCATGACTTCCTCGAATATTATGACAAAGTAAGGGCTCGTACTAAACTTATCATCACGCGTATCCCGCTGGACAAGATTGACTGGACATACCGCGAAGACAAATTTACCTTTGCTGACCTGATACGTCACCTTGGGGCTATAGAGCGCCATATGTATGCTGAAAATGCCCAGCTGAAACCATCCCGCTATATCGGTTGCGACAAAGAACTGGGTGTTGGTCCCGAGGCTGTCTTAAAATTCCTGGATGATACACATACGGAAAGCATGCAAATATTCTACTCGCTGACCGAAGAGGATATCAACAAAAAATGCCTTACACCAAACAACACCCCTATCACTGTTTGGAAATGGCTCCGCCTCATGGCAGAACATGAGATACACCATCGCGGGCAGATCTATTTATACCTCAACCTACTTGGCATTGAAGTACCTGCACTCTATGGATTGACCTCTGAGGAGGTTGCCGCTAAAGGAGTCCTGCAACAGTAAAAGGTTTCCGGCAAAACACTGCGCTGAAGTCAATGTAAGCAGCTTATCTGCAGGGATATATTTCGTGAGGATACAGACCACGATGGTTATCTGGCAAAGAAGATTAAACTACTCTTTCACAAACTTTATCCGATTGATAAAGTACAGTCCTGCCGGTAATGCTGAAATATCAATAGACTGTGTACCTCCCGTGGTCTGTCCCTTGATCAGCTCCTCACCTATTATATTGCTTATTACGAATGAGACATTAGATTGTGCATCGCTGATGTACAACCTGTCATTAGCCGGATTGGGATATATACGTATCTGGCTTTTCCCGTTTATATCTGCTATACCCACTCCTGTGATAGCATAAGCGACCGAAGTGTCCACACAACCGAAGGCATCAGTCACTATTACGCTATAGTTCCCGTTTGCAGTGGCGGTATATGACTGAGAGGTGTCGCCATTCAGCGGTGAGCCATTTTCCAGCCACTGATAAGAGTTAAAAGTCGTATTTGTGGTCAGTGTATAGCTCCCTATCAGAGAGGTCGTCACTACCGGCTTAGGGTAGGTTGTAACGATCTTTGAAACAGGAGTAGCTGTACAGCCATTTTCTGTCACACTGAGCGTGATAGTTTTTGTCCCCAGTGTAGGCCACGTGAGCACATAGCTCCCCGGTCCTGATCCGCTCACTATAGTAGCTGAATCAAAGGTCCAGTTATATGTAGCACTGCCGCTGGGGGTACCGGTATAGGTTGCGATGATGTTCCCATTCACACATATGGCCTGTGTAGAGGTGGTGAAGTTATTGTTGACATTAGGATACAAGGTGACATGCACAGTGTCACTGCTGCTGCAACTGCCCAAGGTAGCTGTGAGTATATAGAAGATGTCTAAATTACTTGTATCAGGATTAGTTGCGATACTTATGGTCGGATCTGCCACTGATGTACTGCTGAGCCCCAGCGTAGGTGACCAGCTATACGTATAGTTAGCATTATTTGCCGCCCCGAGGGTATCTGATGACCCCGGGCATAGCGCAAGGTCAGGACCAGCATTGGCGACAGGCACATTCGGATTGATAGTGATAATAAAAGTGCTGTCCACGATACATTGGAATGCATCAGAAGCCTGCACCGTCACCGTGTCGGTGGCTGCAGGAGACAGCGTCACGATCTGTCCATTCAGTCCCCCGGGATTCCAGGTATATGTGATAGGTGTCGTACCGCCAGAATCTGTAGCGCTCACGCTGACGGAGCTACCTGCACAAATCGTAAGATCAGCTGGTTTGATCAGTACCGGGCATGTATTTAACTCCAGCACATTAACATGTGCCACAGCATCCCCTTTGCAGGTTATATCAAGCCATTGGCCACTGGCACTGATTACGGCACAATCCTCACCATTGGCGCACCAGTATGCATCTGCCCCAAAACAAAAAGCACACACACTTCCGACCTGACAGGATGGAGCTTGATCATTGGGCTCCCCGGCTAACCAGTTGGTATATAATGGTGCCGGCACTCCAGCAAAAGTCCTCCATGTATATATCGTGGAACTGTCTGTGATGCCCATCCATACCTCAGTGCTTATATTAAAAACCCCTTGCGAATATAAGGCCGCTTGGACGTCTGAATTTTCCTGTGCATTATTGATCACCAGTTGAGGAACACCAAGATTAGCCGCTTGTATATGAGCATCTATCCCATACATGGTTCCAGTACTGTAGAAATACATACTGCAAGGCTCATTAGCTACATAGAGTCTAGTATAACCGGCGGGGTTGAGGCGTGCATTGACCAGAGTAGTATCACAGTTGCTCTGTCCATCTGATACTATATAAAGGGCCAGCAGAGTTCCCAGCAGGTATGTTTTTTTCAGTATAGTTTTTATGTCCATAAATGATCCATGAGTTATACAACAAATATAATAAAAGAAGGCGATTGAGATACAAAGACCACTAAACTGATAACCCTCATTTATATGCTTTGTCCAATTATTTTTTCAAGAACCCGGCAAACCATTTGCCTGAATCCTTTACAATACGCTTTTGATTGGTTACATCATTGTATACAATTCCAAAACGGGGCCTGTAGCCTGAGTCCCATTCAAAATTGTCGATGAATGACCAAACGAAATACCCATTCACATTGATGCCTTCTCTTTTTGCGCGTAAAACTTGCTTGAGATAGTCCTGGATATATTTCGTTCTAGCAGGATCGTGCACCTCGCCGTTTTCGACCTTATCGGGAAACGCTGCTCCGTTCTCAGTGATGATGATGTTTTTAATCCCGGGATACGCGGCAAATTGCTTAATAATATCATATAGTCCCTGCGGATAAACCTCCCAGCCCATCGCCGTGATCGGGTTGCCGAGCTTTTTTGCAGGTACATTATAACCATGTATCATAGGTATGATAGATAGCCTTTTGGCCATGATACGAAAATAATTTTGCAGACCAATGAAGTCAAAATCAAAAGGCATCAGTGCTTCGTCTCCGGGTTTGATGTATTTGTCCAGATGTTTGAGCGCCGGCAAGTCTTTGACCGGATACCCCATACCCAGTATCGGTTCTATAAAAAGCCTGTTGGTCAATGCATCGCCATATTTCCTTGCATTGTCATTTTTCGGCAGGTTCTTCCATGCCTCCGTATGGCTCACAGAGAAGGTCGTTCCGATCTTTGCAGTCTTTGGCAGCAGGCTTCTCAGTGTACGGCCGCCTACACCATGGCACATGGTTGTATTGTGCACAGCCGGAAAGAAATTATTTAACCCGAATTTCCCCGGTGCATTAGAAGCGAGCAAATATCCCAGCGCTGTAAAGGCAAGCGGCTCGTTAAAGACCATCCAGTTTTTGACCCTGTCGCCATAGCTTTTTGCGCAAAGCGCCACATACTCTTCGAACCAGCCCATGATGTCGCGGTTCTGCCATCCGCCTTTTTGCTGCAGAGCCTGCGGCAGGTCCCAGTGATAGCACGTGATCCAGGGTTCGACATTATTTTTCAGACAGGTATCTATGACACGATTATAAAAATCTATTCCCTTTTGATTGACCTGACCGGTGCCATTTGGCAGTATGCGCGACCATCCGATCGAGAAACGCGAAGCAGGGATATTCATCTGCTTCATCAGTGCTATATCGCTTTCATACTTATGATAGAAATCTGCCGCTACATCGGCTGTCTCATGATGATGTATCTTGCCGGGTGTATGCGAGAAATGGTCCCAGATGGATTCCCCTTTGCCGTCTGCATTCCAGCCACCCTCTATCTGATAGGCTGCCGTGGCAGTTCCCCAGACAAAGTCTTTACCAAAATCACTCGCTCTGATATCATCATCTGCCAGCATTTCAGCAATGAGTCCTGTGGGAAGCATAGTCCCTGCGGCGAGTATTGCTGAGATCCTGAGCCATTCTTCTCTGGTCATGTCGTGTGATTTTGGTTAAGATCAAATCTAATTTATTTAGCCAATGAAGAAAATTTTAGTTGGTAAATAATCCTACGAAAAAACTAATTTTATATGCCATTGTATAAATACTCATGAATATACTCATCATATCAGGCAGCGTACGCACCGGTCGAAAAAGCCACGATGTCGCTGTAGAACTGCAAAGGCGGCTTATTGGTTACGGGCTTATCGATACACATGTCCTGGACCTGGCGGCATACAACCTGCCCGTACTTGAAGAAAAATATCTGCTTGGCAATAGCGATATGCCCAAAGGCCTCGCTGAGATACAGCAGATGCTGGACCGAGCAGATGCGATGATCTTTCTCTCGCCGGAATATCACGGTTCCTACTCTGGTGCCCTGAAAAACGCTGTTGATTATTTCTGGAAAGAATTTCAGCGCAAACCTATCGGAGTGGTCGCGGCAGCCTCAGGCAAATTTGGAGGGATCAACGCTTCGACAGATATGCAGCAGCTGATATTATCGCTTGGTGCATTTCCCATGCCATACAAACTACTGATCCCTATGGTTCAAAATGCATTTGACGAAAACGGAAAGATCGCTGACGAGTTTCTCTCTAAAAACTTCGACAGGTTCGTCAGTGAGTTTGCCTGGTTTGCCGAGGCGATCACAGATAGAAAAGCAAAAGAGTCCACTACAATAAAAAACAAACAATGAGCGACATCAATATCAAAGGAACTATAGGCCGCGACCATTATCGGGTAGTACTGACAGCAGGCAAGAATACGATCATAGCCGACGAGCCCATCAGCAATGGCGGCGGCGATGAGGGAATGAACCCACACCAGATACTGGCCTCTGCTCTCGGCGCATGTACCTGCGCTACTGTCAGGATGTACGCGGACCGCAAGGAATGGCCCCTCGAAGGCATGAATGTCACAGTGAGCCTGACCCACGACCTGCAGGACAACACCAATATCCACCGCGAAATAGAGTTCATAGGTGATCTAAGTCAGGACGAAAAAGACCGCCTGCTGGCAATTGCCAATAAATGCCCCGTACATAAAACATTGACTCATCCCATCCTCATCGATACCAAATTAAAAGACTAAAAACCAAATAATATGGAACGCGATATCACCAAGAAATATACAAACGGCGAAGTAACTATCGTATGGAAACCCAACCTCTGCATCCATTCTAAAATATGCTGGACGGAGCTCAGAGAGGTCTTTGATCCCTTCGAGAAGCCCTGGATCAAGCACGATGGCGCACCAACCGAAAGGATAATAGCCCAAATAAAAAAATGCCCCAGCGGTGCCCTAAGCTACTATATGAATAGGGACTCCGATGGCGAACCTGTACAGGTAGAAGCAGAAACTATAGTCGAACCTACCAAAGATGGCCCGCTGCTGATATATGGCAATGTGACTATCAAAGATTCTCACGGCACTCTGACCAAGAAGGCAAACGCCACAGCCTTCTGCCGCTGCGGCGCATCAAACAATAAACCATACTGCGACGGCTCTCACAGGAAGATAGAGTTTAAAGCTGAATAGATACGAGCTTACTTCGTATTGCTTATCGCTATATGCACTCCATGCGCTGGTATAGAAACATCCTTTGACAGTACCTTTGTTTTATTGGTCGTATTAAATACCAGGTCCGCCTGCATGGAGTAGCTGAGTTTTTTCTGATAATACCAAAGCCCACCTTTCTTTTTTACGAGTTTAGCCTGCTCTCCCAGCTGGTCCTGATTGAGTTCAATAGGCAGTGTATTGGTAATGATATCAAAATCTTCCTTCGATATATTTCTCAGGTCACAGCTGGTCAGCAGCGGCGCATTCAGCAATCCCCACATCATAAAGTGTGTTTTATATTCCTCCTGCGTCAATCCTTTGAACATTCCCTTCGCGCTTGTTGCTTTGCCCTTACCATGATTGCCGACGAGGAGCATATCGGGGTCATTCCAGTGGCCCGGGCCTGCGTATTTCTCCAGTCCGCGCTGCCTCCGCAGTATGCTCATCACGCTCATCTGCCAAGGGCTGCCGTGATTCCATGTATCAAATATATCAGGAGTGGTCCGCCAGTAGCTGCCACCTGCCTTTGCCGCCCAGAGCCAGGGGTGGCGTATGCCCCACTCGCATATGCTGAACACAATTGACCGCCCAGAATTCTTTAATGCCGTGCCCATCTTGGTATATCTTTCTTCAGCAGCTTTTCTTCCCCATGGAGCGAAGCAGTAATCATATTTCAGCAGGTCAATGCCCCATTCCGCATACGTCTTAGCATCGATCTCCTCATGCTCATAGCCGCCGAAGCATTTACCACATGTCTTATCCCCTGCGCATGAATAGATACCTAGCTTCAGGCCCTTGCTATGCATATAGTCTGCGAGGTATTTCATCCCATGAGGAAACTTGACCGGATCGACCTTTGGCCTACCATCGGGCTCGCGCTCTGTAGCGTGCCAGAAGTCATCAATATTGATATATGAATAGCCCAGGTCACGCATGCCATTGCTCGCCATAGCGTCTGCCATCTCGATGAGTAGCTGCTCACTCACATCAGAGGTAAATACATTCCAACTGTTCCAACCCATCGGCGGCGTGAGGCACAGCTTATCTCCTATCACTACTTTGATCTCCTCTTTTGAGTTGCCTGATTTGTTCATAGCTGTGACCTTGATCGTATATTCTCCCGGTTCACTGACCCTGCCGGTGATGAAACCCGTCTTGGGGTCTATGGCCAGGCCTCTGGGGAGATTCTCAGCAGAATAATCGACCGGCCTGTCACCTGTCACAGGCACAGCATAGAGAAATTCAGTATTGGGATAATTGCCCACGATCTTAGCCCCATGAAATACCGGTGGGCCCAAAAATAATCCATGCTTCACCTGAGCTGACATGACCATAGAGAGAAAACAGAAAACTGCGAGAAAAAATCTTTTCATAAAAACGATCGTATTAAAATGAGGGGCAAATATAAGCATTCGGATAGAGCTACGAATTTATTACGTGTAGCCACTGATAATCTCAAAGAGTTTGCCCCACCTTGCATCGTCATTCTGATAGGTTTTCAAAATATAAAAATAAGTGTGATAAACCTGAAGAATCTCCTCGTGTATCGGGTTGCTTAATACACGAGGAGATTCTTCAAAAATATAATATCCATTTTTTAAGATGAATTTTTATCAGAATGACGCTATTATAGGGTTTAAGCATACAGTGACAATAGCATCAAACCACTCCCTTTAGGGCATTTGGGGGCAAAAAATCAACTTGCCATTCTCAGTCGTACCATCCTGCAGCATGGCTTTATAAAAAACAACTTCGCTATGTACATTGAGCTTGATCTGATTTAAGCCATGAGCTAACTTCCGCTCATCAAGGGTCCTGCCGAGTGCATCGTAGAATAGAATATCACCACTCTCAGAAGTAGAGATAGAAAACCCCTTATCAAAAGAGACAGGATTCGGATAAACACTAAATATCACCGTACTTTTTATTGCCTGTATTCCGGTGGTATCGGTTTTAGCCGTATCGAGAGGAAGAAATCTTGATGCATCGAATGACCACATATTATTCTTGAATGTAACACTAGGGTTTATTGAAGCAAAGCCACCGAAATAATATCCTCGTTTGTTGAATACAAAAGCTGCCCCAGCCCCTGTGCTGTCAAAGGAGTTTTGGAACACGACAGGAGTCCATACATTACTTGCTATGTCATAGCGATAATAGTCATTGGCAAGATATGTATTCTGAATGTTGTCACTTGTCTCCCCGCCTCCACCTATAATAATACTGTCAAATCCCCAAAAAGAGCTATAACATCTAGCTAGACCAGGCATTTGACCTATACTGTCCCATTGATTGGCAGCTATATTAAATCTCCATACGTCATTTAAAAAATTACCACCTATATCATAGCCACCAAATAAATAAGCATTTCCAGCTAGTGAAGGAATCGTCACACTTCCCCCAACTATATCCGCCGAAAGTGAATCTATTTGAGTCCATTTATTAAGCAAAGGATCATATTGCCAAAAATGAGTATCACCTAAGCTACACCCAATTGTTTGTCCAACATACCCATTGCCACCATATGTAAAACATGAGCCATTTTGTCTTGGAGCATCGGGAAATCCCGGTTTTATATTCCAAGTATCGCTGGACAAGTCATATTCCCAAAACATTGTATCGCAATTGTAATTATTTACGGAATCTCGCGCTGTGAGAAAATAGCCCTTTCCATTCAATACGAAGTAAGACTCAGTACTCGCTGGTCCAAATGGCATATTATGTAACTGTGACCAAATATTTGTAGGGATGTGATAGCGCCAAACTTCGCTTGTGCTTACTGCATTATTTCCTCTTTGTCCACCTGCTACGATAAAATCGCTATCGATCAAAAAATAACCAGCTGAATTTATTTGACTGATGGAATCAGGGAAAGAGGCAAGTCGAGTCCAAACTATTGTATCTACCTGTGAGAAAGCAGAATGAAAAAAGCAGGCAAATAAAATTGTAATTAATATTCTCATGGTCTTATTTAATCGGTTCATACCATATTTCCCTTTCTCAAAATAGCTGAAAAACAGCCCCAAAACACCTGCATTATTTTTTCACTTATGTATTATAAATTTTTCTTTTTTACCAGCTTAACCCCCCTTTTTTGAAAAAAACTAAAATACAGTAAAACAATGTATTGAATATTTACAATACTATTATGAGAATTAATAATATGCATAATGAATATTTATTTTGCCGTAATAAATTATCTAATGCAAATATAGCAAATATCTGATAAAAATCCAAATACCCTGACAACTCCCCTTTATCTAAATATATTGATTCCTAAAACCTCTCGCATCGTCATTCTGATAGGTTTTCAAAATATAAAAATAAGTGTGATAAACCTGAAGAATCTCCTCGTGTATTGGGTTGCTTAATACACGAGGAGATTCCCCGCCTGAATGACTTCAGTCGGGCAGGTTCAAAAATATAATATCCATTTTTTAAGATGAATTTTTATCAGAATGATGCTATTATTGGGTTTAAGCATACAGTGACAATAGAATGAAACCACTCCCTTTAGGGCATTTAGGGGCAAAAAATCAACTTGCCATTCTCAGTCGTACCATCCTGCAGTGTGGCTTTATAAAAAACAACTTCACTATGTATATTGAGTTTGATCTGATTTAAGCCATGAGCTAACTTCCGCTCATCAAGGGTCCTGCCGAGTGCGTCATAGAATAGAATATCACCACTCTCAGAAGTAGAGATAGAAAACCCCTTATCAAAAGAGACAGGATTCGGATACAGGCTAAATATCACTGTACTTTTTATTGCCTGTATTCCAGTGGTATCGGTTTTGGTCGTATCAGGAGGAAGAAACCTCGATGCATCAAATGACCACATGTTATTGTTGAATATCTCATCTGGGGTCAATGTTGAAAGCCCTCCAAAATAATACCCTCGCCTATTAAAAACAAATGTAGCCCCTCCACTACTGCTATCAAAGGAATTTTGAAACACAACAGGGGTCCATACATTACTTGCTATGTCATAAAGATAATAGTCATTGGCAAGATATGTATTCTGAATGTTGTCACTTGTCTCTCCACCGCCCCCTATTATTACACTGTCAAATCCCCAAAAGGAGCTATAACACCTAGCTAAACCTGGTATTTGACCAATACTATCCCATTGATTATTAGAAATATTTAGTCTCCAAACATCATTTACAAAATTACCATAATGATCATAGCCGCCAAATAAGTAAGCGTCAGCGGGAAGCGAGGCTATAGCTATACTTCCCGCCGGTATATCAGCGGGAAGCGTGGCTACTTGAGTCCATTCGCCTAAAAAAGGGTCGTATTGCCAAAAATGTTCATCAACTGAATTGCAGCCATCAGTTTGACCCACATATCCTTTACCGCCTGATACAAAGTAAGATGAATTATTTCTAGGCTCGTCTGGCAATCCAGCTCGTATAGTCCAACTATCTAATAGAGGGTCATATTCCCAAAACATAGTATCGCAGTGATTATTAGTTATTGAATCGCGGTCAACTAAAAAATAGCCTTTCCCATTAAGTGCAAAAGAAGCTCCTGCGCTAGCCGGCCCGAAAGGTAGATTCTGTAATTGCATCCAACTGTCTGATGGGATATGGTATTTCCATACTACACCTATACTAGAAGATGATGCGCCTAGCTGTCCTCCAGCAACATAAAAATCACTATCAATTAAAAAACAATTGGATCCCACTCTTTGAATATTATCCGGCAAAGGTGATAGCTGCTGCCAAACGATAGTATCTACCTGCGAGAAAGCAGAATGAAAAAAGCAGGCAAATAAAATTGTAATTAATATTCTCATGGTCTTATTTTATCGGTTCATACCATATTTCCCCATTCTCAAAATAGCTGAAAAAACAGCCTCAAAACACCTGCATTATTTTTTCACTTATGTATTATAAATTTTTCTTTTTTACCAGCTTAACCCCCCTTTTTTGAAAAAAACTAAAATACAGTAATACAATGTATTGAATATTTACAATACTATTATGAGAATTTATAATATGCATAATGAATATTCATTTTGCCGTAATAAACTAACTAATGCAAATATAGCAAATTAATACTAAACAAGCAAGAAAAACGTCATTGCGAGGAGGCCTCCGACGAAGCAATCTGGATTTAAAGGCAGATAGGGTTTCAGATATTAAATCAGGGAGAATGAAAAAGCCCTGCCGATATGGGTTTTGACCGCTACACTTTATCATACACAACCATATGTGTATAAGTTTGCATCTTTGTAATAGCAAACTATGAAAATCAGGTTTACTTTTAGTAAAACTATAACGTATGCAATCAGTCATCACATCGAAGTGGAGAAAACTGGACGGCACGCAGTTTTCAGCCCCTATCAGGGAAGTAGTAGAAAAAGCCCTCATCCACGAAGGCGAAATAGGCAACAGGATCAAAGTATGTATCGGGACAGACTCGCAGGTGCGGGGACTGGAGACTGAGTTTGCGACAGTAGTGCTGCTCCTTCGCAAAGGCAAGGGCGGCTACATGTTCATCAGCTCCGAGAAGACCCTTCAACGTATGACCATCAAGGAGCGTATGCTGCATGAGGTGTCCCGCTCTATTGAGATCGCCTATCATCTCTGTTCGCTGTTTGATCAGTACCGTACCGAACTTGAGGTGCACGCCGACATCAATACCAATCCGCGTTTTGGTTCCAATACTGCTCTCAGCGAAGCGATGGGATATATCCTCTCAATGGGTTTCACCTTCAAGGCCAAGCCCGATGCGGTAGCCGCCAGCTGCTGTGCCAATAAGGTGGTGTAGAATCAGGGACGAGAGACGAGTGGCGAGGGACGTTAAATACCCCTCATCAGAAAAAGCTAAGCCCTTTTTTACATTATCGAAGATCGGAAGATATATCGGAGAGTTTTTTCTTGTCTATTGTCTCAAGTCTATCGTCTATTGTCTTTTCATAGGGTTTTGCATTCTGATATGCACGGGCTTCTTTCCATTCATGCCAGCGATTTGGCAGCAATATATTTCCTACTTTATCCACCAGATAGTGGGCAGCTATATTAAAAACTCCCCTCGCGCGGGTATTCATATTGCTCTGTGAGCGCAGCGCCAGCCCAAAGCTAAAATCCAGATAATGCATATAGTGCCAATAGCGTGTAGGCATGAAGAGCGTTTCGCCATGTTTTAATATCGTCTCATAGCCTTTGACATTTCTCAATGCAGGAAATTTCTCATAGTCAGGTGACTCAGGTGTGATAAGGCTTTTGACAGTGAAAGGATGATGGTATATCTTATCGGATTCCTCCGGCGGGAATAAAATAACATGCTTGCTCCCCACGAACTGTGTCAGAAAAACATTGGCGCAGTCGATGTCATAATGCATGGTCACCTCCGAACCTTCACCCCCGAAAAACATAAATGGAAATCGTTTGATAAAACCCCGCATCACAGTCGGAAATTTAAAATCATCCTTTAACTCCGGTGCCGGATCAAAAATATCAAACAGGAATAGTCGGAGGTCAGTAGGGCCTTTCTCTGTGGCTTCTATGAAATCTTTAAACAGCATTTCCTTGTCTGATGACATATACCCGGGGCCGGGCTTGGAATAGTTGCTGCTAAAAACCGGGACTTGCAGATTTCCATATTTCTCTTTGAAAAATTCCGCTGTCCATTTATGCAGAGCAGGCCAGTCTTGGGTCATATCCGTAAAGACCACAGGCCGACCGGGGCGTAGATACTCATTCAGGAACTCCTTTTTGGTGAGCCCTGTACGTCGGTCTACTTGTTGCAGCTGCATCATCTTATTAGCGAATTTAGGCTAATAAATTACAAAAAGTACATAACTACATATTCAATATATCAACGCTGACGAAAATCATTTTACAAAACCGTGACTTGCATCAAAAGACAAATCCTTTACCTTTGTTCGTCACAAAGATTATTAACGCCCGGGGCGTAGTATGTTGTTTTTGACTACTTTGCTTATTATTACAGAAGATGTACGCTATTTTCAGAAAAGAACTCCGCCAATTTTTCAGCTCGCTCATAGGCTATATAGCCATCTGCGTGTTTTTGCTATTGGTTGGCTTTATGGTTTGGTTTGCTCCAGAGTCCAATATCCTGGATGCGGGCTATGCCAGCCTTGACTACTTTTTCTACGTCGCCCCTTTTATCCTCATGATGCTCATTCCTGCTATCACCATGCGGTCATTCTCCGAGGAGATGCAGAGCGGCACCATAGAGCTACTGGCTACGCGTCCGCTCACTGACACGGATATTATTTTCGGGAAGTTTTTCGCTGCTCTGGCACTCGTATTGGCAGCCATAGCGCCGACACTGGTGTATTTTTATACCATCTATCATCTCGCAGCCCCTATCGGCAATGTGGATGTAGGCGGCGTCATCGGCTCCTACTTTGGACTTATATTCCTGAGTGCGGTCTTTGTATCCGTCAGCCTTTTCACTTCATCAGTCACCAAGAGCCAGATCGTTGCTTTCATCGGTGGCGCCTTCATATGCTTTATCCTCTACTATGCTATCGAGGGCCTGGCCAAGCTCGGTGCTTTTTATGGCAAGTCCGACTACCTCGTGGAGCAGATCGGCCTCTACTCTCACTATGAGTCTATCGGCAGGGGCATAGTCGACACGAGAGATGTGGTTTATTTTCTTTCGATCATAGCCTTGTTTACCTTATTTACCCGTACATCATTAGCGAGCAGAAAATGGTAAAAGGACTGAAAAGAAATATGAACAACCGCCGTGATGCAATATTTATCCTATTGGTCACGATGGCTATTTTAGTACTCGCCAATATCCTCAGCCAGTATCTCTATACACGTTTTGACCTGACCTCAGAGAAGAAATTCTCCATCATGCCTTCGACCAAAAAGATGGTGCGAGGACTGAAGGATGCAGTGACATTCAAGATATATCTCGAAGGCGACATGCCTGCGGGATTCAAACGCCTGCGCCAGTCCACACGCGACCTGCTTAATGAACTCAGGGCATATGGTGGCAAGAATATCCAGTTTGAATTCATCGACCCTGTGGCTGGCAAAAATGAAGATGAACGCAAAGCCATCCTTGAGGAACTACTCGCTAAGGGCCTCGCCCCAGCTAATGTACAGACAGGCTCAGCCAATCAAAGCAAGATCACGATGGTATTCCCATGTGCCGTGGCTTACTATTATGGCAGGGAATATCCGATACAGCTTTTGGAAAATCAGATCGGCTATGACAAAGAACAGGTACTCAATAATTCTGCCATCTCGTTAGAGTATAAATTTGCTACTGCTATACAGAAACTCACCATGTACAGGCCTCCGAGGGTAGCTTTTACTACAGGTCATGGTGAACTCAACCGCGCACAGTTGGCCGACATTGAGCAGCAGCTCACTAATCTGCGCTATGAGGTCGCTGAAATGGATCTCACTAAGGGCTACCGGATCAAAGATGACTTTGATGCCATCATCATCGCGAAGCCTTCTATACCTTTCGATGAAAAGGACAAATACAAGATAGATCAGTACATCATGCGCGGTGGCAAAGTGATGTGGCTAATCGATGCCACTACTGCTGATTTTGATAGCCTGAAGGTCAGCCTCACGGGGCAGTTTGTTGTCGATAGAAATCTCAATCTTGACGACCAGCTATTCAAATACGGCGCTCGGGTCAATACTAACCTTATCATGGACATCAATATGTGCAGCCCGATACCGCTGAAGGTCGGCAATATGGGCAATGCCCCTCAGATAGAGCTTTTCCCATGGTATTACTTTCCGCTGCTCCAGCCTGCTGCCAATCACGCCATAGTCAAGAACATGGACCCTGTCGCTGCGCAGTTTGCCAGTACCGTCGATACTATACGCAATCCCGGTGTCAGAAAAACCATACTCCTTCAGACCTCAGAAAACTCTAAAGCTGTGATGACACCTGCACGTGTGCACTTCGGCATCCTGCAGCAGAAACCTAATCCCATATACTTTGACCAGCCGCATCTGCCGGCTGCGGTTTTGCTTGAGGGTGAATTTCAGTCGCTATACAAAAACCGCATGACCAAAGACTTTCTGGCTATGAGCGATACTGTCGAAACGCTGAAATTCATAGACCATAGTCCTGCCAGCAAGATGATCGTGATCGGCGACGGCGATATCATCAGAAATGAACTGCGTCAGGACGGTTCTGCCTATCCTCTCGGTTATTACTCTGTGAGCCGCCAGACCATGGCCAACAAAGACTTTATCCTAAACTGCATCCAATACCTGATAGACACATCGGGCATACTCGAAACCAGAAACAAAGAAGTAAAACTCCGATTGCTCAATAAAATGCGTGTGCAGGACCAGAAAGTACAATGGCAGCTGATCAATATAGTGGTACCTATCATTCTGGTTATCCTGTTTGGTATCGGCTTCAATTATTTCCGGAGAAAAAAATATGCTGTCTAATTTCCCCACTCATTATCATGAAAAAATTCCTTCCATATATTATCATTCTCATAGTCCTCATTGCTGGAGTGAGTTATTTCATTTATGAATTTTCTCCCTCTACACTCGAAAAAAAAGAAAGTGACTTCGCTATTCACAATTTAGATGAGGTAACCAAAATACGCCTGTCTGATACCAAAGGCCATGAAGTGATCCTGACCAGAAAGGATAAAAAGTGGATCGTGAACGGACAGTATGAAATAAATGAAGCCTCCAAAGATCTTCTCTTCACTGCACTCCAAAAGGTAGAAACCAATTACCGCTCACCGGACAAAGCTGAACCCATCGTCCTCAAAGATATGGGCGTGCTTCACAATAAGTGTGAGATCTACCTCAACAATGAGGACAAACCGGCCAAAGTATATTACGTCGGCGGCCCCACAGCAGATGGTGAAGGCACCTATATGATCATGGAGCGTGACGGCAAAATGGCACAGCACTCCTATGTGACTCATGTACCCGGCCTACATGCCTACCTGACAGAGCGCTACTATCCTGCCGTAGAACGCTGGCGGTCGATATGGTTATTTCGCGACAATGACCAGACCATACAGTCGCTCAAAGTGACATACAACCGAGAGCTGCAGAAATCATTTGAGATCACAAAGGTGGGCAAGGACTCCTTCGCACTGGCCAATAGTGAGGGACAGATGCTGGAACAACCTAAACAGCGCTTCATCCACCAATATCTGAACTTCTATGACGGGCTGCCGCTTGAGATGTTTGAAAACACCAACACCGCGGCCCATGATACCGTCACCCCGAGTGAGCCATTCTGCACTATCACTATGAAGCGGGTAGATGGCAAGGAATCCACTCATATCATCTACTACATTCCAGTCAATGAGCAAACCCGCGTGCAGTATGATGACAATGGCAGGAAACTACTCTACGATGTCGAGCACTATTATATCCTGTTCAATGATAAAAAGGACTTTGCCCTGATACAGTACTACACCTGGGGCAAAATACTGCATACATATCAGGACTTTTTTGTCAAGCCGGTGGTGGCTAAATAGAAGTACCATTGCATTGACAAATTTAGCTTTTGTCAAAGCTCAGCTGCTGAAAATCTACCGTTCACATCAAAATTCCCAATGTTGATTGAGACTTAAGGGCGGTCCTCAAATTTCAAGTCAAAGAACAGAGCTTTTTAGAGGGCATCAAACCTAGTATTCACGCCACTTTCCATATATGCGTTTTCAGTTATACATATAAATAATCCACATTTCCGCATATTGAGTAAATTTTACTTCAATTCTTAGGTCAATAATAATTAGCAAAATATGAATATTTTATTTTAATATGGTAATTTATGAAATACATAATGGAATTTTGACTTTCGGCTGTTCCCACAAAACGACCGTAATTGCTCAAGCACGCAGTCATGGTGAGCGAAGCCGAACCACCCGCCAGCAAAAAAACCCATTCCACCTCAAATGCAAATATAAAATAAATAAGTAAATAATGCAAATTGCAAAACTCTTTCTAATTCCGAAGAAATTCCCCTAATTTTATGAAATGGAACGAGTATCAGAAAAACAAATAGTCATAAAACTTTCCAAAGTAGAAGTAGTAGATGATATGCTCAAACTGACCCTTGAGGGCAAGAACTATTCCTTTCAAATATCTGCTATTTCAAAACGGCTTGCCGTAGCCTCTCCGGTCTCTCGTCAGAATTTCATTGTGTCTTCCTCCGGCTAGGGTATTCACTGGCCCGATGTGGATGAGGACCTTTCTATTCCAGCTTTGATCAAAACTATGAAATAAGCTGCCAAGAGAAATATTCGATTGGAGTTTAGGCTGATGTCGATATTAGTAGCGGTGGTGTTATTGGGGATATTGCTATTGTGGGGGATGCAGGGGTGAATTTTCCTTTGGGTTAAGCAAGGATATTGCCTCTCACTATATGATGAACCCTCATCTCATCACCGTTTATTTGGAATGCAACTACCCAACCTTTGTTGCTAATACAACTCAATCCCTCGTTTGCGAATATTTGATTTTGGCACAGAGCATAAGTCACATTAGGTTTGGCGTACGTGTACAAATGGAAAATGAAATCAGTGACCCAAAATTGACCAGCACCGGGAGTATTGATGGTGTCGATAAATTCCGAAATATCTGAAAGCGTTTCCAGAGCTTCAGGTTCCAGGCTTACTCTCATGAGGCTTTCTTCATGTCTTTCTCAGCCAGCCGTTTTTTTATTATTTCTAATGCCTCCATAGCATCAATGCTCTTGCCTGTCTTAGGCCTGCTGACGAGTTCACGCAGTTCCTCATCAGTGGCTTTGCGGCCGATGCCGAAAGCCAGATCATGTGGGGTCAGTTTTCTGAACTTTTCCATATGGTAAAAATAATAGATTTTGGATTAGATTGCAAATGGGTGTTTGAAGACTTCTAGTCCGGTTCGCCAAGTCCGCAGCCCCTCCTTCAGACTACGGACAACATTTTATATTTTTAAAGTTGGAGAGGCTGAATCCCGGTAACACAAATACTTGAATTGATATATGAAACACGGAGGTTGCGTATATATTCTAACTAATAAAAGAAGAACGGTATTATACACCGGTGTCACAGCTTCTCTGTCCAGAAGAGTATGGGAGCATAAAGAAAAAATTGACCCCAAATCTTTTTCAGCTAAATATAATTGCGACACACTAGTCTACTATAAACCCTTTCATCACATAGAGGACGCTATAGTCGAGGAGACAAGAATCAAAGGATTGAGCCGAAGCAAGAAGGATAATCTCATTAATTCCATGAACCCCGAATGGAAAGACTTATATCCTGACTTAGTAGAATAGCCCAAACAAACCAAGCGTCATTCCGATAAAAAATTCAACTCATAATAAAAGTGATATTTTTTGAGGAATCCCCGCCAGCATATAGCTCCCCTCATGTCAACTACCCTCATGCTATTGGGATTCCTCTGCTTTATCACATCTATTTTTATATTGGAAAAGCATTCGGAATGACGGCGCTTAGAATGAAAGATATCCCCATCCTCCCTTCAGACTAGAGACCGGTCAACTACCTCTCCTTCTCAGGTCTCATATGCGGAAAGAATAACAAAACATCACTCATATACCTCACTTCTGTGTGCCACTTTTAGTACTTGTACTTCTTTGCCTGAGAGGTCAAAAATGATTCGATAATCTCCGACTCTATATCGCCATTGGCCTAGCTTAGAGTTGATCAATTTTTTTGCTTCGCTTAGATTTTCATCAGTTGCGTATTCGGTCAGTTTTTCAATGATACGCTTTTGGACCTGCTTGTCCAGTTTCTTAAATTCTTTTGCGGCCCGCTGGGAGAAAATTACATCAAAGGCCATTGGCTAAAGATGAAAGTGAAACCTTTTTTCCCTGTTTGATCTGTTTGCGACTTTCGGTGATATCAGCCATATATTCTTTCAAGGACACACTTTGATATTCGACATTTAGTTTGTCAGCAAGCTCTTTCAAAAAAGTTTCTTCCTTTTTTGTTTTTGGTTTCAATATCAGGTAGCTCATACTTTTAAATTAGTACCATAAAGTTAAGCAAAAATGGTGTGCAATTCTACCCTTCCTTCTCCGGTCTCATTTGCGGAAAGAAAAGTACCTCCTGAATAGTAGACTGATTGGTCATCAGCATGGCCAGGCGGTCTATGCCTATACCGATACCTGATGTAGGCGGCATGCCATACTCCAGAGCACGGAGGAAGTCATGATCGATGAACATCGCCTCATCATCGCCGCGCTCCTGCAGCTTCACCTGCTCCTCAAAACGCGCACGCTGCTCTATCGGGTCGTTCAGCTCGCTGTATGCATTGGCGATCTCCTGTCCGTTCACCATCAGCTCAAAGCGCTCTACGAGGCCCTCCTTGCTGCGGTGCTTCTTGGTCAGCGGGCTCATCTCTACCGGATAGTCAGTGATGAAGGTCGGCTGGATGAAGTTCTTCTCGCACTTCGCGCTGAAGAGTTCATCTATTAGTTTGCCCTTGCCCATGGTCTTGTCTACTTCGAGGTGCAGGGATTTACAAACATCATATATTTGCTCTTCGCTCATCGCGCTGACGTCATGACCGGTGTATTCCTTGATTGCATCATAGATCGTGACACGGCGGAACGGTGCCTTGAAGTCAATTTTATTTTCTCCTACTGTCAGTTCACTCGTGCCGTGCATATCCGTAGCAACCTTCTCCAGCATACGTTCGGTGAAGTCCATCATCCAGATATAGTCCTTATACGCCACGTAGAACTCCAGTATCGTAAACTCAGGATTGTGCTTGCGGCTCATGCCCTCGTTGCGGAAGTTTCGGCTGAACTCATACACCCAATCAAAGCCTCCGACGATCAGCCTCTTGAGGTAAAGCTCATTGGCGATACGCAGATAGAGCGGTATGTCGAGTGCATTGTGATGTGTGGTGAACGGCCGTGCGGCTGCGCCACCGGGGATACTCTGCAGTACAGGAGTATCGACCTCTATAGCGCCGCTGTCATTCAGGAAATCGCGTATAGTACGGATCATTTGTGTTCGCTTCAGGAAAGTATCCTTCACGCCGTGATTGACCACGAGGTCCACATAGCGCTGACGAAATCGTTGCTCGGGATCGGAGAATGCATCAAATACTTCGCCGTCTTTTTCTTTCACCACAGGCAGCGGGCGCAGTGCCTTGCCGAGTACTTTGAGTTCTTTGACACGGATAGAGGTTTCGCCTGTCTTGGTCACAAAGACTTCCCCCTTCGCACCCACAAAATCACCGAGATCGAGCAGGTGTTTCAGCACTACCTCATACATGGTCTTATCATCGCCCGGACAGATATTGTCGATAGAGATAAATAGCTGTATGCGCCCTGTATTGTCCTGTATCTTGATGAAGCTCACCTTGCCTTTAGAGTTGAGGCTCATGATACGCCCTGCTATGCTGACATTTTTGTATACATCTACTTCATGGATCGGTTGCTCAGGATTGGGATTGGCAGCTTTGATCTTCTCCACTGCATCCAGTATCTCCTGTGCGGTCACATTCACCTCCCACATGGCTGCGGGATATGGGTCTATGCCAATCTCAGCAAACTTTGCCAGCTTCTCGCGGCGCACTACTTCCTGTTCACTCAGGTGCTCACTCATCTTATTAAATTTAGGACTGCGAATATATGAAATAGACACTAGACATTAGACTTGAGACTATAGACAATGCAAAATACACTTTGAGAAAGACAAGATTCATTTATTTTATATATTCATTTTAAAATCATCCCGTGCTGCTCCAAAACGGCTATTTGCGCAACCTGCTTTTCATAGACATAGAGACCGTGCCTGCGCATGGCTCATGGGAGCTGCTGCCTGATATGGAGAAAGAACTGTGGACGATCAAGCACTCCACGCTCAAGGTCCCTGACGAAACAGCCGAAGAGGGCTATCTGAAAAGAGCAGGTGTGTATTCTGAATTTGCAAAAGTGATCTGTGTGTCTATCGGATTTTTCTGGTATGACCGCGAGGCCAATGTGGACCAGTTTCGCCTCAAGTCTATTTATGGTGATGATGAACATCAATTGCTCAGCGATATGGTCACGCTTTTCAATCAACATTTCCCAAACGAAGACAGGTTCCGCTTCTGCGGGCATAATATCAAAGAGTTTGACATCCCTTTTCTCTGTCGCCGCATGGTCATCCATGGTCTGAAGCTGCCGAACATGTTTGACATCTCGGGCAAAAAACCCTGGGAGACAGAGATGCACGACACGCTCCAGATGTGGAAATTTGGTGACGTCAAAAACTACACATCTCTCAAGCTGCTCACCTATGTACTCGGCATTCCCAGCCCGAAAGAAGACATCGAGGGCAAAGATGTCTGCATGGTCTACTATGAGCAGCATGGCCTCAAACGAATCGCGGAATACTGCCAGCGCGATGTAGTGACCGTGGCGAGACTATTGCTACGGTTCAGATATGAGCCCGACCTGCTCGAAGATAAAGATGTGATAATAGCAAACTAGTACTGAGTAGTTAGTATTGAGTATTGAGATAATACAGCAATATGCCAGACTGTTTCTCCCTCTCCTTCGGAGAGGGTCGGGGTGAGGTGATCAATTTACCAGCTTCATCAAAATAGAACCAAAGGTGTTTTTAAATTCTACCTGAATCAGCTTGCCTTTGTCATAGGTATACCTGTCAGAATGATTACTTACCTGACCTGTGTAGAGGCCCTCAGCTTCTTTTTTTATTTCAAAATAGGCACCTTTCGGTTCGTAGAAAAACTTCTGAAGGTCATGCGGTTCAAAAAAGTATAATAGGATAGAAGGAAATTTAACAGCATCTGTCAGGGTCCGTTTATCTCCATTCCTGTCTATTATTATCAGTTTGTCTTTATCCCAAACAGACTTTGTGACCGAGCTTCCGGTTTCCTTGATATTCTCAAAGGTGGAGACTGTCATCAGGCCATCTCGCCCGACCACTACACGGCCTGACAGGTTGAACTTCTTATCCCAAAAAAGAAATTTTACCCGGGAGGTATTGTGCAGATAATAAAGTTTTATACCTGCGGAGTCTTTCATCTCTACAATGGTCTCGCCTATTTTTTTTCCGAAGAGGAATACATCATATTTCAATATCTGGCCTGACACGATAGTAGAGCCCAGCACTAAGACCAAGGCCACCATAGAGATATGACGGAGGCGTTTCATTTACCTCTAAGATACAACAAAATGGTTAATACCGTTTTTGAAATACTAATACTGGCCATCAAACCCGTAAAGGGTTTAGAACCCTTTACGGGTTGTCGTAAATTTAGAGATAATACTTAAGGTTAAAGTCCGTCAGGTGTTTTTCTTTCTCAGTATATGTCGGGTCGATCTTTTCGACCAGCTTCCAGAAGCGGGGTGAGTGATCTGCATGGACGAGATGCGCCAGTTCATGTATCAGCACATAGTCTATCACCTCCTCAGGCGCGAACATCAGGCGCACCGATATATTGATATTGCCCTGTGTAGAGCAGCTGCCCCAGTTCGAGGTGTTATATTTCAGTTTGACCGAGTTGATGGTCTTGCCAAAGTATTTCCGGTTTAGTTCCTGGATGCGTTCAGCGACCAGCGGGGTAAAGAATCGTGACAGGCAGCGCGCCACCAGATAGCTGTTTGTGCTGTCCTCCGCTTCCTTGCTCAGGCCACGTGCCAGAGAGATCACGATCTGATCGTTAAAAAGTTTGGCGGTGCTTTTCTGCGTCTCGTGATAGAAGATATTAATGCGGAAAGTGAATTTCCCCACATTGAGCATTTCACCATTTACATATTTGCGCTGAGGCAGGTCTTCGAGCAGTCCGGGGTTTTTGTCCAGTTTTCCCTTTGCCCACTTGAGAAAGGTCTCGATATTTTTTTTCTTTTCATCGATGCTCTGATTAGATGCGAGCCTGATCAGCACACCATTTGAATTGACCGTAATGCGGTTATTGAACCTGCGCTCCTCCTGTATCTTGACGGGCACGGTCATGCCGTTTACCTCCAGCTCAAAGTCATCCAGTTTCTTTGGCGCTTCGACCTTCGGTTTCTTTTCTTCAAAGAGATTGTCAAATAAGGATAGCAGCATATCTTCTTTTACAAAATTCGGCAATGCAGGCTAATGATAGCGATGTTTTTTTCAACATTAGAAGGACAGTTGCGCTATTCTTCTTTCAGATATTTGATTTTGGCAGAATCGAGTACCAGCTCCATATACGGCTCAGTATTTATATGGAAATAGTTCGGGTTTAAGGATTTGATAGGAAGAAGTGCATCTTTATTCAGAAATATTTTGTCTTCCGGCAAACTGCGAAGCACGGTCAGGTCGCTTTCCGATGCGCGCACCAGCTGAATATTAGGCGATTGCCCCATATACGCCGAAAAGAACAATGATTCGGTATGCCAATCCTTACTGACATTCTCTATCGAATCCAGTGCCTCTGACCTTATGAACCATTTTGACTGCCCCGGTGTCTGCTGCATGCACAGGGTATTCAGTTTTTTGATCACCAGGGCCCGGTGAGACAATCGCTCATGGTCCTGATAGAGTGTATGGCGCATTCCACAGAAAAGAAGAATAGTCATGCCTCCTGACACAAGGATCTCATTAGAAGCATATCGCGAGCTGATAAAAATGATAGCCTGGAGGAGCAAAAATAAAGTGATGGGGTATAGTATCTTGACCAAATACAGATTGCCTGCATCAAGGTGGTAGCGGTTGCAGAAAATAAATAACACAGGAGTGATCAGCATCCCTGAGTATTGAATTTTATTTTTGGACCGGGCCACAGCATATAAAGCGACGGTTATCATCACCGCCAAAGCGCTATACTCAATAAGACAGCCCCAAGATAGTTCCAGCCAATACCTTAGTTCAAACCATCTGCCCTCCATCCTGTCCAGCTGATCCCGATCATAGCCACTAAGTACAAACAGCCTCAGCAAGACATTTGCTCCGATAAAGACCAGAATAGGCAACGACCTTTTAATGTCTGTCAAAGAAGGATAGATAAATGGCAGAAAAACTATCAATACAAGGATCATAACAGGATGACTCCAGATAATAAAGAACATGCAAAGCGGCAGCAATGCTTTTTTGAATGGCCCATCATCCATGTATTTAGATACAGCTGAATACAATACCAACAGACTGCCTGACAGAAACACCTCATTGACGATCCAGTAAAAATTTGATCCGTGAATAAGTACAGGTGCTGCTAAAACAGATGCTGCATAATCGTAACGAGCAGTCAGGGCAATGATCAGAAGGGCTATCGTCAGGTAAAACATGGCATCGTTGATGCAATAAACAGTCGCCACAACTTTCATCGGGAGGTGAAACCAAAAGGCCGGAAACAGAAGGAATTTATTGAGGATAAAGGCATATCTGTACATAGGAGTGTGGTAGCCCGTACCCGAAAACCAGATCATATCTGAAGAGGCCTCATATTGGAGTCTTAGTTCAGTATAACAGATGCCATATAGCTGCAACAGGGCAAAACCGAACAGGCAAACGAAAAACACCTTCCGGCTGAGCGGAGGCATTATTTCGTTTATACTGTTTGATTTCACGATTCAATATAAGGGAAATACGAAAATGATGTAGAAGAAACGACTGCCAGGCAGTTCCGTTTTTTATCGAAACAAATATTTTGTTCGAATGCTTTTGCTGCCGACGGGAAGTGATATCATCATACCATCTTCGCCTATGGTCATAGATCCGTCATAGTATTTCGGAGCATCACCGAGGAAAATACCTTTGAAGATAGCGGATGGCAATGGGGGTATGATATGATACAGCACCACATTGGGCACTTTCGCCATTTGCGCGATCTTAGCCACATCTTCCGGGCTGGAGTGATACACCACCAGATCATGCGTCACTTTAGCAGTAGAAACGCCATGCGAGAGGTAACTATATTTATGCATCAGGCCGACCAGTTTCGGGTTCATGGCCTCATGCAGCAGCAGGTCCACGCCTACAGCCTGTTTTTCGAGTGAGAGGCAATACTTGGTATCTCCACTGATGAGCAGCGACCTTCCTTTATATTCGAATTTATAACCCACGGCTGGCACCACAGGTTTATGGTCTACTCTGAATGCCGTGATCTTAAGGCCATTTTGATCAAGTATGACCATAGATGCATCATCTTCAGGCCCTAGCGCGAATGGTTTCGCCACGCCACCTGCGCCGCTCGGCGGGAAGGTCTTTTCGCCGTGCATAGCTGTACGATAACCATCATCGAGTTTAAAAGCCATATTGAAACCAGCGACCACCTCTTCTACTCCTTCGGGTCCGATCACCTCAAGCGGTTTGTCATTTGACCCGCCGGCCCATCTTTGCAGCATCATCTCACCGAGGCCCGATATATGGTCGGAATGAAAATGTGTCAAAAGGACTGCCTCAACTTTCCCAATACTCAACCCTGTGAGCATGATATTTCTCGCAGCGGCCTCTCCCGCATCGACTACAAAGAGCCTGTCGCCAGCCATAATTGCAATGCAGGGGCCTGCTCTTTTGATGTCAGGCAGCGGGGAACCGGTACCGATCAGGAATGCATGAAGCCCATCTTCCAGCTTCAGGTCGTGGGCAGCCATACGTGTTTTGACTGCATTGTCCAGTACTGCGTCTATGATGCGGTCTTTGAAAATAAATAAAGAGGTGACAAGAAATAAGAAACAAACAGCCATTATGACAACCCGTTTTAATCCTTTACTCATACCTGATCTGGTCATATTATTACTGATTTTGTTTTGCTTTTTTGCATTATGAATCGAATCCGGCTTTTAGCGCCGATAAATATTGCAACCCAATGATTAGAATTCTGACGTAAATTACAAATTATGGCCGGATTACCCTATGAGGAAGCTCACCATTGGCTGTCATAAAATTTATTCTATTTTTGACCGTCTATACACGATAAAACAAGAAGACAATGAATATAAGAATGGAAGATGAACCACACGTGCCTACCAAACCGGATGAATTGCTGGAAAAATTTACCGGAGGGAAGTTCGACAATAAATTTCTCGAGCAGCGCAAAGTTTTTCTCTGGGGGCCTGTGACAGATGAGTCTGCTGAGCGTGTGGTAAACCGCCTGCTATTTATGGAAGCCAGTGATCCGGGCAAGGATATTTTCTTTTATATCAACTCACCGGGAGGTATGGTGACATCAGGCATGGTCATGTATGATGTGATGCAGATGATCAGTTCTCCGGTACATACTATCTGCATGGGCCTCGCAGCCTCTATGGGCTCCATATTGCTCGCAGGTGGCACCAAAGGCAAACGCATTATCTGGCCGCACGGACGTGTCATGATCCACCAGCCATCTATCGGCGGCATGTACGGACAGGCTACAGACATCGAGATCACTGCCCGCGAGATCGACAAGACCCGCGAGATGAGCGCGAGGCTGCTGGCAGACAGGACAGGCAAAACCTATGAGCAGGTCATGGCAGATTTCGACCGCGACTACTGGATGAGCGCAGAGGAAGCAGTGGCATATGGTATCGTGGACAGTATAGCTGATAAACTGAGTTAATGTCACGCAACGATCAAAATATAGAAATAGCAAAGCTCCAAAAGGAGATCATCAGCCGGCTTGGGATCACGCAGGACAATGCCATTTTTAATTTTAAGCAGAAAAATGATGTCGAGCGATTTGATCTGGTGACCATCAATCCCAAGCATGAGCAGTCGTTTCTTTTTCACACCGTACATGGCACTGACCGTGTAGATGCGCTCAAGAAGATGCTCGAATACATCAGCGAGCACTACTCCAAAGAGAGCAGCATGACCATCCAATGGGTCAAGATCGGCGACAATAAACTACATACGTCCTACTTTCGCGCTAAGAACATGTACGAGGCGCTGGATAAGTTCTACTACGAACGGGACATGAACCAGTACAAGATATTCTCCATCACGCTCAATCCGGTAAGTTAGAATTGGTTGGCAGGTGGCGGGTGTCACTTGGCTGAGAATACGATCGGCGTCGTGCTTATCTATATTTTAGGGTTTGACAAATACAATGTATCTTGTATTGTCTCAAGTCTCATATCTATTGTCTAATGTCTCTTTTATGGAAAATTTCACTCCTGTAGCGGACTCAGTATTCACCTCTTTTGAGATAGATCAGAGTTATCTGCCTGTGGCGGAAAATGAAGATGAGCGCTTCCGGGAGCTGAGGAAAGTTTTGATAAGGCGAATAGAAGAACTAATAGAAAAAGACCTCGAGAAGCTGAAATGGATACTCTACCGCATAGATGTGAGCGAGAAAAAAGTCCACGAGGCCCTCACTACCAATGCCCAGCTGCACTATCCTGAGGTGCTCGCCGACCTTATCATCGAAAGGCAAATAGAAAAAGCAGAATCCCGCAAAAAATTTAGCGATGGATCCCCTTCTGACTGGAGTTTTGATGTCTAAAATTTACATTCCTTCTTATATAACCCACAAAGGGTTTAAAACCCTTTGAGGGTTGCAATTCCCCAAAAAAATAAACCGATGACAGTTTTGCTCCTATCACCGGTCTACTTTAAATCACGGTTAGTTATGCCACGTGCCTCTCAGACATCCCCACGATAGTTCTGAGCGGACTGTGGCATTAATTTGGGGTTGTGTGGTCAGTTGAGATCATAGGACTTATGAATTAGTTTATATTTCTCTTTGAGTTCATTGGTCACCCATATCTTATGGATATTGACGGGAGTTCCGGTGTTATCAGCTTTGCCGAGCTCACCATCGAAGGTCACTTCGAGGCCATTCTTTTTATATTCATCTGGCAGGTATGCGGGCACGAATTTTTCCTTTTTGCTTTCGTCGGGTATGATCACAAAATCGCCATCAGCCTTGCGGATAGTCGCTTTTATCTTGTAAACTGCTTTAGAAAATTCGAACTTAGAATCGTTGTTTGTTCCTTTCGGTCCGTGCCCTGAGAAAAGGCCGTAAATAAAGAAAGGTATGAAGACGAGGACTCTCATAATACGCGGTTTGTATTGACTTACTACGTCTGTGCGTCAGAAAGGTTGCATTTGAACCTGAATTTTTTTCAATCTACCCCCAAACCCCCTGAAGGGGGCTTTAATACAAGTGGCTGTTTAAGTCCCCTTTAGGGGATTTAGGGGTTTCCGCTGCGAAAAAAATTCTCTTTCCTTATATTCGCCCGTAATATGAGCAAAGAATACAGCGCAAATGCCTTTCAGGAGATCATCTCCCACTGCAAGGAATATGGATTTATCTTCCCTTCATCTGAGATATATGACGGCCTCGGCGCTGTCTATGACTACGGCCCCTATGGCGTCGAGCTGAAGAAAAACATACAGGAATACTGGTGGCGCAGCATGGTCCAGCTCCATGAGAATATCGTGGGCATCGATGCTGCCATCTTCATGCACCCCAAGACCTGGAAAGCCTCCGGACATGTGGATGCATTCAGCGATCCGCTGATAGACAATAAAGACTCCAAGAAACGCTACCGTGCAGATGTACTGATCGAAGAGGCGATGGCAAAGATCGAAGACAAGATCAATAAAGAAGCTGATAAGGCGGCGAAGAAATTCGGCGACACTTTTGATAGAGAAATGTTTCTCAAGACCAACCCCAACGTGCTCCGCAATCAGGAAAAGATAAATACCATTGAGGCGCGATTCAAAAAAGCACTGGAAGATAATGATATGGATGGCCTCAAGCAGATCATCATAGACCTCGAGATCGTATGTCCTGTCAGTGGCACCCGCAACTGGACCGATGTGCGCCAGTTCAACCTGATGTTTTCTACGCAGGTTGGTTCGGTAGCAGATGAGTCCGACACGATATACCTGCGCCCTGAAACAGCACAAGGGATCTTTGTCAATTTCCTCAATGTGCTCAATACTTCGCGCCAGCGTATCCCTTTTGGTATCGCACAGGTGGGCAAGGCATTCAGGAATGAAATAGTGGCGCGCCAGTTTATCTTCCGCACCCGTGAGTTCGAGCAGATGGAGATGCAGTTCTTCGTGCGACCCGGCACAGAGATGGAGTGGTACAATAAATGGAAAGAGACACGTATGGCATGGCACAAATCGTTGGGCTTTGACGATGGCGACCTGCGTTTTCACGACCATATCAAGCTGGCACACTACGCCAATGCCGCTGTGGATATTGAGTTCAATTTCCCTTTTGGTTTTAAAGAGATCGAAGGTATCCATTCCCGCACTGACTTTGACCTGAAGCAGCATCAGGAGCTATCAGGCAAGAAACTGCAATACTTCGATGCAGAGCTCAATGAAAGCTATGTACCATATGTAGTGGAGACATCTATCGGCCTCAACCGTACATTTCTAGCGGTCCTGGGCTACAGCTATAAAAATGAAAAACTCGAAGACGGGACAGAACGTGTAGTGCTATCATTGCCGCCATTCCTCGCACCGATCAAGGTAGCAGTGCTGCCACTGATGAAAAAAGACGGACTCCCTGAGAAGGCCCGTGAGATCATGAATGAACTGAAATATGATCATCTATGCTTCTATGATGAGAAAGACTCTATCGGCAAACGCTACCGCCGCCAGGATGCGCTGGGTACGCCCTTCTGCATCACGATAGATCATGACACACTGACAGATAATAAAGTCACCATCCGCGACCGCGATACGATGAAACAGGAGCGTGTCGCCATATCGGAACTCAAAGGCATAGTAGCGAAGAAGGTGGATTGGAGGAGGGGAGCTATATAGCGTGCCCCTTCGGGTCGGGCTGTACGCTTGTAGTCCTCACTCGCTAATCGCTCGCTCCGGGCTACCGCTACCATCCCTCACGCAAGGCTTATGTTTGAAGATTATATTGGTAAATAAGTATATTTTCAACTTTACCCTATATCTTTATTTAAAGTAAAATGAATTTATGCGTATATACTTATTGGTATTATTCGTTTTAAGTAGCTTCTTTCTATTAGGTCAAACAGACATGAGCGTAGATGCAACTGTTAATTATATTAACAATAAATTTTCAGAAAATCCATTTCTATGGCAGAGTACTTTCCACACTCAAAAAATGTCTTATCAGCTTTCTGTTGAATCTAATGGTTTGATTAAAGTGATTTACACTGATGAGTATCCTAACAAGGAAACACCTGACGGTAAAGAGGAGTTTGGTTTTTTTCCAAAAGATGTAACAATGACTTATGACAAAACATCCTCTCCAGGGTTTTTTATTGTAAAAGTTAACTGCATTAAGGGGGACTGTATTTTGGAAAAGTCAATTTCCGGTCCTTCTTATTCGAAGGATCTTGATGGATTTTACAACCTTCGTGCCATATATTTTCCAAGTGATCTAACAGCAAGATCAGTACTCAATGCATTATCGCATTTGTGCGAAAAAATAAATTTGGACAAAATTTATAGCCAAAAGGAAAATAATAATGACCCATTTGCTCCTAAGAGGGAAATACCAATTGAAATACATAAGGATACACCTGGAACAAGCGAGCCCAATGTTGTCAAAATGATAAAAGCTGATGGAGTCTTTCAAATACCAGTAGTCATTAATGACGTTCTTAAAATAAGTTTCATATTCGACTCAGGATCATCAGACATATCAATATCGCCTGATGTAGCTTTAACATTAATAAAAACCGGTACTTTAAAAGAAACCGATTTTATTGGCTCCCAAACATATAAATTTGCTGACGGCAGTACCGCTATCAGTCAAACTTTTATAATTAGACAGCTTTCTATTGGCAACAAAATCTTAAAAAATATACGGGCATCGATTTCAAGCACAATTGATTCGCCAATGTTATTAGGCCAAAGTGTTCTTGAGAGATTTGGCACTTTTACTATAGACAATATAAATCACACCATTAAATTCGACTAATTTTATAAGACAGGAGAATAGCTATTAAAAATCGGATATTTATCCATAATGGTTCCGTTATATGCTTTCTGTGTTTCTCCATCATCAATAATCCCAATAGATCCATAATAAGGACTGCAATCACCATAGTAAATGATTTCAGAGTTGATTTGAAAATCCAAACTTGAATGACAAGGTCTTCTTAACAATTCTACGTTCAAATTTTTGTCTGTATTTTCAATAGAAAGGCTTAATAGTATTTCATATCTATCTTCTCTCGGATTTAAAATCAAAAAATTTTCACTCTGTATATGAATTGCTGTTTCTACAGATATTTCTTTTACTTCTGGATTTGTAATTTCGTTTACAGATAGAATATGAGCGCTATGATTCCACGAGATAGACCAAATTCTTCCTGTTTCCTGGTCAGATAAGTTGCAATACGTTCCCGTTTCTAGCAAAATTGCATTCGGATAATTTGAAAATTTTGTTATCATCGCTTTTTTTTCAAAAATAGTAAATAAAGACAACTCAATTTTCGTTCCTCATTAATATCTACGACTCAACTTTTAAATTCATTATCTTTATAAGACAAAATGTGCGAATATGAATTTGACACGTGAGAAAGAAGAAATAAAGAAAGAAATAGACCTGATAGATGATGCCCGTATCATTCAGGCTATTAAAATGCTGCTGTCAGGATATAGTACATCTGAAGATGATTCTACCAGCATGGTCAGTGAGCCCCTGACCGATGATGAAATGGCACTACCAACGGGCAGGATCCCTACCAAAGCACAGATAGAAGAATGGCTCGACAGAGAAGATAAGGATGAGTTTCTGTCAGGTGATGAGGCGGTCGCCTATATGCGAAAGAAATACGAAGAACTAAAAGCCCAAAGAAAAAAGGCATGAACCTGGTGATAAGAAAACAGGCTGCTGATACGATCTCAAATACAGCAGACTGGGTAGATGCTATGAATACAGATGGTGCAGGGGATAGATGGTTCGACAGAGTAATAGAGGCGCTACATCATGCTGCGCGTACAGGTGTCAAACATGCTATTTGTCAAAATGAAACACTTGCCAAGAGAAAGTATCATTGCTTTACTTATAATGACAAATGGGTAGTGGTATACAAGATAAAAGGAAATTACTTTATAGTATACAGATTTGTACTTGGAGCTAAATTGATTTGACACCCCTACAGCGCCTCCACCTCACTGCCCATCATCACCTTCACATAGCCGCTGCCGGAGATGTCTGTCATCATACCTTTCTGTAAGGTATTGACCAGCGATTCATCATAGGCGGTACCGACCTTGATGTAGTTGTCTGTGAAGCCATACATGGTGTCGCCGTCTTTCTCTATCTCCCAGAGTATGGGGCGCTCGGTATTTAGGTTTTGCTCGTAGAAGGCGCGCTTTTTCTTTTCCGAGAGGATACGCAGCATCTCATTGCGCTTCTTACGCTCTGCTATAGGGACTATCGGTGAGAGGTTAAGCGCTTTGGTATTGGCGCGCTCTGAGTAAGTGAAGACATGCAGGTAGGACACATCGAGTGAATTGATAAAATCATACGTGGCACGAAACTCTTCCTCAGTCTCTCCCGGGAAGCCCACGATCACATCCACACCTATACATGCATGTGGCATGAGGCGTTTGATGGTCTCGACACGTTCACGATAAAGTGGCGTGAGATATTTGCGGCGCATGTATTTTAGTATGCGGTCGCTGCCACTCTGGAGCGGTATATGAAAGTGCGGCATAAAGCTTTTAGACTTCGCCACGAACTCTATTATCTCATTGGTCAGGAGGTTTGGTTCGATAGAAGAGATACGCCAGCGTTCTACTTCGTTTATTTTTTCCAACTCCTGTATCAATGCGAAGAGGTTTTCATCAGTGCGTTCATTACCATCCGGCGTCTTGCCATAGTCTCCGATATTAACGCCCGTTAGTACGATCTCTTTGACACCTGTCGCCGCCGCTTTTCTTGCGAGTTCTACGGTCTTGAGGATAGAGTTGCTGCGGCTTTTGCCACGCGCCAGCGGTATGGTACAGAATGAGCACATATAGTCACAGCCATCCTGTACTTTCAGAAAGATACGTGTGCGTTCGCCATGTGAATAAGCATCACTATAAAAAGCCACATCGTCTATATTTCCATTAAGGATTATTGGTGCCTCGGCAGACTCTAGTTGATCGAGGTATTCATGCAGTTTGAATTTTTCATTCGCGCCGAGCACCATATTCACGCCGGGTATCGAGGCTATCTCCTGCGGTTTGAGTTGTGCATAGCAGCCTATCACTACTACTTTCGCTTCGGGATTGGTGCGAAGTGCAGCTCTAACTACCTGACGTGTTTGTTTGTCGGCATTCTCTGTGACAGAGCAGGTATTGATGATATAATAATCCGCCCGCTCGGAGAAGTCCACCTTTTGGTAGCCATTGTCCGTCAGCGCCCTGCCGATTGCGGAGGTCTCGCTGAAGTTGAGCTTGCAGCCCAGTGTGGTGAGCGCTATTTTGCGGTTGTAGTACATGACGGGCTCCGAAAATAATGAAAAAGCCCCACTCGGCATGAATGGGGCTTTTCCTAATATCGAAGTGCTTATATTTAATTTCCGGTCACGATCCAGTTAGCGCCATCGCTTTGGATCTTTATACGTGAATTTTGCGGTAATCCGGTTGTCTCATAGTGGGTACCAGTCACATCATCAAAAATGACCTGGCCATTTACAGCAGTAAGCGTGACAGTGCTACCAGTGCCATTGCTGTTTATGATAATGTATATCCGTCCAGGGCAGGCAGTGGCATCCGGCACTACAATATTAGTGCACTGGCCATATCTGCGCAATGTATAATCGTCCATGCCCAGATTATAAGAAGTCAGATTGCCTGTAGCAACAAAAGGAAGCGCTATGCTACCTTGCACTTTGAAAACAGAGTTAGGTGTATTCGTCCCTATGCCTACCTGTCCTGCTGAGTCAAAAATATCGCTGCTCACTAGAGAGTCTGCAGAAGAAAACTTAGCAACATAGCTGGATGTTCCGTTTGCACTGCCTGGGCCAGTTGCACCGGTAGCTCCCGTGGCGCCAGTAGCTCCATCGTTACCATTGGTTCCATTTGTTCCGTTAGCACCAGTAGGACCAGTCGCACCATCGTTACCATTAGTACCATTTGCTCCCGTTGGGCCTGTTGCACCATCGTTACCGTTTGTTCCATTTGCACCTGTTGGGCCAGTTGCTCCAGTAGCACCGTCATTGCCATTTGTTCCGTTTGCACCTGTTGGGCCAGTTGCTCCGGTAGCACCATCATTACCGTTATTCCCATTTATACCTGGAAGTCCGTTTGCGCCGTTATTGCCTGTGGGACCGGTAGCACCGTCATTACCGTTAGCACCTGTTGGGCCGGTAGGACCAGCCGGGCCACCAGCCGGGCCGGTAGGACCGGTAGGGCCTTGCGAACCTGAAGGACCAGGAGCACCCACTGGCAATGCAACAGTATCCACCGTGCCATTTGTCAATGTGACGATCACTGAGGTGTCTCCATTATTAACAAAGGAAGATAACCCTACTCCGTTAGCCCCTGTCGGGCCTGTTGCTCCTGTAGCACCATCGTTGCCATTTGCTCCATTGGCACCGGTTGGCCCGGTAGCTCCTGTAGCGCCATCATTGCCGTTTGTTCCATTAGCTCCCGTAGGACCGGTCGCACCGTCAGCTCCATTTGTTCCATTAGCTCCTGTTGGACCGGTCGCACCTGCAGGACCCTGAGCGCCTGCCGGCAGTGCTATAGTATCGACCACACCATTGCTCAATGTGACGACCACAGTAGTATCTCCATTATTTACAAAAGAAGACAAACCTACTCCGTTCGCACCTGTAGGACCTGTAGCACCGTCGTTACCATTAGTTCCGTTTGCACCCGTAGCACCTGTTGGGCCTACCGGACCTCCGGACGGGCCTGTAGCACCTGTCGGACCTTGCGCGCCTACAGGCAATGAGATGGTATCCATGACGCCGTTACTCAATGTAACAATAACAGTAGTGTCTCCATTATTTACGAAAGAAGCTAAGCCTACTCCGTTTGCGCCTGTAGGACCTGTAGCACCATCGTTACCATTAGTTCCGTTAGCTCCTGTAGGACCTGTAGCACCATCGTTACCGTTCGTTCCGTTCGCACCCGTAGCACCTGTCGGACCTTGCGCGCCTACAGGCAATGAGATGGTATCCATGACACCGTTACTCAATGTAACAATAACAGTAGTGTCTCCATTATTTACGAAAGAAGCTAAGCCTACTCCGTTAGTGCCGGTCGGTCCTGTAGGACCTGTAGCACCAGTTGCTCCATCATTACCGTTAGTTCCATTCGCACCTGTTGGTCCGGTCGCACCTGTAGCGCCATTCGTACCATTTGTCCCTGCTGCACCTGTAGCGCCTACAGGACCTGTGGCACCTACTGCGCCATTAGCGCCATTATTAGCGATCTGCGTTATTATAAGGTGTGCTGATACTGCATTGGTACCTCCTGCCAATGGCGTAATGGTAAGTGCTGTTGAATTTCCTGCCGGATTCACGACTGAAATAGTTGAATTAGGAAGACTAACAGTGACAAGGAAAGTCCCTGTGATCTGGCTGGTGCCAGTGGCACGTCCCACGATCGTATTTGGTACTAAAACTCCATTAAGCTGTATGCCTAGCTGTCCCGCTTCAGTCACGCTTACTTGAAAATATATCTGATAATTACCCGGATCAGCAATATTGAACGAAGATGGACTTACAGCTGAAATATTTCCCGAATTAAGACCTGCTTGCGGAAATTGTACTGCCGTGCCCGGGGCCACTGTTGCAGCATTGTCAGCAGGCATCAAAGCAAAAAAATCTGCAAATTCAGAAGTGCTTCCTGCGGGTCCGGTAGGACCAGTCGCACCTACAGCGCCAACAGGCAGAATAATCGTATCCGATACACCATTGCTTAATGTAACGATGGCGGTGCTGTCTCCGTTATTTAGTATACTTGCTATCCCTATACCATTGTTTCCCGTTGCACCTGTGGCACCTGTGGCGCCATCATTGCCGTTAGTTCCATTGGCTCCTGTCGGACCGGTAGCTCCATCATTGCCATTTGTTCCATTGGCACCTGTAGGACCAGTCGCACCCATTGCGCCGTTAGTGCCTGCTGCACCCTGAGGACCTGCAGGAAGTGTGATCGTATCAGACAATCCATTGCTCAGTGTGATGACAGCTGTACTATCGCTATTATTTGATACTCCCGCTATACCTACACCGTTATTTCCGTTGGCTCCTGTAGGGCCTGTAGCACCCACTGTGCCATTAGCTCCGGTCGCGCCTTGTGCACCGGTCGCGCCTGCTGTTCCATTAGAGCCATTTGCGCCTGCTGCTCCTGTCGGGCCCTGAGCGCCTGTAGCTCCCTGAGTACCAGCTGCTCCTGTCGGACCGGTAGCTCCTGCACCACCGCCACCATTAGCAGCATAAAGTGCAAAAGGAACACTCAATAACTCTGCGGTACCCATTGGTAGGTATGTAGTATCGCCGGGGATATAATAATTGGTTTCTAAGTATTTAAGGCCAGTTGACCAGTTGACCGTAGCCCATATAGTGCCGCCCTTCGGAGTTCCTCTGCCTATAGCGGTGGTAAAAAGGCCAAACTGATTTGTCATACCGCTATCAGTTTCCCAATACTGTACTGTACCGTTAGGAGAGCCATCGTGTATGAGGAATCCCAGTGTCACATGCTGGTTAGCTAATACATTACCATTGGCATCTCTCACGACTGCCTGGTAGTTGATCGCCTGCGGCACCTGAGCTTGCGCATTATTGACCTGAGACAGGACGATGATGGCTATTAGGTAAAAAATTCTCTTCATAAAAAAGGGTTTAGAGTTTAGAAATAGTCTTAGACCTGCTAAAATAACATTTTGATGTTATTGCTTGTATCCATTTCAATAAAATTCTATTTAAACAGGTCAGTATCTTTCAATTATTTTTTTCACAGCTCTACTTTACGCAGCATTATCCTGAAACGGATCAGTTGCAATACCGCAGCGAGGCTAAGACCGATGATAAACCCTATCCAGATACCTTGCAGCCCCATATGCATGGGGAAGGCAAGGATATAGCAGGCGGGGATCATGACCAGCCAATAGGAGATGAACGCTATCACAGCAGGAAACTTGACATCCTGCATACCGCGCAGGGCACCTGCTGCCACAGCCTGCAGGCCATCGCTGATTTGAAAGAAAGCCGCCAGTATGAGCATGGTCGATGCGAGAGATACGACAGCTGCATTATCAGTATATAAATATGGCAGCAGGCCATGACAGGTGAAAAAGATACCCGCAAACACCAACTCAAATGCCACACAGATCATGATGACGGTGTTGCCCGCTATCCGCATGCCCTCTCTGTCCTTGGCACCGAGCGAATAGCCGATCATGATCGTACCCGCCGCAGAGATGCCCGTGAGCACCATAAAGGTGATAGACGCCAATCCGATAGAGATCATATGCGCCGCTTCTGCTTCAGTACTGATCCAGCCGCTCATTATCTGTCCGGCATTGAACGCCGCTACCTCCCAAAAAAATTGCAAGCCGGCAGGAATACCAATGACGAGAATTGGTTTGATAAAACTCAAACTCTCATTGATATGCTTTCTGAATTCATGACGTAATTCTTTGACCAGTGTATCCTGCCAGATGAAAAACAAAATGGCGATCGTCATTGCTATACGCGCAGTAGTAGTCGCGATAGCAGCTCCTTCGATACCCATTTTTGGCATACCGAGTTTACCATAGATCAGCACCCAATTGAGAAAAATATTGAGCAGCAATCCGCCAATGGTAATGACCATGCCTATCCGCGTCCTGCCCATGCCATCGAGGAACTGCTTTCCCGCCATAAAAAAGAAAATGCCACCGGTAGAGAAATTGACGATGCGGAGAAACTTGGTCGCGAGAAGATTATCTGTATCGCTGTGTTTCAGTAATGGCAGATAGGCTATAAGCCCCCATATCACCAGCATAAAAACGACCGTTAGTATAGCAGATACAACCAAACTTGATTTTAAGATGCCGATGCTTTTGTATCCTTTACCCTCACCAAAAGCCTCACTCACCAGTGGCGACACAGCAAACAAAACACCCATACCCAGCAGCACTGTCATCCAGTAGAGGCCATTCGCAAAGCCTGATGCGGCGATATACTCATGGCCGAGCCCGCCTATCTGCACCGTATCAAAAAATCCCATCAGCACCTGTCCCACCTGACCCGCTATGATAGGCAGAGCAAGGGTAAGCGCTTCTTTTATTTTGTCGCGGTATGTGGTGGATAATAGCATGGCTAGGCTGCAATGATAGCAATAACAAACTAAATCCTCTGTCCAACCCTCAAAGGGTTTCGAACCCTTTGAGGGTTATTGCTTCACTGGCCTTCATACAGCTCTATCGGCAGCCCATCAGGGTCAGAGAAGAAAGTAAATTTCTTTTGAGTATAATCATCTATTCGGATAGGCTCACAAATTACGCCTTTACTTTCCAGTTCTTTTATTGCCAGTTCTATATCCTCAGCAAAGGCAATATGCCTGAGGCCTGTCGCCTCAGGACGCGAGACACGAGCAGGCGGATCGGGAAATGAAAACAACTCCACGACATACTGACCATTCAGTGCGAGGTCGAGTTTATATGAAGCACGCTCCGCTCTATATACCTCGCGGATGATGGTGAAGCCGAGTATCTCTACATAAAATTTCTTTGACCGTTCATAATCTGAACAGATGATGGCGATGTGATGGATGGAGGTGAGCATATTAAACTATCTTAATGCTTCATACATTCATTGTATTTTGAGATGACAAAGGGTGCATCATCAATTTTTGCTTTATGCATTTTTTCTTTGTTTTTGCCATTAGGAACATTATCTAACAAATCCGATATGCTGGGGCAATCTGCAAGGACTTTTTTTGCAGCAGCATAAAATGAGATAGGATCGAATTTTGTCAAAATCCCGTTTTTTGAAAAGTAATATATATTGCCTCCAGCCCCATTCAATCCACCACTTGGAGTATAACCCAAACCCGGAGTCGGTGGTGGACTGCTAAAAACAATACTTAATAAGCCTGAATCACGATAATAAACCTCATAAAACTTATCTCCTATGTTAACCCAATCTCTTGTATAATAAAACGGTTCGTTTTTTTTGTGATAAGTATTTTCTAGATAGATAGAATAAGACTGGGTACTATCCGGCTTTAACTTGATTTTTTCACCCTTCATATTTTTAAAACCGTCGTATTTAGCGCCATATACATATGTGCCAAACGTAGTATCCCCACTTTTAGTGACGTAGAAATCATTGGGCCGGTCATACTGCGCCAATAAGCTAAAGCAGGCAAAAGAAAACATAACCAGGAGCGAAAGTTTCATATTCATTTTTCAAATGAGGATTTGGTTTGATTACTTAGTATCGTGCTCTTCTTTTTGTATAGTTCGCGGATTGCGGGTCGTAAAACTAATTCTTCTTCAATTTATAGCCTATTTTTTCTCTCTTCACTTCCGGTTCTTTTAGTAAGCTCTTCACAGCATCGAAAAGCAGCTTAATATCTTCGTCTTGGTTGGTTATTTTCTTCTCTATTTTAGCGAGCTTGATCAGAATATCCTTATGCGTCAGCGCCATTTCACGTAGTTGGGCAAAAATACGCACGATTTGAATGTTCATCTGAATGGCCCTTTCGCTGTTTAGAACACTTGCCAGCATTACTGCACCATGTTCCGTGAAAACATAAGGCAATGTAGAAGAAAACTTAAGCGATTTCAGGTGGTCGCAATTTGCGACCACTTCATCCTTTTCCTGCTGTGTGATTTGAAACATAAAATCTTCAGGGAAACGGAGCAGGTTTCTTTTTACCTGCTCATTAAGACGCTTAGTAGTGACCCCATACAGTTCTGCCATATCCTTATCGATCATTACTTTTTTTGAACGCAAGTTCAATATCCTACTTATTATGATCGTATCCGGGATAGCAATTTTCTTTATAGACGGCATAGTTCCTTATTTGTCTATGATTTGATAATTAGGTGGTCACAAATTGTGACCAGTTCAATTACTTACTTAGCATCATGCTCTTCTTCTTATATAGCTCGCGGAAGTGCGGGTCGTAGAGGTCTTTGATAAAGTAGATGGCCTCGCCGGTAGATTTCATCTCAGGGCCCAGCTCGCGCGATACACCCGGGAATTTATCAAAGGAGAAAACAGGTTCTTTGATCGCATAACCCACTAGGCGCTTGTAGTAAGTGAAGTCTGTTATTTTATTTACACCCAGCATGACCTTTGTAGCATAGTTGAGGTATGGGATATTGTATGCCTTGCAGATGAATGGCGTAGTACGCGATGCACGAGGATTGGCCTCGATGACATAGACCTTACCACCCTTGATCGCGAACTGGATATTGATCAGGCCGCGTATTTGCAATGCGCGGGCTATCTTGTCTGTATATTCGCGCATCAGCATGATGACATTCTCAGAGAGATTGTACGGCGGCAGCACGGCATTGGAGTCGCCGGAGTGTATGCCCGCAGGCTCGATATGCTCCATGATGCCCATGATCTCAACGGTCTCACCGTCGAATATCGCATCGACCTCTGCCTCCTCTGCGCGGTCGAGAAAGTGATCTATCAGGATATTATTATCCGGGAAATGTTTGACGATCTTCACCACTGCTTTGGTCAACTCCTCATCGTCTATCACGATACGCATGCGCTGTCCGCCGAGTACATACGATGGCCGTACCAGCACCGGGAAACCTATCCTATGCGCCACCTCTATCGCATCTTCTGCGTTTTTGGCTGCACCGTATTCAGGGTATGGGATATTGAGTGATTTCAGCATATCGCTGAAACGTTCACGGTCCTCCGCTATGTCCATACTGTCATAAGAAGAACCGATGATCTTGATACCTGATTCGTGAAGGTTCTTTGCGAGTTTGAGGGCTGTCTGTCCACCCAGTTGCACGATCACACCTTCCGGCTTCTCATGCTCTATCAGTTCACGGAGATGCTCCCAGAATACAGGCTCAAAGTAAAGTTTATCAGCGATATCAAAATCTGTCGATACGGTCTCGGGATTGCAGTTTAGCATGATGGCCTCAAAGCCTGCCTCCTTGATGGCGAGCACACCATGCACACAGCAGTAGTCAAACTCTATACCCTGGCCGATGCGGTTCGGTCCAGAACCAAGCACGATCACTTTCTTCTTAGCTGTGACAGGAGATTCATTGGTATGGATATGTGCTTTGGCGACATCATGCTGAGGCGCCGCTTCAAAGGTCGAATAGTAATATGGCGTCTTGGCTTCAAACTCTGCCGCACAGGTGTCTACCAGTTTGTAGACGCGTTTGATATGAAGTTTCTTGGTGCGGTAGTTATAAACTTCATCTTCAGTAGTCGAGGTCAGATATGCCAGCTGTAGATCGGAATATCCTTTCTGCTTCAGGTCGAGCATAAAATCGTGATCGATCTCTTTTAGCTCCATTTTGCGCACTTTCTTCTCTGTATCTACCAGGTCCATGATCTGGTGCAGGTACCAAGGGTCGATGCGTGTGATATCCTGAATGGTCTTGAGCGGCACACCGAGTTTCAGTGCGTCATATATCCTGAATATGCGGTCCCATGAAGGCACTTTGATTCCCTGGAGCATATCATCTGTACTCACCCATGTCTTGCCGTCAGCGCCGAGGCCGATACGGTTATTTTCGAGCGACTGACAAGCTTTCTGCAATGCCTCCTGAAAGCTGCGGCCTATCGCCATCACTTCACCCACTGCTTTCATTTGGAGACCAAGCGAATCATCCGCTCCGGCGAATTTGTCAAAGTTCCAGCGAGGGATCTTTACGATGGTGTAGTCGAGTGCCGGCTCGAAAAATGCAGAAGTAGTTTTTGTGATCTGGTTTTGTAGTTCGTCCAGATTATAGCCTATCGCGAGTTTTGCGGCGATCTTAGCTATCGGATATCCGGTAGCTTTTGATGCCAGTGCTGATGAGCGCGAAACACGCGGATTCATTTCGATAGAGATGATGTCCTCATTTTCAGGATTGATGGCAAACTGGATATTGCAACCACCTGCAAAGCTGCCGAGATCGCAGATCATGCGCTTGGAGTATTCACGCATACGCTGGTAGGCGCGATCGCTAAGGGTCATAGCAGGAGCAACAGTGATCGAGTCCCCCGTGTGCACACCCATCGGATCAAAATTCTCAACAGTACATATCACAACAAAGTTGTTATTGGAGTCTTTCATGACTTCGAGCTCGTATTCTTTCCAGCCGAGAACGGCCTTTTCTATCAGGACCTCATGAGAGGGCGAAGCGTCAAGTCCACGTTGCAATTTCACGTCAAATTCTTCCTTGGTATGTACGAAGCTGCCACCTGCCCCGCCTAGTGTGTAGGAAGCACGTATCACAAGCGGGAAACCGATCTTCTGCGCGGCTTCTTTACCTTCGAGAAATGAATTGGCGGTGAAAGACGGTGCGGTGCCTATGCCCAGCTCGACCATCCACTGGCGGTATGCCTCCCGGTTCTCTGTTTTTTCTATTGCTTTGAAGTCTGCACCGAGTACGCGGACATTATATTTCGTCCATATACCGAGCTCATATGCCTCCATGCAGAGGTTGAGGGCTGTCTGGCCGCCCATGGTAGGCAGTACAGCATCTATTTTCTCCGTTTCCAAAATGTGAATGACAGACTGTATATTGATCGGCATCAGGTAGACATGATCGGCGACCACAGGGTCGGTCATGATAGTCGCAGGATTGGAGTTGAGCAGGGTGACCTCGATACCCTCTTCGCGCAGACTGCGGGCCGCCTGAGAGCCGGAGTAATCAAATTCACATGCTTGTCCGATAATGATGGGGCCTGAGCCAATGATGAGTACAGAGCGGATAGAGGTGTCGCGTGGCATTCGGAATTATTTGCGCGAAATTAATAGAAATCTCCATTTATTAAAGGTTTAGCGATCCGGATTGACACAAAATTCACGTGAATAAATCCTAATTCTCCTCCAGATCTATATCCTTACTAGTAAACATTGACCCAAAAAGGTCTTTGAACTGGATACTTCGCTCCAGCATAGACTTGCCTATCTGAGAATGTTCAGCTAACGCATGCAGCACAAATTCCATAGCAGTATGGCGCTCTGTTTTTGTAAGTTTTGGCATATATGTATCGACGAGTTTCCCCAGTCCATCTACCGAGTCGAGCGATTTTCTGTAAGTAAATTCATCTGCATTTAGCAACAGGTCGAGGGCATCATTCCCTGCGAACCAATCGAGGATAGGCTGATATGGAGATGCTGTTTTTTTCTTTTTAAGCTTACTCGGATCAGGAAAGAACTGGACGAAATAACTGCGGATAGCTTTGCCGATCAGGTGCTGTGCGACCATCGCGGCACCTTCCTGCTCGCCTTCATATACGAGTTCTATTTTGCCATTGATGGCAGGTACGACGCCCCATAGATCACCGATACGTGCTATGGTGCGCTCTTCGTTATTGAGCATCATACGACGCTCAGCTGTAGAGGCGAGGTTTTCATATGCAGAGATAGTAAGCCTCGCGCTCACGCCGCTTTTGGCATCGACATACTCACTCTGGCGTGCTTCAAACGCTATTTGCTCTATCAGGTCCTTAAGGATATTGCCTATAGTAATACTCGTACGCTGCTCAGGACTGAGGCGTGCCTCCTGCTGTGTGATCTGAGCGGACAGTGCAATGGTCTTAGGATAGTGGGTGAGTATCTGGCTGCCGATACGATCCTTGAGTGGGGTCACGATACTGCCGCGATTGGTATAGTCCTCAGGATTGGCAGTGAAAATAAACTCCACATCCAGCGGTATCCGCACCTTAAAGCCACGTATCTGGATATCACCTTCCTGAAGTATATTAAATAAGGCCACTTGTATTCTGGCCTGTAGATCGGGCAGCTCATTGATGACGAAGATACATCTATTGCTCCTCGGTATGATACCAAAATGTATGACCCTGTCGTCGGCATAGCTGAGTTTGAGGTTAGCCGCCTTGATGGGATCAACATCTCCTATCAGGTCAGCGACAGATACATCGGGTGTGGCTAGTTTCTCAGCATATCTTTCACTACGGTGTAGCCACTCGATGGGGGTTTTGTCGCCCATTTCTTCTATCAGGTCTTTGGCATAGCGGGCTACAGGTGCCAGCGGGTCCTCATTTAGTTCACTGCCTTTGATCACCGGGATCCATTCATCGAGCAGCTCGGTCATTTGGCGTGCTATACGGGTCTTGGCCTGTCCGCGCAGACCGAGGAGATTGATATTATGCCGAGACAAAATAGCCCGCTCCAGATCGGGTATCACAGTGTCCTCATAACCCAATATGCCTTTGAAGATAGTTTCTCCGGCTTTGATATTCATGATGAGATTGTCTCTCAGTTCATCTTTGATCGTCTTGGATACGTATCCTGTTTTCTTCAGGTCTCCTAATGTGTTTACTTTCATTGTTGTTGGGTTAATCTGTTAAACTACTTAATGAAACAGCCATGTATCACAGAGAGCACAGAGATATTTGAGAAATACAAAGAGAACACAGAGTTACTGTAACTTATTGCTCTGTGTTCTCTCGGCTGTTTTCTCATCGCTCTGTGCTCTCTGTGATACATATATTTTCATTCTATCTCACTTTCCGTTTCTTATTGCGTTCAAAATCTTCAAATAAATATTCTCCCAAACCTTTCAAACTGGTATAAAAAGCCTTGCCCTTATTAGCTTCAGTAAACTCCTCTACGAAACTCTGCAGATAGGGATCAGATGCTATCATAAAGGTCGTAATAGGAATTTTCAATCTCCTTGCTGATCGCGCCAGGTTGAGGCATTTATTGACGATCTTTCTGTCCAGGCCCCAGCTGTTTTTATAATACTGCCCCTTCTCTTTCATGCAGCTGGGCTTGCCGTCGGTGATCATAAATATCTGCTTATTGGCATTCTTTCTTTTGTGCAGCAGGTCCATGGCCAGCTCCAGTCCGGCAGGAGTATTGGTGTGATATGGCCCTACCTGCAGATAGGGCAGGTCTTTGACCTCGATAGGCCATGCATCATCACCGAAAACCAAAATATCCAATGTGTCCTTTGGGTATTTCTTTTTGATCATCTCGGCCAATGCCATAGCGACATTCTTGGCAGGTGTGATACGGTCCTCGCCGTAAAGTATCATACTGTGAGAGATATCGATCATCAGCACGGTACTGCTTTGCGATTTATGCTCCTGCTCACGCACTACGAGGTCATCCTCACTCATCATAAAGCTCTGAATACCGTGGTTGATCTGGGCATTTTTTAGCGACTCCAGCATAGCGATCTGCTCTATAGAATCGCCAAAAGTATATGAACGCAGATCACTGCTCTGCTCATCTCCTTGCCCCGTGAACCCTGTCTTGTGATTGCCACGATTGCCTTTTTTCAGCTTGCCGAATATGCGCTCGAGGGCAGACTCGCGAATAGCCTGCTCTGTTTTGGCTGTAATGGAGAAATTTCCTGAGCCCTGTTGTTCTTCTTTGAGATACCCCTTCTCTCGCAGGTCATTGATGAAATCACCGATGCCATAATCAGCGTTGGTGAGCTTGTATTCTTTGTCCAGTTCAGTGAGCCAGCTCAGCGCCTCCGACACATCGCCACTGGTATAGGTGAGCAACTGCTTAAAAAGGTCAAACAGCCTCTCGAAAGGTGTTTGCCCCTGGGGTGTATATTTGGTAAATCGATAGCCGAGCATTGTAAATATTTAAAACAATCAATCGCCTGAAAGGTTGTCACTTCAAGGCCTCAATAATGTGTGCTTCCAATCTTGTCTTTGGCATGAACCGGTGTATGATATTGCCCTTGCTGTCTATCAGTACCATGGTCGGTGTACTCACTGACATATATTGTATAGCAGGATTGGGGTCAGCTCTTTGGCTGGAGATCACATTGGTCCACGTGAGGTTTTTGTCCTCCACAAATTTCTTCCATTTCTCAGGGTCGCTCTCCAGAGAGATCGCATATATGCCAAGCCCTTTGGAATGGTATTTCTCATAATATTCTTTTATGAAGGGCATTTCATCGCGACAATGGGAGCAGTCAGACGACCAGAAAAGAAGTAAGGTGCATTTTGATCTATCCACTATCGCCTTCAATGACTGCACAGTGCCACCAGTATCGGGAGCACTGACGTCTATGAATGGCTGCCCGGGCATCACTTTGCTGACGTTTTTGACCCTTACATCCAGCACCGGGTGATTCACCGCTTCCTTATTGTCCCCGGCATTATACCAGTTGATGAACATTGTAAGCATTTTCTCTCTTTGGCCTTTGATCAGTTCTTCAAAAAACATGCTTGCGCTTTTGTGCAGCACCATCGGATTTGCCTTTATTTTATCAGTGAAATAAGTCACAAACTGATTTTCCTTTGAGATACTCGTAGCATCTATGATATAGTCCACGTATCCTGCTATCATATCTCTATAAACCGTAGTAGAAAATATGGTAGAGTCCGAGAAATCTACATTCTCAAAAAACCCTTTTCTGAATTCTTCAGTTGTGTTCTTTACATTTTTTGTCACTACCGGCATCTTCATCTTACACAATACATCTGCGGTGTATGTACCTTTGAAATTCTGCTGTATAAGAGAAAGCTCGTGCGCATATTCGGTAAGCAATGTGTGCAGCGTCCTTTCGCAGCTATCCTCTTTATCACAAAACCTGAAATGCGCTATTATTTTGGTATCATACAGATTGACCAGGGTTTTAAATGTTTTGTAAGCCTCATTCTCAGGCGACTTTTCGACTTCTATATCCTTCAATACATCGCCATCAAATTTTACCGTAAGATTGGTGACCTCCTCAGCGGCAGATAGCATCACATCATAGCTCAACCTCATAATACGGATATTAAACTGTCCTGCCTTGGGCACATCTACCTTGAACGAGAAATTGCCATCCTTATCGATATTGGCAGTTCCGACATAACTCTCATCAGCCGTAGAATGAAGAATGGCAGTAGCAGGCATGCCGCTCGCCAGTTGTATTACTTTCCCTTTTAGCTCTACGATCTCTGCTTTACTCTTAGATGCAGAGCCCAAAACCAACATTAACACCAGTAAGACAGAAGATAAATTGAGTTTGCTTTTCATCATAGGTGTAAAGCTATTAATAAAAAATGTGTTTGAATTACCTTTAAAGTATTTTTAGATATCCATGCCTCGTTTGTCCGAATAGGGGTCCGATAAATCTGCCGGACCTATTTTTTTGTGATCCTTTTTTTGAGAATCGGCTCTCCAGCCGGGGCTGGCGCAGCTGTGGGAGTGTTAATATTGAAGCCCATTTCACCGGCTATACCAATGAAAGAGCGGAAATTGAGAGGAAACTCAAAAAACACATGCAGCATGCTGAGAAGAAAAAGGACCTCAAGCCCCAGAACAAAATCTATAGCATACAAGGCGATTGCCGAGACCCATGCCATCAATACAACTATCAGCCATTTCCGAGGTACCAGATGCCATTTGATGATGGATGTCTTTGAAAACCAGTTGAGATAATGATAGGTATAGGCAAATGCAATAAATCTCATGACAGACTGTCCGGCCATGGAGTTAAAGACCACCTGATAGGCATTGCTTCCGGCAGGGATCTTTAAGTGAAGGCTCTGAACGCTGCTATATATCAGGCCTCCAAATTTCAGGCTGGAAATATTGCTCACCGCATAAGGCGAAACCTGATACCAACTCATCACCGGCGCATAAAAAAAGAAGCTGATCCCGCAGAGTACAAATATAAATACAGACAAGCCTGCGGTCAGGCTTTTGCTTTTCAGCGCTCCATATATGATAAACAATCCAGTGAACAGGAATACATGTATCAATGTCGGTATATACATCCCAAAAATAAGCTGGAAGCCATTGAAAAAACTCATCAGCCAACCAATCATAAAAGCAATAAGAATTAACAGAAACTTATTTGTCCATTTTTTAATGAAAACCATGGCTAGCGCGGCCGCAAAACTGGTAAATATCATATTGGCAGCCCATCGGCCTGCCTGTGGGCCCTCATCAAAGACGACAAAATAAGTAAGCACCAATGTGAGAGGAATGAATATCAGATAATCCCATTTGCCATTGACAAAATAATCTCGTCTGTGTAGCCATGATATCTCGGTGAGATAATGCAGGGGCCCTAAGACAGCATAAGAAAACAAAAACAACTCAAACGGCAGCAGATAGGCTGCGATGCATGAGATGATCATGAGGCCCATATTGATAAGATCAACTCTCGTTGTGTTCATCTTGATCTGTGGTTTTAGAGTCCAGGTATATTGGGCATGATGCCTTTCATCTCGCTCTGCATCACAGAGTCGGATTTCAACAATGCCTCATTAAGCACTGATAGAAGCTGGCGTTCCAGCTCTTTCGTATCCATTTGCTGCTTGATCTCGATGGCAGTGATCTTACGGTTGCCATTGACAGTTGCTTTGATATATTGATTTTCTTCGGACACGGTGATCGTATCCAGCCTGCTTTTGACATCGTCCATCTTGGACTTCAGTTCCTGTAGTTGTTTGAGTTGGTCGAGAAAGCCCATTCTTTAGTTTTAAGTTTTAGGTAATAAGTTATAAGTCTAACAGCCAGCCACCCGCCGACTGTCACCTGCCAACATTCTTTAGCTTTTCATATTTTCAAATTGCAGCGGAAATCCGAAATCCTGCCTCCTGAGGTCAGCCATCACAGCCTGAAGTTCATCTATTTTTTTGCTACTGACTCGAATGAGCTGGTCCATTTGAGAGGCCTGTACTTTTGAGCCCCCGTCTTTGATGGCCTTGCTTATTTTCTTCATGGCTTCTTTGTCGAGGCCGTTTTTCATTTTGATGTCTTTTTTGATCATCGGGCCTGAAGCGTAATGTTCTTTGCTTACGTCATAGCTTCTGGGATCGAGGCCCTGCTTGCCACCACGGGCGATGATGATCTCCAGCACAGCATTGAGCCGCATTTCATTTTCGGTGGTGATCTTCATGGTCAGTTCCTTTTTATCAAAATCCACTTCGGTTTTTGAACCATGAAAATCATAGCGGTTCTGGATCTCTTTTTTTGCCACATTGATGGCATTTTCTACGGTCTGGGGGTCTACTTTGCTGACTATATCGAAACTAGGCATGGCGTTTGGTTTACGCTACTAAATTAGGATTTTTGGAGGATATTTTAACCCGTAAAGGGTTTCAAACCCTTTACGGGTTGGGTTAAGTCACAAATACTCCACTTCCTTCATCCCAAACCGCAATTCCTTGCCATTGGACTCGATGATGAGCTTGCCTTCTTTGGTCACTCCCGTGATCTCACCGCGAAATATCTGCCCCCCGGGGCGGCTGTAAGAAGCGGTCTGATGGTAGCGGTAGAGGTGCACCATATAGCCCTTGTCAAGGAAGTTGAAGTGAAGCTGTCGGAGCTGAAGATAGTATTTCTCTATATAGCTATTGAGCTTGAGGGTTACAGTTTCTATTGGCGTTTCATGCCCTGTGATCAGTTTGACAGAGGTGGGGTTGGGCAGCTCAGGATCAAAGGAGGTCTGGTTGACATTCAGCCCGATACCGATCACGGACGAGGACATCTGACTGCCACTGATGGTGTTTTCGATCAGTATGCCCGCCAGTTTTTTATTTCTATGATATATATCATTGGGCCATTTGATCCGTATCTCATGACCGGTGATCTCCTCGCACAACTCCCTGACTGCCAGGCTCACAGCCATATTCAGAAAAAACTGCTTGTCTGCCGAAAGAAAAGATGGATAAAGGATATAAGAAGCTGTGAGATTCATGCCCGGCTCGGCCTGCCACTGGCTGCCTGACTGCCCCCGGCCGGCAGATTGCTCGGCTGCTGTGACCAGAGTACCCTCTGCCGGCCGTTTTTCGGCTATCAGGTCCTTGGCATAGGTGTTTGTAGAATCGACACTTTGCAGGTTGATATGATTAGCACCAATAAAGAGCGTATCCGACATGTCTGCATATATAATAATAAAAAATGACGTGGTGATTCACATATGTGGACAATGCAACAACGAAGAAGGGGCGAAGGGCGAAGGACGAGGGACGGAATTTACGCCCCTCGTCCTTCGTCCCCCGTCCCATTGACAATAGAGCATTTTTGATGTCTAATTTGTATAATACAGTATAAATGTCCGAACCAAATGCCTCCTTAATATTGGTATTCTTTCGGATTTGTGAAAATGAATTACTTTTGACGGAAATAAAAAACAGAACTATTGGCTAAAAAGCAAACGGGTGACACCGACAAACTAAAAGATCTCGTCATAGAAGCGATCTTAGAAAAGAAGGGACAGGATGTAGTAAGCCTTGATCTTCGCGACATCCACGACACAGTATCAGACTACTTTATCATAGCCCATGGAGACTCCAGTACGCAGGTCAATGCTATCTTTCAAAGTATTCTCGATGCTACTAAGGAGCAAGGCCACCGGCCTTATCATTCCGAAGGAATGAAAAATGGCGAGTGGGTCATAGTCGACTATGTCGATGTCGTCGCGCACATCTTCTACCGAGAAAAGAGGGATTTCTATATGCTCGAGGAGCTTTGGAGCGATGCCAAAGTAACCAAACATGATCCCGCCTCTGCAATAAAACCAAAAGTGGTACGTCAATCCAATAGGAAATACGGCCCTGCATCTGAGGATACACTGGAAGATATAGAGAGATCTCTGCCGCTGAGCGACAGGACCCCTGCCAAAAGAGAATTCATAGGCAGACCATTTGCTAAGAGGAACGCAGAGAAAAGAGCAATAAGGACCGATGAGAAAAGGTCTACAGAGAAAACGCTGACGGACAAAAAACATGCAGATAAAAAGTATGCCGGAAAAAAACTGGTTGACAAAAAGTTTGTAGATAAAAAGATCCAGGAGCGCAAAGCCGCTGGCAAAAAAAGCCCGGCCCGAAAAGTATCTGACTCTAAAACACCGGTGAAGGGCAGAAAGGCAGCCGCCCCTAATAAAACAAGTACAAAGAAGAAGTAGATCATGGAAAATAACGAGAAAGACAAAAACAACAAGCCTTTTTACCGGGACCAGAAGCCCCGTGGCATGAGCAATAGCGATGATGATGGCGGCTTCAAATTTAATTTCGTATGGATCATCCTGCTGGTAGTAGTGATATTCGGCCTTTTTAACCTGCCGCTCTTTCAGCACAGGGCCGAAGAGATCAGCATGACCGACCTGCGCCAGAAAATGATAGATCATGAGGTCAAAGCCATAGAGATCGAAGGTGGCAAAGAAGGTTTGGTATTTTTGGATTCGACAGCACTGACACTGCCTAAGTACAAGAGTTTAGCAAAAAACAATCTCTTCAATAGTGCCAATATAGGCCCTCATTATGTATTCACAGTAGCATCAAATGACAAGTTTGATGAGTTTATGACCTCTTTTTACAAAGAGCACCCGGATGTCAAAGAGATAAGCGTTTACTATAAGGAAAAAAGTGACTACAATGGCATCATAGGTTGGGTCATAGTTATTGGCCTGTCATTCTTATTCTGGATGTTTATGCTTCGGCGTATGGGCGGCGGCGGAATGGGCGGCCCTGGAGGGAATATCTTTAACATTGGTAAATCTAAAGCCATTCTCTTTGATAAAGACGAGAAGATCAAGATCACCTTTGACGATGTGGCAGGGCTGGATGAAGCCAAAGAAGAAGTACAGGAGATAGTAGAGTTTCTCAAAAACCCTAAAAAATACACCGTGCTCGGGGGCAAGATACCAAAAGGCGCCCTGCTGATAGGCCCTCCGGGCACAGGCAAGACCCTCATAGCTAAAGCGATGGCAGGCGAAGCACAAGTCCCTTTCTTCTCTATATCAGGTTCTGATTTCGTCGAGATGTTCGTCGGGGTAGGTGCATCACGTGTGCGTGACCTCTTCAGGCAGGCCCGGGACAAGGCCCCTTGTATCATATTCATAGATGAGATAGACGCCATAGGACGTGCTCGTGGCAAGACGCTGGTACAAGGCAATGACGAGCGTGAAAGCACACTGAACCAACTTCTCGTAGAGATGGACGGTTTCAGTGGTGAGAAAGGTGTGATCATCGTAGCAGCGACCAACAGGCCTGACGTACTCGATCAGGCACTCCTCAGACCAGGACGATTCGACAGGCAGATATCTATAGACAGACCAGACCTCAAAGGCCGTGAGCAGATCTTTAAGACACACCTCAAGGCTATCAAGATAAGCAAGACTGTAGATCCGCTGAAACTGGCGGCACAAACCCCTGGATTCGTAGGTGCTGATATCGCGAACATATGCAATGAAGCAGCACTCATCGCAGCGCGCAAAGAAAAAACAGAAGTAGAGTTTGATGATTTCAACGATGCCATAGACCGTGTGATAGGTGGGCTGGAAAAGAAAAACAAGATCATACAACCTGAAGAGAAAAAGATCATCGCATACCACGAAGCAGGACACGCACTATGCGGCTGGTTTCTGGAGTATGCACATCCGCTCGTAAAGGTATCTATCGTGCCGAGAGGTGTGGCAGCATTGGGCTACGCGCAGTACCTGCCAAAAGAAAAATACCTTGAGACCACAGAGGAAATGAAAGACCGTATGTGTATGACCATGGGCGGCAGAGCGGCAGAGCGTGTGGTTTTTGACCGAATATCTACCGGCGCGATGAGCGACCTCGATGTAGTGACCAAGATGGCATACGCAGCGATAGCCTACTACGGTATGAATGAGAAGGTAGGAAACATATCCTTCTACGATATGGTTAATAACAGCACATTCAGCAGACCATATAGCGAAGAGACAGCCCGTATGATAGATGAAGAAGCGCGCAAATTTATCGATGAACAGTATGTCCGCGCTCAGGCGTTGCTCAGAGATAAACGTGCACTCCTCGACGTTCTGGCCAATGAACTCCTGACCAAAGAGGTCATATTCAAAGATGATCTTGAAAGGCTACTAGGCAAACGCCCCTTTGACAAACAGGAAGTGACAGAATCCGAAAACACAACCGGTACTACTGGCAATACTGACGCAACTGCAAATGAATAATACTATCATCTGAAAAGCATTCGAATGTGCCAGCAATAATCTGAGCTTGTTTATGCTGCAAATTCATATCCCAGTTGGAAATATCCGCTTAGGACAAAGTTTACAGCTACGAGAAGAAAGATCAGCAGCCAGCCCCATTTATGTTTTGTCGCAAAAGCTCCTATCATCATAAACAGAGGAAAGCATACCAATATATAACGTGGCATGCAAACCAAATTAACAACCCCATTGGATAAAGGCGCCGCTATCAATAGAAGTATCCAGACCAAAAGATACAGGGGGCTGAACCTTATAAGAAAGACCGAAAGTGCAAGTATCGATACTGTGTAGAATGAATTAAAATAAAGATAGTGATCAGAGGTTTTCAGGCCTTGAATTAATACTTGCCATGGTATGGCATATTTAGTCCCCCAACCGCTTTCTTTTGCATGTATATAGAATAAAAAATCTCCTGTGGTCAGGTAGCAGTATACGAAAAAACTAAACATTCCTGATGGTATCAATATCAGGTACAGTACTCTCGGTTTAAAGTCAATGCCATATTTAGAGATATACCTTAAGAAAAGTGGCAGTAAGATCAAAACACCAAAAGGTCTTGTCAATGTGAGAAAAAAACCGCTGATACCGCTTAAGGCATAATCTCCTTTCTCAAAAAAATAAATACTCATGATAGAAAAACAAATGAATGCAGACTCAGAATACACTCCGGAAAGCAGGTAGCTACCTGGAAAAAAAAACAGTACCCCGACCGTCAATAAGGCAATGGATCTATTTTGATAAATATTGAGAGACAATAGGAATAAAAAAATTGAACTCACCAATAACAATATGTTAGAGATGATAATACCAGCAGCAAAATCATTGTGTATCACAAGCCCCAGCATCTTTATTGCCATTGGATAAAAAGGGAAAAAACCATAATTACTTTGGCCCCCATTTATAGTGTCAGTTACATATCCATTTTTTACTACACTCAGATACCAGCCTGAGTCCCAGTTGCCAAGACAGTTCAGCAGCTTGCTTTTACAATATTGAAAATTCGACCCATTTACCGCAAGAGCATCATAATAATGAAGTGCAATATAAAAAGCAAACAGTATCAACAACCTGCTAAGCACAAACAAGCTGAATATCTTTAAAAATGTATGTATCCCGATTTTCTTCATCTATTCCAAAGCTAACAAAAGAACAAAATAGCAAATTCCAAAGAAATCCTCTGGTTTGCTGTTTTTCATATATAGATTTATACATGATATATAATTATATTTGTTAATTCAAAAAAATTGTTACTTTTGCGCCCATTAAATCAACAAAAAAACCAATAAAAATGACAAAAAGCCTAAGATTTCTGATTGCATTTGTAGCTGTTGTTACTATGCTTTCATCTTGTAAAAAAGCTGCCGTGACTGACCTCAGCATACTGACCAGCCACAAATGGAGCTACACATCTGCCACTGAAACTTATTCTGATTCAGGTACCATCTCTCACAACCTTATGCAAACTAACGTTACATGCACTCAGACCGGATACACAGAGTTCCACGATTATGCTACAAATAGCCCTTTAAGACTTGCATATAGCTACAACACATCTCAGTGCCCTGGATATTATATGCCAAATGTTGGTATCACTTCATGGAATATAGATCCTGATAACACTATTCTCTACCTGGACGGCAGTACAACTGATGGAACAGGAGGTACATGGTTCACTATAGCCACATTGAATAACTCTACAATAGTTTTGACAAATGTGTATCAAAATGTGATTGGCTATACCGGCACATACCCTAATCAGACAGCTGTTTATCATACTGTCACTGATACTTATACTTATACAGCACAATAATTTTTGTACAAAGTATTTCAAAGAAACCGCTCCATATCAGGGCGGTTTTTTTATTTATTGTAGAGACACAAAATTTTGCGTCTCTACTTCTCAGTTAATTTCTTGCTAATTATATTAGCAAGGACGCTGTCCATTAATTTGCATACTATGGCTGATAGCGTTGAAAATGATACATAACGTTTATATAACACTCCAGTTTTAAATGCGCACTTTTGGCAAGACCTGAGTTAATCCGGTCACAAAAAGCATAACCCTAAAATAAAGCTTATGTACACTGAGGATAGCAATACCGGATTCCTGGGAAATTTGAAAAGTTTGTTTTCATCAAAGAAAGCTAACCGAGCAGAAGATACTACCACATCTGACGATACGACAGATACGCTCGTAGAAGAATATATCCCGGTCAGAAAGACCAATATCGACGCACCCACTGACAAACCAATGGGCACACGCACTGTAGACTATAGTCATGTGGAATTTGTATCCGTCAGCCAGTCTATTGAAAATGCACAGGCTAACGAATCTACATCCATTCTTACCTCCGAAGACCCTAAAAATAATCAGGAGCTGGATATACTATTCGCCAGTATGCTGATCGAGAAAGGCGGAAAATTTATTTACTGTGAATCTATAGCTGACGTAGTGAATGAACTCAGGGCCCTGAGCGAGGAAATGAAATGGGCACATGTATTTTGCTGGGAAAATGAGATCAAGGATGCATTCTGTGAAAACAATTTTCAGAAGGGTGCTATAGGTTTCACACTCGAAAACTCAAATGCTGCTATGTGCCTCTGCGAAACGCTCGTCGCTGATACAGGCAGCCTGATACTGAATCCTAAACAGGCATCCCGCAGAAGACTGCCGGTTTTTCCAAAAGTACAGATACTGCTCGCCGATACTTCTCAGATCGCAGCCGACCTCAATAAGGCCGTGGACCTGTTTAATATCAAAAACCGTGGCGAGCTTCCGTCCGTGCTTGACCTCGCTGACAATGTAAAAGGCCACTATTACTATGATGGCAATCTGGTGCTCAAAGCTGAAGGCACCTCAGAGATATACGTATTTCTCGTAGATGAAAAGATCAAGCCAAGCCTGAGGTCTTAGTTTTTGATTCATTTGATTAACCCGTAAAGGGTTCGAAACCCTTTACGGGTTTAAAATCACAATATGCTTTTGTAAACTTCCATTGTCTTTTCCGCAAACACTCTGTCCGTCATGGTCTGCGCATGAAGGTATCCCGCATCTGTCATTCTTTTTCGAAGTGTTTCATCTTTCAGTACCAGCAAAATTTTGTGGGCTATATCCTCTGCATTGTTAGGGTCTATAAATAATGCATCTCTTCCAGCGGCTTCTTCTATCGCACCACCACGGCTTGCGATCACAGGAGTTCTTGAAAATAATGCCTCCAGAACAGGTGCTCCAAAACCTTCAAAAAGACTTGGGAAAACAAACACACCGGCAGACTGATAGATTACCGGCAGGTCATCATTACTCACGACAGTATTGATATGAACACGATCCTCCAATTTTTTTTCTGACAATATCCTTCGGATATCTGAAAGTATAGTGCCTGAACTACCTATCAGTACAAGGTCCTCTTCTATTTTATCTTTGATCCGTTCGAATGCTTCGATCAGTTTGATTTGATTCTTACGGGGAAAGAATGAACTTACATTCAGAATATACTTAGCCGGCAGTTTGTATTTACGCATTACTGTGGCTTTTGCTTCCTCGGATACTTTATCATAGAATTTCTCATCCACACTTGGATAGATGACATTTATTTTTTTTTCGGGCACCCGATATATCTCTATCAGATCCTGCTTTGTCTCCCGGCTCACTGCGATGATAGCATCTGCATGTTTAGCAGCATATTTCGTTTTTGCCTTATAGATCTGACGATCTATCCAGGGATATTGCTCAGTATGTTTCAGAAATATCAGATCATGAATGGTCACTACTGTCTTGATGCGAGTGCGATGGATATTGAACGGGAGTTCATTACTGATGCCATGATAGATTCCCACTTTATTTCCCTGCAGATCAGTAGTCATACCATATGAGCGCCACAACGAGTGAATAAATTGTGCCCATTTAGTCTCTGGGAAATGGGCACTAAAGTTGCCGTGTAATTGATGAAAGAATGCATCCTTCGCCTTTGGGGAAAACAGCAGGTATTCATTTTCGGGATAGTCTCTCATCAGCGCATTGAGCAGGATACGGGCATGGTTGCCCAATCCCGTAGGGTTGTTCAGCATCCTCTTTGCATCAAAACCGATTCTCATACCAGTGCCCAATAATATTTTAAAAATGTCTCGCGTGACCTGTAGTAGCAGATCATCAGCCCTATATAACCGTCTGTAAATCCAAGCTGAATAAAATACGTTTTGAAAAATTTGACCAGAGGGCTAAATGTCATTTTGAAGAACAAGATCAATTTGTTTGTATCCTTATAAACTATCGACCCAAGTTTTGCATAGCGGGTAGATTTCTCTTTCACCTGTGTCATATCCTCATAGCTATAATGCAGAAGGTCACCACTGAGAAATTTTACGTCGCCATTCACTTCGACATCCTCATGCACCTGCCGCTCATTCCACTTTGCTTTTCTCCGGTCATACAGTCTCACATGGGTATCGGGATACCAACCAGCTGACCTCACCGGCCTAGTTCCGATAAAGCTTAACCTGTTGAAAGAATATGCTGCGGCTGTTGGATTTGCTTTTACACTAACGATTGTTCGCTTTAATTCTTCAGAGAGTCTTTCATCAGCATCCAGTACCAGTATCAGGTCATTCGAGGCATATCCAGCACCCAGATTCCTTTGCGGGCCGAAACCTAAAAAATCATATTCTATCACCTTCGCCCCTTGTGCTTCAGCTATCATTTTTGTTTTATCAGTAGAGAAAGAATTTACTACCAGCACTTCATTTACCACACCCTTGACTGAGTCTATGCAAGCGCCTATATGCTTCTCCTCATTGAGTGTGATGATGAGTGCAGTGATCTTAGTCATTGGCAGTTTGATAGTTGAAATGAGTAAGAAAGATAAGCAAAAACACCAGATAGAATGTACTGCCTATCTGCTCCTCCAGGGTATACTCAGTGAGAAAGGAAGTAAAGAAGATGATAGCCAGCAAACCAAAAAGCCAATTCCGGTAGCGTATACCTGCTATGAAAGGATACAGGAAAGCCGCACAGTATGCGATCAGGCCAAAAATGCCTGTAGCCGCCCATATCCAGATAAATTCATTGTGGGGCATCTTTCGGTCATCATCATTTGTCATATTCGGGAATAGCTCCTTCGATACTCTCTTTGATTCTGCCAGCAGATCGCCTGCGCCGGTACCAGTCCATGGATACTGGTGGATGATCTCTATACCCACGCTCCATGATGTGAAACGCATAGCATCCGAAAAGTCATCTATACGGCCTTCTTTATATTGCTGTGTGCTATATCTCGTATAGCCTATTTTATTGTGAAAACTAGGTATCACCTGATACAATAAAAAAGGCAAAACAATTATGGTAGCCAGCATCAGCAAACCAGTGAGGTACCTTCTGCTCCGGTAGATATACACTATGAAATAAAACAATAAGCCTGCATATAGCGCCAGCCATGCACTACGCGAGGACAGCACGTGTATCACTATAAAAAAGAACAGTGCCGGAATAAGCAAGATAAACCGTCTCTCTACGATACGCTGTTCCCATAGCCATATCAATGAGAAAAATGAGAACACCAGCATGAGGGTATACCGTATATGCGAAAAAGGCACTGGGATGATACTGCCGCTCAGTATCCTTTGAGTGATCTCCTCATAGTGAACTGCATAATTGGTCATGACACATGCGGCACTGACAAACATACAGGCGGCAAACAGCAATAACAGCTTATTGAAAAATGCCCTGTCAAAAAATGTATAGCCACAGAAAACAAACGGCAATATTAAAAACGGGATCTTGATCTGGAGAAAGGTCAGCCATTGTGCTTTATCAGTAGAATTGAGTCCTGATAGCAGGATCACCAGAAAAAAAACCGTGTTGATATAATATACAGGGCAGCGCAGATAGATAGCCGCTGTTTGCCTGATATCAGCCGCCAGCAGCCCTGTGAGGATGAGCCCTATCACCCCAAAACTGATGACCAGACGATAACTCGAGAATCCCGCAAACACCATCAGACATGATATATATACCATCCATTGGTTTCGCCCGGAGGGCAGGAGATTTTTTAAGCCTGTGGTTTGCTCCAACTATTTTCTATTTTCGGTAAACGAATGCAAGCGCAAAATACAACCTTCATACCCGATTTTAAAACTCTGGCTCGAACTATCTCACTGGTAGAGAACGAAGCAGACGGTTTTGAGCAGATATTAGAGTCCCTGCGGCCTGCTGATATTCCCGTGATCGGGTTCACCGGTCCTCCGGGTGCAGGCAAAAGTACGCTTCTGAACGCCGTGATCGGACATTTATTGGATGATGACAAAAAAATAGGTCTGATACTGGTCGATCCTTCGTCGCCATTCAACCTCGGCGCTGTTCTGGGCGACAGGCTGCGGATGACAGCACATTTCAATGATCCCAACCTTTTTATCCGTTCTCTGGCTACCCGTGGCTCGCTCGGCGGCCTGAATGATAAGATCATTGAGATAGTAGAAGTGATGAGTTCTTATCTTTTTGATTATATCTTTATAGAGACAGTGGGCGTTGGGCAAAGTGAGGTCGAAATAGCCGGACTGGCAGACACGACTGTGCTCGTGCTCGTGCCTGAGGGTGGAGACTCGATACAGGCCATGAAAGCAGGACTGATGGAGATAGCAGATATCTATGTGGTCAATAAATCTGACCGCCCTGATGCCGAGGCCATGCTTAATTTTCTCTCAACACAGCTCCATATCAATGGCAAAGAAAACATTCCGGTGCTCAAAACCATTGCTACCGAAGGCAAAGGCGTCAAAGAACTGATAGAGGCATTTACATCTGCCAAAACATCATCAACGAATCAGGAGCGTAAGATCATGCTACTAGCTGACAAAGCTTTTAAAATCATTAAGAAAAATAAGATGAAAGGCTTCGATCATAAAGCCCTGTACGACGATCTGAAAAATTCCTATCAGAAAAAGGGGTTCAACCTCTACAGTTTTACAAAGAAATATCTTCACAGCGGCAGCCTATGAAACAAAATCCCCCTTGCCCCCTTTGTAAAGGGGGAATAACGGCCTCCTTTGTGCTTTACTGCATTGTAAACCCTCAAAGGGTTTGGACCCCTTTGAGGGTTGAACAAAATAGTACAGCCTATGAGTAAGCCGCTTGACATTATTGAGTTTCTCACCTTATCAAAAGGCCATCTCACGATCGATGTGCGTTCACCCAGAGAATTTAATAAAGGGCACATCCCTCATGCTATCAATCTGCCTTTGTTCAATGACGAAGAGCGTGCAAAGATCGGGACCATATATGTACAAACAGGCAGAAACGAGGCCATTGAAGCGGGTCTGGAGATAGTCGGGCCAAAGATGGCAGACTTCGTGCGTTTCGTCAAACCGCTGGCCAAAGAGAATAAGATATTCGTGCACTGCTGGCGGGGCGGTATGCGCTCCGGCTCTATGGCATGGCTTTTTGATACGATGGGCTATGAGGTCTATACCTTAAAAAGTGGCTATAAAGCCTATCGCAATCTGGTAATAGAAGCACTGGGCACACAAGGTAAATACATTATCATCGGCGGCAGGACGGGCAGTGGCAAAACTGAGTTGCTGCATCAGCTACGCGCCCGTGGCGAGCAGATACTAGACCTCGAAGGGCTGGCCCATCATAAAGGTTCTTCATTTGGTGCGCTGGGCGAGCTGCCGCAGCCGAGCTCCGAGCAGTTTGAAAATGACCTGCATCTCGAGATGTCCAAACTCGACCTCAGCCGGACTATCTGGCTGGAAGATGAAAGCAAGAATATTGGCAAATGCTCTATCACAAATGATCTATGGGCAAATATGGTGAAGTCACCACTGATAGTCATAGATATTCCGCTTGAGGTGCGTGTAAAGCGACTGGTAAAAGACTATGGTGAAATGCCTGCAGAAGGGCTGGAAGATGCCATCAGAAGAATCGAGCGCCGGTTGGGCAATGAGGCTATGAAAGACGCGCTACGAAATCTGGAAGAAAGAAATTTTGCCGAGGTGGCGCGTATCTCACTCAGATACTATGACAAGGCCTATGATCATAGTTTGGCAATCAAGGAAACTAAGGATATTACTTTTTTATCGTTTGAAACAGATGATATGAAAATCATTGCTAAAAGGCTGATGGACATTCCCCAATAAATGCTTAATTAACCGAAAATCCTCTTGGTTTTAGGATATTTTCAGTTCTTTTGACCTCAATATCACAATCCTAAATATCAGCCTTTGCGATCCTTTCATAATATTTTTAAAACCATCCTCGGTTTTATAGTTCTCTCGACCGTATTATTTTCCTGCAAAACACAGAAAGCCGGTTTCGACGAAAAGCATGCCATCCTGCTTGATACCATGCAGATCACAGTCCCGAGAGACAATCCCTATCGCGGCGCAGCTACTAAACTACATGACCTTGTTCATACCAAACTGGAGGTAAATTTCGACTGGGAGCATCAATGGATGTACGGCAAAGCATACCTGACCGTCAAGCCCCATTTCTATCCTCAGGACACACTCTTACTGGATGCCAAATATATGGACATCTACAAGGTAGAGCTGATCAACGCCGATGGCAGCAGGTCTCCACTCAGTTTCACTTATGACACACTAAAACTGCATATCAAGCTTGATAAAAAATATAAGCAGGATGAAAAGTATTCAGTGTTCATTGACTACAAAGCCAAACCTAATGAGCACAAAAGTGAAGGCTCTATGGCTATACAGGATGACAAAGGGCTTTACTTCATAAACCCACTGGGCAAAGACAGCGACAAACCCAAAGAGATCTGGACGCAGGGAGAAACAGAATCCAACTCAAACTGGTTTCCTACCTTCGACAAACCGAATTTTAAATGCACGGATGAGATATATATTACCGTAGACAAAAAGTATACAACGCTTTCAAATGGTATACTAGCCTCACAGAAAGACAATGGAGACGGTTCACGCACTGACTACTGGCGGATGGACCTGCCACATTCGACCTATCTTTTTATGATGGCAGTAGGTGAGTTTGTGATCACCAAAGACCATTGGAGAGACCGTGAGGTCAATTATTATGTGGAGCCAAAATTTGCGCCTTATGCTAAACGGATATTCGGGCAGACCCCTGAGATGATCGAGTTCTTTTCTAAAAGGCTCGGTATGGACTATGCCTGGCCTAAGTATTCACAGGTCGTGGCTCGCGACTATGTGAGTGGTGCGATGGAGAATACTACTGCGACACTACATGGCGAGAACCTCAACCGCACGCCCAGACAATTGTTGGATGAGGATTATCACGACTACATTTCGCATGAGTTGTTTCACCAGTGGTTTGGCGATCTGGTCACCTGCGAGAGCTGGAGCAATATCACTGTCAATGAGTCCTTCGCAGACTATGGCGAATATCTCTGGAATGAATACAAGTACGGCAAAGAATACGGTGACTGGAAAAATCATCAGGCGTTTGAAAAGTACATGAATGAATCCAAGCGGGGTAAAAATGTAGATCTTGTCCGCTATCACTATGAGGACAGAGAGGAAGTTTTTGATACGCATACATACGAGAAAGGCGGACGTATACTGCATATGCTCAGGTATATGGTGGGAGATGATGCCTTCTTCAAATCACTGCAACTATACCTGAACAGATACAAATTTGACAATGCGGAAGTATCTCAACTGCGCAAGGCATTTGAAGAAGTGACAGGCCGGGACCTCAATGTCTTTTTCAATCAGTGGTATTTCAACAATGGTCACCCGGTGATAAACTTTGACTACAGCTATACCGCAGACAGCGTCTATGTCAAGGTATCGCAGAAGCACAACACGGATACTTATCTCACTTACGAGCTGCCTTTTGCCATTGATATTCATTATGGCAAAAACGTAGAGAGACATCAGGTGACCTTAAAGAAAAACAAACAAACCTTTGCTTTCAAGGCCATTGGCGTGCCTGACCTTATAGACGGAGATGCAGAGCGTATTCTCCTGTGCGAAAAAACAGAAAATAAAACTCCTGATCAATATGTGTTTCAATACCGGAATGCGGCTAACTATATGCAGAAACGCGAGGCCATCGATTCACTCCGAAAATACCAAAGGCTGAACTATGATGCGATGATGACATATCGTGATGCGCTAAAAGACCCCTCTGAGAGCATCCGCTCTATCGCTGCCAGAAATATTTCCATTACTACACATAATAGAGATACTGTATTGCCTATGCTGAAAACAGTCCTGGAGTCTGATACTATATCCTTAGTACGTGCCGCGGTGATAGAGGCACTTGGCAAGCAGAAAGCAAAGGATTATATCCCGCTGATCGAAAAATACCTAGGTGACTCATCGTATTTGGTAGCATCAACATCTCTTATTACACTTAATAAGCTTGACACTCTTGAAGCGCTCAAAAAAACCAAGCTTTTTGACAAGGAAGCTCTTTTTGACATCAATAATGCTGTTTATACTGTCATTTCATCCAGCGGCGACTCAACATACGATGCCTATTTCGTCAGGAAACTGCATGAAGAAAAGGGCTTCTCTCGCTCATTTTTACTCTATCATTATGCTAATTTTCTGCTAAGGATGAGTTCTCAAATGGTTGACAGCGGTATCGACAAAATGAAAGCCGTTATACTGACTGCCAAAGAAGAAGCCTCACCTTTGCATGGTTTCGGGGTAGGTGCCATAGAGCGGATCAAAGATAACTACACCCGGGCAAAAGGAGTCTATGAAAGCATCCTGAGCTCTGATAAGAAGACAAGGGCCAAATACGATCTAAATAAAATCAAGTCTGAGATGGCACGTATGGACGAGGTGATAGCTCATGCTAAAGCTGCTATAGAAGAAGTGAAGAAGTAGCAATCGGTGGCTGGTGGCTGGCAACTACACTTGATATTACTTATGCCAGTATACCCCTTGAAATAACAATACGTTGTACTTCTGATGTACCCTCGTATATCTGGGTTATCTTGGCATCGCGCATGAGGCGCTCTACGTGATATTCTTTCACATAGCCATAGCCGCCGTGGATCTGCACTGCCTCGACAGCTGTTTTCATCGCAGTCTCCGAGGCAAATACCTTGGCCATCGAGCTGGCTATATCATAATTCTCGTGAGCGTCTTTCAGCGCAGCAGCTTTATAAACCAATAGCCGAGCCGCTTCAATCTCCGTGGCCATATCCGCGAGTTTGAAAGCTATAGCCTGATGCTGAATGATCTCTTTGTTGAAGGCCTTGCGCTGCTGAGCATATGCCGCAGCTAGTTCATACGAACCGGCAGCGATACCGAGTGCCTGGGCAGCGATACCGATACGACCACCGGCGAGTGTCTTCATTGCAAATTTAAACCCGAAGCCATCTTCTCCGATGCGATTAGCCTTTGGCACTTTCACATCATTGAACAGCAAAGTATGTGTATCTGAAGAACGAATACCAAGTTTATCTTCCTTTTTGCCGACTATAAAACCCGGCATACCTTTCTCAACTATGAGTACATTAATGCCTTTAGGTCCTTTAGAAGGGTCTGTATGGGCTATGACCAGATAAACTGATGCGCAGCCACCATTGGTGATCCAGTTTTTGGTACCATTCAGGATATAGTGATCGCCCATGTCCACGGCAGTGGTACGCTGATGCGTAGCGTCGCTACCTGCTTCTGGCTCCGATAAGCAGAATGCTCCGATCTTTTCACCTTTAGCCAGCGGCACTAGATATTTTTGTTTTTGTTCTTCATTGCCAAACTCCTGCAGACCCCAGCATACGAGAGAGTTATTGACGGACATGAGTACTGAAGATGAGTTGTCGATCTTTGATATCTCCTCCAGCGCTATGACATAGCTGAGCGTATCGAGGCCTGCCCCCCCATATTTCGGGTCGACCATCATACCCAGAAAACCCAGGTCGGCCATTCCCTTGACCTGCTCAGCCGGCCATATCTGGTCGCTATCGCGCTCGATCACACCGGGCTTGCATACATTCTGTGCAAAGTCTCTGGCGGCCTTGCGTATCATCAAATGCTCTTCTGATAGGGAGAAATCCATTGTCGTTAAATTTTAGTGAGGCGAATATAGGGAAAATCAGGTGACTGTTGACAGTTGTCGGTTGTCAGGTAATACATTTCACCGCAGAGGCGGAGAGACGCAGAAAACGTAGTATATAAATGAGGCCTTACTTCTCGACCGTTACTTTGCTGATGCGGCTTGTACCATTGCTGTCAGTGATCTTCAAGATATAGACTCCTGTGCTCATACCGCTCAGTGTGACGATATTTATCCCATTATTGAGACCTATTTCGCTTATTGGCCTGCCCGTCATATCATAGATATCAGCGGTGAGTGTCTGATCTGTAAAATAAGCCTCTATGTTCAATTTGTCCTTAGCGGGATTTGGATAGACCGTGACGATGGCATTGTCTAGCACATTACTGATGCGGAGTATCTCATTACAGCTATCTATATGCGCAAACGTAGCAAAGAATGAAGTCGCATTCAGGATCGCATACTGCGCACATGGCACATGGTTCAATAGCGGATTGACATCGAAGGTATCGCACTGCGTACAACCATTCTGACGGAGTTTATTGATAGCGACGACTGAGTTCATATACGGCACATACTGGTCAGCCATGCAGAAAAGTATCCTGACAGGGCAGAGCGGCAGCCAGTCATAAATATCGTTGGCAGCGAGCGCTTGTCTGACCCTGGAGGTGGGGTCATTAGTAAATGTATCCAGCTCGGATGCAGTGAAAATACGTTTTGGCACATTTGGCATGGCATTATTGAGTGAGCCAATGCCATAATTGCCATCCAGCAATGGCGGCAAAGTAGTATCATATGGTGCAATGAATGCCTGCTGTATAGAGTCATACAAATGGTAGATAGGATTCCAGGAGATGACCAGATCAGCCAGATAGCCCGGCTGAGAATAGGGTGTATCAGACAGCATGGTATTGATCATGACACCGGACATGTCATAAGCACCGGACATAGGTACGGCAGCTGTGACCGTAAACTCACCATTGAGCTGGTTCTGTATAGCGCGGTGAGTAGCCATACATGCATGCCCGCCCTGAGAGTAGCCCATTAGAAAAAGCTGCCCGTTGCGACGGATACCTGCCGAGTCACAATATTCCCTGACAGAGCGCAGCATATCTATTGAGGCACTAGCCTCCGTCTCTACATGCTGATATGGGCTGAGGCCCGGACCATCACCGAGACCAAGATAATCCGGCTCTATCGCTACATATCCTATAGATGCCAATACCATACCGATCACCGGTTCCTCACCACTGAGATAGGACGGCGCTTCGAGTTTAGCGCTTTCAGTACCGTGTTCATACATTATCGTTGGGAACTTACAAGTAGTATTTCTAGGTACAGCCATCATACCGGAAGCAGTAGTCGCTGAACTGTCATAACTGACAGTATTATAGTCCAGCCTGTATACATCTATGTCATATTGAATGTTGAATATATTAGGGACTCCATTAGCATTGAGAATAGAGTCTATCTCCAGGGTAGTAAATGTCTGAAGCCATATTTTATTGATGATCCTCTGAGAAAAAGAAGCAGAAAATGACAGCACAAATAGAGAGAGTACAACTATTTTTTTCATTACCTTAATTTGTAATCAAATATGGGGAAAATCATTGATAACATTAAGGTAACAATGCTTTTTTGTGAAAGTTTTACGTTGTGAAGCCAATTGTTAAAACTCAGCCATTCAAGTTTATGCAGATCGCTGCCTTAATGCCTCGTACAGCAAAACCGCTGCACTCACGGATACATTGAGAGAATCTATCCGGCCCAGCATCTGTATTTTGACCCTCTCATCTGCTGCTTGCACCCATTCAGATGACAATCCCGTGGCTTCATCACCTACTACGACCGCAGTCGGTTTAGACAGGTCCTTATGATAATAATCTTGTGTCGCAGTGAGATCAGCTGCATAAGCTTTAACTCCCTTATCTTTTAAAAAACTGATCACATCTGCGGTAGATGCGATAGCTATCTGATTGGTAAAAACAGTCCCGATGCCCGAGCGGACTACGTTTGGATTGTATATATCAGTTTTAGTATCGCATACTATCACTGCATCTACTCCCACTGCATCGCATGTACGGAGCATAGCGCCGAGATTGCCGGGTTTTTCGACACCTTCGATGACGAGGATAAGTGGATTGACAGAAAGCTTGAGGCTGTCAAGTGAATGCTCCTTAGGTTTAGCAGTTGCGATGACGCCTTCGGTCGTACCGCGGTAAGCAATAGATTCATATACTTCCTTTGTGATAGTATATATTTCTGAGCCCTCCAGTTTGCATTTTCCGATGCTATACGTTTCATCAGACACAAGCAACTCCTCACATATGAATAACTGTGTGATTTCATATCCAGCCTGATCAGCCAGGCATAATTCCCTCAGGCCCTCGATCACAAAAACACCCTGCTCACGGCGTTCAGAGGCCTTGTCAAGTTTCTTCAGTACTTTTATTTTAGGGTTTTGCGGGCTGGTGATAAGCATGAGTAGCAATTAATAATTGATAATTGATAATTGATAATTAGTTTTGAGTCTGACTAATAATGTAAGTGTGAAAATAGGTTTGTTTTTCGGTTCCTTCAATCCCGTACATAACGGGCACCTGATCATAGCCAACTATATCTGTGAAACAACAGACCTCGACAGGGTATGGATGGTGGTCTCACCACAAAATCCCTTCAAGGAAAAACAAAGTCTGCTGAATGAATATGACCGCCTGCACCTGATCAAACTGGCGATAGACGGGAATAATAACCTACGTGCTTCAGATATAGAATTTAAGTTGCCCAAGCCATCATACACCATCGATACACTCACTCACCTGAAAGAAAAATATCCCGAGCATGAGTTTAGCCTCATCATGGGTGGTGACAATCTCCAGTCTCTGCACAAATGGAAAAACTATGAACTGATCCTCAAAAATCACGACATCTATGTCTATAAGCGTGAAGGCGCCTGCGAGAATCCATTTCCCGACAGGGCCTGTGTGCACTTTCTGGAGGTGCCTCTGCTGGATATTTCAGCGACCTTCATTCGTGAGAATATACAGGCAGGCCGTTCCATGCAATATTTTCTACCCGACAAAGTATGGGAGTATGTGCGGGATTATAATTTGTACAAGTAATATCAGATAGATGGCTTGACAGCCTTGTCAGCGTTATACTGATAGATGGTCTCGAGCATTACTTTGCCCACTGTTGCCATTGTTTCCTTGCTTATGATAGCCATCACATCCTTGTGTGTGTGGTGATAGCTGCCAAAACCTTCTTCATTATAGCGGATCACATCTATGGTCGGTATGTGGGCGTATTCATTCACATAGTAGTGGTCGTCTGTCACACCGCCGTATACCCGGCTCTGAAACAAACTGCTATAGCCCATTCTGGCAGCGATGTTCCATACATATTGGCTCACCCAGTCGGCATATTTCACGGATATTCCCTCACGAACAAAGCTCGCATCTGCCGTGCCCACCATATCGAGATTGATACCGAAATCAGCAGTATAACCCAGCACATGAGGATTCTTCGCCCAATACTGGGAACCAAGACACCAGCTGTTCTCGACATGTGGGAGTTTGCTATCATTAGGCTGTCCGTAATCCTCGCTGTCAAAGAGAACAATATCTACACCTATGTCGGGTTTCTGCGAATGGATAGCTCTCGCCAGTTCCATAGCCACTGCTGTGCTGCCTGCGCCATCGTCTGCGCCATCGATAGGCTTGTCCTTATCGTGATCATCCTCATCTGCTATCGGGCGTGTATCCCAGTGTGAGCTGATAAATACTCTTGTCTTAGCTTTAGGATTGAAAGAGGCAATAATATTTTTTGATTTGATCTTGAGTCCGTCAAATGCAGTAGCAGTATAAGATTGAACATAGACGGTATCCGCCCATTTTTTTAATTGCTTTGTCATCCAGTCAGCGCATTTGTCATGTGCGGATGAGTTGGGGGTGCGAGGGCCAAAATCTACCTGTGCTTTTGTAAATGCATATGCAGAATCACCATTAAAGGCCGGTATAGCTGCCAATGATGCTTCCTGAGATTGTTCCTTTGGAGGATTATTGTCGCTGGTCTTTTTAAACCAATCGCAAGAACTCAACAGAGCAATAAAAGGGATAACTAAAAGAAGTTTTTTCATGTTTTGTTTTATCGTGAGTTATGCTGTTTTGTATTGTCTCAATACTCACTACTAATTACTCAATACTAGTTCTTGCTCCAGGTAGTTCCTTCTTTGCCGTCTTTGACCTGAATGCTCAAGCGCAGAAGTTCATCGCGTATCTTGTCAGAGGCGGCCCAGTCCTTCTTTTCCCGTACATCTTTGCGCAAAGTAAGTATCACACTCATGAGACCGTCTGCGAGGCCATCGTCTTTAGTGTCCTCCTTGTCTATCCCTAATATATCATGGATGAATGCTACAAAAACTGTATACAAACGGCCGTAGGTTTCCTGATCCAGTGTACTGATACTGATGAGGCCTTCCTTGTATGAGTTTATCTTTTTGCTCATTTCAAAAAGTACAGCAATAGCCTCGGCTGTATTGAAGTCATCATTCATTTTATCATACACTTCTTCGCAAAGTGCCTTGACCTCATTTAACTCTGTTTCACTCTTCTTCGATTCATCCTTCACATATGTCAATGCGAGCAGGGTCTTGTATGAATTCATCAATCGCGCGTAGCCTTTTTCTGCTGCCTGCAATGCTGTATTGGAAAAGTCCAGCGTCGAGCGATAGTGTGATTGCAGCATAAAGAACCTCACAGCCATTGGTGCGTAAGCTTTCTCTAAGAGCGGATGCGTACCCGCAAATAATTCTTTAGGCAGGAACGAATTGCCTTTTGACTTGCTCATTTTATCGCCGTTCACAGTGAGCATATTGGCATGCATCCAGTAGCGCACCGGCTGTATGCCATCTGCGCCCACACTCTGCGCTATCTCTGCCTCATGGTGTGGGAACTTCAAATCCAAACCGCCACCATGTATGTCAAATTCTTTGCCGAGATATTTGCAGCTCATAGCCGAGCACTCGATGTGCCAGCCGGGGATGCCTTCACCCCATGGTGAAACCCAACGCTGGATATGGTTTGGTGCGACAGCTTTCCATATCGCAAAGTCTGCCGGGCTTCTTTTTTCATCCTGACCATCGAGGTCACGTGTGCCTTCGAGCAGCTCGTCCACTATACGTCCGCTGAGCTTGCCGTAGTCATGGTGCTCCGCGTATTTTTTTACATCGAAATATATTGAGCCATTGACCTCATATGCGAAACCATTGGCTAGGATGCGTTTGACCATTTCGATCTGCTCCACTATATGCCCTGTAGCCGTAGGCTCTATGCTCGGCGGCAGGAGATTAAACTCCTGACATACTTCATGAAAACTAACTGTGTATTTCTGCACCACCTCCATCGGCTCTATCTGCTCCAGTTTGGCGCGCTCTTCGATCCGGTCTACGCCTTCGCCACCATCGGTGGTCAGGTGGCCTGCATCAGTGATATTGCGAACATAGCGGACCTTATAACCCAGATGCATGAGGTACCGGTATACCACATCAAATGTGGTAAAAGTGCGCAGATTGCCGAGGTGGACCTCATTGTACACCGTAGGCCCGCAGGAATACAAACCCACGAAAGGCGGATTGAGCGGTTTAAAGACTTCTTTTTCTCTTGATAAACTATTGTAGATCTTCAGTTCCGATTGCATAAGGTCAAATATAGAAAAGACGAGCTAAATAGTGATGTGACAGGATAAATATTCTAAAGTGATAATGTGACCACCACCGGAAAATGATCTGACAGCGCCTTGTGAATGCTGCGATAGGAATTGACCTGAATAGCAGGATCGGGAAGTATAAAGTCTATCCTGAAAAATCCGAGCTTAGTATCAAATGACTGTCCAAAACCCTTTCCCTGCTTGATAAAGGCATCGTTTAATCCATTACTTATGGTCTGATAAGTATATGAGACCGGAGAATCATTGAAATCACCGCACACAATTTTTTGTCCCTGATATTTGCTTACATGCTCATGTACAGCTTTGGCTTGCTCGGCGCGTTTTGCGAATGCATGTTTCATTTTTTTAAGAATATTCCGCACACGATACCAGTTAGTGTTTTGGTTTTCGCTCAATTCTTCTATAGTATCATAATCATCATAGCCGAGGTGAATAGACTGCAGATGGGTATTATAAACGCGCAAGTTTTTGCCATTGACTGACAGGTCAGCGAACACACATTGATTTCCTCCTGGTCCATCAAAGTGCACAAGTCCGGTATCTATGATCTGATAACGTGAAAACACAGCCAACCCCCAAAGCAAATGGTGCCACTTCATCTCGGAGGTATTCTTATACCATTTATCATAAGTGACATGCAGATAGTGATACTTATACCCGAGTGAATCGCGCAGGTATTCGATATTGTGAAAATCTTCGTCATCCGAATAGAACTCCTGAAAGCAAACGATATCGGGGTTTTCCTTGCTGATCAGGCTCATGATCTTTGACCGTGTTTTTTTATTACCCGACCAGTTGTAGAGGTCGAAGTTCCTGACATTATAGCTCATCAGCTTTATGCCTTTCTCAGCAGCAGGAGAAAAATGAAAAGCAAATACCATCCTGATAAAGGGCGAACAAAGTACGAGCGCCACCAGGTTTATCCAGAATATTTTCTGACGCCACAATGCCCACAATACAAGAAAAACAAAAAGTAAAATAACTATCAGGGGAAATGCCAATCCTAAAAAGGAAAGCGGCCATGCGACTGAGGGGCTTATATAGCAGGCCATGCAGGCCAGAAAAAGCACTATCAGGAAACATACATTTAAAAAATAGAACAGCCGTCTGATCATGGTGGTAAAATAATAAAAAGCAAAGCGCAGAAAGATGGAAATCTATAAACTCACTTCAAAAGCCCGTATTCTCTTTTGTGCTGAATGGAGTCAAGATAAGCGTCGGCTGTTTCAGCGATAGTATCATGCAGCGGACGGAATGTAAAATTTAGCGCCTTGCAGATCTTTTCATTGCTGTATAAAAAATCGTTTTGCCCAATGGCAATACTATCCGGAGTAGCTAAGGGCGGCACTCCTGAAAACAAAGATTTTAATGCTTCAAACCGCCATGCAAATGAGCCGATAGGTTTAGTGACGCGAATAAAAGGCCGTCGGACCTTCATGGCATCGGCAGCCATCATCATCACATCGGTCCAGGATGCATTCTCCGCTGACACGATAAATTTTTCCGCTGAAATAACCGAGTCCATGAGCTGAATAGCCACAGATACTACATCACGCACATCTACGAAACCGTTGATACCGGTGGTGTAGAATGGCATTCTCTGGTACATCTGACCAAATATCGCATTGGGCGGCATGGACCAGAAGCCGCCACCTAGTATGGTAGATGGATTGATAATGACCGCATTGAGGCCTTCGGCTATGCCTCGCCAGAGCTCACGCTCGGCATATAGCTTACTTTTGTAGTAGGCGAAATTGTCTTTTGAATCTTTGACATCCAGGTTTTCATCTATCACCCGGGCTGCATTTTCGGGTCTTCCGAAAGCCGCAACACTGCTCACATAGAGCAGTTTTTTTATTTCACTGCCGAGTGCGGCGTTTACCACATTTGCTGTGCCTTCTGCATTTATGTTGAGCATCTTGTCTGCATCACCGGATTGCATCGAGATAAGCGCCGCGAGATGATAGACTTTATCGACACCTTTCATCGCTTCCTCGAGGGCGAAAACATCCGTCACATCTCCTTCTGCCCATTCCATGCGAGTAGCATAGTCTCCCAGAAGCGTGAGGTTACTCTTAGCTCTCCTGAGGCCACGCACAGATTCACCATTATCTATCAGCTGCCTGACGAGATAGGAACCCAATAAGCCATTAGCACCTGTGACCAGTATCATAAAAAAGGGACGTGTGACGAATACCATTTCCAAATCCGGGAGCGAATATCGAGAATGATTTTGAGAAAATTCTATTATGGGTGATAGAGTGCACCACCAACCGAGTCGTGGGATGCCCCCGTGACCGAACTTAAAACATTGACTTCTTTGCGCAAACGCAGAAGACCAATAAATGCCATGACTAGGGCCTCTTTGTATTTGACTACTTCATCTGACGGAATATAGACCGGCATTTGACTGTTTGCTGCTATTCTGCTAATGAGGTATGCATTAAATGCACCACCGCCTGTGATGAATAGCTTACCTTGTTTAGACGACTGTTCTTTCCCTATATATGCTCCTATCTGATGGGCTATATGTTCGCAATAAGTACACAGTTTATCTTCTGTAGAAATATCAAAGCCATCTATCAAAGGAATGACAATCTCTTTGCTAAAACCATTATCTAGTGATTTAGGATAGTGCTTTTGATAATACTCAAGTGCGTTCAATGCATCGAATAATGGCTGAAATAGCCTCCCGGAAGCTGCAATAGCACCATCTTTATCATACTCGAGTCCTTTTTTCGCAGCATAATAATTGAGCACCTGATTGGCGGAGCAGATATCAAAGGCAATTATATTACCGTTTGTTCTGATAGTTAGATTGCCTATGCCGCCGAGATTGAGCAGATGGTTGTATTCTTTAAAAAGCAGTAAGTCGCCAATAGGTACAATGGGCGTACCCTGTCCGCCGAGTGCTATATCCGATGAGCGAAAATCACAAGCTACAGGGATTCCAGTTCCCACTGCTAGTGCTGCACCATCTCCTATCTGGGTAGTGAAATGTAGGTCAGGAAAATGAAAAATTGTATGCCCATGAGAAGCTATCAGATCTACCTTACCAGTCAAATTATTTTTTGAAATAAAGTCCCTGACCAAACCTGCGAGGAGATGTCCATAGTCTGTATGCAGCTGCCAGATCGATCTGCCATCGAGTGTGCGGGCAGTGCTTAGTCTATCCTGCCATTCTTTGGAGTAGGCTATGCATTCTGCATTTTCAATAGAAAATTTCCAATCGGAATTGCCCTTTTCGAAATGACAATAGGCTATATCCAATCCATCCAATGAACTGCCGGACATCAAACCGATAACTTTATAAATAGACATGAGTATTTAGATATGAGCCATTAGACAAGGGCAGAAAGAGCGTTTATCTGATCAGGGTCACATTGCCTTTCTTGAGTACATCCTGACCATCGTAGGTGCGGGCTTTGACAAACCATACATAAGTGCCCATTGGCTCTTCATGGCCTTTAAACTTTCCATTCCATCCATCTGTGATGATGTCTGTGGTAAATACTTTTTCGCCCCAGCGGTCATAAACGGCAAACTCCTCGAGATATTGAATATTCAAATAACGTACGATGCGGAAAAGATCATTCAGTCCATCGTCATTTGGGGAAAATGCATCAGGCAATAACAGCAGTGTATATGGATCTATGGTGACCACTATAGAGTCGCGATTGATACAGCCATATGTAGAAACTGCATACAGATAATAGGTCGTCGTATATAGCGGAGTAGCCTGAGTAGTAAGCGAAAAAGGATCAAGGATACTGCTGTTAGTATCTCCCGGATACCAGTAGTAGGTAGCACCGTTGGTCACACCATTGAGCGTGGCAGCAGTATTTCTATAGATGGTTGTATCGTCACCGGCATCGACTATCGGCAGCGGGTGTACGATGATATCTACATTGGCCGTAGCCGAGAAACAATCATTGGAAACTTTCACCGTGTACACAATACTGGAATCAGGTGTGGATATAGGGTTTGATATGAGTGAGTCATTGAGCCATGTGCCCGGGGTCCACAGATAATAAAATCCTCCCGATGCACTCAAATACACATTAACCCCCGGACAAACATCATATGGAGATTGCGCGAGGGCCTGCACAGGCAGCTGTACATTTACTTTGATAGAATCATCAGCATGACACTGATGGATATTGTATACCGTGACATAATACCATGTAGTATCTGTCGGTGTGGCGATCGGGTTTGCGACCGTGAGTGATGAGAGCGTATTATCAGCGACCCACTGATAGTCTACTCCACCTGTTGCTATCAGCTGGATCGGTTTGCCCTGACAGATATAGGCTGTATCAGGCCCTATACCTACTGTAGGCGGCTGAAATACATAAACGAGTACAGAATCTTTCTTCTTGCATCCGAATGTATCTGTACCTGTGACATAGTATATATCTGTCACTGTCGGTGTGGCTATCGGATCTGAGATAGTAGTGCTGGACAAGGTCGGATCAGGTTGCCAAACGTATGTAGCGGCCCCCGTAGCGATGAGTGTATCACTGCCACCTATACAGACCGAGTCTATGCCTTGTGTCGCGACCGGTGGTAGCGGATGCACAGTGATCGTAGCGGTATCACTCTTGGTATAGCAGTAGTTTTGTACTGTGAAAATATACGTAGTCGTGGTATTAGGAAAGAAGTCCGGGCTATTGGCATTAGGATCGCTGATGCCGATATTAGGCGACCAATTGTAGTATGAATCACCTTGCCTTAATACATTAAGCGTGATAGTGTCGAAATCACATATCGCTGTATCAGGATTGACGATCAGATTGAGTGCCGGATTGAGATCGAATACTGTCACTGAGTCCACACCTATACAGCCGTTAACATCAGTCCCGGTCACATAGTATGTTTGATTTGCTGTAGGGCTTGCTATTGGATTAGCGATGGTAGTACTCGACAACGCAACATTCGGTGTCCACACGTAAGATACACCCCCGGTAGCATTAAGCTGCACACTGGTATGAAAATTAGCTCCCGCATAGCATACAGAGGTATCCGGCCCTGCACTGATCTGTGGTGCGGGAAAGAGTGTAACGATCACGGAGTCTTTATTGGTACAGCCATTGGCATCAGTAGCGGTGACCACATAGGTAGTAGTAGCTGCTGGGCTGGCGATGGGATTACTAATAACAGAATCACTGAGTGTACTGCCCGGAGACCACACATAAGTCACTCCACCCGATGCTGAAAGCTGTGTAGTAGTGGAGGGGCATATCGTGACGGTAGGAGATGTCGTGATGACAGGTAGCGGATTCACCTGAAGCGGCTTGATCAGGGTATCCCTGCAGCCGAATGAATTTACCGTAACCAGAGTGACATTCTGATTGCCGGTAGTTGTATATACTTCCGTCGGATTCTGCTGGGTGCTGGTTGTTCCGTTGCCAAAGTTCCAGTAATAATTGGTCACAGGACTTGAGCCAGTGTATGTAAAACGTGCTGTATCAAATACACATAGTGATGCCGTGGTAAAATTGGCCACAGGATCGGGCTCTACTACTATCGTGTCGGTATGAACATCCTGACAGCCCACGACATTGCCTACCGTAAGCGAAACAATATAAGTGCCCGGACTGGCATAGAGATGTGTCGGATTGCGAAGTGGACTGCTCTGTCCGTCTCCGAAGTTCCAGCTCCATGAATTGAGCGGAGAAGTAGTAGATACAGACTGATCTGTAAATACTACTGCCGAATCCTGACATCCGGCCTTGTAAGTAAAACCGGCAGTAAGTGTCGGATAGATCACCACCAGCGCATGGGCAGTATCATAGCAGCCCTGTCCGCCTTGCGTCTTTGATACCACTACTGTGACAAAATAAGTGCCTGTATCGGGATAGGTGAATACCGGATACTGCTGGGATGAGGTGTCGGTAGTAGATCCCGGTATACCAAAATTCCATGAATAGGTCAATGGCACATTGGTCGGTGGCGGGTTATAGAAATTGACCTGATTGAAATTGACGGTCTGGGTATTGCAATCCAATTGATAAATACCATAATTGTTAGCAGGATTAAATGTACCCGGCAGATAGATCAGATTGACCGTCGGGATATCACAGGTCACAATATTAAACTGATAGTCACGAACCGTCTGATCTATATATACGCCATTGCGAAATTCCGACACAGCTACAGCTACTACGAATATCCCGACCTGGTTTGGTATACCTGTCAGCAGGCCTGTGACCGGATCTATCTGAAGGTCGCCTGAGTTAGCGGGGCTATTGGTAGGATTAGTGGCACTATATGGCGAATAATACGGTACAGATATATAGGGCGGAGCAGATGCCCAGGTGGGACAGCCACCGCCACCACCACTCGGGCTCGGATCGGGGCATGTCTGATTAGCCCCTTGCAGGGCATTGACCAGCGAATAAGATAATGAGTCGCCATCAGGATCTGTGGCAGAGTTGTCAAACTGCAGATAGGAATTGGCACAGATAAATAATGGTGGCAGCTGCGAGAACCTCGGGCTGCTATTGACCGGGAAACTGTCATTGGCAATATGCGCTACATAGGTGGCACCGGTACCGGTCGGAATGCTTTGAATGGCTGAGTTTCTGCAGCATCGCTGATATACCAAAGTATAGCCTCCCGGGATCGGAGGAAAATTATATGTCGCTGTATAAAATGCCTGCTGAATATTAATCGTCGTATCTGGTATGAGGCATGGATTAGTAATATTAGACGGAATATTGGTCGGAGTGGGTTCCGCCATTGCTACCGAATCTATATAGTTTCCCGAAGCGTCAAATATCTGTACATATTCTGGATTGCCATACGCAGCACATTGGGTGCATAATGGCGAATTATTTCTATATAGCCTGAGCGTGATCCGGTAATTATTGCCTCCCAGATAGTCATAGAATAGTTCAGCGCCTACGATGTGGGAAGCTACGGCCGAAAAACCGCAAATGAAAACCAATAAGAAGGATAGTGTATATCTTTTCAAAATCTTAAAAAAAAGGACTGCAAAGTTAATTTATTATATCAAAATGCCATCACCCCCTAAATGCCTGTCCTAAACATATATGAAATAGAGACAGGTCAAACCCGGTATGAGTTGCATAGAGCCATCACATCTCCGCCGATGGAAACCCGCTCCCAGCCGAAGTTAAGACCGGTTTCATTTTTAACAAAAAAGAAAATCACCTGTCTTAAACCATCACATAATGCAAATGTCATATAACTGTCATATTAATTGAGATAGCATAAACGATAATAAATAAATTTTTTAAGGTGGTTTTAGGGTGAAACGGGCTTCTTAACGGAAGCCCTTTCATATTTCCGGAAGCTTGGTTTCTATGCCTGCTCTTTAAGCTGCGCAGCCATTATTGCCTCTTTTCTTTTGGCGCCTATATTATAAATGATCTGCATACCTGCAAACACGACCGCGAAATAGGCAAAAGCCGCGAATGTCACCATACCCGTCCACTCAATGGCACCGCTAAGGAGCACTACACTTATCGGGATCGAGGTGAGGGAGATGGAGATAAGAATAAGGGCCACTTTGCGCTCCTTGAAACCAAAGTAAAACAGCATGTGTGTAATATGGTCTTTGCCTCCCACGAAAGGAGACTGTTTACGCATTAACCTGCGTACTGTGACAGTAATGGTATCAATCAGCGGGACGATAAACATAAGCATGGGTACTACAAACTGTTTCAGCTCCAGGATCTGGCCGTTGTGGTCTTTGTATCCCCAGAGGTATTCTATACCGCAGGCTGCCAAAAAAACACCCAGAAACTGACTGCCTGTATCTCCCATGAATATCTTGGACGGGTGCCAGTTGAAATATAAAAAACCAAACAAGCCCCCGAGTACCCCTACCATCATCACGAGATTAAAATTATTGATATGCAGGTCTTTGACAAACACCACTACGATCAGGCCGGTGATGATGCTGATAGAGATAGAGGTAGTGATCGCATCCATATTGTCGAGCATATTGATAGAGTTCATCAAGCCTATGACCCAGAATACTGTAAGAGCAAAATCAATGGCCGGTATGCCCACAGCCTTGATATATACGTCTGACAGAATGAGAATAAATGCACAGGACAACTGCCCGATAAATTTGACCAGGGGATTTGTATTGTATGCATCATCTGCCAGGCCCAGGATGAAACCCAAACTCGATGCAGCCATGATACCCATCAGATGCTTGTCCAGAAAAAGAGGGTTCTCACGCGGCAATATGCCAATGATAGAGATCGAAATAAGAAACACTATAAAGAAAGACAATCCGCCAATGGCAGGTTTCACATTTGCTGCCCACCTCTCCTGCTGTAGCTCGCCATTATTGCGGGTACCGAGATTGAATGATAATTTAAGAAAAAGCCAGTTGACAAGAAATGAAAAGAACACACACACTACAAAAAAAGTGAGTAAGAAGAGTACAGAATATTTTAACTCAAAAAACATTACTTACATTTTTGAAAAAAGACGTTTTAGGAATGGCAATCTCTTTTTATTCTTTTCATCATCGCCATAATAGCCATAGCCGTGGGCCGAGCCATATCCATATCCATAGCCGTAGCCATAGCCGTAGCCATAGCCATAGCCCGAACCATAGCCATAGTAATACCCATAACTGGATGCACCCCGGCCAAAGTCATTCAATACACAGGACAGCCTGGTGATCTTATTGTCATCTATCAGCTTATTGATATTGAGGATAAACGAACGATTGGAAAAAGCAGCCCGCAGGATATACACAGGATAATCTGACATTCTCAATATCTCCAATGCATCAGTCACCAGTCCGATCGGTGGTGTATCAATGATCACAAAGTCATATTTGGTCTTCAGGAGCTCGATGGTAGTATGAAGCGAAGGCAGCAAAATAAGCTCAGACGGATTGGGCGGTACCGGGCCTGACGGGATGAAATCTATATTGACAATATTGGTATGAAAGATACAGTCTTCTACATTCGTCTGTCCGCTCAGTACGGTGCTGACCCCTTTGGAGTTGTCAGATTCAAATATCTTGTTCAACCTCGGTTTACGAAGGTCACAGTCTACGATGATGACCTTCTTATCGAGCATACCCAGGATAGCTGCGATATTGAGAGCAGTAAATGTTTTTCCCTCGCCAGGTATGGTAGATGTGGTAGAGATCACTTTTGGCCCCGGCGAATTGTCTATAAACTGAAAATTGGACCTGAGTGCTCGATATGCCTCTGATATCGTCGACTTGGGATCTTTGGTCACCACTATCTGAGATCGCTCCAATGCCTCATTGTAGCTCGGTATGATACCGAGGATAGGCCCCTTGCTTTTATAAGATATCTCCTGTATGGATATGATCGTTTTGTGCAGTACATACCGTATGATGACCAGAATAAGGCCCAGCAGCAAGCCTACCAGCAATCCCGCTAATCTGATGATGGTGATCTGAGGAGAGACCGGCTTGACCGGGTAGAATGCCTTTGAGAGAATGATATAATCAGAGACCACACCGGCATTGGCTATCTGATAGTTTGCCTTCTGATCTATCAGGCCCAGAAAGAATTTCTCTCTCGACTCCCTGATCTTGTCCAGCCTGTTAAACTCAGATTCGATCTGGGGCATCCTAAACAGGCGGCTTGATACTACCGTATATTCAGAACTGATCTTTGCTGTCTCCTCTATGGTAGCAGCCAGTACATTGTCGATATTGCGCAGCAATTCACTTTGCCTCTCCTCAATTTTTTGATCCCATAGTTTCACCTGCGGGTGATCCGGGGTCACATCGAGCAGCTCCGTATTTCGCTCATCCTGCAGATTATTCAGCTCAGTGATCGCATCATCAAAATTCAGGTTCTCGGATTTAAAATGTACCAACGGGATGTTGTCATGGTTCTTGTTATTGGCTATAAATTCCCTGAACCAACGCAGGGTGATGAGGTCAGAGTTCAATAATTTGATCTGATCATCCAGCCGGTCATTGTCATCGCTGAGCTGTTTGGTCACTGTCTCATCTGCATACCCGCTCGTAGACCTCAGGCGTGATATTGAATCTTCAAACTGGCCAAATCCCAATGAGAAGGTATCTATCTGATCACTTATGAACTTAAGGATACTGGAGAAGCTCTCGCGCTTGTGCTCTACATCATACAGGATAAACTCATCAGCGAGCCTTTGGGTGATATTTTGAGTTTTCTCCTCATTCTTGTCAGCATAGACGATCGTGACGCTCTTGGTTTTTATATCCAGATTATTGACCTTGGTCTTGTCTATGATATCGGCTATCACATCATCTTTGTCCATGAACTTGAAGTAATAGATTGCACTGAGGTTGTCTCTGGAAAACTTACGCAGGTTCTTTTTGACATAGGCCCGAAAAAGGGGGGTCACGACCAGATCGCCGAAATTGTATACTTTTTCAAAATCACCACTACCATGATTGTATGATATCGAAAATGAATTTTGATTGATGATATTGATGTATACCGGCTGGTTTTCGATGCGGGTATATCCTGGCACCTCCTCTACCCTGAATGGGCTCGAAAGATACAGGTCAGAAGAGACCAGTTTGGTTTTGCCCTCTTTGAAGTAGGCGACCCTCAGAGGCAATTTGTTGTATATACGCTCTACCATAAACCTCGACCTGATCAGCTGTATCTCGCGATTGATCTCCCCCTGGTCCTGCTCCTGAGATATCTTATCTACCCCTAATATTTGAGAGTTCTTTTGAGTGACATAGAGTATCGTAGCAGAGGACTGGTATATACGTGGAGCATATCTGATATACATGATAGAGGCCAGGATAGTGATCATCGTGATGACAATGATCCATACTACCGACTTATTAAGTACATAGAGAAAAAGCCCTACGTTGAAATTTTCCAACGGGTTAGACAGTTCTTCTTCTTTAGTCTGAAGACCCTGAGAGGTATTATTATTGAGGTTATTTTCCAAATATTTTGATTATTTGACTGTTTTCAGCAAAACAAATAATGTAAGCATGGTGGTAATAGCTGACACAAGAGGCAGGGCCAGGTTGAGTCCGTCATTGACCACAGTCCTCTTCTGCTCCACGTATATGATATCATTGGACTGGATGATCAGGTCTGCTGTCCGGAGCCCTTCCAGGGTAGACAGATTTATGATCCTTACCTGAGGATTAGCCAGGTCACCACGTATGATCTTGATGTTATATGCCTTTAGCTGACGAGTAAGCCCTCCGGCTTTGGCCAGAACTTCGGGCAGCGATGTAATAGCATTGTTGAGCTCGACCACTGATGCCACCTCACCTCTGAATACAAACACCCTCCTGTTTGAAACTCTCAAAACTACATATGGATTGACAAAGAGTGCCGCGTATCGTTGCGCCAATTGATTTTCGAGCTCGTTTTGAGTATATCCTTTCACATACATCATTCCCAATACCGGAAGTTTGGCAAATCCCTCTTTATCAACTAGATATGTGTGCTTAGTGGTGGTAGTTGTCGTTCCGCTGCTGGTGCTGATCGTGCCGGTCGCGATAGCAGATGTGGGAGCTCCGCCACTGGAGCCTGCGCTACTGCTCATACCACCCCCCAAAACGTCCACGAGTTTAAATCCATCTCTGGAGTATACCTCAAGGGTCATTTCATCGCCCGGCTCGATCACATATTCTTCTACTTTCTTTTTGGCTAGCTCAAAGAACTGGTAATCTTTTTGGTTAAACATTTCGTTTGGGTAAAGTGTACGACAAGAAGATGCAGAGAAGAGCAGCAGAATTCCCAGAAAGTAGTGTATTTTCTTTATCATATAATTAGGACAAACCTACAACAATTGGTGTATTTACACAAAAGATAATGGGCCAAGCGTTCACATTATTGTTTTTGATTGAGCAATCTCCTATACAGTGCGCTCATATCCCTGGCCAGCCTGAGATGGCTAAACCCCTCCATGACATGCGTCGTACCCCTGTCAGACATTTCATGCCTGAGTTTGTCATCCTCAATGAGCCTGAGCAAATGAGCTGCGAAAGTATCTGTATCATCAGATTCGCATAGCAGGGCAGTCTCCCCTTCTTTTACGATATTGGCTATGCCACCGACACGGGTACTTACGATAGGTTTGCCCGATGCCTGGGCCTCAATGAGGCTCACGGGTGTACCTTCATTAAACGAGGTCAGGGCAATGATATCAGAGCCGGCATTCGACACGTCCACATCTTTGATCCAGGATGTGAATGTCAGGATGTTCCTTTCGGTCAGATCAGCATTGTTAAACTTCAATCCGAGCTCAGTGGCCATTTTCTCGATATTCTGTCGCTCCTCACCATCACCGATCACAAATGCCCTGATCTTCTTTGTCGTTTTATCTGAGACTATCTTCAGCGCCCTGAGAAACATTGGATGGTTTTTGATCGGTACGAGGCGACCTACTATACTGATCACTATCTCATCATCCGAGACATTATATTTCTCCCGAAATGACTTACGTTTTCCCTGTTTATTTTCCGTAAACCGGCTCAGGTCAAATCCAAGCGGAATGACCTCAAATTTTTCAAGCTCTGCCACTTTGAACTGATTTGCCAGTTCATCTTTTTGTATCTCACTGAGTGTGACTATAGCATGTGTGCGCCGCCCCAGATAGCGCTCTATCTCCAGAAACACGCGGGTCTTTAACGCCCCGAAATAAGAATGAAAGACATGCCCGTGAAATGTGTGAACAATGACCGGCACGCCCTCATGATGGGCGGCCAGACGGCCTACTGCACCGGCTTTGGCGGCATGTGTATGTACGATATCAGGCTTGAAATCGCGTATGATCTGCCTGATCCTGAAGTATGCCTTATAATCCCGAAATGGATTCAGCTCGCGGTACATCTCCTTGATATATATCGGATGGAGGTCCAGCCGTTGTAATATGAACTCCGAGCTTTCCTCTGTATCGTCGGTCATGCCCGATACCAGCAGTGTCTCATACTCCCCGTCCATATACTTGGTCAGATTAGCAGCATTGTATGTGGGCCCGCCCAGATTCAGGCGATTGATAATACGTAAAACTCTCGGCATCGGGTGTGTTTATACGACACCTAAAATACGGATAAATAAGCAATTGTACTAGGCTACCCAGAGTGTCCTACCCCTTTAGTTCATACATTTTCAATTTTACAAGGCCCATCCTTTGTAAAAAATGCATGAAACTGACACGCAGCACGCCTAGTCCGTATTTAGAACTGCGTTTGAAGTTTATGGAAGATGCTTCGGGGAAATATTTCGTCGGGCAGGTGATCTCTGCTATATCATATTTGGCATAGATGATCTGCGACAGCATCTCATTATCAAAAATAAAGTCATCATCATTTATCTCGTAATTTATCTTCGTCAGTACTTCTTTAGAAAATGCCCTATAGCCAGTATGGTACTCTGACAGCTTTTGTTTTACGAGGGTGTTTTGCGTCAGGGTCAGCATCCTGTTAAACACATATTTGTAATACGGCATTCCGCCCTTGAGCGCACCCAGGCCCAGTATACGCGAGCCCAGTACTACATGATACAGCTCATGTGCGATCAGATATGCCATGGAGTGAATGAGCTTTGGGGTATACTGGTAGTCGGGATGAAGCATGATGACGATGTCTGCATTCAGTTCCATTGCCTTATTGTAGCATGTTTTCTGATTGCCGCCATAGCCTTTATTGATATCATGCTTGATGATATGCTTGATCCCTATTGATTGGCCCTTTTCGACAGTTTTGTCTTTGCTATTGTCATCGACCAGGATCACCTCATCGACGATATCGAATGGAATTTCATTATAGGTCTTTTCCAGCGTCAGTTCCGCATTATAAGCGGGTAAAACAATCACTAACTTTTTGCCTAGAATCATTTTATATTTAAAATTTAGCGTGCAAAGTTAATTTTTTCTATGTAAGTCTCTGACATACTGAAAAAGCCTTTTTTATCTTCCTTAGAAGAGGTCCTGAATGATCTTCTCTACGGTGAGGCCTTCGGCTTCTGCCTTGTAGTTTTTAAATACACGGTGGCGCAGGATAGGCAGTGCTACTGCTTTCACATCATCTATATCAGGAGAATATTTTCCTTTGGTAGCGGCATGACATTTGGCACCGAGCACCAGATACTGCGACGCACGAGGGCCTGCACCCCATGAGATATAGTTATTGACCATCGGGAGTGAATCAGGCCTGCCCGGGCGTGTCTTGGCAGCCAGCCTGACTGCATACTCGAGTACATTGTCAGCGATAGGTATCTTGCGCATCAGCTGTTGGAAATACAGGATCTCCGTAGCTGTGAGTTTTTTATTGAGTTCCACCACACGGCCGGTAGTAGTGGTCTTGACGACTTCTATTTCCTCCAGAAAAGTCGGATAATCGAGATTGATAGAAAACATAAACCTGTCGAGCTGTGCCTCAGGCAATTGATAGGTACCCTCCTGCTCGATGGGGTTCTGAGTGGCCAGTACGAAAAAAGGAAGGTCGAGCTTATGCCTCGTACCAGCCACTGTCACACTGCGCTCCTGCATAGCCTCGAGCAGTGCCGCCTGTGTCTTGGGCGGGGTACGGTTGATCTCATCAGCGAGAATGATATTGCTGAATATAGGCCCGCGGTTGAAGCGGAAATTGCGCGTCTCATCTAGTATCTCCGAGCCGATGATATCAGAGGGCATGAGGTCAGGGGTAAACTGGATACGATTGAAGCTCAGGTCGAGTATTCGGGCTATGGTCTGCACGGTGAGGGTCTTGGCGAGTCCCGGCACACCTATGAGCAGGGAGTGCCCGTCACTGAATATCGAAATCAGAATATTGGATACGACCTCGTCCTGTCCTACTATTATTTTGGCTATCTCGGATTTCAGGTCCTTGTATTTCTGAGCAAATGCATCTAAAGCTTCGACATCTGATTTATACATTTCTTTCAATAGTTTATCTCAAAGTATCATCAACCCTCAAAGGGTTTGTAACCCTTTGAGGGTTTTAAATTATTTTATCCGACTCATTCATCCTGGCCTGCGCCGTACCATTTTTTCAGGACCTCACAGTTTTTGTACGTATCATCTATCTTGATAAAAACATGGCCTTTATTCAGTCCTATCCATTTAGTAAGCTCTTCCTGCTGCTTTTTTTGTTTCGCTGCTGATTGTATCTTGGAGTAATCTGTTTCAAGGCTTGCCTTGTGTGGTTTGGACTCGGACTTGAGGTATACGATCCTGTAGCCTTCTTTCTTCTCCCCTGTCTTGTCTGTGAAACTATATGGCAGTACCTCAGAGTATGTGCCTACTTTCATCCTATCGAGTGTGAAGATCAGTGTGCCGTCTACGTCTGCCTTTTCGAAATAGGTACTTTGGGTCTTGGGGTTAGTGATGAGGCCACCATTGAGTTTCGACTGCTCATCATCCGAATATCCCGCCACAGCCTCACGAAAAGACATAGAGTCCACAGACAGCGCATGCTGCACGCTGTCTATCTTGTTTTTGACAGCTATGAGGTCAGTATACGATGTTTTCGGCTTGATGAGGATATGGCGCAGCTTGAGTTTGTTTCCACGTTTTTCATCGACCATGATGAGGTGATAGCCAAAAGGCGTCTCCACGATCTCGCTCATTTTGTGCTCATCGAGTTTGTATGCCACCGCCTCAAACTCCGGTACCAGCTCGCCGCGCTCTATGATACCGAGATTGCCGCCGTCAGATGCAGAGCCGGGATCCTCTGAGTAAAGAATGGCCTGCAATGAGAAATCCGCACCGCCCAGTATATCCTTTCTGATCTTATCGATCTTCTGTCTAGCTGTTTCTTTTTCTTCATCGGTGACTTTGGGATACATGACCACCTGGCCGATCTGAAGTTCAGAATTGAAGTAGGGGATACTGTCCTTGTGTATTTTGGCAAAGAATTCCTTGACCTCCTGCGGGCTCACCTTGAGACCGGTAAAGATCTTGCCTTTCATCTTGTCGCTGAGCAGCTGGTTTTTTATATCATCGGTAAAGTCCTCCTTCATCTCCAGCACGCTTTTGCCATAGTATTCCTCCATTTTCTCTTTGGAGCCAAACATGCTCATAAAGTATTTGACACGGCGGTCGAGCTCCCCATCTATCTCATCCTGGGTCACAGTGAGACTATCCAGATTGGCCTGCGCGAGAAACATTTTGTCGAGCAGGAGATTGTCAAGGAGACGGCAGCGAGTATCGGGAGGCAGGGCGATGCCCTGAGCATTCTGCAGCTGCTGATAATACTGTATCTCGATCTCAGAGTTCAGGATAATATTGTCGCCTACGATGGCTATCACCCTGTCGGCGTTGTTATTTTGGGCAGAAAGGCTCAAGCCCAGCACCAGAACTGCCGCAAAAACTGCTATTTTTCTCAATTTATTCATATTGATAAGGCTTGCAAAATAATAATTTATCCGGTTAAAGACACCCAAATAAGCTTAAACGATAGTCAGGTGGCAGGTGACAGGTGGCGGGTGGCAGGAAACTATGGCCTATCACTCATCACCAAATTCTCAATTTGGCAATAATAACATACATCGGGGAGAAATATTGTGTGCGGCGAAGGGATGGGAAGCTCAGCGCACTATGAGTGATACGGTCACATGACCGAACACAGGTGGAAACTACTAATTTCTTTGCTGTTTTTAGTCCAGTTCGCCCTTCAGCTGAGAAATATTGTGTGTATCGGTTAAATGCATTTGGAAGTGTATTCAAATATTGCTATATTTGTATTTAATAAGCCATTAAAGCAAATAAATGATTCATCCAATAATGTCTACCGGAAAGTATAGAGATATGCTGCGGCAGAGCTTTCCACAAAGTTGTTCAAGGAGCCATGACTGAAACCAAATAAACAATAATAGCCAAATAACAAGTGTTGATTTATAAAAAAAACTAATATAAATTATACATTTTAAATTTACTAATTATATCTATAAATATTCTTAAGTATCTTATTTTCATTGATATAATTTTACTTTGAAAATTTATTCAATAATCGGAAATATGGATTAAAAATATGTGTAAGTGGAAAAATAGTGCAGGTTTTTACTTCCTGACCAGCACCTCGCATTTGCCGGACCGGAGGGCATCTTGGTAGATGCCGTCGTAGATCTTCTGGATGAGGATGACCTTCTTTTTGTTGACGATCACCTCCTTGATCTGGTTTCGGATAAACTCAAGCGGTGACGGGTCACCCATATGCCGGGTACTCCTGATGAGTATGAAGTAGCTGTCCCGGTTGTTTTTGAACTCTGTGAATTTGGCTGTCTGTGCCAGTACCTTGATCTGATCGGTCGTGATCGGGAACTGTTTGAGCACGGCAGATGATGCCATCCAGTTGTCATCCGCGAATGAATACGCTGTGGCCATAGCCTTCGCATAACCTTCGCGTTTCAGCGTATCGTCGTTGGTACGAGGAGCTAGGATGATGGGGCGCATTTTGTCCAGATCGGCAGCATCTGTATGTATCTGCACATACTGTATGTCATAGATATCACTCTCGAGTGTGAACTTGTCTTTGTTCTTGGCATAGAAGTCCTCGATCTCTGCATCGCTGACGCCTTTGTCGAGTTTCTGGTTGATGAGGCCTTTCTCATATTCATAGAGCAGCAGCGACTGGCGGTAGTCCTCTACTTTCTTGTCAATGCCGAGCTCATCAGAGGGGACATTTTCCTCTGCTTTTTTGAGCAGGAGCCTGCGGCGCACCCATGAGTCGGCATAGTTGACTATGAATGCAGCAGAGTCCCCGGGTGGGACATTTTTGATCAGGGCCGATATGTCAGAGAGGTAGAGATATTCGTCATTGGCGCGTGCTATGACCTTCTCACCCCGTGCAGGTGATTTGTGGGTAAAGTATTTGCAGGATGAAAGCGAAGCCGCTATATATATCATAGCGAGGGCGATATAATAAAGCCGTGATATAGATCCGGACTGATATGACGGTGACTGCTTCATATAAAAAACAAAAGGTGCAATGTAAAAAAAGGGACGAGTGACAAAGGACGAGTGACGTAGTTTCCGCTTTCTCGTCCTTCGTCCCCCGTCCCATTGACAAAATGTTAGCTTTAATGTCCAGCTGGTATTAGCACTGCACCTTTCAAAAATAACATTATACCGTAAGGAATTATTTTTTTATCAATGATTTGAATACGGCCTGATTGACATTGATCGTGTATTTATTGCGCAGGTCAGCCAGCCATTTCTTTTCCAGGTACTCCTGATAGTCAGATACTGCATAGCCTTTGGCTTCTTTCAGTGTCTTAGGTTCGGGCTTTGCGATGTCTTTGATAAATATGAACTGATAGCTGCTGTCATTGAGCTTGGTCACCGGAGTGAGGCCTTTTACCCAGTTGGTTTTGTCGACCACATCATACTGGCCTTTCTCATATTTGCCGCTGATGACAGATACCTTGCTACGGCTGCCTTCTTTGTTTAGTTTGCTTTGGATCTCCTCTACAGACTTGCCTTTCTCAGCCATCTTGCGGGCCTCCTCAGCTATCTTGGTGTCAGTAGAGTTGAATATCTCAGCATCAGCACGGTCCTTCCACATGTAGTGAGTCTTATTGGCATCAAAGAAAGACTGAAGGCCGATAGTGTCCTTAGTGGCTTTGCCCCATACCTGACGGTCAGTGAGTTCAAACAGCAGGATACCATCGCGGTATTCCTTCATCAGATTGGCGAACTCAGGTTTCTTTTTTTCCAGCTGGCTTTCCTCATAGTCGAGACACTTCTGAGTTACAAAACCATCATAGTACTCATTCAGCAGGCCGTCCTTGTTCTTGTCTTTACGCTTCTTAGCGACCTTCTGTATATAGGCAGCCAGCTCAGTAGTAGAGTATGTTTTACCTGCGAGAATAAAGAGTGTAGCATCGCTGAACTTGACTGAGTCCTTGTGGAAGCCATTAGCGATATGAGCAGAATCAATTGAACCGAAGAATGCTTTTCTGTTGGCCGCCATCTCAGAGAAGTTGTTTTCTTTTTTGATCCGATCCACGAGTTTGGTCTTGGCTACAGATGAGCGTGAGTCGCGCTCTACTTTCTTTTTGAAGTCGTTCTTTACTTCGCTGAATGGCGCCAGATCGCGCTTTTCCAGTCTCTTGATGATATGCCAGCCGTAAGTTGTCTTTACAGGCCTGCTGATATCGCCGTCTTTCTTTAGATCGAAAGCGGCAGTCTCAAATTCAGGCATCATCCTTCCTACCCCAAACCACTGCAATTCACCTTTCTTGCTTTTTGAGGTACGGTCTTCAGAGAATGCAGTCACTGCATTTTCCCATGTCAGTTTGCCCTGAGATATCAGGTTATAGATAGAGTCTATTTTATCTTTGACAGCGGCTTTCTGAGCATCTGTGGCCTTCTCTCCAAACTTAAGCAGGATATGGGCTACATGTATCTCACCCTGAGCCGGACGGATGTTATTGAGCTTTACGATGTGATAGCCAAACTGTGTGCGCACCGGTGCAGATATCTGGCCGGGCTTCAGGTTGTATGCTGTAGATTCAAAAGGATAAACGGTTTGAAACACTGTGAACCAGCCGATCAGTCCGCCATTATCTTTAGCAGATGGGTCGCCTTTATATTTGTCGGCACTTTCCTTGGCCAGTTTGGCGAAGTCTTCTCCTTTCTCGAGGCGAGCGCGAAGCTCTAGTGCTCTCTTATAGGCAGCCAGGGTATCGGCAGGGTTTGCATTTTCATCGCAGCCGACGAGTATATGGCTCACGTTGACCTCCTGTTTAGAGCGATTGTATGCCTCCTGTATCAGCTGATCAGTGATCTCCTTGTCAGTGAGGTATGACTTGGCGAGCTGCTTGCGGTAGCCTTCGAGTTCCGTTTTCAGACTAGAAATGGTATCCAGTTTCATCGCCTCCGCTTCTTTGACCTTGAGGCGGAAATTTTCATACAAGTTCAGGTAGTCTGTCAGTGATTTCTCACTGTAGTCCGCCTGGTTGTTGATGTTGTTCTTAGTATAAACATATTCAAACTCCCCGACGGTAACGGGATCACCGGCTACAGTGAATATGACGGAACTCTTATCCGTGCCTTGGGAAAACGATGCAAAAGACGAAAGTACGAGAACAGAAAATATGGCTTTACGAATCATAAATGTGTGTAGTTTATAGTGCTTTTCTAAAAAGTGGACAATAATAACATTTGATTAAAAAAAGTGGGGCGAAGTTAATTAAATTTAACAGAGGTGAAAGAATATGCATTTTTTGACCAATCAGTATAGGGCAATTTGCTGTTAATTAACAAGAATGCCAAAGACAGGCACCGCGGATAGCTATGATAGCACAATCCACTTTTGCAGGTTAAAGCACGGTGAGAATAGTGTACTTTTGCACTAACTAATTTTGATAAAATGCCCCTGCTCAATGAAAAAGCTGAAGCTGACAGTAGTGACTTTGCCCTGCGATGGTATAAGGTACGCAACCGTGTGAAGGAGGAATTCGGGCAGCGGCCGGACCTGAATGCGATATTGTTTATCATCGGCATGAATGAGGTTGGGATAGTCAAAGAGAAATGGGAAAAAGAAGAAAAACTCAACCTGATGCATGTAGCTGTTTGCAGGTTGCTCAGTACCGAAGGCTACTACAAACTCATGGGTACTGATGAAGAAAGCTGGCCACACTATGAAGCTATCAAAGGTATACCACCGCTGAGTATGAAGGAGCAGGAGGAACTGCTCAAAAGAAAGATCGTGGAGTATTTTGAGACGCTGTGATAAAATTTATCAGCTGGATTTTTAATTTTGATCCTGATAACGCTCTGCTATGAAAAACACCCTTATTCTGCTCCTGTTTTGTTTATTTGCTTTTTCTTCTTTTGCTCAAAAAGACAGTGCTACAATAGCACCTAGAGATCGGATATATCTGAAAAGTGGTTTTGTGATAATGGGGGTAATAACTGAAAAAGACTCTACCGGCACCATAAAACTGGAAAGCGGGCACAGGGAGTTCAGTTACCGTGCTGATGAAATCAAAAAAATAGAAAAAGAAAAACCTGTAAAACCTCCAAGACCTCAGATATATGGTTTCAAGAAAATGGGGTATACAGGTATTCTGGAATGCGGATATACTTATATGATACCAACAAGCCAGAGCAATAGTGCTTCCATGTTCTCTCTTCATTTTATCAACTCTTATCAGGAATCGCCCCTCTTTACTGTGGGCTTTGGTTTTGGCACGGAAATATCAAACAGGGAGCTCTATATGCTTCCTTTTTTTGCGGATTTCAGGTTAAATTTCACCAGAAAACACAATAGTCCTTTTCTGGAATTGGCCATAGGTTATAACGGAGTGATAAGCAATGTGACAATAAGCGATGGGCAGGGCGATTACTTTAGCCGCTATCATTTTTTCAGTGGATTTATGGTAAGCCCATCTCTGGGATGGCGGGTACGGTTAAATCCGAAAACGGCTCTTGTCTTTTCGCTGAGTTACAAGTATTATGATACGAACATCAGCCTTAATTATGCTCAGTATAATGGTAACTACTTCGGCACTGATTACTACACGCTATATACCTGGTACAGCTATTTAAAAAGTCAAGCTGTCTCTTTCAAGGTGGGGCTCCAGTTTTAGATTGTGTTACTTGAGTTCCCCCAGTACAAACTTCCTAAGCAGGTTCAAAGCGGTGATAGACGACAGGCGGATATTCTCCATCCTGCGAGGAAATAAATGAAGTGTCTTTGTGATGATCTGATCTCTGTCCCCCACTGCAAAGCAAACAGTGCCGACGGGCTTCTCCGGTGTGCCGCCATCAGGGCCGGCTATGCCTGATATAGCCACACCATAATCCGCTATACTCACTCGCAGCAAACCCTCAAGCATCTCTCTGACACAGGTCTCGCTTACTGCTCCCTGTGATTCGAGTGTTTCTTTTTTCACGTCGAGTATGGCCTCTTTCATCTGATAAGAATAAGTGACAGTTGAGCCCTCGAAGTACCTCGAACTACCCGGTATACTCGTGACCAGATGACCCGCATAACCTCCCGAGCAGCTTTCGGCAAGGGCAAATTTTTTCCCACGTGCGAGAAATAAGTTACCTATCAGTTCCTCGAGTTTGATATCCTCGTGAGCATAGGAGTATTCTTTCATCAATTCTTTTAGCTTGTCAAACTCCCTGTCTACCTCAGCCTCAGCTTCAGCTGTGGTGACTTCATAGGCAGATAACCTTAGTTTGACTATACCAAGGTCAGGTAGATAGGCGAGCTTCATCCATGCGGGCAGTTGCGTCTCAAACTCATCGAGTATCTTAGCGATGCTGGACTCACCAATGCTGCAGGTCATGAGATTGCGGTGGATGATGTGCGGGAAAGTAAATCGCTGTGCGAGTTTCGGCAGGACATAGTTGGTCATCATCTGCTTCATCTCATAGGGCACACCGGGCATTGACATATATACTACTCCATTTACATCAAACCACATCCCCGGCGCAGTGCCACGGTCATTTGGAATGACCTCACAGTTTGAAGGGAGCATGGCTTGTTTCTTATTGAGCTCGAGTATGGCGAGACCACGCTTTTCAAATAGGACCCTCAGTTTCTCAAAGGTCTCCTCGTGATAAACCTCTTTGACCCCGAAATACTGACATAAGGTATGTTTGGTAATGTCGTCCTTGGTCGGCCCGAGGCCACCTGTGATCAGTACTATCTCTGACTGGCTGCTGGCGCGGCGCAGGCCATCGAGGATATGGTCTGCATTATCACTCACGGAGAGTATCTCATATACTTTGGCACCGATGCCATTTAGTTGCTGGCCTATCCATGCAGAGTTAGTATCTATGGTCTGCCCTATGAGCAGTTCGTCGCCTATGGTCACTATGGTGCAATTCATTGAGAGATTTATGGATACAATATTAGTCAAAACCCTTTTCCTGCCTTTAATGTTTTTTTTCCGCATTACTGCTTAGGATTTTCATTTTGTCAAATTAAACCTAGTTTTGCACCCGCTATGACCATTACAGTATATAAATCAAAGATCCACCGTGCTACGGTGACCCAGGCAGACCTCAACTATATCGGCTCGATCACTATAGATGAGGACCTCATGGAGGCCGCCAATGTCTATGAGCATGAACGCGTGCAGATAGTGAATGTAAACAACGGCGAACGCCTTGAAACATACGTCATCAAAGGTGAACGCGGCTCCGGCACCATATGCCTGAACGGCCCCGCTGCCCGCAAAGTAGCAGTGGGTGATATCATCATCGTCATCTCCTACTGTCAGGTGACTATGGAAGAGTATAAGAAACATGTGCCGGTCACAGTCCACGTCACTGCTTCTAACAAGGTAACTGATTAATTAAATCCTCGCAGGAGGACCCCACCATGTCAAAGACCCTCGGCAATATCCTTAAACTCATCATCTCGCTTGGAATAGGGATATTCATCGTATGGTTCACAACCAGCAAACTCACGCCTAAAGATATAACTGACATCACCGGTATCTTCAAAAGAGCTAACTACAAATGGCTCATCATAGGGCCCATGATAGGTATGATGAGCAATGTGGTACGCGCCGAAAGGTGGAAACAACTACTCAACTCGGTAGGATACCAGCCCAGCCGGATGAATGTGACTAGTAGTGTCTTTGTGATGTATGCACTCAATCTCGTTTTCCCGCGTCTGGGTGAGGTGACCCGCTGCACCTTGCTGTACAAGACGGATAATATCCCTCTGGACAAATCTATCGGCACTATGGTGCTGGAGCGGATGGTGGATATGGTCAGCATCCTGATAGTAGGCGCACTACTTATGGCGTTTCAGTATCAGTTGCTCTTTGACTTGCTCAACAATACGATCCTGGCCCACTACTCCGGCAATATCAAACAACTGACGACAGGCTATGGAGGCATTCTGCTCATAGTAGCCATTGTTACCCTTGGTTCGGGCTTGTTATATTTTCTCTACTATATGAGAGATCATCATATACTGGGCAAGGTATGGAGCTTTATCACCGGTATATTGCATGGTTTGGCCTCAATTTTGAAACTCGATAATCCATTGCTGTTTATCTTTTACTCCTTTTTGATCTGGTTTATGTATTTTATGATGATATATATATGTTTCCTCGGCCTGCCTGAGACAGCCCATCTGGGAGTATGGCCGGGAATGGCATGCTTGTTTTTCGGGGGCTTTGCCTTTATTATATCTCCGGGCGGCCTGGGTGCTTATCCTGCTACTATAGGAGCTGTGTTAGTACTTTACAAGGTAGCCTTCACAGTCGGGTTTGGATTTGGCTGGCTGGTCTGGTCCTTTCAGACAGCATCAGTGATACTATTTGGAGTATTATCCTTTATATTGGTAAGTCGAAATTTCTCTGTGACACAAAAACCTGAAGCATGAATATCATAATCCCTATGGCGGGCTGGGGCACCCGCCTGCGGCCGCACACGCTGACCATCCCCAAACCTATGCTGCCGATAGCCGGCAAACCGATTGTACAGCGATTGGTAGAGGACCTCATCAAATCTACAGATGAGAAAATAGACAATGTGGTCTTCATTATCCGGGAGGACTTTGGTAAGAAGATCGAAGAGCATCTGAATGCCATAGCCTACAGCATAGGTATACCCGGCCATATACGCTATCAGGACCAGCCGCTGGGTACAGCTCACGCGATCCTTTGTGCTGGAGACTTTCTGAATGACCGCGTCATTGTGGCATTCGCAGACACATTGTTTAAGATGAACTTCAAGCTTGAAACCGCCAAAGAAGGTGTGATCTTTGTACAGAAAGTAGCTGACCCATCTGCCTTTGGTGTGGTGAAGCTGGACGCAACCGGTGCTATCACTGACTTCGTCGAGAAACCAAAGGAATTCGTCTCTGACCTTGCTATCATTGGCATTTACTACTTCCGTGAGGGAGCTGAGCTCAGAGCTGAAATGCAATACCTCATAGACAACAACATCATGGGCAAAGGCGAATACCAGCTGACCGATGCGATGGAAAACATGAAGCGCAAAGGCGCAAAGTTCGAGCGTGGTATAGTACAGGACTGGCTCGACTGCGGCAATAAAAACGCTACTGTTGATACCAATGCGGTCTATCTGGGCTATCTCAAAGGCACCAAACTTGTCCATGAGACAGCCAAGATCGTCAACTCTGTCGTCATTGAGCCTAGTTTCATAGATGAGGGCGTCGTGATCGTAGACTCTGTGGTAGGGCCTTATGTTTCAGTAGGAAAGAACACCGTGATCGAAAATTCTGTGATTAAAAAAAGCATCATTCAGTCCAACTCTGTTTTGAAAAATAAGTTAATTGAAAACTCAATGGTTGGAAATAATACTAAATTGCTTGGAAAATCAGAGGACCTCAGTATCGGGGACTATGTAACAACCGAATAGTAAATGACCTTATCCATAAAAAACATATGCATTCCTTTAGTATTGCTCCTGCTTATCGGCGGGTGCAAGACGAGCAATAAAGCGGTATCTGACACTGCCACCAAGCTCACTGATGAGCAGAAAGTGTCATTGGACAGGGCTTTTATGGATGGCCAAAGGGACAAGGCCATCGAGGACTATGATGAGGCATTGAAAAAATTTCAGGATGTCCTCAAGATAGACCCAAAAAATGCAGATGCCCACTACGAGGTCGCAACCCTCCTCTATGGCGCCAATAAATTTGATGAGGCATTAGTAGAATCTGATGAAGCTGTCAAGTTAAGCCCTAATAATAAGTGGTATCTGGAGCAGACTGCAGCCATCCAGATGAAAAAGAATAATACCAAAGATGCCATAAAATCATATGAGCAACTGATCAAGCTTAGCCCTAATGACCCTGACAACTACTTTGACCTCTCCTATCTATACCTCCAAACCAACCAGCCTGACCTCGCTATCAAGACCTATGACCAGTTTGAAAAGAACTATGGTCTCGAGGAAAGTGTCGTGCTACAGAAAGAACGTATCTACCTGAAGGAAAACAAGTTTGACAATGCAGTAGCCGAGATACAAAAACTGATCGACGCCTATCCAGGTGAAGTACAATACATGGGCATGCTGGCTGAGTTATATGCTCTCAACAACAAGAAAGACAAGGCCGCCGAGATCTATCAGAAAATACTAGAGATAGAACCTGACAATGCTCAGGCACTCATGGCTACCGCTGACATCAATGCCGGCAAAGGCGATTCCACTGCACGTTTTGCAGGTATGAAAAAGGTTTTTGCCAATCCAAAGGTCAGCATAGATGTCAAGGTCAAAATGCTCTATCCGTATATCCAGTTTTATGATCTAAAACCGGAGAAGATAAAAGAAGCATACGAACTGGCTGACATCATGGTAGCTACACACCCCAATGAGGCCAAGGCTTATGCCATCAGAGGCGACCTCTACTATACAGACAAAAAGGACAGCCTCGCACTCCCTTCTTATCTTAAAGCACTCGAACTTCAAAAGCAGATATTCGCGGTGTGGCAGCAGGTCATGCAGATATACAATGAGCAGCATGACTGGCAGAACCTCGATAAGGTCTCTACAGAAGCTATGGAAATGTTCCCCAATCAGGCTGTCATCTATCTCTACAAAGGCGGATCAGAGTACCAAATGAAGGAATATGACAGGGCTCTGAAGGCCTTCACCAAAGGGGAGAAAATGGCCAATGACAACCCTCAGCTTAAGGCAGCTATATACTCTAACCTTGGCGACACCTATCATAGCCTCAACCGTGACCTCGAGTCTGATAGTGCCTATGAGAAATCTCTCAAACTAGATCCTGAGAATGCCTTCGTACTAAACAACTACAGCTACTATCTCTCTCTGCGCAAAGTAAACCTCGAGCGGGCTAAACAAATGTCTGCTTACTCCAATAAGCTTGAGCCCGAGAACGAATCCTTCATGGATACTTATGCATGGATACTCTTTCAGCTCGGAGAGTTCAATGAGGCAAAAACCTTTCAGGAGCATGCAGTGAGCAAAAGCCCTCATAATCCTACACTCCTCGAACACTATGGTGACATACTGATCGAGATCGGGGACAAGGACAAAGCGGTCGAATACTGGCGCAAGGCCAAAGAAGCGGGCTCAGACTCCAAGACCCTCGATACTAAGATCGCTTCATTGAAGTACGTGGAATAGAATCTTTACACAACCCTCAAAGGGTTTGAAACCCTTTGAGGGTTCAATGCTCCTTACTTATACTTCGGCCTCTTTACCTTTTCCTTTTTCACTTCAGCATCGGATTGTTCCTGTTGATAGTTTTGGTCCAGATAGCCGTGCCAGTAGCCTGCCTTAAATGGGTAGCGCTCCAGATAGAGCTCCTTTACTTTCGCAAATATCTTATCACGCAGTTCTCCTGTATTTCTGTTTTGCGTAGCAGAGATAAAGATCGCATGGTCATTGGTCTTCTGCATCCATGAGTCTTTCATTTCCTGCAGCAGGGTCTGCCTCACCTCTGCCGGCAGGAACTCATCGAGATGCTTTGCCTCATAGAGGTCCATCTTGTTAAAGACAATGATCATGGGCTTGTCTTTGGAGCCCAGTTCGTCAAGTATCTGCGCCACTACCTTCATCTGGTCCTCGAAGGCAGGATGGGAGATGTCCACTACCTGCAGCAGTATATCGGCTTCGAGGGTCTCGTCCAGAGTAGATTTGAAACTCTCTATGAGATGATGTGGCAGCTTGCGAATGAAGCCCACCGTATCTGACAACAGGAAAGGCACACCATTGAAAACGACTTTCCTCACTGTCGTATCTACCGTAGCAAAGAGTTTATTCTCCGCAAAGACATTGTCCTTGGCCAGCAGGTTCATCAAGGTAGACTTACCCACGTTAGTATAACCTACCAGCGCCACACGTATCATATCCGCACGGCTCTTGCGGCGGGTCTCGTTTTGTTTGTCTATCTCCTTCAGCCTGATCTTTAGCTGGGCTATTTTTTTCTCTGCCATACGACGGTCGGTCTCGAGTTCTTTCTCACCGGAGCCGCCACGTGTACCTGTACCGCCACGCTGCCGCTCCAGGTGCGTCCACATGCCTTTGAGCCGGGGCAGCATATATTGCAGCTGAGCCAGTTCCACCTGTGTACGTGCCTGCACGGTCTTGGCCCGCTGATTAAAAATATCCAGTATCAGCATGCTCCTGTCCATCACACGGCATTTGAGCACGGTCTCCATATTGCGCTGCTGCGAGGGAGATATCTCATCATCTACTATGACCATATCTATGCGTTTGTCCTCGACATAGAGCGCTATCTCCTCCAGCTTGCCTTTGCCGAGATAGGATTTATTGTCCGGTGTAGCCATTTTCTGGTAGTACTTGCGCGCCGTGACTATGCCCGCCGTTGATGCGAGAAAGTCCAGCTCATCGAGATACTCCAGTGTCTGCTCTTCGGTCTGAGTTTTGGTCACGAGGCCCACCAGGACGGCCTTATTTACGTGTATCGTTGTATTGTCTATCAAATTCTTTCTTAAAATATGTCTTCAAAAATACCTTTAATTATTCAGGAATTGTGTTTGTCGAACCAAAATCCTGCCATGTCAAAAAATTCAGTTATACATATAAAAAATTCATATTTCCGCATATTGAGTAAATTTTTTGGACAATTCCTTATTTATGAAAATCAATTATTTGCACATGCACTGAATTGTTATTTGTATTTATAATATGCATAATTAAACTTTAAATATTGAAAACTGCTAACTACATACAAATATAGCTAAAACTTGATCAATTACCAAATTCTTGCCCGGGCTTACTTTTATATCGAATTATCTCATTATTTAAAGTCATTCTTTATCTTTGTCCTCCTCACTAAACACATATTATATGAAAAATATCGTTTTATTCGGCCCTCCGGGCAGCGGCAAAGGAACCCAGGCAAGCAATATAATCAACAAATACAAGCTCATTCATCTCTCCACAGGAGATATGCTGCGAGCTGAGATAGCGGCGCAGACCTCTCTCGGCCTCGAAGCAAAATCGCTCATGGACAAAGGTGATCTCGTACCCGATGCGGTCGTGATCGGCATGATAGAAAATAAACTCAAGGCAAATCCGACAGCGGCTGGTTTTGTGTTTGATGGTTTCCCGCGTACAGTGGGACAGGCAGCAGCACTGGACGAACTGCTAGCCAAAAGAAATGCCCCTATACAAAAAGTACTCTCGCTGAAAGTAAGCGAAGAGGAATTGACAAAGAGGATCCTCGACAGAGGTCAGACATCTGGCCGTGCCGACGACCAAAATCCTGAGATCGTCAAAAACCGCGTGGTCGAATACCGCACCAAGACAGAACCTCTGGCCAACTACTACTCTGCACAGGGCAAACTGGTAGAGATACAGGGCGAAGGTACTATTGACCACATATCTGACATGCTATATCATGAGATAGACGGTATACAGGACCAGGAGGTGGCTTTGCCACCTGCAAAAGAGGAAAAGGCATTACCGGCAGTTAAGGAAGAAAAGGCTTTGCCGATATCAAAAGCAGAAAAAGCAGTACCCACTCCTATAAAAGCCGAGCCCAAAAAAGCGGCAGCAAAAAAACCTGCCGCGAAAAAAGCAGTAAAGAAAGCTCCGGCTAAAAAGACAGCGCCAAAGAAAAAAGCGCCAGCCAAGAAAGCTGTCAAAAAAGTCGCTCCAAAAAAAGCAGTGAAAAAAGCTCCGGCTAAAAAAGTGGTTGCGAAGAAACCAGTTAAGAAGGTGGCTCCAAAGAAGGTCGTAAAAAAAGCCACTCCTAAAAAGGCCGCCAAGAAGGCACCTGCAAAGAAGCTGGCCAAAAAGGCCGCTGCTAAAAAGATTGTGAAGAAGGCTGCTAAAAAAGCTATAAAGAAAGTAGCGCCTAAGAAAAAGGCAGTAGCAAAAAAAGTGGTGAAGAAAGCAGCACCTAAGAAGGTGGTTAAAAAGACTGTCAAAAAAGTACCGGCTAAAAAAGTTGTCACTAAGAAAGCAGTCAAGAAAGCTGCCCCAAAAAAGGTAGTGAAAAAAGTAGCAGCTAAGAAAAAAGCACCAGCCAAAAAAGCGGTGAAAAAGGCAACTGCTAAAAAAGCAGTCAAGAAAGCACCGGCTAAAAAGAAAGGAAGAAGATAAAGGATTAATTAAAACACGAACTGCATTTGCATTATCCCCTCTCCCTGTCTGACTGCCTCATGCAGGCAGGCTTCGGAGAGGGATAGGGAGAGGTTAACATTGGAAAATTTCATAGACTACGTCAAGATACTCGGCCGCTCAGGGCACGGTGGGGCAGGCTGCTCGCATTTCCACAGGGAAAAATTTATCCGCAAGGGTGGTCCTGACGGCGGCGATGGCGGACGAGGAGGCCACATTATCCTCAAAGGGAATAAACAACTCTGGACACTCCTTCACCTGAAATATCGCAAGCATATTTTCGCTGATGACGGCGAGCGTGGCGGTAGTGCACTCTGCTTCGGCAAGAGCGGCAAAGACATCATACTGGATGTGCCGCTGGGTACTGTAGCGCGTGATTTTGAGACAGGCCAGGTCATCTGCGAGATCAATGAAGACGGACAGAAAGCCATCCTCCTCCCCGGCGGCATAGGCGGACAGGGCAATGCGCATTTCAAATCTCCGACCAACCAATCTCCGACATACGCCCAGCCTGGCCTTGATGGCGTAGAGAAATGGGTGGTGATGGAGCTTAAACTCCTCGCTGATGTGGGCCTTGTAGGCTTCCCGAATGCGGGCAAGTCGACGCTTCTCTCTGTGGTATCAGCCGCTAAACCTGAGATCGCAGCATATCCCTTTACTACCCTCGTGCCGAATCTCGGCATGGTTTACTATCGTGATAAATATTCTTTTGTGATGGCGGATATACCCGGCATCATCGAGGGTGCATCTGAAGGCAAGGGACTCGGTGTACGATTTCTCAAACATATAGAACGTAATGCCTGCCTGCTATTCATGGTGCCGATAGATGCGGACGATATCATGGGCCAGTACAAAATACTACTCAACGAACTCAAACAATTCAATCCTGAACTGCTACTCAAAGACCGAATGCTCGCTATCACCAAAGCCGATACGGTAGATGAGGAAACAAGAATGATGCTGGAGAAAGAGGTCAAAAAGAAAATGCCTAAAAAGCAGCCGATAGACTATGTATTTATCTCTGCGGCTACAGGCTATGGCATCGAGATGATGAAGGACATGCTTTGGGCGCGTCTGAACGTGAATCGTGAGATGGAAAAATAAATCTTGCTATTCATGAAAGACAAGATCGATCTCAAAAGCTGGTTACTGCTTACTTCACTTACATTAATATGGGGCTCTTCCTATATCATAATGAAAAAAGCTTTGATCGTATATACACCGATCGAGATGGCATCTCTTCGTATTACTATAGCGGGCTTGGTTTGTTTACCTTTTTTGCGAAAAGCCATCGGTCATATACCTCGCGATAAATTCGGCAAAGCATTCTTCGTCGGGGCTATCGGCAGCGGTATTCCTGCATTTTTATTCGCTTATGCCATGAGCCGCATTAGCAGCTCAGTAGGCGGTATCATCAATTCTCTTTCTCCCTTATTCACAGTACTGACAGGACTTTTGTTTTGGAACATTCACGCTCCACGCATCAAGGTTCTCGGCATATTCATTGGCTTCATAGGGGCTTTAGTATTGGTTTTCGGCAAGCATGGCCTTGAGCTCAATGTCGATGTAGGATATGCGATACTGCCTGTGATAGCCACTTTCTGCTATGGCACCAACTCAAATTTTGTCAGGCAAAACTTCCCATCTGTCAATAGCGTCATGCTTACCGTGTTAGGTATGACGATGATAAGCATACCGGGTTTTGCGATATTGATGAGCACAGATTTTCTCCAAAGAATTCATCAGCCCGGCGCATGGAGAGCGCTGGGATACATAGCCATATTGGGCGGATTCAATACTGTTGTCTCAAATATACTTTTCTATAAACTCATTCAGAAAAGCGGTGCACTCTTTGCGGCTTCGGTTACTTACCTGATACCCATAGTGGCTATAGCCTGGGGCATCTGGGACCATGAGGGCATAGCTCCTTATCACTTTGCCGGAATGGCCCTCATACTCTTAGGTGTTTACTTCGTGAGTAGAACCAGTGTATCTAAAGCTTAGGTCTCAGAGATACAATTTTTGATAATTTTGCAGCATGAAGAAGATCAATTTTTATTCCGGGCCTTCGATATTACCACAGGAGATACTGGACGGATGCAAAGCTGCTATTGATGATTTTGCTGGAATGGGTTTATCCATACTTGAGATATCGCATCGCGCGAAACCTTTCGTAGATGTGATGGACGGAGCACGAGCATTGGTCAAAGAACTCATGGGCCTGGGCGATGATTATGAGGTGCTGTATCTGCAGGGTGGTGCCAGTACACAGTTCTACATGATACCATACAATCTGCTTGATACTAACGACACAGCGGGCTATATAGACACCGGTACATGGGCACACGGGGCGCTGAATGAAGCCAAGCTTTTTGGCAATGTACATGTGATCGCCACCTCACAGCTAACCAACTATGACCATATCCCGAAACAATGGGACATGGGTGACAGGAGGCCTCATTATATTCATATCACCACCAATAACACCATATACGGCACTCAATGGACTAATCACGACATCAAGATCCTGCGCGAGGAAACTGACATACTGATCGGCGATATGAGCAGCGAGATCTTTTCGCGCGATTTTGACTATTCGCTATTTGATGTGATCTATGCAGGTGCGCAGAAGAACATGGGCGTAGCAGGCGCGACAGTGGTCATCATAAAGAAAAGCATACTTGGCAAAGTCCACCGTGAAATACCAAAGATGATAGACTACAGGGTGCAAATAGAGAACGGCTCCATGAAAAATACACCTTCGGTTTTTGCAGTTTACGTTTCATATCTCACATTACAATGGATCAAGAAGCAAGGCCTTCAAAATATGTACTCCGCTAATATCATCAGGGCGCAGAAACTCTATGAAGCGATAGATGGCTCAAAGATATTTGTCGGTAATGTGGCGAAAGGAGACCGCTCCATGATGAATGTCTGCTTTACAATGAAAGACAAAAACCTCGATCCTCAGTTCAGCGCATTCGCCAAGGAAAGAGGAATAGTCGGCATCGAAGGCCACCGCTCTGTAGGAGGTTTCAGGGCTTCGATGTATAATGCCATGCCTGAAAGTGGCGTGGATGTATTGATACAGGCCATGAAAGATTTTGAAGCAACCAAAAACTAACGACTGTTAGCGTCTGAATAGGGCAACCCCTTCAAGTCAATAATATATAGCAGAACAAAGACCAGCAGGGGCATCATCACTACTTTGTAGCGCACCAGATTTCCCAGCACAGGTGTCATGATCCCGATGATGCTGAAATAAAGCATGATAGATATACAGACAAAGAGAAGAATATTATAGCCATAGCTTTTCTTCCTATCCCGATATATCAGCGCCAATATCAGAAGCATTAGCAATGCAACATTTTCCGCCGCACTGAGCAGCATCATTGGATTTCGGCTCTGCCACAGATATGGCTTCATCATTGAGTCCCACAGGCCGACAGGGAGGTTGACGACCACTGAAGTAATAGTGGAATCTACCACAGGCACTTCGCTGTAGCTCCCGGCTTTCATATATTTCGCCTCGCCGATGGCATACTTCTGTTTCTTTGAAATGATCCTCGCGAAGTTCGTCCGCTTATCAATTGGTGCTATCACTTGCAGTATTATCAATGTCAAAACGATCACTCCTGCATATTTAAATAGGACTTGTTTAGCTGATGTTTTATTGATAAATAAATAATACGCCACCACAGCAGGCAGCAGGCAGATCAACAGAAAATACTTGGTTACTAACAGGACCGCTATGCCTGTGATCAAAAACAATATGGCTGCAAGGCCTCGTTCGCGGATGAATAAAAACCCGTATAGGAATAATCCCAATCCTAAAATGATCAGCGACTCCTTTAGCCCGCCCGATGTCCAGAACAGGAACGATGGAAACAAGACAGTCAGCACGACCCACTTCCTTTTGCCCGACTCCACAAAAGACTGAAAGAGCTTTAATAGCAATATGCAGCCGATGAGAGACAGGAAACAAAAGAGGACCGTATGTACATGGATATTTTCACCGGAGACAAACATCATCAGTGCATTGAGCCGGATCATAAAGCGGTTTTCATTAAATGGGACCGCCTTATTGAAATTACGCTCCCAGTTTTTCATCTGACCGGTATAGATATTGAGCGATGAATCCTCCGAGCCAGTCATCAGGCCGATGAAAGCAGCTTTGTTTTCACCGTATGCCAGATGCACGTAGTGGGCATCATCATAGAACTTATATATATCGCTGGCAGAGCGGTCCGTATAGTAAAACGTGTACACAGCCCACAGCGCAAAACCAAAGAAGAGTTTAACTAGAAGCAAGACCGGGGCAGCCCAGGCCGGCAGTTCATCTAAACGAAAGAATGCCAGCCTGAATGTGAGATAGGCCAGCAAAACAATGATCAATATGGGCAATATGAGGTGCACTGATTCGTCAATGATAAAACAATACTATTAGTAAACAAAGCTTAACACAAGTAAGCATAAAAGACAATCCAATCTAGTATATTTACTTTTAATATTTATTTACAACTCAAAACTCAAATAAAATGAAACGCACAGCATCAGCACATTGGGAAGGCGACCTCATGGCAGGCAAAGGCTCCCTCACCACACAAAGCACCACTCTCAACAAAACACAATACTCTTTCAAGACGCGATTTGAAGACGGCGTCGGCACTAATCCCGAGGAACTTCTCGCTGCTGCTCATGCAGGCTGCTTTACCATGGCCATGAGTATGCTTCTTGGTCAGGCTGGATTTACAGCTACAGCTATGGATACTACTGCGACCATTACGATATCAGGTGCCGGTGCAGATATGGCTATCAGCGCATCGCATCTGGCTATCACAGCCTCCATACCTAATATTGAAGAAGCAAAATTTCAGGAGATCGTAAAAGTCGCTGAGCAGCACTGTCTTGTCTCCAAAGCGCTGAGTATAGCGATCACTTCAGAAGCTAAGCTGACTTAAATTTTTAAATTCTTTATTCGTTGTTAGCCCTCCCCTTTGGGGAGGTTTGGGTGGGGTCTTATCTGCCGCCGCGGGTTTTCAAAAAGCCCGCACCATCAGGAGAGATCGCATTGATATACTCTTTATTGTCCTTATCAAAAACCAGATATCCTGAGCTATCACCGGTCAGGTAGAGGTTTCCCATGAGGAACGCTCGTCCGTCTATCTGCCACATGATAGTGCCATCCTGCGGTGCATTCGGCACTTTATCTACCGGCTTAGTGGTCACAAACGAAGTAAAGCCCCTGATGCTATTATGATTGTCCATAGACATAGAGCCGCCTTTGCCGGTGATGAATACAATGTCCAGCTGAGTGCAGGAGTCGCGCAGGGTTTTATAAATATTCAAAGGCAGAGCTGCGGTCTTTGACCTGACAGGTGGCTGTGATGGCCTCTGTGGCTGCTGTGCTATGGCTGCTATAGAAAAAATTACGGCCAGAATGAAGAGTGTCTTTTGCATAATTGTATTCCTTTTCAAATCTATGCCAATATTAATGGAAAAAGAAACACAGAGGAAATTTGTCTCGCGAAAGCGCGAAACCGCAAAATAGTAGTTGTGAATGGCCGAAGCTACCTCTTGTCAAAACCCTCAAAGGGTTTGACACCCTTTGAGGGTTAATATGGATCAAAACAATCCCGCAGGTACAGCCTGTGGCACGAGTGGTTTGACCGCGTCGATGAAGAAGAGGTTTGTCTTGTAATCGACTTTCCACTCACCCACTTCGTTTTCGTAGAATGAGCGGTCTAGCTTCAGCAGGCATTGCTGCAGGCAGACAGCCTTGCCAAATATCTCTCTGAGATTGAGGGTCACAGGCACTCCGTGCGGATGCGCAAATGCATCTATGATCAGGTTTACGATCTGCTGGCCTACTTTGCCTGAGTTCTTTAGCAGCAGGTAGAGATTTTTCTTATTGGTGATATACTGGGCAAACTCCGTTTTGCCGTTCATGTCGATCTCGCCTATCAGGGTCACCTCTTCAGATGAGAAGAATTCGATCTCAGAAAAAAGTATCTTGTTTCTGGTCAGGGATGCTTGCAGTTGTTCGAGTGATTTCATTTTGCTTATTTTTTATGAAAACAAAACTACGGCCACACTGCGCAATGTATTTGCGTAGTCAAAATATTCTTTAGATTTGCTGATGGGTGGTCGTTTTTAACTGCTGTCTAATACGATGTATATGTGTGAATGATACGAATGGAGATATTATTCTATCCACATAGCCATGTAACTTTTTTCAACACAAAAATTCCCTTGTCATATGCCATTAAACAGAGATGCTTTCACCCGGTACAGGCTCATAGATGAGCGGCTGCGTCGCAAGCCAAATCCGACACTGGAAGAACTGATAGCCCATATCAGTGAGCACCTCGACAAGCCGGTCTCCAAACGCACCGTACAGCTCGACCTGCAGGAGATGCGCTACAGCCAGTCGCTGAAATTTGAAGCGCCGATCGTATTCAATCGTGCAGAAAAATCATACGCATACTCTGATGCAGGCTACTCGATCAATAATCTCCCTGTCACTGCAGATGATCTGCACGGTCTGGAGTTTGCGATCAGCCTGCTCGATCAGTTTAAGGAGCTACCCGCTATCAAAGAATTCGACGAAGCCATCCGGAAGATAGCAGAGACTGTGCGGTTTAATAAGCAATCGCGCGGCGAAGGAAACATCATACAGTTTGATAGGCCGAATAGCTACAGGGGTATAGAATATATAGAGCCCGTGGTCAAGGCCATTCGCGAGAAGAGGCGCATCAAACTATCGTATCAGAAATTTGACGAACAATCCGCCAAAGAGCATATAATAGAGCCATATGTGGTGCGGGAGTTCAAAAGCCGATTTTACCTGATAGGAAATGTCATCACCGGCAAAACCCAGAAAGTGAAAACGTATGCCTTTGACAGGTTTGTGAGTATGCAGGTCACCGATGTTACTTTCTCCGGTGGGGAGTTTGACAGCGAAAAATATTTTCAAAATGTATTTGGCATCACAGAAGGAAATGGCGGTGCGGAGACTGTGCTGTTATCTTTTGCTCCGACTCAGGCCAAATATATCCAGTCACAGCCGCTGCATCATTCCCAGCAGGTGGTCAAAGAAACTGACACCGAGTGCCGTATCAGCCTGCAGGTAATGGTAAACACAGAACTGGTGATGCAGCTCCTGAGCTATGGATCGGGTGTGAAGGTGTTGAAACCTGCTTCGCTTGCTGAAAAAATAAAAAGTGAGTTAAAAAAATCTGTCGCACAGTATCAATAGATGAAAATAATGTTTAATTTACTTTCAAAATACGAGTTATGCCAAACGGAAGAATGAACAAATCGATAGCAGGGTATCATATATTGATGTTGCTCTCTGCAGTGGACCACAAATTTAGTGTCGCTGAAGACCGCATCATAGCAGAATATATCGCCGAAAATTTCCCCATACATATAAGCCTCGACAAAGAGCTCGAGAAGATCAGCAACCTCAATGAGGAAGACTATTTAGTACACTATCAAAAGGCAATGGATGATTTCTACGAAGACTCTACTGAGAAAGAGCGCCTGCACCTGATCGACTTTGCGATCAAGCTATCCAAGGCCACTCGCCCTATCACTAAAGAAGAAAACATTTATCTCACTGAGCTATACAATGAATGGACTGAAACCGTTGAATAACCTTTTATCATAAGCATGGACCACCACCTATATTCACGCCTCCTTGCTATCATGCTCTTATTGTCGCCTCTATACCTGTCAGCGCAAGACCTACCGAGTCACAAAAAAAACACTAATCCCTTCGCTTCTGATATATACATTCCCCTCGAAGGGAGAGAGGAAGTAAAGATCATTCCCCTACTGGATACCCTGAGTGCTGACAAGGAATATCTCTTTCTGATACGCTTCTCGCCTAAATATCGGTTTTCAGAATTATTCTTTGACAAAGGCCTGGCGACCACCACGGATTCCTTTCTGTCTATCAGGCCAAAGACTGCTCTGACTGAAGGCACGGATACTGCTACACTCCGTATCATAGGTTTCTCAAACAATAGCCGCATACTACTACAGCATAAATTCATACTGCTAGCTCAGGCCAGGGCATTCCCGATGGTCAACCCCAACAGATCAACCAATATCACGGTCAACAATATCGTGCTGGAGCGCAATATGTATTACGAGAAGCGTGACTTTCCGGAAAAGTGTGTCTTCGGCTATCTGGACAATGGCCACTATAATAAAGACAATGTCATCATCGCCATCACTATGTCCTTCGTCAATAAAAGCACTAGCAAAAATCTATATGTCAAAGACGATAAACCTAATGACGACATGATGCATGAAATACACAAAGCCAAAAAGGGCACTCGTGTCTATATACGCCTCGATGTCAAGAATGGAAAAAAGACCAGAAGCACCTGGACGAGTTTTATACTGAAGGATTAATGAGAATCATATCAATAGCTGATGATCCGGAGGCCTTTACCTTTGCGGAGTTCCTGACGTATTATCTTCTGGATCTCGAGGTCATCGGTCTGTGGCTTGACAGATGCCATGAGGTTTTCGACTGTCACTTCGTTCAGCTCAGGACAGATATAGCCATAGCCTCGGTAGTTGCTGTTTTCGATCCAGACCACTGAGTTTTCATCAGGCCGGCGACCATCGCCTACTATGAAGAAATTAGTGTTCTTATATAGATACTTCCGTACTGCACGCTCGATCTTTTCGTTGTATGATTTTTTGAAGTTCTCGCGCTGCTCGGGGTCTGTCATCTTTTTCAAGAGTGAGAACTGTACCTGCAGGTGGCCCTCGGTAATGATCTTATGAAGTACTTTGATAGCAGTGCCCTTGCCCTGAAACTTCAGCGCCACTTCACCTTCCGCAAAATCAAGCTTTTCGATCTTCAGATGCTTAAAGCCATCGCTGTCGGAGGTCAGAAAGATACCATGAGAGAATTTGTAGTCTTTGGGTTTCTTATTGAATATCGGTGCCCGCTCTCTCAGCTCATGATATGCCCAGAGGCGTGCGATTAGTTCATTGCCCGTAGCCTGATAGTCGATCTGAGTGATGGTCTGATGACTGACCTGACGCTCAGGCAGGCCTTCATTCTTATTAAAAAATTTGATCACCTCGCGACGTACATTCTTTGATGCATCGATAAAGAGGACATTGTCATCCATATCCTTGAAATAAAAAACACCTGGCTCCTCGGGTAGTTTCTCTATCTCGCCGAGTGTGATATTTGGCGGCAGGATAGATGGGTCTATACCTTGATTGAGCTCTATCTCGATATGCTTTTTAGAAGTACTTTGTTTGAGTATGATGTCGAGCAGCTTGACTGTTGCTTCAGCATCTCCCAGCGCACGGTGGCGATTCTCTATGATAATACCCAGTGAGTCGCAGAGCGAACCAAGACTATAGGAGGTGAAACCAGGGAGTACTTTTTGTGACAGTGTCACCGTGTCTATGTGTTTGCGGACGAAGTCCACCCCGATACGTTTATACTCACTGCGGATCATACCGTAGTCGAACTTCACATTATGTGCGACGAAAATATTTCCTTCAGTCAACTCCAGTATCTTGTCCTGAATGTCCTCAAAAGCGGGCGCATTTTTAACCATTTTGTCAGTTATGCCCGTGAGTTGGGTCACATATTTATCTATATTGCGGCGCGGGTTGACCAGAGAGGAGTATTGCTCAATGACATTCACTCCATCGTAGACAATGACGGCTATCTCAATGATCCTGTCGATGGAGGGACTGCCCCCGGTGGTTTCTACATCTATGATGGCATACATGGCTGGCAAACGTAAGCATTTATAAGTGAGTTATTATGAAGATTGAACGAAAAAATTGTATTTTAGAATTGGGTTAAGAAACTGATACCGATAGGCACTATACTTTATGAAAATTATCAAAAAATAGGCATAAGTATCAATAAATCAATACGAAAGGATGAAAAACCTCGACTTTTTGCGGCTACACTTTATATCATTGCTTTTCATACTATTGGCGCCTTCTTTGAGCGAGGCACAGAGGGTCAGGACGCCTCAGGACTCCCTTCAGTCCATGGTCGATTCTCGTCCTGACAGTACTCGTCATGGTTTTTTTAATGCGGGCCGGTTCAACAGCACTTTTCACGTCCAGTTTGATGGCGATGTGACCTATCTGTACCAGCAGTTTGTGGCATTGACCGGCTTTCAGGTAGCTTGGGTAGTCAACCACAAATTGTCCATCGGTGCCAAATTTGACATCCTGACCACAGAGGTGAAGATCAACAAATACATCAACTCATACGATAGCTCCTACGCGACCAATCCTCCGACAGCCACACCTGTACATCCCCTCAGCATGAGCGGCATGATCAATATTGGCTACATCTTTCGGGCAGACAAGAAAATATCTATAGAACCTGACCTGGGCCTTGGATGGACATATATGAGCTTTACGGACCCTAAGGCTGGCTGGATAGATACGACCGAGGCCAAGCGCGTAAATTTCATACAAAACTACTTTATCGTCAATCCCTCCCTGAGTGTGATCTGGAATACGACCAGATATTTCCGTATCGGCGCTACAGCTGGTGTGCAGGGGGTATTCGGCAGCGACTATCTCAGGCTCAAGACCTATCGTATACGTGGACTATATGCAGGGCTGTTTCTCAGGTTTGGGACTTTCTGATGAAAGTATTGCCGATAGTAAGATATCCCGATTCTTTAGCCTAATTTTGCTGTTCAAACAGACATCAAGATGAGCACCCCATTTGTTTTAGAAATATATACCGAGAGCACTCCGAATCCCGAGAGCCAGAAGTTCGTGACCAATATGCACCTGTTGCCAAACTACGTGGCAGAATACAGGAGCAAAGAATCAGCCACAGAATCAGAACTGGCACAGATGCTTTTTGATATCCCATTCGTGAGTGGTGTCTTTATCTCCAACAACTTTGTAACCATCACCAAGAAGCCCGACTACGAGTGGTATGAAATATCGCCCGAGCTGAAAGAAGCAATAAAAAAATTCATCAGCTCCGTTCGTCCTGCGGTATCTGAATCACTGTATAAAAAAGGCGAACCGATCGAGTCTGCCCCCGTTTCCGACGAATCAAATGCAGAAGACAAGATCAAAGACCTGCTCGAGAAATATGTGAAGCCTGCTGTAGAAAGTGATGGCGGGCATATAGCTTTCCGCTCCTTTGAGAATGGCATCGTGAACCTGTCATTACAGGGCTCATGCAGTGGCTGCCCATCATCATCCATTACACTGAAATCAGGTATCGAGGGCCTGCTCAAAAGAATGGTGCCTGAAGTAAAAGAAGTAGTAGCTGTAGAAGAATAAAGGCATTTTCTCCCTCTCCTTTGGAGAGGGGCGGGGTGAGGTTACTGCTGGTCGACTGCAGTCGTCTCAGGCTCTTTTAGGGCCTTAAGTATCTCCCATATAGGATCAGTGGCATAGTTGCCTTGGTTGAGGCGATTTCCCAATACAATAATGGTCGTATTGTCGCGCAGATTTCTGGCGAATACATTGTTATTGCCATGCCACCAACCGTTGTGGTATATGATGTTATTGCCGTCTGCTTGTTTGGCCATACGCCATCCGTACCCGTAGTTCTTGTTCTCACTATCGCTGAAAGAGTCATTCTCGAAACTACGTGGCTTGTAGGCCTCTTCAAGAACTTCTTCCGGGAGAACCTTGCCTGTCTTGAGGGCATTGTCCCATTTGAGCATATCCTCAGCGGTAGAGTAGACACCTTTGTCACCCACAGCACCATCGAAACAGACATCCTTGAGCTTTTGACCATAGGCATCATGCGTGCGCGCATATTCCTTCTGCGCCGTATCTTCAAAGTCAAACACAAAACTGTTGTTCATCCCCAGTGGCACAAAGATCGAATCATGCATATAGGTTTGAAATTTCATCCCAGTCACCTTGGCAACGATCGCAGCGAGTATGGCATAGTTTGAGTTACTGTATTCGAATTTTGAATTGGGAAAGAAAAGCAGCGGGGCTTTCTTTTCGATAAAGATATTGACCACATCTTCATTGCTCATATAGTGGCCGCGATCAGTGATAAAGCGATTGCTCATGAACACATAATCAGGAAGTCCTGAACGATGCGTGAGCAATTGTCGTATCGTGACTGCCTCGTATGGGAAATCCGGGAAGTACAGTTTGACAGGCTCATCGAGAGACAGCATGCCTTCCTGGTCCAGCTTGAGTACAGCCGTAGCGGTAAATGTCTTGCTGATAGATGCGAGTTCAAATGGTGTATTCTTTGTCAGTGCATCCTTGGTGGTCAGATCTGCATAACCGAATGTTTGTTCGTAGATCGGTTTACCATTATGCGCAATGAGGACTGCCCCGTTGAAGTTTTCCTGACGGTAGCGCTGCATGAAGTATCGGTCGAGAAGGATTTTGACTGTATGTTCGGCATCTGTGAGGGCAGCCGAATGGGATACATTTTTCTCAGCAGGCTGCGGAGCACCTGCAAAGACGGGCATGGTACCAACGAGCAGTACGGACGCCACAATGGGCAATATGTATTTATTCAAGGACATGAGGGACGGGGGTTGTATCCCTCTTTTTCGTAAAATCATAGAAAAGGTTTCAGAATACTCAATATAAATGCTCATTGCGCCCGTGTCAAGAGATTTCTTGGGGGTGCTTTGCAAAACGTATTGTATGATTTGAGAGAGATTGCCCTTACGTATTAGGGCTGCTCATCATCCATGCGGGGCATGGTGTCTTTGGTAGCACCTATGATATTGAAGACTGGCTGGACATCGTAAACGCCCTGATTATAGCGATTGCTGAGTATGATGAGGGCAAATGTGTCCGGCAGATAGCGGTAAAACACCGTGTTGTTGCCATGCCACCAGCCATTGTGAAATACGACACTCTCTCCGTTAGGCTTTTTCAGGAGCCTCCAGCCATAGCCATAGTTCCTCGCGCCCCTCTGTTCAAAGCTCCTAGGTTTATAAGCCTCTGCCTGCCATTCCTTGCTGAGGTTTTTCTCCTCATAGAATGCACGGTCCCAGATCATCATATCCTCCACTGTCGAAAAAACATTCTTATCGCCATACACGCCGTCATATGGGTCCTCGGCCTGCACCTTCCACGCAGCACTATAGCTGATGGCATGTTTGCGCTCTTCTTTCTCATTCTGTACGTCGCGTACCCAGGTGTTTTTCATACCCAGCGGATCAAAAAAAGTTTCTTTCATATAATCGGGAAACCTTTTGCCGGTCACCTTTTCAACTATCGATGCCAATAGCGCAAAATTTGTATTGTTATATTGAAATTGCCTGCCCGGCCTCGTTGTACCTTCGAGTAGTTTATTTTTCATCAGTATATCCACTAGTGCATCATTGGTCATATAGACCGATCTGGTTCTCCATAGGCGTTCGCCGAAATAAAGATAGTTGGGCAGGCCACTGCGATGGCATAGCAGCATCTGTACGGTTACATTCCTGTATGGGAATCCGGGAAAAAATTTGCCAAGTGTATCTGTCAGGGATAGTTTGCCCTCATCCACCAATCTCAATACAGCTGTCGAGGTGAAAGGTTTGCTCGATGATGCGATCTGAAAGGCTGTTTGCGCATCAAGTGTGTCTTTGGTAGCATAATTGCAATACCCGAAACAGCCCTTGTACAGTACACGGCCTGCTTTAAGCACCAGTACATTGCCATTGAATCCGGCAAACTTATGCCTGCGGGCAAAGAAACTATCCAGTCTGTGAAACAAAAGGCCGCGCCTGACCTCTGTAGAGTCCAAAGCTGCTGCCACCGGAAAGCTGCTGAACGAAGCGAGTGATCGCACACTCGCCTGAGTTCCGTTTCTGCATGAGAAAAAAACGATAATGGCTAATACAAGAAGGAGGCTATGTTTGGCGAACTTCACGGTGGGCAAAACAAATAAATAATATGAAATATTTTATGGTTTTTAGGTTAACTCTAAATTCTTTTCACATTTCTTTCCAAAATAAAACAATGTAGATCATAGCATATCAACGTAAACGCTGTATATCTGTTTCACTATCTTGCAACACATCCGAGCATTTTCCGTAACTATACTTCGTTATTACACTCTCTGATGAAAAAGACTTTCTACTTTATTGCATTTATACTTATCGCTCATCTCGGGCAAGCCCAGAAAAAGGATAAAACCTATACCAGTATAGCACAGGCACTCCAAGAGCCCACCAAGGTCACCATACTCAATCTGAAAGGACAATCGCTGAAAACCTTGCCGGCCGATATAGTCAAACTGGTCAATCTCGAACAGCTCGACCTTTCAAACAATGCTTTCACTTCTTTGCCTACGCAGCTATTCAAACTACCTAAACTCAAAATACTTTTCCTCAATAATAATTTCATCTCTGCGCTGCCTGCCGACATGTCAGCTCTCAAATCACTCATTACACTTCGGCTGGATGTCAATCCATTCTCAGCTCCGGTAGCTGAGCTCAAAAAAGTGTCAACCATAGCCAGTTTATCAAAGCTTAATTTTTCAGCTAATAAAGTCAGTGCATTTCCTCCTGAACTTCTGAAAATGGCTAATCTATCTGATCTTGATCTAGGCTATGGAAGCATCAAGACATTGCCCACTGATATTGATAAACTCAAAAATCTCAAACGTCTCGTCCTCACCAAAAACCTCATCACTACTTTTCCTCCGGCTTTTTTTAAACTGCCTAAGCTCGAAAACCTTGACCTGAGCTATAATGATTTCAGGACACTGCAACCGGAGTTTGTAAACCTGCACCTAAATGTCATCGATGTGAGCTATAATAAAAACCTCGCGACCATACCTCCGATCAAAGACATGAAGTACATCAACATCAAAAGCACTAAAGTAGACGTCGAGAAGCTCAAGTGGGCACTGGGCGAAGGTTGCACGATACTTAACTAGGCTCCATCATGAACTTTATTATTACATTGGTGTTCTCTTACCATGGGTTCATATACTTTAAAACGGGTTCAGCGATTTCCGATCAGCATAGATGAGGCCTGGGATTTTTTCTCCTCTCCTCGCAATCTCAAAGAGATAGCACCTGACTATATGAACTTCAAAGTGCTCTCTGACTCTGATTCTGAAAAAATGTTCGCCGGTCAGATCATTACTTATAGGATCACTCCCGTTCTCCGTATTCCTTTATTCTGGATGACGGAGATCACACATGTCCGCGACAAAGAGTACTTCATCGACGAGCAGCGCTTCGGTCCATATGCACTCTGGCATCACAAGCATTTCTTTCGTGAGATCCCCGGTGGTATAGAGATGACCGACTATCTGGATTATAAACTACCATTGGGTTTCATCGGCAATATCGCTCATTCATTATTCGTCAAAAAACAAATAGAAAGTATTTTTGAATTTCGCCGCCTCACACTCCTTGAGCGGTTTGGTGCGCTTTAAGCTTTTTGCGATTTGGTCTTCCTGCATTTCTCGCTACAGTACTTCACCTGGTCCCACATCATTTCCCACTTCTTCCGCCATATGAAAGGCTTGCCGCAGTGCAGGCATATTTTTTCGGGGATCTCGTGTGTCTTTCGCATTTGATGTGTATTAAGCCCCCTTTAGGGGGTTTGGGGGTCAAGCCGTCACCTGTTTGAAGATGTCCTCCAGAGAGAATTCTTCTTTCTGTAGCCCCAGCAAGGTAAGGTCTTTATTCTTGGCAAAGTAAAATATCTCTTCGCGGAGATCGGACTGGCCGTTTGACACAAAGCTCCACTTGCCGTCCTTCAATTCCTGAAAATCCTTCAATCCCTTGATCTGCGCGAGTTGCGCGCGGTCGAGCTTCTGCTTAAACTCCGCTATCACCGTCACTTCATTATTGAGTTTATGCTGCAGGTGCTCGGTGGTGTCATTGGCTACGATCTTGCCTTTGTTGATGATGATTACGCGGTCAGCCACTGCCTGTACTTCCTGCATGATATGCGAAGAGAAGATCACCGTCTTGTCACGGCCGAGTTTGCGGATCAGCTCGCGTATCTCGATGAGCTGGTTAGGGTCGAGGCCTGATGTCGGCTCGTCGAGTATCAGCACCTCTGGGTCGTGGAGCATGGCCTGGGCCAGTCCCACACGCTGCTTGTACCCTTTAGATAGCTGGCCGACTATTTTCCTGCGCTCTGCAGTGAGGCCGGTCACTTCTATCATCGTCTCTATGCGTTCTTTGGTTCTGTCGCCGAGCTTGTGCAGTCCTGCCATGAACTCGAGGTACTCATACACATACATGTCGTAGTAGAGTGCATTGCTCTCAGGCAGGTAGCCGATCTTCTTGCGCACCTCCATTGGCTCGGCTATCGTATCATGGCCGCAGACCCAAGCCTGTCCGGTGGTCTGAGGGATGAAGCAGGTCAGTATCTTCATCGTGGTAGACTTGCCCGCACCATTAGGCCCGAGGAAGCCCAGCACCTCACCTTTGCTTACTTCAAATGAAATATCATCTACTGCCTTCTGCTGGCCGTAGAGCTTAGTTAGATTAGAGACTTTTATTGACATTCAGCAAATGTAATGATTTGAAAATTTGAAGAATTGAAAATAAAATACAAAAACCTGTTGCGATTGTAATCCTCTTGTCATACTTTTTTGCCCCTTTTCAAGGGTGCAGAAATTTTCACTTATGTATTACAAAAATTTCTTTTTTACCACCTTAACCCCACTTTTTTGAAAAAAACTAAAACTCCCACAATCAGTCTACTGCATATAGACGAATTTATTATTAGTAATTAAAATATGCATAATTGAATTTAGTTTTGCTTTAATTAATTACTAAATGTAAATATAGCTAATTCAGACTTAATATCCAAATCGCCCCGCGCCATTCCCCGTAAATATAAACTGCTAAAAAGTCTTATTTTTGAGAATGGCTGATAAAAAGGGGCATATCAAATATTGGCTGGATGGTGCTGAGGAAAGCTGGAAATCTGCTGAAACATTGATTGATGGCAAACGTTACATGATGGCGCTCTTTTGTTGGCATTTGTGTATTGAGAAATTGCTGAAAGCGCACTGGGTAAAAGACAATGAAGATAATTTTGCTCCAAGAACACATAACCTGACAGCCCTTCATGACCAAACAACACTGAATCTATCAGAGGATATGCAGGCAGACTTAAAGGTTATTAATTTCTGGAATATCGAAGGCAGATATCCTGACTATCAAAACCTGGTATATAAATCTGCCACGAAAGAATATATCGAAGATAAAAAGGCAATGATCGAAAACATACGTATATGCTTACTAAACAAACTGCAATAGAAACCATCGGCAAGTTCATAGCCGATTTAAAGGTGCTGGGCTACAACCCGACACAGGCCTGGCTATTTGGCTCAGTGGTGTCTGAAAAAACGCATCCATACAGTGATATAGACCTAGCCCTATGGGATAATAAATTCACCGGAGTGCTCCACATAGATGGTGAAAAGATAAAACGCTTACTGCTTAAGTATAAATTGATAGAACTTCATTCATTTCCTGCTTCTCTGACCGAAAATGATGATCCGTTTATAGGGGAGATAAAAAAGACCGGAGAAAGGATCTTATAAAGCGATATTGGCTGTTTCACCCTTCTCCCTCGGAGAAGGGCAGGGATGAGGATGTATTTGGCTGTTAAAGCCCCTTTAGGGGGTTTGGGGGTCAAAAACCATCTTCCCATTCTTCAGTCCCTTATCTCCATCTGCTATCTGCCAGAGGTACATACCACTCGCCAGCCCACTGCGATGAAGTACCGTCGTCTGCTCTCTGAGTATATGGTCCGCAACCATACGGCCTGTCAGGTCATAGAGCCTGAAGTGGAGATCGCTACCATTTATATCATTCGGGCCGGCGAGTGCTACTGTAAAAACTGATGAAGCAGGATTTGGGTAGACAAGGAAATAAGCGTAAGCAGGTATATCTGCTACGCCATCAGCTATTCCGCAGCTATTGCTATCGGGCAGGCAGCCTGCCGTGTCCAGATGCAGCAACCAACCCTGCTGCGAAGGAGGAATTGTATCATCATTATTTGTGGCCTGCCCTGCACATAAGATGCTGCCATCAGACATAAAGGCAACTGAATATAACGGATTATTATCTCCATTTACGCCATTACTCGTCACACCTCTATATTGTTTACTCCATAGAACTTGGCCATTCTCCGAGTATTTCATTATCCATCCATTAATGTGAATAATCACATTAGTATCATCATACGATTGACCAATAGCTATCCAATATCCATCAGCACATTTACTTTGGGCATTGAAATTCGTATTTGAAGAACAAGGTCCAGTATCTATTTTCCATATCTCGTGAAAATTAGAGTCCAATTTAGCTACACAACCTTGCACCTTTAATGTGTTTTGGTCTCTATAACAATAATATCCACTTGCTATTAGGTACCCTCCATCCTTAGAAGAAGAAATATTATAAGCCGGAGGCCCGTTTGTGTCGGCACCTAATATATAGTTTATTTGATTTCCAGCAGTATCCAGTTCATAGATTTCCATATAGTCTTTGGCTGTATTAAAGTCAGTTATATTGGAACTTAATGCATCACCTCCTATAATCACATGCCCCTTATTATTAAAACAAATACCCAATCCTACATCATCAAAGTTTGGGTGGAGAAATGTTTTTGTATAGCTCAAATTACCTAAACTATCAGTTTTTGTTAGATACATGTCAACATCGGTGCTTGATATGCCTTGAATAACTCCGGTAAAATAATAATTGGAAAAACTATCCTGAACAAGAACACCAATTTGATAAGCCAGTGAATTTGAATCAATGATCTCTTTATACCATTGGAAATTGCCATAGTGGTCGTATTTCAAAATAGCGATTGCATATGTAATTGAATCTATTCCGGTAGAAGCACCATATGCAAAACCCCCGTCATTGGTTTGAATCAGGGTGTTATTGTTCGCCAATATATTAATCAGTGGCGGCAGAGTAAGCGGATTGTAGCTTATCCGATTCCCATACTTATCAAACCTTTCAAAAGCGGCGATGCCATAGGCCGGATTCAATGAATCTCCAACATAGCACATCGCATAGATTGTATCATTCACGACCTGTATGCTACTGATATAGCCGTTAGTGCCAGCGTATAAAGAGTAATGTTTTGAGAAATACTGTGCATAGCCGACAGATGTGCAGCATGCGAGCAGTAGTATGATAGCGAGTCGCCTCATGGGTGTATTTAGCCCGCGCGTCACTGCGAAGCTATTCCAATATAAAAAATAAAAAGGACATAGCTGAAGCAATCCCCGCCAGCACGAGGATAACCCTTGTAGGAAAATTCTGTTTGCGGGTTGCTTAGTCAATTATGCTATCGGGATTGCTTCGGAAATAGATCGTTTATTATTTACGGGAATTTCCTCGCAATGACGCGCTTTTTTGTTGACCCCCAAACCCCCTAAAGGGGGCTTTAATACAAGCGCTGGCTGTTTAAGCCCCCTTTAGGGGGTTTGGGGGTTAAAACTCCCAGCCTATCAAACCCTTCACCTCAGCCACAGTTAGTGGCTGGACCGTTTTCAATTCATCGCCGCCGTATTTATTGACGAGGTATTTTAGTGCAGGCGCTATCCAAGCCTTGCTGCTTTCGTCGAGTGCATCTGTGAGCAGGGATATCTGATAGAGTGAAGTCAGTCTCTCAAAGAATCCGCGCGCTGTGGCTTCCATTTCATCCTGTGGTAGCTGCCTGAGCTGTTCACCGAAGGCGATGATCTTGGCCAGTTCCTCTTTCAGAAATGCGCCATACTCTGCGCTCTTTGCTGCACTTCTGCTGATCTCTGTCGCCACTGCTTTGAAGCCCTCGGACTTCGCCAGCGCACGCAGCATATCGAGTATGATGATATTGCCGCTGCCCTCCCAGATAGGCAGGACCATCATATCGCGCATTAGTTTTGGCATCACGCCGTCCTCTATATAGCCTATGCCGCCCATGAGCTCCATGCTCTCGCGGACTATATACACGCCTTTTTCAGCAGACCATTTTTTCGCCATAGGATTGATGATGCGGAATAGCTGTGCTTCGTGTTCGTTGCCATTGTCTGCATGATCGAGCGCTTTCACAGCGCGCCATACGAGATAGAAGTTCGCCACATTCAGCGCACCGAGTTCAGTGAGTTTAGTACGTATGAGCGCATGCTCGATAGCAGTCTTGCCAAAAGTTTTGCGTGAGTTTAGATATTGATATGCCTCGATCAGCGCACGGCGGGAGTTAGACAATGCCGCGACGGAATTATATAGGCGGGATAAGTTCACCATCTCCACCATCACTTTGAATCCCTCAAATTCATTGCCGACCAGTTTACCGACGGTGTCAGTTAGATTGCACTCCGCGCTCGCCATGCTGCGCACACCGAGTTTGTCTTTCAGCCGGATGAAGTCGATCGGATTCCTCTCGCCATTCGGCAGTTTCTTTTCTACCAGAAATATCGACAGGCCCTTAGTGCCTTTGATGCCTTCGTCAGTCCTCGCCAATGCAAATATCAGATCAGCATTAGCATTGCTGCAGAACCATTTCTCGCCATTGAGCAGATAGTTTTTTTCATCTCTATATGTAGCTGTGGTGATACTAGCGCCCACATCCGAGCCTCCTGTCTTTTCTGTGAGGTACATCGCCCCAGTGAAAAGTTCTTCCGGTTTATCGGTATAGATATGGGCCAGCAGTCGTGTCTTATCTTCTTCCTCGCAGAATATATCAATCAGCCTTGCCACGCCATCGGTCATGCACAGCGGGCAGTATTGTCCGCTCTCGCCCATGGCATAGAGATAGCCAGCTGCAAAACCCAAACGATGCGTCTCTTTGATAAATTTTTTGCGCAGAGCAGGCTGCCACTTCACGCGAAACATCTCAGACCTTACTGCTGTCTTCATCAGCTCCCAGTAGGATGGATGAAAACGGATCTCATTGATATTTTCTCCGAAGAAATTTCTCTTGACCAGCTCAGGGCCGTTCTTGTCCGCTGCCAGCGAGAGTTCATTCATCGGGCCTGCAGCTTCTGCACCTGTATATTCGAGCTTGTCGTGCATATAGGCGAGGCCTTCTTTTGACACTTCATGCTCGAGATAGTGGCGGAGTATCTGATCGCTTTTGTAGAAATTATCACTTGCCTGAAAGTCCGTTACTACTTTGTTTTTTTCTTTAGGATAGCGTGCAGTCGATGATATGGAGGTTTCCATGCTGAATGTTTTTTGGGAATACTAAATTAATGGAAATTCCAGAGCCGACGGGATGATTTTGATTAGTCCTTTTAACCCGTTAAGGGTTTGAAACCCTTAACGGGTTGTTTTCTATTTATTACTGAACTTAAACAGGAAGTCCTTTTCCTCTTTAGTCAGGCTATTATATCCCGACTTGGCTATTTTGTCGAGTATGGCATCGACCCTTTTTTGCTCATTGTCTGATGGCTCGTCCTTTTTATTTCGACCGCTATTTACATAAGTAGCTTTGAGTTTGCTCTTAGGACGGAATAGCCCTGCCACCTTATCCAGGGGCGTGAACCAATCCACTCCCGACTGAAGTGATTTGATATATGCGAAGCCAAAGATCGCGCCACCGATGTGTGATATCTCGCCTGCGGCATTGCCATGTGTGATCGCCACATAGCTCAGCACAAAAGATACTACCGCTATATACTTGATAGGTACGGGCCCGATGAGCAATAGATTGATGCGATGATCTGGATTGAGCGCTGTCGCGGCAAAAACAATAGCAAAGATGCCCGCAGATGCCCCGACAGTATAGCTCACATCTATGGTCGCCCTAAGCGGCGGGATGATATAACTCAGCACCATGATCAGCGCCCCACCTGTCAGACTGCCGAAGACAAAGATCGGCAGCATGCGCCTGTTGCGCATATAGAGCTGATATATCTCCCCAAACCAGTATAACCAAAGCATATTGTAGAAGATATGCCATACATCTGCATGCATGAACATAAAAGTGATGGCAGACCAAGGCTGTGTCAGAAAAATGAGAAAACTGGAAGGCAATGCAAAAAGATGATCTATATGATAGAAGAGGACTTCATTGCCGCCTGACCACAGGATGAAATGCAAGGTCTCAAACAGTAGAAAAACAACTACACAGATGCTGATCAGCCGCGTCACCATACTGCCCTGCTTGAATTGATACACTATATCGTCCCAGATGGATTTGAACATTTTATTTCTTATTCATTTTCAAAAATGGCTGTTTAAAGCCCCCTTTAGGGGGTTTGGGGGTCAATACAAAGAATTTCTGTCGCGGTTCCATATCTTGATAATGATAAATGCTATCAATGCGCCACCGATATGGGCAAAGTGCGCCACGTGGTCACTTGGATTATTGGCGATTCCTGAATACAATTCATAAACCACCAGACCGCCGATGAGGTATTTGGCCTTGATAGGCACAGGTATGAACATCAGTATCAGCTCTGTATTGGGGAAAAGCATGGCAAAGCCCATCTGTATGCCAAACACTGCTCCCGATGCACCGATGATAGGCATGTTTACTATATCATATAAGGTCTGGCTTGAGTTTATGATATGCAGTGGCGGAGCGAAAGTGCCACACATATTATATATCTCCAGTCCCTGCACAGCGGTATATAGTATCATAGCCCCGAACCCTGTCATAAAATAAAACTCCAGAAACCGCTTCGGGCCCCATACACGCTCCAGTATATTGCCGAATATGTAGAGGTTGAACATATTGAAAAATATGTGCGCGATATTCGCATGCATGAACATATGCGTGATGACCTGAAACGGCCTGAAATACTCCGAAGACGGATAATGCAGTCCCAGATACATATCCGGGCCCCAGGGGAAAAGTCCCGGCATCAGAGACTTGACTGCGAAAAAGATGACATTGATAGCGATCAGAGCGAATACCATGCTGCGGGTATCTATCTGAGGGCCGTTATTATTATTAAACATGGCGTAAAATTAGCAAAGCCGTTGATATCATGAATACGATTATGAACGAACTGCCGTTTGACAAATTGCAAAGACTACATTATTACCCACAAAAGGGTGCCCTTAGTCGCTTATGATCCTATAAATCCTCAAATCTTAAAATCCTGGTTATTTTTGTAGCGGTATGCATCTAGCCATAGACATAGGGAATACAGTGCTGAAGTTTGCGCTCTTTGACGGGGAGCAAATAACCGACAAAGGTAGTGGAATAGAGGCGCTATCAGTATTGGTAGCTCGGGACAGTGTCCGAATCACCCGCGCGATCATGGCGTCGGTAGCCGATAGTGTAGCTGCGATCACCCTGCTAAGAAAATTTAACATTCCGCTCACCATCCTATCGCATCAGACCAAATTGCCTATCCGAAACCTCTACCAGACCCCGGAAACACTGGGCAGCGACAGGCTGACACTGGCTGTGGCCGCAGATAGGATATTTCAAGGTTCTCCGGCGCTCGTCATCGGCGCAGGTACTTGTATCACTTATAACTTTATCGACCAGAGCGCCTTCATTGGTGGGGCCATCTCGCCGGGTATCACGATGCGTTTTCAGGCACTGAATCACTACACTGCCCGGTTGCCATATATAGACTGGACAGCCTATCAGGACTCTGATTACGACACCTTCATCGGGGCTAATTCCAAAGACTCCATACTCAGCGGAGTGTTAAATGGCGTACTACAGGAAATAGATGGCACAATAGAACAATATCGGCTGCGTTATAGCGGCCTTCGGATAGCCGTGACAGGAGGCGATATGGGTTTTTTGGTTAAGAACCTGAAAAATGACATCTTTGCCCGCCCTGATATGGTATTGGAGGGCTTGAATTTTATTTTATTACACGATGCATAGATATTTTACGGGATTCTTTTTTTTGATGATGATGTCCTGTGGCACCAGTTTGTTCGCGCAGGAATTTTCACCTTATTCCCGTTTCGGACTTGGGAGCATACCTGATGATGACATGTCAGCCACTAAGGCTATGGGCGGTATCACTGCCGGTTACTCCAGCGCCTTTCACCTGAACCATGCCAATCCAGCTTCATATGCAGATCTGGGCCTGACGACCTTTGAGGTAGGTGTCAATGCAAATGCAGCTACCGTCAAAACCGCAGATTCGGTGTACAACGGAGTGAACGGCTCTGTGAGCCATGTAGCCATAGGTATCCCGCTGATCAGGGGCAAATGGGGAATGAGCTTTGGCCTGCTTCCGTACAGTTTTGTCAATTATAATATCACTACCACACAGGTAGATACCAATACCGTATTTTCGGGCAAAGGCTCACTCTATAATGTATACCTGGGCACGGCCTATAAGATCAAGGATTTCTCTATCGGCGTCAATGCAGGCTATCTCTTTGGAAGTATTGACTACAATTACGGATTTCTTTTCCCGGACTCGGTCGGGGCATACAACATACAGAATCAAAGCACCACCCGTGTCTATGGGTTCATCTATAATATAGGGATACAATACAGGCACCGTATACTAAGAAAGACCACACAGAATTCGCTCAAAAATGATGTCTTTTTCACCTTGGGGGCCCAAGGTACAACCAATGTAAATGTACACACTCGTGGCTCGAGCATGTGGGAGAGATATACCGGCAGCGGCAATGATCCGCAAGTATTCATTGATACCCCACTGAACTACGCAGACCGCATTGGCAAAATAACATTGCCATATAATTTTTCGGCCGGTTTCACTTTGGGTAACGAAAACTGGTGGCTGGTGGGTGCTGACTTCAAATACACCGGATGGAGCCAGTTCGTCAATCAGGCCAGCATTTTGCCTACATGGCCCACAGCCGGTGCTAACTGGAACCTCGGCAACAGCTGGAAAATATCAGCCGGAGCAGGCATAGTACCTGATGTAGATTCCAAGAGTTTCCTTTCGCGAATACAGTACAAGATCGGCGGCTATTATTCACAGGGCGAGCTGGAATATCATACAGATGCTGACGGACCGGGCAAGCACATGTCCATATATGGAGCTACTTTTGGGGTGAGTGTGCCGATCCTGACACAGGGCATCTATCGCGAGGCTGCACACTTTCACTTTTCCACAGATATAGGTGCGATGAACCCCGGCGTACCCGGCCTCATCACCGAGAGCTACTACCGATTTAACTTCGGCTTCACTCTCTGCAATGTATGGTTTATCAAGCGAAAATTTGATTAAATCAGGTGGCTGTTGTGAGGTGACTGTTGGCTGGCTTTGTATCAGCAAATATGTACCTTTATACTTGTCGTCAGTATTTCTTTTATTCCAGCCACCTGTCAACCGCCACCAGCCACCTAATCTCATGCTCGACAAACTGCTATACGAAAAACTCTGTCACTTCTGCGAATATCAGGAGCGCTGCAAGTATGATGTATCAAAGAAATGCTATGCACTGAAAATACCCAAGACGGAAGTACCTGCCTATATGGAGCAATTGGAAAAATCCGGTTTCCTCAGTGAGAAGCGCTACATCAAAACTTTCATCGATAGTCATTTCACCAAGAAGAAATGGGGCGCATCCAAGATCAGGGCAGCCCTCTCATCTAAGGGTATCAAAGACAGCCAATACAAAGACCTGCTCCAAGACATAGACCAGGAAGACTACTACCAGACCGCTCTGAAACTGGCAGAGAAGAAAACAACCTCTATCAAATCCAAATCACCGCAGGACCACAAAATAAAACTCATGCGCTTCCTGATGAGCAAAGGTTTCGAACAGGGAGTGATACAAAGGGTGATGAAGAAAGTTTTGTAAATTGCTTTTAAGTACAATAGTGTAAATGACTAAAAAAGATAAGATATTTTTTCTTGGTTTCATTTTTAGATCATCAATGTATGTTGGTCTTGAAGAGAAAAACAGAATTGTATCTTTTGTTTTTGGTTATGAAATCGGTAGAAGCAGCAAATGCGATTTCACCACCTTATTAAAAAAGCACTTTGAGGATAAATTGTCGATTAAATATGACTCATCTGGTTGGCCAGGACAAATACAAAAATACACTGACAAAAAGGGATTAAGCTGGATAAGAGTATTCAAGCAAGAGGCACTTGAAATTCTGGCGTCTGAAGAAGCCGGGGGTTTGGATGAAGAAGCGAAAAAAGTATTTAAAAAGTACATTCTTTTTTTAGTAGATAAAATTGAAGCTGGTACTAATTACTCTTTTAATCAGGATTGGATCGACGACTGGAATATCTTTTGTACTTCAAAAAATGATTGGTTCAAAGATTTCTGGACTGATGAAGAATATAAAGTTATAAAAGCCATTACCAAAGAAATCAATAAAGCAGATTTTAGAAATTCTCAACCGCTTACAGCTACAAAAGAACTACTTAAACTAAAAGCCAAGTTTACGCAAAAAAGCAACAAGGTTTGATTTCACATTATGAAATCACTATACCAACTTTACAATAGCAGCAACAATAGCTATAGCAGCGGCTAATATGCCCCCTAAGCGGATAAGCAAACGGTACTCTAATTCACGCAGGTCGCGTTTGGTCGCGATCTGGTTTTCAAACATATCTGCAAGGGCTTCTGCCTGTATCTCAGCCTGCTGCTCAGTAAATCCTGCAGCTTTGAGTTTTTTCGCATACTCCAATGTATCAAATACAATAGCTCTTTCCATATTACAAATATAAACAAAATATGAAGGTATATGCAAATCCCAAGCTCAGAATTCGGAATTGAATAGTTTCCCTATTTAAGTTAATTTTGATCTCAGATCATGCTCACCGAACTCAAACAGAAGTATAAAGAAATAGAACTCAGGCTCCATCCTGACTGCAAAGCGCTATTGGATAACTGGAAAGCTGTCAAAGAAAAATACGCCGCCGATACATTTGCCTTTGATGTGCGGGGCAAAGTGGTGCAGCTCCCGCTGACATACAAAAGTCTGTCAGGCACGAGTATCAAAAAAGTTTATTTGCCCAGGTATAATGACTGGGGTGACATACTAAAGTGGCAGCTCCAGGAGAATGTACCTGGTGAATTCCCATACACAGCAGGTGTATTCCCGCTCAAGCGTGATGGTGAAGATCCGACTAGGATGTTCGCCGGTGAGGGTGGCCCCGAGCGCACTAATAAGCGTTTTCACTATGTCTCTCTAGGACAGCCCGCTATCAGGCTCTCGACGGCATTTGATTCGGTCACGCTCTATGGCGAGGACCCAGATCACCGCCCGGATATATATGGGAAAATAGGCAATAGTGGCGTAAGCATCGCCACAGTCGACGATGCCAAAAAACTATACAGCGGTTTTGACCTCTGCGATCCTAAGACCTCTGTATCTATGACCATCAATGGCCCGGCACCTATCATACTGGCATTCTTTATGAATGCAGCAGTAGATCAGGAGTGCGAGAAACATATCAAAGAAAAAGGCCTGGAGAAAGAAGTAACTGCTAAACTCAAAGAAATATTCAGAGGCCATACTGCTCCTTCATACAATGGTGACCTGCCAGCGGGAAATGACGGACTCGGGCTCAGGCTACTAGGTTTATCAGGCGATCAGGTCCTGCCCGCAGATGTATATGAGAAGATCAGGGCAAAGGCTTTATCATCTGCTCGCGGTACAGTACAGGCCGACATACTAAAAGAAGACCAGGCACAGAATACCTGCATCTTCTCCACTGAGTTTGCGCTGAAGATGATGGGAGATGTGCAGGAGTATTTTATCCATAATAAAGTTCGCAATTTCTACTCTGTCTCTATCTCCGGCTACCACATCGCAGAGGCAGGAGCCAATCCGATCACGCAGCTGGCTTTTACCTTGTCTAATGGTTTTACCTTTGTAGAGTATTACCTGAGTCGAGGAATGAATATCGATGACTTCGCGCCTAACCTGTCTTTCTTTTTCAGCAATGGCATGGATCCTGAGTACTCAGTAATAGGCCGCGTAGCACGACGCATCTGGGCCAAAGCCATCAAATACAAATACAAAGGCAATGACCGTTCGCAAAAACTGAAATATCATATCCAGACATCAGGCCGCAGCCTGCATGCACAGGAGATAGACTTTAATGACATCCGTACCACGCTACAGGCACTGTATGCGATATATGACAACTGCAACTCACTTCACACCAATGCCTATGATGAGGCTATCACTACTCCTACAGAGGAGAGTGTGAGACGTGCTATGGCCATACAGCTCATCATAAACCGTGAATTGGGCACTGCTAAAAACGAAAACCCCAATCAGGGCTCATTCCTGATAGAGGAGCTCACTGATCTGGTGGAAGAGGCCGTACTGACTGAGTTTAAGCGGCTCTCTGACCGTGGCGGTGTACTCGGTGCTATGGAGCGTATGTACCAGCGCAATAAGATACAGGAAGAATCCCTCTACTACGAGCATCAGAAGCATACAGGCGAGTTTCCGATAGTAGGGGTCAATACTTTCCTGAGCAAGAATGGCTCTCCGACCATCATCCCAAGTGAGGTCATCCGCTCGACTACTGATGAAAAAGAATACCAGATCACTGCGCTTAATGCCTTTAAGGCACGCCATTCAGGCACATCAGCTGCTGCGCTGAAAAAACTCCAGCATGTGGCAGTAAACAACGGCAACCTTTTTGCCGAGCTGATGGAAACCGTCAAACACTGCTCTCTGGGCCAGATCACCAATGCGCTATATGAGGTAGGTGGCCAATATAGGCGGAGTATGTAGATTTAATTAACAATGAATAATTGATAATTAATAATGAAAGACAATTCTTCAAAAAATCTTCGCGATATGGCTGCTTCACATAAAGCAACTCTTTCTAAAAAGCACAAAAAAGTGCTTGATGAACGGCTTGAAATTTATAAAACATCATCTGAACGAACTACATGGCCACAGATTCGATCGAATAGAAGGTCAAAAGACCTAAAGAACAGATAAAATTCCCCTATCTGTTTCATCGTATAGACAGTTTTATTCGCGCTTGGTAATTTTTTTAAAGATTATTTTTATGATTTATAAATAATCTCTTTAGATTGGTACAATAAATCTAAAGAGTTATGAATATCAAGTTTACTTCGATATGGTGCTGTTGTTTTATCCTTCTCGCATCAGTCCAGCTATCTGCCCAGAATAAAGACATCGAAAAGGGCAAAGAAAAGCTCAAAGAAGCTTTCAAAATAAAGGATGCCTCCAAGAAAGGCGAAGAGATCCAAAAAGCTACTGAGTTGTTTCAGAAAGGTGGCCTCAAGACGCAAGCCATCAATCAGCTCCTCGGCGATGCTTTTCTCGAAGACGGTGATCTCTCTCACGCAGAGAGCAAATTTGGCCAGTGTGATAAAGAAGGTAAATCAGAAGGATATCGCAAAGTAGCTGAAGCATATCTTGATCAGGCCATGGGTGATGAAAAACAGGAATCAAAACTGCTGGACAAAGCTATGAAAGACTATGGCAAGGCCGGCAAAGCCAAAGAAGGTGCATCTGCTATCGCCGATAAATTTTATGAGCGAGGTGAAAAATACTACCCTAAGGCAATAGATTATTATTTCAGAGGAGTGGATACACCATCTGTGATCAAGATAGCACGTGACTATGAGAAGAAGGGACCTGAGGGCGTCACCCCTGCATTCGACCTATACAAACGTGCAGGCTTGTTCAAAAAAGCAGGTGACCTCGCATGGGACTCTAAGCAATATGCCAAGGCATACGATGCATACTCTGCAGGTGAGAACACCGAAGGAATGCGTAAATGTGCGGATATGTTCTACAGCCTGGGTCAGGAAAGCGAAGCACAAAACATATATATCAAAATGGTAGAAGCATACACCAAAACAGCCAACACAGATGCTATCGAAAAACTCGCTACTGAGAATGTCAATGTGATGAACTATGGCCTCGCTGCAAGGATATATGACAAAGCAGGCAACCTCAATCAAGGCAAAAAATATTATGCGCTTGATAAATTTATGAATCTGGACCTGGACAGCGCCAAGTTATTATTCAGTGAAACAGATCAAGCCAATCTGGCAAAAGCATTAGATGCTAATATGAAAATCCTCCTACCACTACGTGACGTCAAGATGCAGTTTGATGACTGGGCAAAACAACAGCCAAATGTCGGCATAGAAATGGACCCGGAGACCTATCAGTACCACCCTGTGGCTAAAGACGAGCAGATGCTGATAGATTACTACAAACTGATCAAAGACCAGATATCCGACCAATGCCAGATCATATCTGTGAACATCAATAAGATCACCAATCCTGAGTTGAAAAAAATATTGATGAAAAGATTTTTGGAATATCCTGCAGTAGGGAAAATTTTAGACAAACAGACCTTTGCTGTCAAGCTGACCCGTGGTTCTACTCAGATCAAAGATGTCTATCTCAAGAGATTATGATTCACATTATCGATATGATAAAAGAGCCCTTTGATCCGTCGAAGGGCTTTTTTATTTAGCATATATGCTGTAAAAAATATTCATTCTTAACACGATTATTTTGTCATAACTTTGGCTTATAAAAATCAATACATGAAATTCTCACAAATACTATTTATCGGCCTGACAGGCTTGGTCCTCAGCTCATGCGGCAATACTTTCAAAGGTGAGACCAAAAGCCTCGCTCCGGCTCCGAAAAAAGTCATTGATATACCAGTGACGTCATTGGCTATCAAAACTGACCCTGTCTGCGGCATGACCCTCAAGCAGGGCGAAATAGGAGATACTGCTATGTATCAGGGCAAGGCTTATGGATTCTGCAGCACAGGATGCAAAGAGGAATTCACCAAGACGCCAAACCAATACTTGACGCAACAGTAATCTGATGCACCACAGCAAAATAACAGGCCTCGGCTTCTATGTGCCGGAGGAGGTCGTGACCAATGCAGACCTCTCGCGCATGATGGATACAACTGATGAGTGGATCATCGAGCGCACAGGTATCAAAGAGAGACGGTTTTTTAAAGAAGGCGAAGACACCGTATCTGAGATGGGCAAGCGTGCCGCTGAGATAGCCATGCAGCGCGCCGGCAAGAAAGCCGCTGACATCGACATGGTCGTCTTTGCTACACTGAGCCCTGATTATAACTTCCCCGGATGCGGAGTACTCGTACAGGCCAAGCTCGGCCTCGGGCATATACCCTGCATCGACGTCAGGCAACAATGCGGCGGCTTCATATATGCGCTGTCTGTTGCTGACCAGTTTATCAAGACAGGATTCGCGCGCACCATACTCGTGATCGGCTCTGAGGTTCAGTCCAATGTGATGGAGATCAGCGACCGTGGCCGCAATATGGCAGTCATATTTGGCGATGGTGCCGGGGCCTGTATAGTGGAGTCGCATGATGAACCCGGCAAAGGCATACTCTCTACTCACCTGCATGCCGATGGTAGCTTTGCGACGGACCTGTCACTACAGCATCCCGGCAGCAGGCTGAAAAATCGCGTGACACATGAGATGATAGACAACGGCGACCTCCTGCCAACGATGAATGGTAAGATGGTATTCGCTCATGCAGTGAAATATTTCCCGGAGGTGATCAGAGAGGCGCTGCATGCCAATAATTATGAAGACAAGGACCTCGACCTGCTTATACCCCATCAGGCCAATGCACGCATCACAGCCGCTGTACAGAAAGAATTTAACCTGCCGGATAGCAAGGTCGTATCAAACATCCATAAGTATGGCAACACTACTGCTGCCTCGATACCTATCGCGCTGACAGAAGCATGGCAGGACGGCAGAGTGAAAGACGGCGACCTGATCTGCCTCGCAGCATTTGGCAGCGGCTTCGTCTGGGCCAGTGCACTGATCAGGTGGTGAAAAAGGCCAGTCGCTGGTCTAAGGTTTCACCTTAGACCTAAAATGATTTAAGCTTCCAGCTTATGCAAGCTTAAAGCTTGCCACATAATAGGTCGAAGATACAATCTTCGACCAGTGAGGGGGATCATCAAAATTCACTAACTTGTCCTATTAAAAGCATAACTTAACGCTATGAAAAATGAAAGCATAAAAATAAGTACAAGGCTCCTCATGGCCTGCCTTATCATGTGTTTAATTCTCAATAGATCCTCAGCACAGCAAGGGGCCGAACTGGGCGGAAATACCCTGATGGCAGATGCTAGCATTCGCACACTATGCACTGATCTTGCGGGCAACATATATGCCGCAGGTTGGTTTACTAACAGCAGCGGCAAATATTATGTAGCCAAATGGAATGGAAATAATTGGAGCGAACTGGGCGGCAATGCTCTGGCTGCTAATGATGGCATAAATTCGATCTGTAGCGATGCAGCAGGCAATATATATGCCGCAGGTTGGTTTACTAACAGCAGCGGCAATTGCTATGTAGCCAAATGGAATGGCAGCGCCTGGAGCGAATTGGGCGGTACGAATGCTTTGGCAGCTAATTCAAATATTAATTCCATTTGCACAGATGCCGCCGGCAATGTTTATGCCGGTGGAAATTTCCAAAACAACAACGCTGATTATATTGTAGCCAAATGGAATGGCAGTACCTGGAGCCAATTAGGTGCGGGGTTCAATGATATAGATGGATATGATGATGGTAGTATTTATACACTTTGCACCGATCCCTCAGGCCATGTTTATGCTGCTGGAGCCTTTACGAACGCTATCATGAGTTATTATGTAGCCGAATGGATCGATACAGCCTGGATCGTGCTGGGGGGTACAGGTGTTAATAGTGCCATCGCATCTATTTGCAGTGACCCATCTGGCAATATTTATGCCGTAGGAAATTTTAATAGCGGATATTATACCTATGTAGCCATATGGAATGGCAGTACCTGGAGTGAACTGGGCGAAAGCTCTTTGCATATCAACAACTATGTGACGGTAGTGTACAGTGATGCATCAGGTAATATCTATATTGGCGGAGCTTTTGGTGATAGTATTAGTCCCTCCTATATTGCTAAATATAATGGCACGACCTGGCGTCAACTGGGTGGGAGTCATATGCTACCGATGAATCATGGAGCTTATACTATATGCAGCGACACATCCGGCACTATCTATGCGGGAGGCACTTTCACCAATAGCAGCGGTAATGAGTATGTTGCGGTATTTGCTAAAAACGAGGTGGTTTATAACGATTGGTTTGATACTATCTGTCAGGGTTCATCAGTGATCGTGGGAAACCAGCTATACATGGCAGGCGGAACATATGCGGATACCCTGATGGCTGTCCAGGGCGGGGACAGTGTGGTAAACCTGCACCTGACTATTGATACGCTCCGCCACGCGCCGACAGTGGGCCTGACCCTTGATTCAATGATCGCTATAGGCGACCTGAGTGCAGGCCAGGGATCTTTGGATACATCCTTTTTCTGGTGGAGTTGCCTTGATCCGGCTGTATTTCGTTTGACAGGCGGTTCACCGCCCGGAGGTATTTATTCGGGCCGCTGGATCAGCAATGATTCGATCAATATCCCAACAGATTTTTTCGATTCTCAATCGGCCCTTACTTATGTCCAAACATTCGTATATACATATACTGACTCCGGCGGCTGCTACGCTAATGTCTTCGGATCATTCCCGCTCACTCTATGCGGAGACAGCAATGGTATCCCGGGCCAGTCAACCGTCTCACTATATCCTAATCCCACCAGCGGTCCATTGACACTGGTGACGAACGGTAGCATCGGCAGCCAGTACACCATCACTGATATGATGGGCGAGGTGGTCATACAGGATATGATAAACTCACCCACTCAGACCATAGATCTACATATAGAGAATGGCGTCTACACGCTGACCATCGGTCAGTCAATCAACATCTCTATACTCGATGGGCTAAGTGATTATATCACACTTGGCCCACAGTCTATGAGGTTTGTGGTGATGAGATGATGAAATTAATATCCGATGCTAAACCTGAACGAAGGTTGTGTCATTAAGTAATTGGCGGTGCTGCTGGTATAGTAGCCGGGAGGCCCTCCCTGAATATATTGTTCAAATGGGTGGTAAGCGTCCGTTTTTATTTTGACATAGCCTGCGTTCATATTGAGCGATAGTGTGATATTGCAATGGTTCCCGCAGCGAAACCTAACCCCGATCCCGCCACCGGCGGTCGGTCCGCCATAGTTGGTATAATAGCTGTAGGGTGGCTCCACGGCGCCATCATCGGGATTGGTCTGCAGATGTTTATACCACGGCAGGTAGTAGCCGGCTTCTAATGAATAGAATGGCGTAATCCTCCTTTTTAAAATATCACCGTTCAGAAACACAAAAAGAGGGGTATAGCCCGAATTGTAAACAAAGCCCGGAGCTCCCGAATAGGATAGTCCGGATGAACCAGCCGGATTACTGAGCGTGACGCCATATTCTGCCCCGATCCCCAGGCCTAACCAAAACCAGCTATATAACCGGCAGCCCATCACAACCCTCATACCATCAATGAGGCCGACGTTTGTCTGCCACTGAAGAAAAAATCCCGGGTGGTGAAAATAATAATAGCGCAAGGATTCTTCTTTGGCGATGTACTTTTTTGTGCTTAGGTCATATTCATACTCCAGCGGGTAATCTTCAAATACTTTGTCCTTCATTTGAATTTCATCAGGTGCTATAGTCACTACACTATCGGTGGCCAGGTGAATCCGGCAGATGGTATCATTATATTCTATGATCTGTCCTCTGAATATGGTACCGCTTTTGAGGTATAGCACATCCTCATTACCTGCCATAGATGACAAGCTGAAATGCAAAAGGGCTGCACTCAATAGACACATAGGTAAATATGTTTTCATCTTTGGGGCTTAGGATTTTGCTCTGATACATCAGGTTGCATAGAGATATCTAAGATAATACTTTCGTAATAAAAACCTATAGGAAGAATACACAGACCTTTTACATAACCCCCCACTGGCGCAGCGTCCGCTTGTGCCTAAGACGCTGAAGTGCGGACGCCAGTTTAAAGGATTTTTACTTATTTATACAGCTCCTCATACTGCTTCACAGCTCTGTCTTTGAAGATACTGTTGGTATTTATCAGGTCGCGCAGCAGTGGTTTTGCCTCGTCCTTTTTTCCTTTCTTGATCAGGATATTGGCCTTGTACCATTTCACGCCTTCAGGATACAGGCTTGATTTGGCGAGCTTATGAGATGATGGACGAGGGGCTATGCTTTTGCCTGCGTCTATCCCGGACTCAGTAGCTCGGCTGTGCCGAGTTACTGGATATGTCGCCGCAGCTTTGCTGCAAAAAGAGGGGGGCGTTGATGTGTGTGGCAGAGCCACGGGGAGATAGGTATGTTACTCGGCACAGCCGAGCAACTGTGGGGGGCCGGTGCTTATGCAAGCTGAAAGCTTGCCACATAATAGGTCGAAGATACAATCTTCGACCAGTGAGGGAGTTTAATTAACTTATGAAGGCTTTAAGTTCAAAAGAATATCTTCATACTTTCCGAAAAAATCCTCCACAATAAAACCAATTAGTTGAGGGTCGTTTTTATCCTCCAGAACGACTTTATCACAATTAAATTCATAATCTCGGATAATGGAAAATTCCAGATTGGTCAGATCGCCCTTTACCTCTCTTGAAGGATATAGTATCGTTTTAGATGTCAGATATTTAAAACTGCCATTATCAAACTCAATCTCTACGATCATTGAATTAATCAATTTGCCTCTGACAACTAAGGGCAAATACACATTGACATAAGATGCAAAAGCAACACAGAATAGAATACAAGGGATGGCAATCCCGGGAGAATCCATGAGATTACGATATCCCAGGCATATTAATATGATGAGTATAGGGAAAAATACAAAGGACTTATATTTTGCACTGGCAGTAGCTTTTCCTGCGAAATACAGTCCCTTATCATTTATCTGATATCGCATAAATACTAAATTTTCAATTCTCTTCTTTTCCTAGCAGACCCACAAGCGTATCATAATTATCAAAATAATCCTTGATGACATATACAACCGGATTTTGACCATCCTTATATCGTAGGGATATTTTCTCATCATATTTAGCATAATTCCCATCACCTTGAGCCCTCTTTAAATCACTTAGTTCCCCACTGACAGTTTTTGATGAACTCAACATAAATTCAGCCGTTTTATAAGTGAATAAATTTCCATTAATTTCAAATGATATGATCATTGTGTTCAACCATTGGCCTCTAAGAATAATGGGACTATATATAAAAAAGTACCCATTAATTATGGTGGTTAAAAGTGAACCAGATATACCCATTAAGTTAAATCCAAAACTTGAGATAAAAAGCCAGAAAGAAAGTATTGTACCCGTAATAAAAACAAAAATAGAACTTATAGTATCTTTCTTCATTTTTCTCAAAAACTCATTTCCTGAGGTGTTTATATCGAATTTCATATTGATCCACAATTATTAAAACATTCAATTTATAATTTCTAGAAAAAATCAATCCCCTTTTCTTTATTTATACAGCTCCTCATACTGCTTCACAGCTCTGTCTTTGAAGATGCTGTTGGTATTTATCAGGTCGCGCAGCAGTGGTTTTGCTTCATCCTTTTTCCCTTTTTTGATCAGGATATTGGCCTTGTACCATTTCACACCTTCGGGGTATAGACTTGATTTGGCGAGCTTGTCGAAGTTAGCCTCACCGAGGCCCTTAGAGCCATTCAGATAGCTGGCTATCCCACCGAAGTAAAGTGCATCAGCATTATTGGGCTGACTGGCGAGTATCTGGTTATATTTTTTCTCGGCATCTATATAGTTGCCCGCTTCGAAGAATGTCCTCGCTACACCGAGCTGGGCTGCTACCTCGCCACCTATTGCATCTGTGGTTGGGGCCTGTTCCATCATCATGTTTTTTGCTGCAGGAGCAGCTGTCACGTTAGCTGTAGTGGCTGATTGAGCAGGAGCTTTTTTTGTTTGACCAGTGTCCTTCGCTGTGGTTGTATTTGTCGCTGCCAAGTTCGCAGGTTTTGCAGCTGTGCTGTCGCTCACTGTCGCAGGAGCGGCTTGATGAGTGGTATCCGTTTTAGGTTCTTCTTTCTTTTCTTTCTCTACTACCGGCGCACTCTCCTGCGCCTGAGGTTTATTCATAGCCACCTCCTCATGTTTGTTTGAGAAGATAGTGATCAAAACAAATCCGACGCCTACCAGTACGCCGAGTATCAGAGCTGCATAGGCGTACGTCGACCAGTGTATCTCTATGCCACCCTTTTTCTTCTTTTCTTTCGTGCCTGCGCGTTCGCGGAGCTTTGTATTGATATGGGTTATAGCAATAGGTATGTCTGCGGGCTTGGGAGCCTTGCGCATACCTTCGAGTGCATCCTGCGCAAAAGGGTCATCCTTGAGGAGCTTGTCCAACTGCGTACGATCGGCGTCGCTCAGCCTGCCCTCTGCATATGCGAGCAGCGCCTCCTGTGTGATCACGCCATCCTCCGTGAGGTCTGTATGTTTAGGCTTTGCCATTGCTCTTTTCTGTGATATAATTTTTCAGGTTACGCTTACCGTTTTGGATATAGCTTTTTACTTCATTCAGCGAGAAGTCCGTCACGTCGGCTATCTGCTGATAGCTCATGCCTTTCAGATAGAACATCTCCACGCACATACGCTGCTCATCTTTCAGCGCTTCCATGCCATTGGTCAGGTACTGCACCATGATCTCTCTGTCGTCTTCTGTATCGAGATGATCTGTGTCTATTGTTTCCACAGATGCTTTGATGTTATTTTTCAGCTCGGCCTCCTTCTTTGTCGCAGAGGCCTCCTGCCTGAAGTGCATCATGCAGTGGTTCTTTACCACCATATGCAGCCATGGCCTGAATGAATCTATATGGTGCTTCTTGAGTTCTTTGATGAGCTTCTCAAATATCTGCATGACAGCATCCTGAGCATCGGCATCATTGTGCAGGTATTTAAGGCACACCCCATATACGAGATGCGTATAGCGCACATATAGTTCGCCTATATATGCAGTATCGTGGGAGTTTCTGTAGCGGTGTACGAGCTCCTCATCACTCAAAAACGGACTGTCATCGTTTTTGGCCAAGCAGTGTTATTTTTTATGATTTAAATATAACTGTGGTTCAGATACAAAAGTAAAATACCACACACAGCCGGTCGTGGGAAAGGACTAATCTGAGGACAGTCGTTTGAGGGACGTGGGACGGGTGTCGAGGGACGAAGGAAATACAAATGATCTAACAGACATCCTGTTTCCCTGATGTACTGATTTCCCGATCACTGATCGACTTTCTACGCAAAAGGATTATTCAAATTAGACAGATAGTTATAGATGTCTTCCCATTGGCGGCTTTCGACGGCTATGTACTCATGGAGTGACTCTCTGGTTTCCTTGATCTCGCCTACGCCGAGGCCACGGCCATCATTGAGCCAGAAGGCTTTCGCACCGAGGTTCTTGGCTAGTACTACATCAGTGATACGGTCGCCGATGACAAAGGAGTTTTTTAGATCATAGTCCGGAGAGAAATATTTGGTCAGCATACCTGTACCGGGCTTGCGGGTGGGCAAGTTCTCATGCGGATAGCTGCAATCAATGCACTCCTCAGAGAAGATAATTTTTTCGCCCGCAAAAACATTCATGATAAAGCGGTGTGTGGTGTAGAAAGGCTCATTGGGGAAAACATCTGTGCCCAGTCCATCCTGATTGGTCACCAGCACCAGCTCGTAGTCAAACTCGCGCACGATACGTCCCAGCCAATAGAAGATCTCGGGGTAGAAGATGATCTTCTCCATCGTTTCTATTTTGAAATCATCTGTCTCCAGTATCATCGTTCCGTCGCGGTCAATAAAGAGCACTTTTTTCATTTGTTAGTATTGAGTATTTAGTAGTGAGTATTGAGACAATGCACATCATCGACAAAAATCGGCGAACCAGCATTATCAATTATCCATTGTCAATTATCAATTATTTTTCCGGTTCACCCGTGCCACCCATCTGGGCAATACGATAGCGCCGATGCCCAAATAAAGGTAAAAATTGAATAATCTCCATACGATGGCCACGGCAGATGCCAGTCCGGCAGGCAGATAGTCACAGTTCAGCGCCATAAACGATAGCTCGGATATGCCGCTGCCACCTGGTGTAGCAGGTATCATGATAATGACACGCAGCACACATTGACGGGCGAATACCTCGAGCTGGTTCCACTCTATTGCAGAAAATGTCCAGATCAGTACATTGGCGAGGGCATAGCGGGCACACCAGGATATAGTGGTAGCGATAAATATCTTGAATAAAAAGCCCCAGCCTTGAGTCTTAAACTCCTGCGAGGTCATCCAAATCTCCTCGCCCAGCAGGGCTATCTGCAGGCTCCATCTATGCAACCATTTGATCTCAGACACCTGCCTAAAGAATCCGCGCGCCCAGTCCGGCCTTACAAAAATGCCAAAGCCCAGCAGGCCACCTATCACCGCTACTACAATGAAGCCTATCCATACATACTCCCCCATTGCCCGAAATGCGGTAAAAATATTGTGATGCCCCAGGTCGCTACATGTAGCAGACAGGTCAAACATGCGAGGGCCAATAAGTAGAAATAACAAACTGAATACAGTGACAAAAGCGAGATTGTCCAGATAGGAGCAGAGCATGATGATGGATGCCCCTTTGCCAAAGCTGACCTTTTCTTTTTTGAGAATAAACAAGGCCAATGTGATGCCGCCTACCGATGCCGGTGTGACCGCAGAGCCAAATTCCCAGAGCAGGATGATCTCGAGGCATTTGAAGAAAGACAGTCGGCGGTCAGTCAGCTGCCATATGCGATATATATATGCCAGATCCCTCAGGGATACCATCAGTATAGCCAGCAGCAGGCCATATAGCAGGTGCCTTGACAGCGGTATCTGTGCCAGTTTCGACGCATCTATCTTTGATACCACCACGACCAGATAGACAGAGACCGCTATACCTATCGACACAGGCAGCATTACTCTCCTGAGCGAGAACTGGGATAAGGGGCTTTGAGGAGAAGTGTCTGCCATGCGATAGATAGATTAACCCTCAAAGGGTTTAAAACCCTTTGAGAGTTTGATAATTGCCTATACTTTCTCTACTACCACGGCTGTACCATAGGCCAGTACCTCAGTGATACCTGCCATGACATCATTCGCATCGTAGCGCATATTGATCACGGCATTCGCGCCCTGATCGCGGGCGTGTTTGACCATTAGCTCATAGGCCTCTTCGCGTGCCCTCTCGCAGAGCTCGGTATAGATGGAGTTTTGCCCGCCAAATATGGCCAGTATGCCGCCGGCAAAATTGCCCACTATACTACGAGAACGTACAGTGATGCCGCGGACCAATCCTAACTGTTTAGTGACACGGTAGCCATCCAGTGAGGTGCTGGTGGTGATGAGTAGTTCTGCCATAAAAATTGATCATTGTTTGAATAAAGGTAATTATTCAAAGCGGATTATACCTCTTCAGGGAGTATTTTCTCCTCATCGGTCTTGATGCGTATCCAGAAATTATTGTAGCCCTCGCCGACCACGATGGTGAGCAGCTGCTCCTGTATCAGCTCCAGCATAGACAGGAATGTAAAGATGGCGTGTATCCGGTTTTCGACCTTATCAAATATCCGCTCGAATGCGACCTGGTTCTCCGATCTGACCAGCTCACGAAGCACCATTTTTTCACCCTCTATGGTATAGGCAGGTGTCTGCACGGTATGAACGGGTTTATTTCGCTGGCGCTCTACGCGCTCTACTACAGTCTGAAAGGCCTTCAGCAGGCGAAACATAGTGAGAGACTGCATCTCATATTCTGTCTCAAAGAGGGCTGCGATCTCAGACATCTCCCCGGTTATATTGCCGCGGCGGGTGATGCTCTGGCGGTCGTCTTCCATTCGGCGAAGCATCTCAGTAGCTTCTTTGTATTTCTTGTATTCGATGAGGCGGTTGACCAGTTCATCTCTGGGGTCTATCTCCTGTCCTGTCTGCGGGTCGACTTCCTTGCGCGGCAGGAGCAGCTTGGCCTTGATACGCATCAGGGTGGCTGCTACCAGTATGAATTCGCTCGCGAGCTCGATATTGAGATGCTCCATCGAGTGGATGTAGGTCAGAAAGTCTGTCGTGATCTTGAAGATGGGTATATCGTAAATGTCCAACTCATCGCGCTCTATGAAGAACAGCAACAGGTCGAACGGACCCTCAAATTGGGGCAGTTTGATAGAGTATGTTTCGTCTTTTACAGCCATGTCCTCCGGTTAAAGGGACACGAATTTACAGTAATTGTGCATGATTTCAAGCACATTTTGACGAGATGCTTATCTTATCCGGATAGCGGGATCACAGTACACCTGACAGACGCAGGATATTGACCATGGAAATCGCTATTACGGCATTGGCCGCGGTAAGGAGCATTACTATGACAGCTTGTTTGATAATGGTAGAGTACATATTGGGTTGATTTTAATACTTAATTATACGACCCGACCATAAAAAGGTTGTACTTTACATATTAAATTTTGTATTTTAACAATTGGGGGATGAGCAAGAATCAGCTTTGAAAAATTTTTACCTGTGGTCGGTATTGTCAACGATCCACTAAAATAGATAGAAATTCCCGTGATTATATATCTTTTAAACTACGAGAAGACCTCAAAAAGAGGCGTGAATTTTCCGCGCACAAGGAGTGGTAATAGAATAGCTTTAATCTCTGTTCTCATTTTATTTGTTTTTGTATTACTGCTGCTGCGTAGCACAGGTATTCGGATGTATCCCCCTCCGGTCTAAGTTTCCAACCACAAGTGTTCGGAACATGCTTAAAGTGCCCACTGTATGCCGATTTACCACCTCTAACTCCTCCTAAAACAGAGGAGAACCAATACAAATACAGCGTGGCTAGAGGTAAAACTGGCGTGGCTGTTAGCTCTCCTCCTTGGATAAGAGGAGCTGGAGGTGGTTTGAATCTACCGTCAGGTCTGCGTTCGAGTGTGGTTTCGAACACTATTGGGTTACACCTTAGACCTAAATATGAGGTAAGCTTTTAGCTTACTATAAACAAATATAAGACTAAGCAAGTTGAAAACTTGCAAGATTAAAGGCCGAAGATACAATCCTTCGACCAGTGAGGGCAAGATTTTACTTCTGCTTTGCTATCATTGCTAACATAAAATAATTTGCGGGGAAATTGATTTTCGAACGAGCCTGAAACCCAGTAATGACGGTCTTTTTTTATTATTGCGAAAACCAATTCGAAAATCAAACCTGCCGACATGCCTGTATGCTAATACCTGCAACGGTTTCACGTCTGCCTGCATTTTCTTTCCGACCGATAAACAATGGTATTGAGCGATTTCACTGAAACAGGCCCATCAGCTGGGACGGCGCAGGTTTGCGATTTAGATAAATTATGCTATATTTGCATTATTGACACAATAATGCTCTTTGTATTTTGTTGGCTACCCGATCAGACACTTTCTGATTCGACAGGGAGTGTGAAAATAAAATCAGTACCGCCGGAAGGGTTGGGTTGGTTTCTGATCTTGCCTCCCATACGCTCGACTATCTTACGGCATATCGATAGCCCGATACCTGTACCCTGATACTGGCCGTTATTGTGCAGGCGGGTAAACATATCAAAGACGTCGGTCTTGTATTTGTCATCTATACCGATACCATTGTCAGATATGGTGAACTCATACATATCGCCCTGCCTCTGAAATGATATCCTGATGATCGGTACCTCAGATTCATTGTACTTGATACCGTTGGATATGAGGTTTTGAAATAGCTGTATGAGCAGGGTGCGGCTGCCTCTCACCACGGGCAGGTCAGGGCAGTCGATGAGGGCCTTCTTGGCAGTGATGGTGAGTTTGATATTCTCTACCGCCTGATGAAAGATATGGTTCAGGCCCAGATCAGATATGTCCTGTGAGCTATTGACCTTAGAGAACTCCAATATACCTGTGATCATATCGTACATGCGGCGTCCGCCTTCTTTGAGATAGGAGATGTATTCATGTTCGCTGTCGCTGAGCTTGCCTTTGAGGCTCATCTCGAGCAGTGTAGCGTAGGAGACTATAGCGCGGACCGGCTCGCGGAGGTCATGGGATGCGGCATGAGCGAACTGCTTGAGGTCATCATTGCTCTCTTCGAGTTTGTGTACATAGATCTCGATCTCGGCATTTTTTTGCTTGAGCAGTTCGGTTTCTTTTTCCTGCTGCTTCTGTTCGTATTCATGCTCAGTGGCCGTGATCGCGAGCAGCTTATCGAGCTTGAAGTTGTCGAGTAGTGACTGGCTATATTTCTCCTGATAGATGAGTGCATCAGCGTGTTTGCCCACATTTTTGTAGGCCCTTGACAGCAGGCGATATATCTTAGAGAGATTGAGCGTAGAACCAATAAGCTCATAGAGTTTGATAGCCTCAAGATAAGAGCTTATGGACTCTACGTATCTGCTAAACTCTGCATAGGCCTCACCTATCTCAAAATAGTAGGCCGCCTGAAATTGCGGATTACCATTGGTGAACAGGATAGGATGTGCCTTTTCAAAAAAAGCAAATGCCTTTTCGCTATCCTGTAGCTTGGCATACATGAGTCCGGTGCTGCAGTATGACAGGCATAGCTGAAACGGGTCATTCAGTTCTTCGACTATCTTGGTACGCTTGAGTGAGTATTCGAGTGCTTCTGCTATTTTTCCCTGGCGGTCGCATTCTCCTACTATCGCACTATAGCAATAGCTGATGCCTAGTTTATTGTCAACGGAGATGTTTAGTTCGAGCGCACGATCGATATAGCGCTTGTCCAGTGTGCCCAGATCGGAGAAACCAAAGAGAATATAAAGGTTGTAGTAATGTGCTGCGAGTCTCTTTTTCTCCGCTACGGTCAGATCAGGGATCTGCTCCATGCTATTGATCGCCTTCAGGAAGCAACTCTGTGACTGCGGCATCTGCGAGTGCGACTGGTAGCCGAAAGCGATATTACCATAATAATAAGCCGCTCGTCTGTTGTTGTTTAAGTCAAAATAAGGCTTGGCAAGCTCCGAATATTCAAGGAATTTCTCCAGACTAAGCTCCACCAAACAGTAATAAAGGGCATAGTTGATGTACGATTCACCTAAATGATCGTGGTTTTCGTTGAATTCAGCAAGTTTGTGATGCTCCCCAATAAGCTCTAAAACCTCCTTATCTCTTTGAGAAAGAAGTACACGGACCTTGTTTTGAAGGTCAGAGATATCTATGGTTTTATTCTCCACTGCTGCCTGATCCTGTGCTGGTAATAGATTTTAAAAATATCATGCCTAGTTCTCTTTTTTTCAAAACTATATAAGATAAAACAATCACTAACATTTGTCAAGGGGCGATTTTGTTTTTAACAAATATAATCCTGTCATTCGCGCCCGTTATTTAATTTTTTTAATTTTTTAAACCCCTCATTTTTATGAAACAAGTTAAACCTTCTATGCTTTTTGCCCTAGTTCTCACCGTTTTGATCGGTTATTTCGAACCAGCTAACGCTGCTAAAAACCTTCTGGTGCCAACTCCCGGAGGCAGTACCTCGTATGTGGCCCTGAATACGACTACTGGTGTTTGTCCTTTCTGGCCAAATCCTATCACTGCTCCCTCTACACTCACTGCCGTCTCTGATGAGGTCATCATCGGAGGCACACTAACGCTGGTAGGCGGAGGTTCAACTCCTGTATCTGTCATCGCGTATGACCAGCCGTTTCCACTCAGTACGATAGAGAACAATGCCTATTTCGTACCGGCAATGTGGCCATACCTGACAGGAACTACGATGGCAATCCCTGCGGTAGCTGAAGGTAACTATGTACTTACCTTCAAAACACAAAGTGGTAATGTATATACTACCAAACTAACCATCAACTAAGACCTTTATTTACCAAGAACCGTGTCAAAGGTGTGGGGCAATGATGCTCCACACCTTTTTTTATGATGCCGGCAAAGTAAAGATAAAATCAGTACCACCCAATTCATTAGGTTGGTTATGAATACCGCCGCCCAGCCTGTCTGTGATTTTCTTGCAAATGGCCAGGCCAATGCCTGAACCGGAATGATTCTGCCTGTTTTGGAGCCGGGTGAATATGTCAAATACTTTGTCCCTATATCTTTCTTCTATTCCAATGCCATTGTCAGAGACCTTGAACTGATAGAATCCTCCTTCCTGAGAATATGATATTCTGACATGCGGCCTGTCAGAGCTATTATACTTGATGGCATTGGACAACAGATTTTGAAATAACTGTATCATCAGCACAGAGTTAGTTTGTATGACTGGCAGTGTTTCGGATTCTATGATAGCATCTTTGGTAGTAATGGCTATTTTCAGGTTGTTTTTGACAGATTGGAGTATTTCTCCGAGGTTCACAGTGGTCATTTCATTGTGGTTGTTGACCTTTGAGAAAGCCAATATCCCGGCTATCATTTCATTGATGCGTTTGCCACCTTCTTTGAGATAGCTGAATAGCTCCAACTGTTCTTTGGTCATTTGCCCTTTGAGGCTCATTTCGAGCAGCTCGGCATAGGAGACTATCATCCGGACTGGTTCACGCAGGTCATGTGATGCTGCATGGGCGAACTGTTTGAGCTCTTCATTGGACTGCTCCAGTTGATTGGCATATTCCCTGATCTCTTCATTTTTTTGCTTCAGCATTTCGGTCTCACGGTCCTGCTGCTGTCTTTCGAACTCATTCTGTACGGCACTCATATAGAGTACCTTGTCTATTTTAAAATTATCGAGTAGCATCTGGCTGTATTTGCGCTGATAGAGCAACGCTTCCTGATATTTACCTGCTTTTTCATAGGCCTCTGAGAGCAGTCTATATAGTTTTGATAGATTGAGTGTGGAGTCGAGCGTATTATATAAGCGTATAGCCTCCAGAAACAAGGTAATAGCCTCTTCATAATCCCCCATTGCCAGATGGGCCTGTGCGTTCTCATCATAAAAGCTGGATAAGAACTGGACTATATTGGCTTCTTCGAAGATCGCTTTGGCCTTATTTATATATGCCATTGCAGTCTCGCGGTCGTTCATTTTGGCATATAGCACACCCATGGTGGATGAGGAGAATGCTATTTGGAGCGTATCGTGTATCTCCTCTGCCAGCCTGAGACGTAGGGTAGCATATTCCATTGCCTCAGAGATATTGCCAAGCTTATCAAGGTCATTGATGATGGCACCATAGCAAAAGATCAGGCCGGGTTTGTGATCATAGATCTTATACAATTCAATGGCCCTGTCCAGATATCTCCTGTCGAGGAGCGCCAGATCAGTGAAACTGAATAAGATATATAGATTATAGTAGATCGTGGCCAGGCGCTGGGCCTCCTCTTCGGTCAGATCATCTATCTCTTCCATATATTGTATGGAGGTGAGATAGGCATCCTGTGCTTCAGGCAGTTTATAAAAAAAATGATAGTTGATACCCAGCGCGCCATAATAATATCCTGCCCTGCGGTTATCGTTCATATCGAAATAGGGCCTGGCCATCTGTATATAGTCTATACATTTGTCAAAGTCCCTTTTGACAAGGGAGTAATAGTTTGACATGCTGACGAGGAGCTCGCCTTTCTTTTCCTGTTCATCTGATTTTTCGGCCAGTCGGAGAGACTCCTCTATATAATCCTTGACGCCGGGATCACGCTGCCGGAGCATATCCCTTATCTTTTTGATCCGTTCTGCGAATTCCTTATTTATTTCTGACTGCATGTGTTTAGACAATAATTTTCATCAATCATCCGTTCTATTCCGACTTAGATTACAGTTTTATTATATTTCTATAATTGAAAAATAACGAAAAAATAGGATAAAACAGAAGGCATATGATAATTGTCATATAAAACATCTAGTCGGATTAATACCTTTGTCGCCGCATTATGGCACTTATTCTTAATATTGATACAAGTTCTCCCGCATGCTCTGTCTGTCTGGCAGAGGATGGCAATGTGATAGCTGAGCGAAATGACCTGTCTGAAAACCAGCATGCATCCAGACTCACGGCACTCATCGATGAACTGATGGAAGATCAGCATGTCATGCTGAAGGACCTCTCAGCTGTCGCGCTAAGCAGTGGACCAGGATCATATACCGGCCTAAGGATAGGAACATCAGTAGCCAAGGGCATATGCTATGGGCTCGACAAACCCCTCATTAGTGTACCAACACTACAGGGACTGGCCTATGTAATGTCTGTAAAGCACCCTGATCCTGATGGTGTCTATATACCTATGCTGGACGCCCGAAGAAACGATGTGTATATGTCAATATATGATGTCGATAATAATATCATAGAAAAAGATAATTTTGCGACGGTAAACGTTGACTTTACTGCCATTTTGGCGAACTATAGTGTTAAAAACATATATTTGGGAGGGTCTGGAGCTAAAAAAGTTCTCTTGACCGAATTTAATGATATTTTTGGCACAATTATTGAAAACTTAATATGTGTGGCAAGAAACATAAATGACATTTCATATAAGCGGTTTCTTTATGGTAAATTTGAAGATCACCTCTATTTTGAGCCTTTTTACCTCAAAGAATTCGAAGGACGAATAAAAAGTAATTAAAATTTCTTATTTTTATATATCAAAATCCCCTAACAATGGCAGTAAAAACAAACAAAGAGACATTGGTGCTGACAAAGCCCAATACCAGCGACGCTATCAAACTTGAGTACGGCACGCTGAAGAGGGCAGTATTGACCCTGAGAGCTATCAACCATCCTCTCCGCAAAGAGATCATGGAGCTGATAGAAGAAAAAAAGCAAATGACCGTAACTGAGATCTACATCAAGTTGCGCCTTGAGCAGTCAGTAGCTTCACAGCATCTGGCTATCCTCAGGAGGGCTGATGTGCTGACTACGGAGAGAGATGGTAAATTTATTTACTACTCTATCAATGCTAAGAGAATGGAAGAGATAGCTGCTCTGGTAGAGAAGCTGGCTCAGTAATAATCGCCAGCGGTCTTTCAATAATCAAGAACCTGTTATCTGCAGTATGATTTGTACATTATGAGCTGATAGTAGGTTCTTGATTTGTTGAATGATATCGTCGCTATAAAAATCAAACTCACCCCCGAGTTTAAAAGGAATCCACCTATTAAACAAAACAGAGTTTAATTTTTACACGTTTATTATAAGATTCAAAAATGAAAAAGCACCCCCTACCGATCGACTACGCTAAATCGAAAGTCGCGGCATCTGTCATGAGAGCTTTGTCTCATCCTTTACGATTGGAGATATTGGCTTTTATAGATAGCAAAAAATCAGTGAAGGTACATGATATCTATACCTCACTGCATCTGGATCAGTCTATAGCATCTCAACATCTCAAAATAATGAGAGATGCAGATCTGGTCAATTATGAAAGGAATGGCAAAGAAAAACACTATTCCTTGAATTATGACAAGATCAAACATATCAATCAGCATCTCACTAAATTTATGGATTAAGTAATCTGACTGTATTACATTTGCGCAGCATACGCGTACGGTCAAAATGAATTTACTCTCCATAGAAGAAGCAAAATCACTGATAGCAGATGGTTCATGGGTCATAGACTCAAGGCCATCTGCTATTTTTGTTCAGGGATTGATACCTCGGTCCTATCATATACCCAATTCAGATAGTTTTTTGGAATATGCCGAGCTCCTGTTGGAATCGGATATGAAGCTGATACTGCTGGCTGAATCAGGACAGGAAACAGCTATTTCCCGAAACCTGCTCAAGACAGGCTTTGCCAATCTGGCAGGTATCATTGACGGCGGCTTTGAAGCATGGGTAGCAGCCGGAGGCAAGGTGGACCTGATCATAGACATTACTGCAGAGGAGTTTGAACTCGATTTCAACTTTGATGAGTTTTATCTGATCGACCTGCGCACCGAGGACCAATATGAAGAAGAGCATTTCGAATATGCAGAGAACCTCTCCATGACCGAACTCGAAGAAGCAATCCCCGACCTGAATCCCGATGTCACATACTATCTTTATGGGAATACATTTGAGGACGCGGCTTTCGCAGCAGCATTATTCAAGCGCGGAGGTTTTCATAAATTGCGTGTCGTAAATGAAGGCTATGAAGCGCTCAAAAATACCAAGATACCTGTGATCAAAAAGAAAAAATCTAAATCCGATCCTCACTTTTCAGCTAACTGATCTATGCAATTCTCCTACTCTTCACGCGATCAAATAATATCATCTCTCAGCAGTGAGCATTATGACCTCCTAGTGATTGGTGGCGGGATCACTGGCTGCGGCATCGCGCTGGATGCGGCACTTAGAGGTATGAAAGTAGCGCTGGTCGAAAAGTCTGACTTCGCCTCGGGTACGAGCAGCCGCTCTACCAAGCTGATACATGGCGGGCTGCGATACCTCAAGCAGATGGAGTTTAAACTCGTGCGCGATGTCGGTACAGAGCGGGCTATTGTTTATAAAAATGCAAGACATGTAGTGATTCCGGAGAAAATGCTATTGCCGATAGTAAAAAACGGATCTCTGGGCAAAGGCCCGACATCACTCGCGCTGTGGGTATATGACTATCTGGCCGGAGTCAAAAAAGATGAGCTGCGCAAAATGCTCTCCAAAGAACAAACACTCGCTGAAGAGCCATTGCTCAATAAAGAAAAAGTAACAGCAGGTGGCGTCTACTATGAGTATCGCACCGATGACTCACGACTGGTAATAGAGCTCGCAAAAAGTGCCGTAGCGCATGGAGCAGTATGTTTGAATTATACTGAAGTCAAAGAACTGATATATGATGAGAGCAAAATGGTCTGTGGTGCGAAAACCACTGACATTATATCCGGCAAAAGTATTGATATCAGGGCAACTAAGGTAGTCAATGCAGCTGGGCCATTCGTCGATCTGATACGCAAGACTGACCAGTCACTTTTTGGAAAACGACTACAACTGACCAAAGGAGTACATATAGTTTTCCCTTATGAAAAGCTGCCTCTGCAAAGAGCTGCTTACTTCGATGTATCTGACGGGCGCATGATCTTTGCTATACCGCGCGATGGCATTACCTATGTGGGCACGACAGACACTGTGTACAATCAGGATATAGACCATCCCCACCCGAGTTTGCATGATGTGGAGTACCTGATCAAAGCAGTAAATGAAATGTTTCCTTCGGTCAAGCTCGCGGTCAAAGACGTCATCTCAAGTTGGGCCGGACTCAGACCCCTGATATATGAGGATGGCAAATCCCCCTCAGAATTGTCGCGCAAAGATGAGATCATAGTATCGGCATCAGGTCTGCTCTCTATAGCCGGCGGGAAGCTGACCGGCTATCGCCTCATGGCAAAAAAGATAGCTGACATAGTAGCAAAAGACCTTCTGTCTGAGGCTAAGAATTTTCCTCCATCGTCCACTCAGACCTATCAGCTCAGTGGTGGGGAGTTTAAATCTGATAAAGACCTTCAGGATTTTCTCACAAGCACGGTCACGGATGTCGCCAACCAATATCTTCCCAATTATTTCCTTCATAGATGGGTATTTCGATACGGCAGGAATACGGCCTATATATTGGAACAAGCAGAGGCATTAAAAAGCAGATACGCTGATGCCGAACATGTCGCCCTGGCTGCTGAGATGCAGTATAGCTTCGAGAATGAGATGGTCGCTAATGAGACCGACTTTGCAGTGCGCCGTACAGGCATGATCTACTTTGATAAAATAAGACTTGATAGAAACCTTTCTTTTATAAGTGAATATTTCTCTGAACTACTACATCGTACTGAAGTGGAAAAAGTAGCGGCGCTAAAGCATTTCACTGAAGTGGTGAAAGAGGTGACGGATTTCAAATAGCGGCTTAATATTACAGACGTAAAATTTTACGTCTCTACGATCATTCAAAATCCCTATAAAGCAGGTATTTTTTGCGCATGGCTTTATACTCTTTGAGTGCAGGTTGCCAGCTGGCGCGGATCTCTGATTCGGTTTTACCATCTATGATCTGTTTGCGTAGCTGATCGCTGCCAGCCAGCTTATCAAAGAAATCAGGCTTGGAGAAAAATTTATCCTTGTCAGCTGCTAGCGCATACATCTTCAGCAGATATTTCAGATTCACACCTTTCATCTCTGTGTTGAGTTCTTTGATCGGTTTTCTCAGGTCGTAGCCTTTACAAATATCGCCTCTGTATGGAGGGTCTGTGGCGCCGGACTTGCTCTCCGGAGTGAAGGTAAACCCGCTGTCGATATTGGTATATGGCGAACCAATGATCAGAAAGGGATGATTGGTACCACGGCCCACGCTCACATTGGTCCCTTCGAAAAAACACAGTGAGGGATAGAGGAATACTGCTCTTTCATTTCTGAGGTTTGGCGAAGGGTTTACCGGAAGCTTGTATCTGGTGCTATGATCATAGTCCACACAGGTGATAACTTTCAGACTAAGCCTGTCAGCATTCTTTATCCATTTTTCACCTTTTGCCATCGTAGCATACTCACCCAGTGTGAGACCATATACCACTGGTATCTTTGATACACCTACAAATGATTTATACTGCATGTCCAGCACCGGGCCGTCCACATAATAGCCATTAGGATTAGGTCTATCCAGGATGACTAGGTCTTTGCCATTTTCGGCACAAGCTTCCATCACATATTGCAGCGTAGACAGGAATGTATAAAACCTGCAGCCCACATCCTGTATGTCAAATATGACTGTGTTTACTCCGCTGAGGTCTTCTGCCGACGGTTTTGTTTTTTTGCCATAGAGAGAAACGACAGCGATACCTGTTTCCGGATCTGCTCCATTGCTCACCTGCTCACCGGCATCAGCCTTACCTCTGAATCCATGTTCGGGCGCAAAGATGACTTTGATATTTACACCCAGATCTTTTAGAGAATCGACGAGAAGCCTGTTTCCTATTCTGCTGGTTTGATTGATGACCAGAGCTACTGTTTTGCCCTCAAGCAGTTTAAGGTATTGATCAGTGCGGGCCGCACCTAGTATGAGACCTGGTGTATTCTTGTTTTCCTTATAGAGATCATGTTGGGCAAAGAGGCTTGTCAGGCTGGTAGCTAGCAGAACAAAAAGAAAAGATAGTCTTAGCATAATCTAATATAGGAGTAATAAGCAATCATAAACCATAAACCTGCCTGCCGGCAAAGGCAGGTCAACAATCATATATTAGTTCAATTGTTCCTTGCTGATGTCGAGCTTGCTTTGCGGTTTTTCATAAGGCATGAAAACGAAACTCATCATTCCTTCTTCAGCTATAAAGATACACATGAACTCATTGGGGTCTTTGTAATTTTTTATAAAATCCTGCAACTTGTCCTGATGGATGATATTGCTATTGACAAAGTCTTCCAGATGCGAGGCATTGATACTCCACGTGAGCTCGAGTTCTTCGCGGTTTATGATAGGAAGGCCCAGGTCTATGTCAGCGAGCGAACGGACAGCGATGAAGATAGGATATTTGCTCACGTTGCCCTTTATCATACCCTGCGATACCTGTCGGATATAATTTTTGCAAACGTTGAGATCGTTCTGCAAACTGGCTAATATTTCTTCGTCGAATTTCAATGCCTGCTATTGATTTCGAAAGGTAATTATTTTTTTTAACGGGCAAAGTGAAGTCCTATTATTCAAAATATGAGAATTATCAACAGGAGAAAATGATGTTTAGTATCTTTCAAAAAAATAGCTCAATGCTGACCCTGGATAGCAAAAAACCTACAGACCCTGATAATATAAAACTCACGCAGTATAGCCATGGTTCAGGCTGCGGCTGCAAAGTAGCACCGTCCGTGCTGGAAGAAATTTTGAAGTCAGATAAGAAGCAAATATTCCATCCCCGTCTACTCATCGGCAATGAAACAAAAGACGATGCTGCAGTATATGATATGGGGAACAGTATAGGGCTCATCAGCACTGTGGATTTTTTTACCCCGATAGTAGATGATGCATATCAATATGGGAAAATAGCGGCAGCCAATGCACTCAGCGATGTATACGCTATGGGGGGAAAACCTTTTATGGCTATTGCGGTATTGGGCTGGCCGGTGGAGAAGCTTCCGGCAGCCTTGGCGCAAAAAGTAATAGCCGGCGCCAAGGAGATCTGCAAACAAGCTGGTGTCGCTCTCGCAGGTGGCCACACTATTGACTCTCCCGAGCCATTTTTTGGGCTGTCTGTGAATGGTAATGTGCCGATTCCCCATATCAAAAAGAACTCAGCAGCACAGGAAGGTGATATTTTATTTCTGACCAAACCGCTCGGTACTGGTATACTGACTACAGCCCTCAAGCGGGGGTTGATCACCGCAGAGGATATGAATCAATGCATCACCTCTATGTCGCAGCTCAATAGTATTGGTACAGAATTAGGCCCGTTAGACTATGTTCATGCCCTCACTGATGTGACAGGCTTTGGGCTGATAGGCCATCTCATAGAGATGTGTGAGGGCAGCGGTTTGTCTTCGGAGATCTATTATAATGAAGTGCCACTGCTGGACCAGGTCAAAGAACTCTCAGCAAAATTCATCTATGCTGATAACACTATGCGCAACTGGAAGAGTTATGAACCAAAAGTCGAAGGAATCAGCGGCGAATCTCTACTCACGCTCTGCGATCCACAGACTAGTGGGGGGCTATTGATAGCTGTGGCTTCTGACAAGGAGCAAGAGCTGTCTCAGCTGCTGAGGTCTCACGATACACTCATAGCAAAGATAGGGCAGATGACTGTCAAACACGCGAAAGCGATCTATCTGAAATAAAGTAGTCCCGGCAAGCCGGGACTACACTTCTATACCAAAAATAAACCTTTAATGTTATTATTCCTTTTCTCCCCTCTCCTTCGGGGAGGGTCATGGAGGAGTGATTAGAACTTTATCACCAGCGTATTGAACGCATCTGAGGTGAGTGTGTATTTGATATTCGCATTGCTCGCTTGCTTGCTGCCGTCAGGCCATAGGTTCAGATCGAGGTCTACGAATGGTTTGTCACATTTTATGGATTTAGCGGTATAGCGCTCATACCCTTCTATCTTGAAGATGATCCTGATCTGGTCGCCCACTTCTTTTTTATTGATCGCGAGAGCATAGTTGCCTTCTTTATCTATAGCAGCATTGACCAGCTCATCACCGAACTTATCAAAGTTTATCTTAGCATCAGTGATAGGTAGTTGCGTTTCAGCATCCATTATCCTGCCCGTTATGACCATGAGGTCGGGGTGATTGACCACACTGTTCATTACTGCTTGAGTGCTCGGCAGTAGTTTAGAGCTTTTAACTTGCGCATCCTGTGCTGAAAGCTGGCTGACACTAAGGGTCAGGCCAACGAGAAACAAAACTAACCTTTTCATAATACTCTCCTTTTAATTTATATATGTTGCAATCTATTTGTGTTGTTAAAGACGTCCACCAGGTTAATTTGTTGTACTGAAAATTTGCTAAATCATCAACGCATGCTTTTCATCAGTCAACATTTTCTTTCTTTTGGGATGACAAATGTAATGCAGCAAAGGCTTATCCCGTATGGGTTTGCGCAATACTTATATTGAAATGCAGGAGAAAATCTGTGAACGAACCCTTTTTATAATTCGTTAACGTTACTGACTTTTCAATGACAGAATTTTTCGTGTAAACGGAAGGAAAAATAGATCCAAGTCAAAACACATGTAAAATAAAAATAATTTTTGTGTTTGGTATCAACTATTCGAAAGCCTGTAGTTCGACCAGTTTGTTATAGATGCCCCCCTGCTGCATGAGACTGCTGTGGATGCCGCGCTCCGCTATCTTTCCTTCACTCATTACGATGATCTCGTCCGCGTTCTGGATAGTAGACAGTCTGTGAGCTATCACAATGGTAGTGCGGTCTTTCATCAGTTTGGCCAGGGCATCCTGTACGAGTTTCTCCGACTCAGAGTCGAGTGAGGAGGTAGCCTCATCCAGTATCAATATGGGTGGGTCCTTAAGTACCGCGCGGGCTATCGTGAGCCGCTGGCGCTCACCGCCGCTCAGTTTGCCGCCGCGGTCACCGATCACAGTCTTGTAGCCCTGCGGCAATTTGACTATAAAATCATGTGCATTTGCCACACGTGCTGCTTCTTCTATCTGCTCCTGACTGATGTCAGCTTTCCCGAAAACGATATTATTGCGAACCGTGTCATTAAAGAGGATCGGCTCCTGAGACACAATACCAAAGAGCCCACGCAGGTCGGCGACTTTAGCCTGACGGATGTCCTGTCCATCTATCAGTATTTCTCCCGATGCCACATCGTAGAATCGCGGCAGCAAGTCGACGAGAGTTGTCTTGCCTGCACCAGATTGCCCTACCAGTGCTATCATTTTACCTTTTTCGACACGCAGATTGATGCCTTTCAGTATTTCCCTATGCTGATTGCTTCTATAGAGGAAAGACACATTCCTGTATTCTATCGCCTCTTTGAAGCCCTTCATAGGCTTGGCATCTGGGGCTTCTTTGATAGTATTCTCAGCATCCAGTATCTCAAATATGCGCTGAGATGAGGCGAGGCCGATATTGATCTTGCTATATGAGGTAGAGAAACTTTTAGCGGGTTGTATGAGGAGCGCAAACGTCAGAATAAGCTGAATGAAGCTGGCGGCATCCATCTGCCCGCTTACTACGATAGCTCCGCCGAACCATAATACCAGACTGAAAACACAAACAGCCAAAAACTCAGTAAGGGGAGACGATAGCTCAAAGCGTCTGTTGATCTGGTTTCCTTGATGATATAGCGTGCGGTTTATATCTCCGAATTTTTTTAATTGAAATGACTCTGCGCTGAATCCCTGTATGATCCTGAGCCCCGATATACTTTCCTCGACGATTGACATAGCCTTTCCCAAAGTTTCCTGAACACTTAGCGATCTTCCTTTCAACGTCCTGCTCACCCCTCCTATCAGAATGCCCACCACGCCCAGCATCCCAAGGGCAAAAATGGTAAGCTTGGCATTAAGCATCAGCATCCATGCCAGGAAAAGCAATATCGTAAGTGGCTGTATCACTGTGTCCTCAAGCATACTGAATATCCCCTGCTCTACACCACGTACATCGTCAGTCATCCTGCTCATGAGGTCTCCTTTGCGTTCATTGGAGTAGTAGGACAGTGGCAGTGACAATAGTTTCCGGAAGATATCTGCCCTGATATCATGCATCACACCTGTGCGGATAGGCGACAAAACACGCAGAGCGAGATAGCGAAACAGGTTTTTCATAAAGAATACAAAGATGATCGCTACACAGACATATACCAATGCTGATTCAGTGCCATTTATGTGTTTTTCTGTACTTAGCAGATATTTGATGTATTCGAGCAGTCCTTTTGCGCTGAAACCGACAGCAGGCTTCTCTGTCACATCAGGTACCTGATTGAAAATGAGCTGCAGCAAGGGAATGACCATTACTATAGAGAATAATGAAAACAATGCTGAGAGGGCATTGAACGCAAAATTCAGCACTGCCAGTGAGCGGTAGGGCTTGAGATATCGGACTATGCGTGAGAAATTTGACACAGGGCAAATATATTTTAAATGCTATTAAAAGAATGTTTTGATTTTATTCACCAAGAGAACAATTTTTAAGCCTGCTTTTGATGCACTTATCAGTTGAATACAGCGATGTTAAAAACTCACTTATACATATAAATAATCCATATTTAGCAGTATAGGTGCCACTAGTGTCAAAAAGCTAAAGTGCTGATGAAATATTCATTAAGCATAATAAAAATTGATATTTGTAAATTATAATATGCATAATTGATATTCAATTTGCTTTAATGAGTTATAGAATACAAATATAGCAAATTGTACTTAAATATACAAGAAGATCGTGGATTATTAAACTTTGTATAAAACGAAAAATGCAGGATAAATTGCTCCAACGATGATTTTTAAAAAAATAGTATATTTAAAATCCAAGCCTCGATAAGTAAACAGCATTTCAAAACAAAATGTATATGAAAAAAATATTACCCATAGCGTTTCTCTGCATATTTCTTAGCAGCCTCGTTGCTCAAGTGCCTCAGGCCGTCAACTACCAGACAGTCGTGAGAGATGGCAATGGCAATATTATTGCAAACCAGCCTGTGAAGCTTGGATTTCTTATCCATGACGGCTCTCCTACAGGTACTATAGTATATTCCGAATCAGATACAGGAGCAACCAATCAGTTTGGACTTTTTACTACGGCTATCGGACGCGGCACTGTGCTTTCCGGTAATTTCGGAACGATAACCTGGTCCACAGGCAATAAATATCTGGAGACCTATTTCTATACCAGTCCTACGGCATACGTTTCGATGGGTACGGCGGAGCTATTGACTGTGCCATATGCCCTCTATGCAGTCAACGGCGTTGTTGGCCCAACAGGTGCTACCGGTGTGGCAGGCGCTAACGGTACAAATGGTACGAATGGTCTCACTGGCCCGACTGGTCCATCTGGTGCTAATGGAACAAACGGCACTAACGGAGCAAATGGGGCGACCGGTCCGGCAGGCCCGACCGGAGCAAATGGTACAAATGGCAATACAGGACCGACTGGTCCTACCGGGTCTACCGGTGCTGGCGGAGGTGCTACCGGAACTACCGGCCCTACTGGCGCCAATGGTGCTAATGGCAGCAATGGTGTCACCGGCAATACAGGTGCCAACGGCACTAATGGAACAAACGGTGTGACAGGCGCCACCGGCCCATCAGGTGTGAATGGCACGAATGGGAATACAGGTGCTACCGGTCCTACCGGCCCATCGGGTATAAATGGGACTAACGGAACAAATGGGACAAATGGTTCAACCGGCTCGACCGGCCCATCAGGAGTAGATGGAACAAATGGAACGAACGGAGCCACTGGTACTACGGGTGCTACAGGCATACTGGCCGATGGCACAGCAACCGGCAATACTCCCTACTGGAATGGCACGACATGGGTAGTAAGCTCAGCTAATATATATAATGATGGGGGCAACGTAGGTATTGGTACCACTAACCCTGCATCCGCACTCGATGTGAATGGTAATATAAACCTGAACGGTAATACGCTCTTCATAAATGGCAGCAATGACATTAACCATCATATCGCATATAATGGCAACTATGACGGCCCTGAAATATCAGGCTGTGGTGGTGTGGCGATAGTGACAGAATGTGTCGGTGGCTATACCTTGGGATACTTTACCAATACAGGCACTAACCCCGGCACTTGGGCCACCTACTCTACCGGTGCGGCATACGGCTATCTCTCGGTGGGTGAGGTATACAGCTACAGGTACAATAAATACCTCGATGTGATGAATGATCTCGACTCCATAGACCAGATACACCCCATACGTATGATGCAGGGAGGAAGGGCTGAACTAGTCAATGACGTGTCTACCTATCCCTCATCGGTACGTGTGCTATCGACAGATGGTAAATATGCTACTAATACCGGCGACCTCGCAGGGCTCAATACAGGCGCGATCAGACAGCTGAGACGGGAAACAAAAACTCATGATGAAGCGCAGGATGCACGTATCGCTCGCCTGGAGAACCTTGTCTCACAACTCACAGGCAAGGCACTAGATGAGATGGAGTTTACTGCGACATCTATAGCATATAAAGATGTCGATAGTTATTTCATCGTCGATGCGCGTATCAAGCCAAGTTCTGTCATCACGATATCAGGACTCTCAGGCTATGAGATCGTCAAACAAAGTGATGGTGGTTTTGGTATTAGATTCAGCAAAGCACCTAGTAGTGATATCAAGTTTACTTATTCGGCTAAGTATTGATACATTTCAATACAACAATCTTTTCGAAATCTTAGACTCTTCATCACCGCGCCTCTGCGGTTTCAATGCATTTATCTCTTTTTGCGGTTTCGCGCTTTTGCGAGCAAAAATATTTTTCATCATCGCAGCCACATATTGGCATTTTTTCACAGACAAGTCATATCATTTGTTGCTTTAGGGGCTGGTTAACATCTTTTTACAACCTCGCAATATGTTAAAACCTAAATTCGCTCTCCCAAAAATACACATTCAATGGAAGTAATATCATCATCCCCATCGGTGGACATATCCGCCCTGAACGACAAGATCGGTAGAGAGAGTTCTTTTATAGATGTACTCAACATGGAACTCGGCAAGGCTGTGGTAGGCCAGAAATATATGGTCGAGCGCCTGCTACTGGCAGTATTAGCAAACGGTCACATATTATTAGAAGGTGTCCCGGGCCTGGCCAAGACCCTTGCTATCAAATCCCTGGCGGCTACAGTCCACGCAGGTTTCTCGAGGATACAGTTTACCCCCGACCTCCTGCCTGCCGACCTGATCGGCACCATGATCTTTAATCAAAAGGCTAATGATTTTACTGTAAAGAAAGGTCCAATATTCTCCAATTTCATCCTTGCGGATGAGATCAACCGTGCCCCCGCCAAGGTGCAGTCAGCTCTCCTCGAAGCGATGCAGGAGAGGCAAGTGACCATCGGCGATGAGACATTCAAGCTGGACGAGCCATTTCTCGTACTCGCTACCCAGAACCCGATCGAGCAGGAAGGTACCTATCCGCTGCCTGAAGCGCAGGTGGACCGTTTCATGCTGAAGGTAGTGGTGACATACCCCAAGAAAGAAGAAGAGCAGATGATCATCCGCCAGAATATGTCATTCAGCGCACCACAGATCAATCCTGTCATTTCTAAAGAGGCTCTTGTGACAGCCCGTAGGACTGTTCGCGAAGTATATATGGATGAAAAGATCGAGCGCTATATACTCGATATCGTTTTCGCCACTCGCAAACCGGAAGACTATAAACTCAAAAAATTAAAACCGCTTATCAGTTATGGCGGCTCTCCGCGTGCCAGCATCAACCTCGCTCTGGCTGCCAAGGCATATGCCTTTATCAAACGTCGTGGATATGTGATACCTGAGGACATCCGTGCAGTCTGCTATGATGTGCTCCGCCATAGGATAGGCCTGACATATGAGGCAGAGGCTGAAAATATGACCTCGGAGGAAATCATTAGTGAGATCCTAAATACAGTTGAGGTACCATAGGAGGTGGCAGTTGACTGGTGGCTGGTGACAGGAAATACAAAATAAATTTTGAAGAAGAATATACCAAATGGCTATTTACAAGACATTTAAGGATTTGGATGCTTGGAAAGAATCAAGAAAGTTAGTCAAATCAATTTATCTGGCTACTGCTTCTTTTCCGAAAGAAGAAGAATTTGGCATTAAGTTGCAAATGAGAAGAGCGGCAATCTCTGTTATATCAAATATCGCAGAAGGTTATGGACGGCAGTATAAAAAGGAATCAATTCAATTTATGTTTATGTCAAAAGGTTCACTAAATGAATTGGAGGCCCAGTTGACAGTATCTGAAGATTTAAATTTTCTAACTGATCAAGCTGTGAATTCCTTGATTGAACAAATTGAGGTTTCAAGAAAGCTGTTATCAGGATATATTAATTATTTGGAAAAGGCAGAGTTGAAATAATTATGGCACTATCCGAAAATAAAAATTCTGCTGTCAAGCCCAGCCAACAGCCAACAGTCAACAGCCAACAGACTGATAAGCAGAAAAAACTGCGCCGCATTGAGATCAAGACGCGCAAGTTATCTAATCAGGTCTTCTCGGGCAGTTATCACTCTGCCTTCAAAGGTCGCGGTATGTCATTCAGTGAGGTGCGCGAATACCAATATGGCGACGATATCAGGTCTATAGATTGGAATGTCACTGCCCGTGCAGGTAAGCCGTTCATAAAAGTATTTGAAGAGGAACGCGAGCTGACCTTGATGCTGCTGATAGATGTGAGCCGGTCTACACTTTTCGGTACACAGACAGAATTTAAAAAGGAGATCATCGAGATCATCAGTGGAATACTGGCTTTCTCTGCTATTACAAATAATGACAAAGTGGGTGTGATATTTTTTAGTGATAAAGTGGAGCGCTTTATCCCCGCCAAAAAAGGCAAGTCGCATATCATGCGCATTATATCTGAGATAGATGGCTTTGACTCCAAAGAGCCTGGTACCAGCATAGCTGAAGCCTTGAAGTATTTTAATAATGTCAATAAGAAGAAGAGCATAGCCTTTTTGATATCAGACTTTATGACCACCGAAGATTTCACCAAAGAGCTCAATGTATCTGCACGTAAGCATGACTTCATCGGCATACAGATATATGACAAGCGCGAACGAATGATGGAAAATGTCGGAACTGTATTGATCAAAGATGCCGAATCAGGTGCTGAGTTTTTTGCAGACACGTCAAACCCTAAACTGCGCATGCAGATACAGAAGTCTTTTGATGAGCAGCAGAAAAAAACGAAAGAATTGTTTGGCAAGTCAGGCTCGCAATATGTGAGCATTGACACCACTGCCAACTATGTGACCGCACTGATGAAAATGTTTAAAGAAAGAGAGATAAAGAGATAATGCAGGCGATCAAAAATATAAAAGCGGTTTTGCATATAGTATTGGTCTCAATACTCATGTCTCAATACTCATGTCTGTCTGCGCAGGTCGTCGCAACTTTCAAAAGTGACTCTACAAAGGTAGAGATAGGTGACCATCTGGCGATGAAGCTTGTAGTAAGTACCGATCCTGACATTGTAGTTGATTTCCCAACTTTCCCCGGAGATAGCATCGGCAAGATAGACATCGTCAAAAAGAGTAAAATAGATACAGCCAAACTGGGCAATAAGGTCATTTATTCTCAGGATGTGACGATCTCTGCATATGAGGAAGGCCGTTATTTTTTCAATCCTTCCAAGATCTATTATTTAAATAAGACTACTAAAGTAATAGACTCGACATATACGAATGACTGGCAGCTCACGGTGACCAGTATGCCGGTCGATACTACTAAGCCGATCAAGCCGATCAAAGCACCACTGAAGGTTGACTATAAGCTGAATGAATTTACCTGGTGGATCGTGGGGCTTGTGCTATTATTAATCGCATTGATAGGAGGCTTTATCTGGTACAGAAGGTATAAGAACAAGCCAGCACCGGTGGTAGCCCGTCCTCGACCTAAAGAACCTGCTCATATCTGGGCAAATAAAGAATTGAAAAAACTCGAAGGCGAAAAACTTTGGCAAAGCGATAAGGTCAAAGAATACCATTCCAAACTTACCGACATACTTCGACTCTATCTGGAGTTCCGTTTTAACTATTATGCTATGGAGGCGACGACAGAGGAGATCATTGCTGAGGTCAATAAACGTGAAATATCAATGGATGCCAGTGCGAAACTTCAGGAGACATTGCGTCTGGCTGATTTTGTGAAGTTTGCCAAGATGAACCCTGCTCCTGATCAGAATACAAAGAGCATGCAGAGCGCGTTGGATTTTGTAGAAATGACAAAGCAACTAGAAGAAACAAACACTCAGACCAAAAAATAAATGTTTAACCTGTCACATATCACATTTGCCAATCGATGGGTGCTCTGGTTGATACCGGTTATGGTGGTATTGTCCATAGTGTGGTGGTACTTCATGCAGCGTCGGCAGTATCCGACATTGACATTCTCTGATACATCTCCTTTCAAAGGTTTTCAAAATCCGCTCAAAGGAGTATTGAAGAAATATTCACCGTTGCTGAGATTACTCTCATTGGTATTTCTGCTTATAGCCATCGCTCGGCCTGAGAGTTCATATGATGAGAGTAAGGTGACCACAGAGGGTATAGATATCGTGCTCGCTATAGACCTCTCGACATCCATGATGGCGCATGACTTTAAACCAAATCGAATAGAAGCCGCTAAGCAGACTGCATTAGAGTTTATTGATGGAAGGCCCAATGACCGTATTGGATTAGTAGTGTTCGCGGGGGAGAGTTTCACTCAGTGCCCGGTCACCATCGACCATGCAATTGTAAAAAATCAACTCCGTGCTATCAAAAACGGCCTGCTAGAAGATGGTACTGCTATAGGTATGGGACTCGCCACCGCACTCCAGCGCCTCAAAGAGAGTGAGTCGAAGACAAAGGTTATTATCCTCATGACGGATGGCGTCAATAACAGGGGCATCATAGACCCGGCTACTGCAGCCGACATCGCTATGCAAATGGGTGTGCGGGTCTATACTATCGGCATCGGTACCAATGGGCAGGCATATACACCTGTGGCAATGGATGCTCAGGGCAATCTGATATATGACTGGGCACCTGTAGAAATAGACGAAGCGCTGCTGCAGGATGTATCTAAAAAGACCGGAGGACAATATTTCCGCGCGACGGACAATAAAAAACTAAAATCAATTTTTGATCAGATAGACAAACTCGAAAAAACTAAGATCAATGTATCAGCCTTTTCACACAAGACAGAGAAGTTCTACCTCTTTGCCCTGATAGCCGCTATATTATTGATGCTGGAGTGGATATTGAGATATACTGTGCTGAGGTCGATTCCTTAGGGACGAGGGACGAATGCGAGGGACGAGGGATCGTAAACGGAAAACTGTATGAACGACAGATTAAATGAAATAAAGTTTTACCAATTGGCTATGGAGCTATGGGATGAGTATTGGAGTGATTGTGAAATATTGATGAAGGATGTTAGGGGAAAAGAAATAGTAAAACAATTAACGAGAAGCATGGGTTCTATTTCGGCAAATATTGAAGAAGGCTATGGTAGAGGATTCGGCAAAGAATATCCAATGTTTCTGAGGTATTCCAGAGGCTCAGCCAGAGAATCAAAAGGATGGTATATGAGATCAGGTCATTTACTGTCTGAGGAGATAATAAAGCAAAGAGTAGAAAAGTTGGATTCAGTAATAGCGATGGAAACGGTATCAATTAAAACATTAGAAGACAAAAACAAAAAACAATAGAAGTATGCTGGCGGCGTGTTTACCCTCGTCCCTCGTCCTTCGCCCCTTGCACAATGTTTAGGTTCGAACATAAAGAATTTTTATACCTGCTGCTGCTGCTCATACCGGTATTGCTGCTCTTTATCTTGTTTCAGAGATGGAGAAGAAAAAGCATTGCCCGCTTTGGTGTCGCTTCACTCGTGTATCAGCTCATACCTGATTTCTCAAACGGCAAGCACATTCTCAAGTTTGTGCTGCTGTCGCTGGCATATGTTTTCCTGGTCATAGGTCTCGCTAATCCTCAGATAGGTACCAAGCAGGAAAAAGTGAAACGCCAGGGCATAGATGTGGTGATAGCTCTTGACGTATCTAAGAGCATGTTGGCAGAGGATGTGCAGCCAAATCGGCTCGCTCGTGCTAAAAATTTCATCTCCAATTTTATTGACCAGTTAGGCAATGACCGTCTGGCGATAGTTGTCTTCGCAGGAAAAGCATATCTGCAGATGCCCCTATCAGTGGACTATAGCGCTGCGAAGCTTTATCTCAAAACCATCAGCACAGAGAGCGTGCCTACACAGGGTACATCTATCAGCGATGCGATAGACATGGCCAATGAGTCCTTCGCACAGGGTGATAATAAATCAAAGGCGCTCATCATCATATCAGATGGTGAAGACCACGAGGCAGGTGTTGACGAAGCGCTTGAAGCTGCTTCAAAGAGTGGAGTCAAGATATTTACTATCGCGGTAGGTACAGACAAAGGATCTCCGATACCACTGCCTAATGGCGACTATAAGCGCGACGCAGAGGGCAATATTGTGCTCTCAAAAGTCAATATCGAAGCGATGCGCGAATATGCTGCCAAAGGCAACGGCAAATCATATGTACTCGGCTCCGGTAAAGATGAAGTGAATGCAATCTTGAAAGAACTCGGAAGGATTGGTACTAAAGAATTGGAAGATGTGGTATTTACAGATTATGATGACAAGTTTCAATATTGTCTGATGATCGCTGCTATTTTATTGATCATAGAGTTTATGCTCAGCGAGCGCAAGAGCAGGCTTTTTGAAAAACTAAAAATATAAAGAGAATGTGCCAATGTGCTAATTTGTCAATATGCCAATGTGTCAATGTGAAGACAAAAGAGTCCTCGCAGGTGCAGAGCTATTGCTTTTCTGCGGCATTGAAGTTTCTTTTTCTGTTATTACTTGTGACTTGCTACTCACTACTTGCGACTGCACAGGAAGAGCGCAGCCTGACCCGCGAGGGCAATAAATATTTTGATAAGCAGAAATATGCGGACGCTGAAGCGTCGTACAAGAAGGCACTCGAGAAAAAAAATAATTTCCCTGAGGCAGTCTTCAATCTCGGCGATGCGATGTATAAACAGGGCCGATACGAGGATGCAGCAAAACAGTTCGAGCAGGCAGGGAAATTGCTCAAGGACACTGCTCAGAAGGCACGTGCATATCACAATATGGGCAACTGCTCCATGGAGAAACAGGAATATGAAGATGCAGTAAAGGCCTATAAGCAGGCACTCAAATTCAATCCGGCTGATAAAGACACTAAATATAACTTGGCATATGCCAATGCTAAACTGAGGGACAAGCAGCAGAATAAGCAAGATCAGAAAAACCAGAAGCAGCAAAACAAAGACGATAAGAAAGATCAGGATAAAAAGGACGGGGACAAGAAAGACAAACAGGATAAAGACGGCAAGGGAGATAAAGATCAAAAGCAGAAAAAAGGAACCGGCAAAGAACTGTCAAAAGAACAGGCAGAAAAACTACTCGAAGCATTGAAAGCGGAGGAGCAAAAGACACAGGAAAAAATGCAAAAGAAAACAGCTAAACCACAGGATGCCAAGCTGGAGAAAGACTGGTAAATGTATTTGGCTGTTTACCCTCTCCTATGGAGAGGGCAGGGTGAGGTGGTTGCTTTCTTTCTAAAAAAAACTTAACAATGGCCTTGCTTACTTGAGATTTACGTATCCTTAATCGAATTTTGTAACAGTGAACGGAGGAAAAAAAATATTAAAGAATTTGTCAGGCAGGATCAGCGTCGTCTGCTGCCTGTTTCTAGCTGCCTGTAGTATCTCACAAGCCCAGATCAAATTTTCTGCCTCTGCTCCCAAATCAGTAGCGGTCAATCAGCAGTTTCAGCTGACCTATACTGTAGAAAACAGTTCAGCTAAAACGCTTACCCCGCCTTCTCTGACTGATTTTCAGGTGCTCGGCGGCCCAAATACTTCACAGAATATGACCTTTATTAACGGTCAGATGTCTCAGTCAGTGAGTTATTCTTACATTCTTCAACCCAAGAAAGAAGGAACATATACCATCGGCAAAGGAACAGCTAATATACAGGGAACAAATATGGAGTCCAACGAGCTGACCATTACTGTGACAGGCCCTGTGCAGCAACAGGCAAAACGCCGCAGGGATCCGTTTGACCCTTTTAGTATGTTTGACCAGGACCCTTTTCAGGATCAGGACCAGCAGCAGTCGCAGCCATCGGCTACTGACAATCAAAAAGTACTTAAAGAGAATGTTTTTATACGTCTGGTCACTGACAAAAGTAGCGTCTATATGGGCGAGCGTGTCACTGCTACCATGAAACTGTATTTCCGATTCGGTGTGGGAAATGTCGCTATACCAAAGGCTCCGACATTTGACGGATTCTGGAGTCAGGAGGTGCAGATGCCCAAAGAACCTAAACGCAAGACCGAAACTGTGAATGGCCAGCAATATAACGTAGTGGACCTGCAGGTATACAATCTGTATCCGCAGCGGGTAGGAGACCTGAAGGTCACCCCGGCAGAGTTGGACCTCGTCGTACAGGCACCGGTAGGCAGGAGCTTTTGGGGTATGCAGTATCAAAACATGCAGATGAAAGCCACCAGCAATGGCGTGAGTATAAAGGTTAAAGATCTGCCCTCAGCCGGCAAGCCCGCTGATTTCTCTGGCGCAGTAGGCCAGTATACATACTCCGCAAAACTATCCTCCAAAGAAGGCAAAACAGATAATGCCGTGACCTACTCAGTTAAAATATCCGGTACAGGTAATATCAAAATGATTGATCTGCCTAAGCCGGAGATGCCTGAGGGATTTGAAGTGTTCGACCCTAAGGTCAAGGATGATGTAACCAGTTCTGCTAATGGAGTGAGTGGTAGCAAAGAGTATGATTACCTCATCATTCCCCGTCAGCCGGGTGAATATAAGATACCAGGATCGTCCTTCTCCTATTTTGATCCATCTGCAGGCAAATATTTTACACTTTCTTCACCTGAGATGCCACTGAAGGTCACTGGTGAGCCTTCTCAAAATCCTAATACAGCTTCAACTGCCGCTACCAGCAAAGAAGATGTTTCTGCGCTGCATTCGGATATCAGGTTCATAAAGACCAAAGCAACTGATCTCAGCAAATCAAACACTCCTTTCTTTGGTTCGGCTGGTTATGTGGGACTATTGGCTACGCCATTGTTGTTATTTATCGGATTGATCTTTGTCAAGCGGAAAAATGAAGACCTTGCTGCAGATATAGTAGGAGCTAAACGTAGAAGGGCAACCAAGCTAGCCAAAAAAAGACTCTCCGCTGCTGAGAAACATCTCTCTCAGAATAATAAACAAGCATTCTACGATGAAGTATCCAGAGCGATCTGGGGCTATCTCGGAGATAAGCTGAACATAGACCAGTCGCAACTATCGAAAGATAATGTAGAAGAAAAACTATTGGCGAAAAATGTCAAAACAGAGACTGTCACCAGGCTGAAGAGCCTCATTAATACCTGTGAGATCGCACTCTATGCACCGATCGGAGCAGGAGATGAGATGAAGCAAAATTATAATGGCGCTATCGCATTGATCACTGACCTGGAAGACGAGATAAAATGAGAAGGATACAGACTACAGACTACAGACCACAGACCATAGCGAAATACTTTCGGGTATGCTTGATGTTGTCTATTGTCTCATGTCTGTTGTCTCATGTCTGTTTTGCCGAATCTGCAGAAGGGCTTTATACCATCGGGACAGAAGCTTACAAAGCTAAAAACTATCAACAGGCCATCGATGCATATCAGAAGCTCATATCAGAGGGCTATCGCAATGCATCGGTCTATTATAACCTCGGCAACTCCTATTATAAGAAAGATCAGATCAGCCTTGCTATTTTGAATTATGAAAGAGCACTCAGGTTGTCACCATCAGATGAGGACATTCGTTTCAACCTAAAGCTCGCTAATCTCAAAACGGTGGACCGTATCACACCAGTGCCACAATTATATCTTATCTCTAAATGGGAAGGTTTAGTAGCATCACAGTCATCCGGCACATGGGCAATATCTTCTCTGATTTCTGTATGGCTGGCAATGATAGCTTTTGCCGTTTATCTTTTTATTGACAGTATCCGGAGGTTGGGATTCTTTTCAGGCATGACATTATTAATGTTTTGTCTTTTCTTTTTCTACCTGTCTTATACACAGAGCCAGACTGAGTATGGAGCCGGGCAGGCCATACTGACTGTAGTCAATACCTATATCAAAAGCGCGCCAGACGCATCGGGTACTGACCTCTTTATGATCCACGAAGGAGTCAAATTGAATATACTCGACAAAGTCGGAGAGTGGTCTAAGGTTCGCCTGGCAGATGGCAAAGTAGGCTGGGTACAGCAGAGTGCTTTTTCTGTGATCTAGCTGTTTAACCTTGAAGATCATATTAAAAAGTATCAAATAATACTTGTCTATCTTAAATCATTTGGTAAATTCATTCTCGCAAATAATATAAGTGTATATGTGAATGTACTTTAGTTTTAAATGTAAATGCCTTATGCAGCTCAATTTTAGGTCGTTTCGTTTATTTTTTTTGGTCATAGTTTTTGTACCTCTTGTTTCAATCGGACAGACCAAAGAGGAGCAGATGCGAAAACTAAAAGAAGATCTTCAGCAGCAGCAGCAGCAGATTCAGTTTATTCAGGAACAACATGACAATGCCAAAAAGCAGCAACTCGAGGACCTAAGCAAACAAAAGCAGCAAACTGAGCAGGAACTCCTCAAATCTCAGCAAGAGATCAATCAGTCCAAAGAGCAGATAAAAAAATCTCAGCAGGACCTCGCCAATAAATCCAAAGAAGCTCAGCTCTCAGAGCAGCAGCTGGCCAAAAGCCAGCAGGAAATGCAACAGGCAAATATCCTGCTTCAGCATCAGCAGGATAGTATCAAGCATCTCACTGATGAGCAGACCCTAAAGGACCTGGAGCTGAACAATCAGAAGCTGGCAAATGAAAAACAAGCACAGGCGAATCAATTGTACCTGGCAGTATTGGCACTGGTCAGTGTCATATTGGTGGGATTTGTTTTCCTGCTGCTGTATAACCGCCGCAAAAGCAGGGAATTGGCTGAAAAGAACAGGGTCATACACGAGGAAAAGAAAAAATCAGAAGAACTTTTGCTCAATATTTTGCCACAGGATATCGTGGATGAGCTTAAGGCTCAAGGTAAAACGAATGCCAGGAGCTATCAAATGGCTACAGTGTTATTTGCCGATATCAAGGATTTTACCAAAATAAGCGAAACCCTATCGCCTGAAGATCTCGTATCTAGTCTGGACTCTTACTTTGAGGCTTTTGACAAGATAATCGAAGGCTCTAGAGTGGAAAAGATAAAAACGATCGGTGATGCATATGTCTGTGTCGGGGGCGTGCCAGTGGTCAACGAAAACAACCCGGTAGAGGTAGTCAGGCTGGGCCTTCAGTTTCAAGGAGCGGTGCTGAAACTAAAACAAGAAAGGGAAAAGACGGGTAAACAGTGTTTTGATGTCCGGATTGGTATACATACAGGCCCGCTGGTGGCAGGAGTGGTCGGCATCAAGAAATTCGCCTATGACATATGGGGTGATACAGTAAATATGGCAGCCCGTATGCAGCAGCATGGAGAACCCTATCAGATCAATATTTCTCAGGATACTTATAATATCATCAAGAGTAAGTTTGCCTGTATATACCGTGGCAAAATAGATATCAAAGGGAAGGGAGAAATAGATATGTATTTTGTAGAAAGAGAATTATAATTTATTTTTAATTGTATAAGAAAGAATATGAAGCCGGATTATATAGGTGCAGAGTTGTTCATACTGGAGAAATTAGATCAGAAACTACCCAAGGATTTGTTTTATCATGGCTTGCATCACACCCGTGATGTATATGGCGCGGCATTGCTCATAGCCAAAAGTGAAAAAATATCCAATGATAATATCAATTTGCTAAAAATAGCAACGATGTTTCATGATGCAGGATTTATGTCTCACTACAAAAACCACGAAGAAGCAGGCTGCAAGTTGGCGCGAAAGACATTGCCCAAATACGGATTTGACCCCAAAAGCATCAAGATCATCGAGGGTATGATAATGGCCACCAAGATACCCCAAAACCCCAAGACACAACTCGAGCGAATCATCTGCGATGCAGACCTCGACTATTTGGGCAGAAATGATTTCAAAGACATCGCAAAGACACTCTTTGATGAGCTGAAAGTATACATGAATGTAAAGGACGAGAAGATCTGGAATAACATTCAGCTCAACTTTCTCAAACATCACAAATACTATACTGACTATTCCCGCAAACGCAGAGAGGCCAAAAAACAAAAACACCTCAAGGAGATCATCAAAATAGTGGAATCATACAACAAAGGTCAGGAAGGTACGCAGGAAGATAAATCATCCAGATCAAAGAAGGAAGCGGCAAAAGCTCCTGCATCAAAAAAGCTAGTCAAAAAAGCTGCCCCTAAAAAGACACCTGCGAAATAAGTTTACTTCATCCTTATCATTATAACCTTCTCCGGACTGCATGTCCCTTCTGGAAAATATCGACACCATCATTTTTGATATTGGCAATGTACTCATAGATATAGATTACGAGGTCATGGTCGCTGAGTTTGCCAAAATAGCCCGCGTGGATTTTCATCAGATAGTCACCTATACCCATCAGGACAGGGTCTTTGATCAATATGAAAAGGGTCAGATATCATCAGCACAGTTTAGGGACACGCTGCGTAAACATTTAAAACCAGGAGTGACTGATCAGGAGATCGATGCCGCCTGGAATTCAATCCTGATCCATTACCCTGCCGAAAAATTCGAACTGCTCAAAAAACTGCGTGATCAATATCAGGTTTTAGCCCTGAGCAATATTAATGAGCTGCATGTAGCCGCTATAGATATGCAGGTAAAGCATCAATTTGGTGCAGCCGACATGAGCAGTTATTTCGATCATGCTTTTTACTCTCATGAGATGGGTGCACGTAAACCTGAACAAGAGATATACCAAAGGGTATTAGAAGAAAAGTCATTAGACCCTTCTCGTACATTATTCATCGATGATAAGCTCGAGAATATAAATGCCGCCGCCGCACTGGGTATCAAGGTCCACCACCTCACAGACAGGAATGCGCTTTTGGATTTATTTGCCGGATAGGGTTCTCATCCCTCGTCCTCCGACCCTCGTCCCTTTTTAGTAGGCTTGTTTCAGCAGGACATAATCTGTCACTATGTTGCCTTGTTCTCCGGTGCTATTAGCACTCATGAGCAGGTAGCCTTTTTCTTTCAGTTTATTGAGCGTCAGGATGACCTTTTTGAGGTTTTCGGCTTCGGTCTTTTCATTGTATGGCTCCAGTTCTACTATTTCCTGATCACCGGTCTCAAAGGTGATGATGATCCTGGACCCTATGAAGCCACTGCCCGAGGCCGCAAATTTATTGACATCAAAAACCCTCATCAGGCAGTAGCCGCTATTGCCTGCTTTTTGGGCTATGGCCATCGATGCGGAGAGGCATATGATAAACGAGATCGCTAGTGCACGAAACATAATAGTGTTTTTAGTTTACAATTGACCCCCGGGCCGATTGACGGCTAAATATACTGATTCGTCTGAATAGTTATAAAATCTGAATTTCAGACTATGGTATCGTGACCGAGAATGCTGCGGAAGGAGATCCTAAAGCAGTGTAAACAGTTTTGCCTGTGGTAAGGTCTAAATAAGTAGGTGCCCCTGTAGATATGGGATATACCACAAAATAGCCTGTCGAGCCGGCTGCCATACCTGCATCGATCAGCTCCTGTGAGGTCATAAACAGGCCCCATGCACCGGCACCGGCTTTTATCGTGGCTGTATTAGCATATACATAGTTGCCGGGGGCAGAAGATACCGTTGAGGATGTATTGCCAAAGACTATATAAGTACGGGCCACTCCATTCACAGTATCGATACCCCTTATCAGTACACCATTGTCAGTAGCTACAGTAGTATCTATGATATTAGTATTGAATAAAGAGAAAGACGGGATGATACTTATTGATTGGTTTCTGATTATGGTGCCTCCACCCAGAAAGGAGTAATCATTGGCTACTACAGTGCCAAATCCGGGTGCTGAATAGGTGAGAGTGTACACACCTGTCTTCAGATTACTAAAAGTATATGCTCCGGTAGAATTGGTCAGGGTGCTATCATTAGTACTGTCAGAGACATGCACTGTCACTCCACCCAGGTTATTGAGCAGTTTGAATCCATACTGATCGTAAGCAGTGACAAATCCTGTCAGGATGCCGGTAGAGAGAGGTCCTGCCGGGCCTGTGGCACCCGTAGCGCCGTTCTTGCTGCAAGAGCTGATAGTGAAGGCTAAAATGATGGACAATGTAAGGATGGTGAATATCTTCTTCATATTTGTTTTTGGGTTTAGAGATTTTGTATAGTTCAGACAGTGGTCAGGGGCAATAGTTTAAACGGATAGGAAATACCTGGACTATTTTTTCACTTATGTATTACAAATTTTCCTTTTTTACCACCTTAACCCCCCTTTTTCTAAAAAAGCCAAAACTCCTACAATCAATCTATTGCATATAGATGGATTTATCATTTTAAATTAAAATATGCATAATTGATATTTAATTTGCTTTAATAAGTTTTATAATGCAAATATAGCATATAAATGCTAAACGACCAAACACAAAAACAACCGTCATTGCGATAATTTCTTCCTGCCGTGATTACCCACCATTCGCGTCATTCCGAAGGTTTTTCCAATAAGAAAAATCAAACATGATACAACCGAGGAATCTCCTCGTGTATTTCAGAGCCAAATGCACTAGGGGATTCCTCCAAAATAGCACACTTATTTTACGGGAATTTTGTTCGGAATGACGCGTGGGTTGGCTGTTTCACCCTTCTCCCTCGGAGAAGGGCAGGGATGAGGATGTATTTGGCTGTTAAATCCCCCTTTAGGGGGTTTGGGGGTAATTCCTTACCTTTAACCATAAGCCCAAACGCCTCATGCACCTGAAAAACCTACTCACCTTCCTGCTTATCCTTTTCTCGCTATCTCTTTCTGCTCAAACACAAAGCTGGCAGTGGGTGAAAGCCGGAGGAAGTACGTCGGATAATTCAAATGGGACGGGTATTCCCACTCCAGCAGAGTGTAAAATAGCGGGCTGTGATGCCTATGGCAATGTTTATGCTGTAGGTTGGGTCAGTGGTCCCAATATGCATTTTGATACTTTCAGTAGTTCGGGTTCTTATGCCAACGTTGGAATTTCATATTTACTATTTAGCTATGATTGTGCAGGAAATATGCGCTGGGCCAAGCAGATCGGCGACATAGCAGGTGACTATTATTGGTTTGGTGCCGTCACTGACCCTCAGGGCAATACATATTTTGCGGGAAGCTTTTTTTATGGAAATAATCATACACCCGTATTACTTTATTTAGGAGATACAACGCTGCCAACCACACCGGTACTCCAGCAGCAATACCTTTGCATTGTCAAATATGACAGCCTCGGGAGATTGGTATGGTTTAAGAATTATGAGAGTGTAAACAGTATCCATTATCAATATGACTATCCCTATGGCCTTCGCATAGGAAGCTCGGGCAATTTATGGATGCTCTGCCAGTTAGATAGCAATTATGCTATCTCCCCGAATCTGCATACTACTAAATACGGATTATATAATGTAGAAGTTGATCCAATCTCAAGTAATATTTTAGGTGGATATTATACTTCCAATCAATTTTATGGTGACGAGATATTCTATGATGCCTCATATGACCTTGATGCAAACGAAAATTTTTATGGAATAGGGACTTTGAATAGCTTTGGGGGGAATGATCCCGATACTCTGGTATTAGCGAATCAAGTTGTAACACCCAATATAAGCCAAACTAATGTTTTAGCTTATATATATTCTCTTGATAAATTTGGGAATTTTAGGTTTATTATTAACAATAAAAATTATGCTAATCAGGCTGCGTTTAGTGATTGCAAATATGATTTTTCTTCCAGCAGATTAGTAACAAATTGGGGTTTGGACCCCGGTAACGTTTATGGAAATGATACTTTTAATTATAACCCTAGCAATACTGGGAACACATCCACACGAGGTTTATTTACAATAGACTCAAGTGGAAATATTCTTTGGGGCAAATATGTTACCTATACTAATGGCAACAATGGTGGTTTTTTTAGTTACGTCCCTACCGCATTTTATTCCAATGATCTGGTTAATAATGGCTTAGTCATATACAACAATGCAGATACCCTCTTTAACAAAGATACATCTGCCTCTATATATGACTATACAGAGTTAATAAGTAGAGTTGATCAAAGTGGAAACTTAATGGCGGTTTATCCTGCACATCTTGGCAATATTGGAAGTGGTTTTAATGTTATGAGTTATGGTGCCACCGACTGGCGTGGCAATCTATATCTCGGGGGTACGTTTTCCAATTTCTTCGCCACTCCTGCTGACAGCGTGGTCAATACTGACGCAAATTCAGGTAATTTCCTCATTGCTAAGCTCGGTATAGCGGATTGCAGTTGTCCTACTCCGGGGGTGCAGTTCACACAGACGACGCATGGGGATACGGTATTTTTTTATGGAGGTAGCAGCAATCACAGCGATAGCATCCGTTGGCGGTTAGGTGATGGCGGTATGTCTTCGAGTGATACTTTCTTTCATGTATATACCAACCATGACAGCACATACACTGTCACAGCCATTGCATACAGTGGGTGCGGCGTGGACAGCATTACCAAATTGATAACTGTGACCAGTGTCGGCATCAAAACAGTAGAACCTAATCAAACAAATCTTTATCCCAACCCTGCAAAAAATTCTGTCAATCTCGACATATCGGGTCCAGCGACAATAGGATTGGTTTTCGCCAACGGCTCAAGCGTCTGGCAGAGTCCTGTGCAGGTCAGTCAGCAGGGCACCTACGTCTTTGACATGAGCCATTATGCATGTGCCATGTATTATTTCATCGTGCAGTACACCAATGGCAAGACGGATGTGATGCAGGTAGTGAAGGAGTAGGATGGGCGATAGCTTTTTGTACCCCGCTGGCGGGGTCGGCGCAGCCGGGGGTGGAAAAACTGCGGCGTAGAGATTGGGCTTCTTCGGCCACTCCACCCCCGGCCTTCGGCCACCCCCGCCAGCGGGGGACATAACAGCCTTTGCATTTTTGCGAGATAGAGATTCTTTGTGCTCTTTGTGTTCTTCGTGTGAGATGCCTTTCCTATTTCCCCTGCAGCTTGCCAAAGGCATCCAGCCCGCAGTCCAGAAAGTCCTGAAACTTCTTCGGGTCGGGGTCATAGCCTTTCCAGGTCGGGTCCAGCAGCTTCTCATCAGGGCTGATGAGGGCATATTGCGGCTGGGTATTGGTATTAAAGCAGATAGCCTGAAAGTCACTCCACTTGGTACCATATGATGCACGCTGTTCTCCATTCACCGGAGACACATACACCTGAGGTTCGGGCAGCCGCCGCTGATAGTCGTCTACATAGAGCGAGACCACTACATATTTCTGACTGAGTCTCAGATAGACGCTTTGATCTTTCCAGATATTCTCCTCCATACGGCGGCAGTTAGCACAGTTATATCCTGTGAAGTCAATGAATATCGGCTTATTGACCTTTCGCGCATACTCGACAGCTTCATCATAGTCATGGAAGCAGCTAAGGTCATCGGGGCATTGGGTCTTCTTAGCAAAGATCGAATAGTAATTCGGCGGCGGGAATCCACTCAGCAGGGGCAGGTCATTGCCTGCTACTCCATATATACTGTAGACTGTAAAAGCCAAAACGAATACCGCTATTCCCAGCCTGATTGGTGACTTAGTATTCGCAGGGCCTTCAGATTTGAACTTGAGGATGCCAATGAGATAGAAAAACAAGGCCAGGCTGAGCACTGCCCATACAGCGAGAAAAACTTCTCTTTTTATCACTCCCCAGTGTCCGACCAGATCGGCATTAGAGAGAAATTTCATAGCAAGGATCAACTCGACGAAGCCCAATACTTTTTTGACAGAGTCCATCCAGCCGCCGGACTTAGGCAGTGATTTAAGCAGATTGGGAAATAAAGCAAACAATGTAAAGGGCAGTCCCATGGCCAGTCCGAACGAGGTCATGCCCACTACCAGGTTGAGTTTGCCGTTCGGTGTAGTCGCCATACTGCCGAGTAGTGTGCCCAGTATCGGCCCTGTGCAGGAGAACGAAACGACCACCAGCGTCAGCGCCATCAGAAAGATACCGACGAGTCCGCCGACATTGGAGGCGTTGTCCACCCGGGTCGCAAACGAGCTCGGCAGTGCGATCTCGTAGTAGCCAAAAAACGAAAAAGCAAAAACGAGAAATATCACAAAGAAGAAAAGGTTAAGCCACATATTGGTCGATATCGCGTTGAGTGTATTGGACGAAAGATTGAATAGCAGAAACGGCATCGCCAGCAAAAAGAAGATCAGCATGATGGAGAATCCATAAAATATAGACTCAAATTTTCCTTTGGTTTTATTCTCGCCACGTTTAGTAAAAAAGCTCACCGTGAGTGGTATCATCGGAAAAACACAAGGCGTGAGAAGTGCTAATAAACCTCCTCCGAAACCCAAAATAAAAGCCAGCCATGTGGTCAGCGGCTCTTCTTTCTGCCCGCAGTCATTGACAGGAGTCGCGAATCTTGTTTTATCAAAAAAGTGCTGATAGTATGGCGAGAGTCCGCTGGTACCAGCCTGTGAGGCGGCTGTCTGCGCAGCAGGCTGAGTCGTATCAGCAGGTGCTGAGGACTGCCCTGATACGGGAGCTACGGTCTTTTGAGAAGGTTCCGGTTCAGTTAGGGCTTTTTTTTTAGCATCTGCCTTTGTGATCACGACTTCAAATTTTTTCGTATCCGGAGGCAGGCAGGATTTGTCATCACAGGTCATAAATTCAAAAGAGCCCTTGAGCGTCGTTGAGTTTTTTAGTTTAACCCGCTGCTCGAAGACAGCCTTTTCTTCAAACAGTTTCACATTGACCCCAAACACATCATCTACTCCTTCTTTGACCTTGGGGCCTGATTCTGTCATCTTGCCTATTAGCTCAACATCAGGATTTTTCTCATAGGTGAAACTGGTCTTGACCGGGCCACCCTCCTGTATATACATGCCATAGGTGTGCCATGGCTTGTCTATCAACGCTGTAAAGGTGACCTTGTACTCATCGCCGCTGACCTGTTCGGCCCGCCATGTCCAGTGCACAGGATTGACGATCTGTGAGAAAGAAGCGCTGCTGATCAGGAGCAGTAGTATGAAAGAGGAAATGTATTTCATGATATTGAGCCGGGTGTGGGCCAAAAATAGAATATTATGCCTTTCTGACGTATCAAAACTACAATTCTTACAACTCAATTGTGATTTTTTAATGCCTTTTTGTCACGTTTGGCAGTATCTAAGGTTCTTATTACTCGAAGGTATTGAACCAAATATGAGAGGAATGCAGAATTTGTATCGGTGAACAGAATATATTATACCATCCACCCCATTCCGATGGCAGGGTTTTTGAGTATATTTGCTGGCTATTTCCCTATGGCAATTAACATTTAGCACATTGTTTCCCGGTTTAACAATCATATATTTACCGGCCTTTAAAAAATCGTCAATACAAAAAAACAAGTTCATGAAGAAAAGCATTTTACTTCTTGCGATCGTGGTCCTCGCGCTCCATGGAAAAATAATGGCAAGCGCAGTAAGCCAACAGCAAGCACAAAACATTGCTTTGAACTATTTTAAGCTCCAGGTACCATCTGCTGCTAATAACAGTTCGCTGGCAATGTCGCTACTTTTTTCGCAAAATGAAAACGACGGAACCACTGACTTTTATGTATTCAATGCTTCTCCGATGAAAGGTTTCGTGATCGTATCCGGCGACAATAATGCAATACCTGTCATAGCATGGTCATCTGAAGGCAATTTCGTACTCGGCGACCTGAGCAAATCAGGTATCAGTGACTGGATAAAGAGCTCAGCCACTAAGATCCACTATGTAGTCACTAACAATATACAGGCTGACGCTAATATACAAAGCCTATGGAGCAATTATGCTCAGGGCATCAACCCACAGAGCAGCAGAAGTGGCGGTACTATAGGCCCGCTGTGTACCACTATCTGGAACCAGGAACCTTATTATAACTCGCTCTGCCCACCAGCAGGATTGCCAAGTTCAAGTTTGTCCAAAGCCGTAACAGGCTGTGTGGCTACAGCTATGGCACAGATCATGAAATACTGGAACTATCCTGCACAAGGTACAGGTGGAGTAGTGACATACAATGATTTTGGCTGGGGCCAGTCTCCTAATTACGGAAATTTATCTGCTAATATGAACAGGCCCCTCTACTGGGCAAACATGGGCAACAATGCTACTTCAGACACAGACCCGATAGACTCACTGATGTATGAACTGGGCGTGGCGGTCAATATGACCTATGACTCTACAGGCAGCGGTGCTTTTGTGCTCACAGGCGAGTCAGGTGGCGGCCCATGCTCTCAGACAGTATTTGCTGATAATTTTTACTATAACCCTAATACCCTGCAGGGAGTCTATCTGTCTTCATATACTACAGATGCATGGATAGCCCTCTTGGAAAATGAGATCAACTCAGGCCGCGTAGTACAATATGAAGGTGAAGACCCAAATGCCGGAGGCCATACATGGGTCATGGATGGCTACCAGCCGAATACCTCAGGAGACATGCTGCATATGAACTGGGGATGGGGCGGAGCAGAAGATGGTTTCTACTCAGTGACCAACCTTGCTACTCCGGGATTTAACCCCAGCCAGGATGACGCGGCGCTGATAGGTATCGAACCGCTGCTGCCATATAGCCTGACACTCAGCCCTTCTAATCCATCTGTCTGCCCTAATAGCAATACTTCACTATCAATACAGGGCCCCGCTTCTGCTACGTATACATGGACACCTCCTGCAGGACTGAGCTGTACTAACTGTACCACTCCCATAGCCAATCCTACCGCAAATACACTCTACAAAGTGACTGTAGATAGCGCAGGTGTGATAGGCACTATGTCTGTCCTGGTCATCGTGACACAGCCCGTCGTTGCTAATTTCAGTTTTAATGCTGCGGCGTCCTGCAGCCTGCCTGAAGCTGTAGCTTTTGTCAATAACAGCGCCAATGCGTCTTCTTATGTATGGAACTTTGGCGATGGCAGCACCAGTACTTCTACAGCACCTCAGCATTCATATACTACAACCGGCAACTATACTGTATCGCTTTACGCTACCAATAACTGTGGCATAGATTCATTGGTCCAGAACCAGGCTGTACAAATATCAGGAGGCCCGCCTCCGGCTACTTCGGTCAATATCTGCAGTGGCCAAACTGCCAATGTCACTGCCAGTGGCAGCAATCTCCTTTGGTTCTCAGATGCGGCCGGTACTAATCAGATACAAACCGGCAATCTTTATATCACTCCTACTCTAACTACTACTACTACTTATTATGTGGGCGATGTGATATCACCATCGCCTGTATATGCGGGGCCCGCGACCGAGGCTATAGGCTCAGCCAGTGAAAATACCAGCAATGCCTCGACAGTAAGAGGTATGACATTTGATTGTACCATAGCGCAAACATTAAATTCCGTCTATGTATACGCTACCGGTGCCGGAGGCAGGACCATAGTACTGCAAGACGCCAGTGGCAATATACTCGACTCCATGACCGTATATCTGCCATACAGTGGTGGTCAGACAGTACAGCTGGGCTTCTCTATCCCGGCAGGTGCAGGTATGCTGCTTGGCATACTTGGTACGACCAATCTCAACATAAATACTACCGGGGCAGTATTCCCTTATATATCCCTTGATGGTACTGTGACTATCACAGGAAATAACTCAGGCCAGGCGGGCGAATATTATTTCTTTTATAACTGGCAGATCCAGCAGAATCCATGTACTACTACACTCACTCCTGTGACTGCTTTTGTACTCAACTCCGGCGGCTATTATTTCTCTGCTACAGGCACAGGCACTCCTACGGTTAGCTTCGCTCCTGCTGATACAGGTGCTGCTTATACTTATAGCTGGAACTTCGGTGACGGAAGTGCGGTCTCTGATCAGGTCAATCCTGTACATACATACGCAGCAGCAGGCACCTATACCGTGGAGCTTATAGTATCAAACGGTAGCTGTACAGATACCGCTTATCAGACCTTTAATACCAATCTACTCGCAGGGATAAATGATATACAGACGTTTTCTTCACTTGCTGTATATCCCAATCCGGCTAAGGATATGGTGACTCTGAGCGTAAACTGCATCAAGTCATTCAGCGGCTGCCAGCTCAGTATTAACAACATCCTCGGACAGAATGTATATGCCAAAGATATCGATCTGGCCAGCGGTGCAAACAAAATGGACATCAATGTATCAAACCTTTCAGAAGGAGTATATATCATCAGCCTGCAAAACGGCAAAGATATAGTGACAAGTAAATTCATAAAAGAATAAGCACTCAGACATGACATAAAACAAAAGGCAACCAACGCGGTTGCCTTTTGTTTTATATACTACAACCCTCAAAGGGTTTGAAATCCTTTGAGGGTTCTGGCTTATTCCAGATCATATTCCTTGAGCTTGCGATATAGTGTAGCCAATGAGATATTCAATAGTCGTGCAGCTTCAGTCTTATTTCCTTTGGCATACAGTACTATTTTGTTGATCTGTATCTTCTCTACCTCTGCAAGGTCAAAAATAAGCGGTGCTGTATTGGCCATTGCAAAATCAAATGGCAGTGATGAGATGAGCAGCCTATCTCCAGAGAGTATGACTGCTCGCTCGATGACATTTTTCAACTCGCGGGTATTGCCCTTCCAGTGGTGTTTTTTCAGTGCTGTCAGAAAGTCTGTATCGATCTCCGCCACAGGCTTATTCATCTTGGACGCAAATAAGGAAGCAAAGTATTTTGTCAGTACTTCTATGTCTTCTGTACGTTCATTCAATGACGGGAGCCGTATCTGAAATACTGACAGCCGATAGAAAAGGTCAAGTCGAAAGGCTCCGCTTTCACTCTCCTGCTTCAGGTCACGGTTGGTCGCGGCTACGATGCGCACATTGACCTTAGTGGGTTTTGAATCCCCTACTTTAAAAAATTCACTCGTCTCCAGCACTCGGAGCAACTTGGCCTGCAGGTCTATGTTCATCTCGCCGATCTCATCGAGAAATATCGTACCGCCGTTGGCCTCTTCCAGCAGTCCGCGTTTATCCTTCACCGCTCCGGTAAAAGCACCAAGCTTATGCCCGAAGAGCTCACTCTCCAAAATTTCCTTGCCGAGTGCGCTGCAGTTTACTGCGACGAATGGTTGGGTACGACGACGACTGGATTCATGTATCGCCTGTGCAAAAACTTCTTTGCCGGTGCCTGTCTCACCTAGCAGGAGTACGGTAGTATCGGTCTCTGCCACCTTGCCTGCCAGCTGCTTGGCTTCGAGGATAGCAGGAGAACTGCCAAGTATATTGTCTATCCTATACTTGTCCGCTACTTTTTTCTCGAGCTGTACGATACGCATCTGCAGCTGTGCCTTTTCGACGGCTTTATATACCAGTGGTATTATTTTCTCATTGTCATCCCCTTTGGTCAGATAGTCAAAGGCCCCGTTCTTTATGGCACCCACTCCATCGGAGATCGTACCAAAGGCTGTCAGCACTATGATCTCTATAAAGGGATACTTCTCTTTGATGGTGCGCGTCAGCTCTACCCCATTGGCATCGGGCAGTTTGACATCGCTGATCACCACAGCCACTTCTTCTTTCTCCAGTATCTTCAGGCCGCTTTTAGCATCTCCGGCTTCGAGCACGGCATAGCCTTCGAGCGCTATGATCCTCGACAGCAGCCCCCGAAGTTTTGCCTCATCGTCTATGATTAGTATAGTTGCTTTCATGGGGGCAAATATCTAAAGTTTTATTATCAAAGAGGAGAGGCATTTGAGGAAGATTGTACGACAAATCTGACAACTCAACCCCCAAACCCCCTAATGGGGGCTTCAACAGCCAGCTCACGAATGTATTTAAGCCCCCTTTAGGGTTTTGGGGGTAAACCGCACTGAATAAAATATTAGATTTGTCGTACGCCCATACAGAATAATGTGAAACTGATGCACTACAAACAAAAAAGCCAACCTATAAGGCTGGCTTTACAATTAGATTTCGATTGACTTATTGCAATATGATCTTCTTTACCGCCACTTGATTCTGGCCATTGGACGAAATGTAAAGAAAATAAATGCCTGAAGTACCGCAGACAGATATGTCCAGCTGGGTGTCATTTTTTGACATCTCCTGAGTACGTACCGTCTGACCCAGGGTATTGACCACCTGGATGGTATATACCGACGCATCGTGAAGGTCTCCATTATGGATGGTCACGTAGTCATGAGCAGGATTAGGATATACTGACCACTTGTTATTATCTGACAGGTCAGCGATACCTGTCGCCACTATCGCGAGCGAGATCGTATCTGCGCAGCCGTTTGACTGGATCAGCGAGATGGAGTATGGTCCTGTAGCGCCCCAGACCACAGTAGCGGTGTTAGTACCCTGACCGGATTGTATAGCGCCATTCTGGACCGACCATGTATAGGTGATACCTGATGTGGCGGTCACCAGATAGGTATAACTCTGCAATGGTGTAATAGACGGGTTGCCCACTATCGTTTGAGTTGCGGGTGCAGTTTGGACATTTATGGTGGTGTTTTGTGTGGCGGTACATCCGTCAGAGGCGAGTGTTCCTGTGACAGAATAAGTACTGTTGCCCGTCGGACTTACGCTGATCGATGCAGTCGTCTGAGCATTGTTCCAAACATAAGTGTCAGCTCCCGAAGCGGTGATCAAATCCGATTGTCCGTTGCAGATATTGGTATTGGCAGCTGTGATAAATAAATTCGGTCCTTGATTTACTGTGACAGACTGTGAGACAGAGGCAGTACAACCGCCTGCATTAGTGACCGTCACAGTATATGTACCGGTCTGGGCCGCGGTGATCATCTGTGCGCTTGAATTGGTGCTCCAGCTATATTGGTTATTTGCGCTGGCAGTGAGATTTACCGAGCCACCCTGACAGAAAGTAACGGGCCCGGAAACATTGATACTCACAGTAGGATTCGTGCCGTTGACGACAGTAGTAGGCGCAGAAACTGCGCTATCGGCTCCATTATATACAGTGACTGTATATGAACCGGGTGTACTGACAGTGATAGACTGCGAGGTAGAGTGGGCTGTATTAGACCATTTGAAGGTCCATCCTGAACCTCCACCTGCAGTGAGGGTCACAGATCCACTGCCTGGACATATACTGGTCTGGCCTGATGGCGATATAGTGGCAGTCGGTGCGGTGGAACAGGCAGTATATGGTATATACGTATGTGTCTTGCCATTCACTGTATCCAGCGCTGTACAGGCCGTACCGGGGCAGCTGACCCGGATCCAGTAATATAAGCCGGCGAGTTGTTGTGCATTAGCGTCAGGACCAACTACAATACCACCCGACAGGTAAGCTGTAATAAAAATGCTAAGCAAATACTGGCCCGGAGCAGCAGTATTTAGTCCATGTATAAATACTACACCGCTTTCACCAGTTCCAAAAGTATTGGTCGCCTTATTTGTGGTCCAGCAGGTAGATTCCCGATTGAGTCTACAGTCAGTGAATCGACTGTTAATCCACTAAAAGAACTATAATTCGTAAAATAGAGTGTATCTGACATTTGCTGACCTGTCTCCGCACATGGCAGGTTCTCTGTAGTGGGAACAAATCCTGGGTTAGCAGATGCTATCGGAGTAATGTGGTTAGGCCCTGAATAGCAGTTTTGCGCATGAGCGCCTATGGCCAGACCAATAAAAAGACAAAAAAGAGCGGATACTTTTTTCATGGGAATTTAATTTTGATTGCAATAATAATAATTAGTTAGATTATTTTTAATGTATTCCATGTCGTTTTTTGCTTTAAAGCACTATTCTAATCCCCAAAAAAGGCAAAAGAGAGCCAGGATGCTTTGAGGCTGGGATAGCTTGGTTATATTTGATCTGCGAAAAGACCGGCCTTCTCGCCGCTATTTTAAAATATAGAAAGGGCCTGACCGCCTTACAATAAAATATGATGAAGTATATATCTTTGGTTTTGATAGCTTGTTTCTCCATGGTACTGGGTGGACAGCCTACGCCTGCACCTGTTCAGACAGGCAATCTCCGGGTCATAGTCAAGGGCTTCAAAAATGATGTGGGCGAGTGTAATATCATCATGTACAAAGATGCGTATACATTCCCTGACAAACCTGACAGGTCATATCATAATATCTGGACCACAATCAAAAACGGGATGGTGGATGCCACCTTCGAGAATATTCCATATGGCGAATATGCCTTTGCTGCCTATCACGATGAGAATGACAATCACCGTCTGGACCTGAGTATGATCGGCATACCCAAAGAAGGGATCGCCATATCAAATGATGCCAAAGGCTTTATCATGCCGCGGTTTAAGGATGCCAAGGTCCTGCTGAATATCCCCAACAAGACGATAGTAATGACTATCTCCTATTGATCATTTCAGTTCAAAGTTGTCCGCATCTTTCAGAAAAGGAAACTGCCTGCGCACCTTGACCATTTCATCATAGTTCAACGATACGATAGCTATGTCAGCATCATGTTCTTTCTGATAGAGGATATTGCCCAGCGGATCGATGACAGATGAGTAGCCGGAGTAATAGATAGCCTCACTTTCATGGCCTATGCGGTTTACGCCTACTACGTAAGATTGATTCTCGATAGCGCGCGCCTGAAGCAGCGTCCTCCATGCCTGCACACGGCGATCGGGCCAGTTGGCCACATAGAGCAGGACATCATATGTAGTTTCGCGTTTGTCATTTATAGCATTGCGTGCCCATACCGGAAAGCGCAGGTCATAACATATCAGAGGACAGATGTTCCAGCCATTGATAGACTGTATCAGGCGCTTATCTCCTGCTGTGTATACTTTCGGCTCATCTGACATACTGAAGAGATGCCGTTTGTCATATACTTCATACTGCCCGTCGGGTTTCATCCAGACCAGGCGGTTGTAGTATTTTCTAGAACCATCATGCTCGTCATAGAGCGTGAGGCTGCCTGCGATGACACAGTTTTTTAGTTTCGCTATCTTGCGCATCCATTGTACAGCAGAGCCCTCCATCGGTTCTGCTAGCCGCTCCGGAGACATGCTGAAGCCAGTGCTAAACATCTCAGGCAGGGCGATCAGATCGACCTCGTCAGTGATGGACTTGATCTTTTCGTCCAGCATCTGGAGATTAGCAGCGATATCCTCCCAGTGCAGATCAGTTTGTATCAGGGCTATGCGGAGGTCTTTCATTTGTGGTGAGAAAGTTTATTGTAAACATAATAAGCCATAGTAGAATTAGAGGCTACTATTGATATAATTTGCTCAAATTTACGCCTTATTATGAAAAGTTCAATCCAGCTGGGTGTATCTGTCCTGATCGCGTTGATGGTGTCACTATTGACAGGGTTGGCCATGTACCTGACCTACCTGCTGAATTGGGCGAGTTTTGACAATAGGCTTTTCCTTATCATACCTGCACTGGTCTTTATATTTTGTTTAGCAGTAGTATATGTGACAGTCAATGAATTTATCTTTCGCAAGATCAAGATCATATACCGACTCATAGAGGACCTTAGAGCTGACAAAAGTGAAAAGGAACAGCAGAATATTCTCGATGCCGTGCAGGAAAAAGTGATGGAGTTTTCCCTGCAAAAATCCAAGGAGATCGAGCAGCTCAAAAAACTGGAGCAATACCGCAAAGAGTTTTTGGGCAATGTCTCACACGAACTAAAAACGCCGATATTCAACATCCAGGGCTATCTGGAGACACTGCTTGACGGTGGCCTAGATGACACTAAGGTCAGCAAGGACTTTATCACACGCGCTTCGCGCAATGCCGAGCGACTGAGTGAGATCGTGAGCGACCTGCTGCTGATCTCTCAGTATGAATCAGGTGACCTGAAACTAGATCTGGACAGATATGACATCAGAGAGCAGGCAGAAGATATTTTTGAGAGTTTTGCGATGCAAGCCAAAGCCAAAAAAATAGACCTGCGCTTCAGAGAAAACTACACCAGGCCGATCATGGTCACTGCTGACAAAAGCCGCATAGGGCAGGTATTTTATAACCTGATCTCCAATGCCATCAAATATTGTAATGAGAATTGCTTCGTATCCATCACATTCGCAGAGCTGGATGACATAGTGACAGTCGAGGTGGCAGACAACGGCCCCGGGATATCTCAGGAGCACCTGGACAGGCTATTTGAGAGGTTCTACCGGGTGGATAAGGCCCGCTCCAGAGAGCAGGGCGGCACAGGACTCGGTCTGGCTATCGTCAAACACATCCTCGAAGCGCACAAACAATACGTCACTGTGCAAAGCTCTGTGGGAATCGGCACAACATTTGCGTTCACTCTACGTAAGAAGTAACAAAACCTTTATTGAGGCTAGTTTACAAGTGTTTCGTTTATTAAACAAACTACTGTAAATGACATTGTTAATGTGGGCAAATTAAATTTTGGGTGCCTGTATAATTATTTCTTTCGTACGCACATGGTGAAGTCTTGTCTAGTTTTCATTTTATGGGCTGGGGCGCTGGTCTCGTGCGCACAGTCAGCTAATACACTTATTAGTGAATATCAGCATGTAGTCAAGTCAGAAGAAAGCCGTATCAGGATCGATCTGAAAGTGACCGACCCTGTCTTTTTTGGCATGGTCGATACAGTCAGGAGTTATTGTGTCAACAACAAATTCAGCCCGGCACTTCAAATGCAAAACCTGCAGGGCCTCATCCGATTTTTGAATAAAGTAAATAACAGGGAGCAGATCCGCTCCGGACAGTGCTCCAATCTCCTGCTTTTTTACTTTTCGGTAATGGACTGGCGCAGGGAAGGCAACTTCTACGACAACCTCAACAGCTATTCGAGTTTTGCCATGAAGTGTGCATCTTTCTTTAGCGAAGATTCTGTAGGGATAAAATTTATCACTCGGCTCGGACAGGACTATCCGGATGAGATACTATCATGTGCCGAACAGCTATCAGACAACCCCAAATACAGGACCGTGATCGAAGATGCTATTCTTCAGGACCCTGACTTTGCCAAAAGGTATTTCTTTAGTGAGAATACAGTTTCATACTATGCCAGTACCAGCAAGCGGTGGGATATAAAAGAGATATATGATCTCTTTGGCAAGTATGGCCCCAAGACCGCTGCTTTCATACTCTATGATGAAGTAAGAAATGGTGATATCACTCCTGATATGACCGAATCCATCTCTATCGATAGCAAGGCCATGATACAGCATCTGGTCTCGATCCTGAAAAAGGAAACCCCGGCAGGCTTCAGATCGGTAATCAGGGAGATGGACTACAGATCGACTGACTGGATGCGTCAGTCGTCAAAATGGGCCCCGGCAGCGATAAGTGCTCAGTTTGACAAGTTCAATATAGATGAAAAATTCACACTCCTGGTATTTGGCTATCGCGAATGCAGCCCCCAGCAGCTGCACATGTATCTGATGTCCCTGATGAGGGATGACCTGTCATCGATCAGTCCCGCATTACTGGATAATATCTCTGAAGGCAATCTTCCGGCCTTCCTGCACTTCCTGGATAAGGAAGATAAACTTGCTTCCTTGCTGAGTTCATTCAGCGATGCCAATAAAGAGAAACTCTCTAAAATGCTCTCATCGGACGAGAATGATAACGGGACACCTCTGAGCCTGGAATCACTGTCCAAAAATGCGGGCCGATCTATGGATATGGATGAGATCGCATCCAATAAAACAACATTGATCGCGGGACGCTCTGAAGCTATAGGGACAAGGCCCCAGACACCTCCTGTAGCCGATCCGACAATGTCTCAGAATAACGACCTTGAGGATATATCTGTAGAGCCGATACACATCCCTCTCTCTGATTCATCAAGAGATATGCTGGCGCTAAAAAGAAACATCTATATGGCACTGCAGGACATCTCTTCTTTTATTCATAAGCCGTATGCCAAGGACCTCCTGATGTATGCCGCTACGGTAGAGCCCGATGAGGTCTTTAAAAAAGTAGATATGTACAAAACCAAATACTGGTCCAAAGACATACTCGAAGAAGCCACGCTCAATGCACCTATCTCTGCAAAAAGGTATTTTAATAATGCCACACATCCCGTCACTGTCCTTCTCAGCAATAGCCAGGATACTGTTATCAAAAGATTTCTGGAACTAAGCAAAGAGTCAAAATATGAATCAAAGCCGTTTTTGCTTTTTGATGAGATGGTAAGCCAGTGCCTCACCCTCAGTGACGCTACCGCTATATGCGGCAATAATTATTCACTGTTCAAAGAGCTGATGGGTATAGCCTCGCAAAAAAACTATATAGGCAGATACGATGTAGAGCGGGAGATGAACTACTATGCACTAAGGTATATACGTGGTATCAATGACAAAGTGGACCTGCCCGAAAAAGAGCGTTATGCCAGCGTAGAGAACCTGAGCTGCGATGAACTGTACTACCTGATGGTATATGGCCGGGAAGAAGTTTTTAACGGCACATTTAACGGGCTTTTTTCTCGGTTTCAGAGCAAGTGCTCTACCTCAGGATACTGGAACGCCAAACGCTTTATCAATCTGCCGCATTACCGTTCATTCATAGCCATGTGTGCAGCCTATAACAAGCTGGATAAGTTTCTTTCTCTATTCTCTACGGGTGATCAAAACATACTCCTTACTACATTTGCATCCTCGCTGGACAAGGAGCGCGACGAACTATCTGATGCTGCCACTGTAGCCGAGACAGTAGCCAATACTTCGAATAGTGTGGTATTGCAGGTGCTCCAAAACACCATCAAAGCTTCTTATACCAATCTTGAAATGGCACATGACTATAATGGAATGGCTATCTATGGTATACTGGCGGCATTGTTTAAGGACAAAGCAGTATCAGACAGGAGATGGTTTGCTATCATGGCAAAAAAATACAGGGTCGGATCTCTGGCCACTCTGTCAAACGCCACCCTCATGAATCAAAAAATATTCGTGGAGCGGATGTATTTTTATGATGATCAGGATGGCCATGAGTCATACAGAAATTTCCTGAACACTTTTTCTGCATCACCTGACTGGAAGATAGACCAATATTTCAGTTATGTACGAGTGACATCGATCAACGGCAAAAAAATAGAGATATATGCCAATAAGCCTGAGCTGGAAGAAAGCGGTGACCGTGAAATATCAAAAATAATCAAGGACAACAACTATGTGGTCGAAGGTGTGATGCATAGGGGACATAGCTTCCATACTGAGGCCACACTGGCGAGGGTATCTGCATCGACACGTTTTCTTTTTGTGGGATCATGCGGAGGATTTTATAAAATAAACATTGCCCTGCGCAAAGCTCCGGACGCACAGGTCATATCTACCCGTCAGGTAGGAACCCAGCAGATCAATGATCCTATCATCTTTTATTTCAATGAAAATGTACGCCAGGGCAAGGATATCAACTGGAAGGTCTTTTGGGATGAAATGTACAGCAAGCTTGGGAATAATAGTTTATTTAATGATTATGTGCCCCCGCATAAGAACCTCGAATCGCTTTTTGTAAGGGCATACTATCAAATAATGGGCAATGAATAAACAGATAAAACCCACCCTCATATTGCTCTTTATATTCTTAATGACCCTTGAGAAAATGCAGGCCCAGGCACCTACAGCCGCAGACCGGATGGACTTCATACATGCTGAGATAGTCCGTATCGACAGACTCGATGGCAAAGAAGACGGCAAAATAGAAACCCGTGACTCCGTCAAAAATATCATTGCACACAGGGCGTATTTCGAGTGGCCCGATAGTATAGATACATACATCCGGGTAGCTGATTTCAAAGAGGTAGACAGAAAAATATATCGCGACTACCTGTTTCAGTGTTTGAGAAGAGTAGATAACACTACTTACAAACGGGTAAGCTATTATGATGAGCTCTTTCACCATTTATACAAAGAGGTCATCGCACTCCATGACAACAGGCTGCCCGGAGTATTAAAACAAAACATCAAGCTGTCCATCCAGACATGCGGAGTGTTTCGCTACGAGCGGGTAGCAGAATCCTTCCTTTGCTATGCCTCACATTGGGAGCCTGATGAGATATTCAAATATGTCGACGACTATGCCGAAAGGCCCTATGCGCAGCATGTGATAGATCATACGGCCATATATGCACCCGAAGTAGCCAAAAAATACATGCTCATCAATAACCCCGTGCTGAATATCATGCGGACGAGCAAGGATACCAGCATAAAGGTGATCCTGAAGATAACAGATGATATCGGTAAAAAATCGAACGCATATTTCCTACTCGATGCGATCATCAATGGCAAAATGACGATCAAAGAAGCAGATTCGATCGGTTTGGACCCCAAGAAATTTTTTCTGGCTCTCAATGAGATCAGAAAGCAGAAATATCCGCTCGCAGCATACTCTCTGGAAAAAGAGATACAGGTACAGGCACTCAAGATCGTGAGGCTGATCAATGACCTTCACAATGAAAAAGCCACAGTACGGTTCGCATGTATAGATGATTTCACGCCCGAGCAACTGTACACGCTCATCATATATAGCGAAGAGGATATTTTCACCTCTACCTTTGATGGCATATTCAAAAGACTGATGTCCAGGCTGGGCACTAACAATGGATTTACGATGATACTACTCACAGGTGATAATCACTTCCGCACATTCATCAAGCAATGCGCGGGCTATGGGAAACTGGACCAGTTTCTCACTACTATGTCGCCCGAGCAGCGTAATATCCTGATGATCAAGTTTGCGGCCAATCTGGAAAAAGATGAAAATGACATATCACAGGCAGTAGAGGTGGCAGATGCATACACCAGTATCAAGGATGCTAATATCAAACGGATACTGCAGTCAACTTTCTCTATAGAGCTTCAGCGTGTGTCCAGAGATAGCGCCAAAAAAGGACAGATCATATACGGCCTGCTTCTCAATCTTTTTGTAAATACAGGCCTTTTCGGTCAGGATTGGTATGGCAGCGTATCAAGTATATATAAGCTTCCTCCGCTCAACATTCTGCCGAATGCCAAACTATTTGAAACCAACCATAAATGCATCTGGCAGATTTATTTCTATGATGATGATGATGGTGCGGTATCGTTCAAAGACTTCGTGAAAACTTTTGAGGACAGTCTCTGGCTCATCGAGGACCACAAACTCTATGTCAAGATCATATCACTCAATCGTAAATTCGTAGATATCTATGCCAACAAACCCAAAGCTGAATATGAGGGGCAGGCCTATCTAGAAAATTATTTTGACAGCCTCGATATCGTGCCCGACGTGCTGGTACACCGTGGACATAGCTACTATGCTTATAAGACGATAGAAAAGACCAAGCCAGAGACCAAGATCTTTGTCCTCGGCTCATGCGGCGGCTATCACAATCTCTCCAACATCATCGATAAATCTCCCGAGGTCAGCATCATCTCATCCAAGCAGATAGGGGTGCACATGGTCAATAACCCTATACTCAGAGCGCTGGCTGACAATATTGCCAGCGGGAAAGACATAAACTGGCAGCAGCTATGGGACAAGATAGACCGGCGTCTCAAAGGTTCTATTCCTGAGATCTATGACAAGTGGCTGGACTATATACCGCCGCACAAAAACCTCGGAGCGATCTTCATCAGGTCATATAACAGATTGATAGAAGAGCAATAAGAGTCCTATATACCAGTTTTATTATATTTGAATCAGCATGGCCACTGATATAAATGCGCTCACTGAAAAGATCCGCTCAGCCACACAGATCACCGCCGATATCGTCGACGCGATGAATAGTCTGGCACTGGCCCGGATGGATACAGATGTGCCTGCGGCTTATGAATTATCTCTCCGCACTATCAGCGACTCACATGCCATCAAATATCCCCAGGGCGAAGCCCTCGCCCTGTCTCATGCCGGCATGTGCGCATCAAAGCTCCACAAATATGACGAGGCTACAGATCTCTACGCTCTGGCCCTTGCGATATATGAAGGGCTGAAAGATGATCACAAGGTGGCTGTCACACTCACTAAGATCGGAAATGCCAAACTCCATGACAGCAAATATTCTGAAGCATTAGATCATTATAACAGGGCCATCGAGATCCTCAAAGACATGGATGACGAAGTGGCCTTGGCCAATCTGTATGCCAACTCAGGACTCACACATGGCATACAGGGCAATTATTTTCTTGCCTTAAAATCACAATTGGCAGCACTAAAAACATATGAGCGGTTAAACGACTCGCCCAAGATCGCATCCACTTGTTCTAATATCGGTATAATATATCAGGAGCTTCAGAATTATGAAGAAGCCCTTAAAATATATGAGCGTGCGCTTACCATCCGCACGGATGCCGGTGATGTAGTATCCGAAAGCGTTCTTTTAGGCAATATCGGCAATGTCTATCAGGAACAAAAAAAATACGCTGAAGCACTGCAGGTACACCTCAGGGCACTGACCCTGCTTGAGGAAATAGGCGACAAAGCCAAACTTGCTTTCTCTTATAGTAATCTGGGTAATGTCTATAAGCTCATCGGCAATAATCTTGTAGCCCTTGATTACTATAATATGTCACATGCTTTGTTTCTGGGCCTTAATGATAAGCGTGGATTGGTGCATTCTTTTAATAACCTCGGAGAATTGTACTTTGATCTGAAAGATTACAAAGAAGCTCACAAGTACCTGAATGAAGCTGTTAAATTGGCTGAGGAGACCGGGTTAAAAAATCAATTGCGATTGGCATTTCAAAATCTATCCATGCTATATGCACAGGAACAAAAATACCAGGATGCATATCATTTGCATCTGCGTTTCACACAGCTGGATAAGGAAATATCAAATGCGGAAACCAGCGGTCAACTAGCGCAGATGACCCTCCGCTATGAGATGGAACAGCGCGAAAAGGCTGCAGAAATAGAAAAGACAAAAAACATTGAGCTGCAAAAGGCCTTTAACCTGCTGGAAGAAGAAAAAAAGCGATCGGAAGAGCTGTTGCTCAATATTTTGCCGGAGGAAATAAGCTACGAGCTCAAAGAATATGGCAAAACCAAGGCGCGAAGTTTTGAGATGGTCACTGTTTTATTCATGGACATCAAAGGGTTCACTATGATCAGTGAGCAGTTTACCGCAGAGGAGATCGTGAGCAGTATAGATGAATACTTTGAGATGTTTGACCTCATAGCCGAGCAACATGGCATAGAAAAGATAAAGACCATAGGCGATGCATACCTCTGTGTGAGCGGGATACCTGTAGCTATAGAAAACCATGCGGAAAAAATGGTCTGCGCTGCCAGAGATTTCATCCAGGCAGTGCACCAGCTGAAAGAGAAAAGAACTCAACAAGGCAACCACGCTTTTGATTTTAGGGTAGGCATCCACTCCGGCCCTGTGGTAGCTGGTGTAGTTGGCATCAAGAAATTCGCCTATGATATATGGGGAGATACTGTCAATACTGCCTCGCGTATGCAATCAAATGGTGAACCAAACCGGATCAATATTTCGCATAGCACTTATCAGCTCGTCAGCGATAAGTTCACCTGTATATATAGAGGTGAGATCGAGGCCAAGAACAAAGGCAAACTGAAAATGTATTTTGTCGAGGAAGACATATAAACATATAGAAGGAATATATTTTATTTGTCGTCTAAACCAACAACAACCATAAAACCAATCACAATGGGACGCAAAATAATTTTCATAACTGCTGTATTATTATTTACCTCTCCTGTATTCTCCCAAACCCCGCGTAGTATACAAACTGTCGGCCTTGGTCAGGTGACCATTATCGAAGAGGCGCTCAATAATGACGTCTGGGTGGGGTCTGCATCACAGGGAGTAGCGTTTTACAGTGGCACCGCTCAGACCTGGCAGTATTACAATACGGGCAATACCCCACAGTTCAAGAGTGACTCCATCACCTCTATTTCTTTTGGCGTGATAGGTGGTGTAAAGTATGCATTCATTGGCACTACTAGTGGCCTGGTATATAATCATGGCGGCCCCTGGGATACTCTGGCACTGGCTTCCACAGCTTATGGAGACAGGTTTATCACCGGCGTATCACTGATTGCATCCGACACCATTTGGGCTTCTACGCGCAATGGTATAATCGCTTATGATACAGCTTCTCTCCAGATCACTAAAGTATATACCACTTCCAATTCTAATGTGCCCTACGACCACACCACTACCTCTGCCAGACATGGACAGGACTGCTCGATCTATGCTGCCGGCACTCCGGACAGCGGAGTTTTCTATACCTCTAATGCCGGTACCACGTTTACCAAAATTGACACTACCGGAGCTGACTTCAAACTGGTAGACAACCGAGTCAATACCATATGCATAGACAATAACTGTACCCGCATGATGATAGGTACTCTTGGCGGTCTTTCTATTTGCCCTATAGGTGTGAACTGTCAAAACATCACTACAGCAAACGGCCTGCCTGAAAATAATGTCACCAGTATCAGTGAGGACTGCCACGGTTACATATGGGTCGGCACAGCAGATTCTGGTGTTGTCGTCTTCAACAGTCCAGGCACAACCATAGTGGGTAGGATCACGGTAGCCAATGGATTAACCAATAACCAGATCACTTCCGTCTCCTTTGCCGGGGGTGACTGCGTCGGATATGTCTCCATGGGCGACGGCAATCTGGCTGTAGTAGATACAAATGAACAGGTGACCCAGATCATCAATGGCGTGAATACTGTCAGCCCCTCAAACTTTGATGTCAAAGTATACCCTCAGCCATCGAGCAATCAGCTGACCTTCCTTTTTGGCAAAGAACTCCCTGATGGCAATATCGACCTAATGGACATCAGCGGCAGATCGGTCAGAAATATTAGTATCAATAATACTTCCGTCATAAACACCGATGTTTCTGCTCTGTCGGAGGGATTATATTTCTATACCATCCTCTCCGAGGGCCAGCTGCTCAAAACGGGAAAGCTCGAGGTGGTCAGATAATTTTCGCATGGCTATTGCATCTATACAATGACAATCTGGGGGAAACTAGTTATGGCGTGGAAAACCTGTTCTTAAAATTCCTGCCCTCAATCCCGCAATACTTTTACTTTTGCGCGCAAAACAAAGCCTCCATGATCAAGCCAATCCGCTCCGCACTCATCTCAGTATACTATAAAGACAAACTGGACCTGATCGTAAAAGAACTGCACAAGCATAATGTGACCATATTCTCTACCGGTGGCACCTTGCAGTTTATCGAGTCGCTGGGCGTGCCGGTAGTAGCAGTAGATGCGCTGACGGGCTTCCCTGAGATACTAGGCGGCAGGGTCAAAACCCTCCATCCTAAGGTATTTGGTGGTATACTGGCTCGTCGCGACAATCCCTCCGACCTCGAGCAACTCAAAAAACATGATATCCCAGAGATAGACCTCGTGATCGTGGATCTATATCCATTTGAGGAGACAGTCAAATCAACTCAAAATGAGCAGGAGATAATCGAGAAAATTGACATCGGCGGCATATCGCTCATCCGCGCTGCGGCTAAGAATTTCAAAGACACTCTTATTGTTTCTTCCCGCGACCAGTATGAGGAACTTCTCGCTTTGCTTCAAGCTAAAAATGGTGGCTCAGAAGTTGCAGACCGCAAACTATTTGCCACCAAGGCTTTCATGGTCACTTCCCATTACGACACCCTGATATTTAACTACTTCAACCGCGATGCACAGCTTCCGGTATTCAAGCAAAGCATCCTTGGTTCCAAGACCCTCCGCTATGGTGAAAACCCCCATCAAAAGGGCGTTTTCTATGGTGATCTCAATGAGGTTTTTGAGATACTGAACGGCAAGGAACTTTCATACAATAACCTCGTGGATGTAGAAGCCGCCATCAATCTGGCTGCCGAGTTCACAGAGCCGACCTTTGCCATCATCAAGCACACCAATAGCTGTGGACTGGCATCCAGGCCCACTATCTCTGAGGCATATGCAGCAGCTCTGGCGGGCGACCCTACTTCGGCGTTCGGCGGTGTACTCGCAGCAAATAGAAAGATAGACGTCGCCACTGCCACACAGGTCAGCGAACTGTTCTTTGAAGTACTGTCCGCTCCAGACTATGAGCCTGAGGCTTTGGCGATCCTGATGCAAAAGAAAAACAGGATCCTTTTAAAGCTGAAACCCGTCAATAGTCAACGGTCAACGGTCAACAAAAGCAAGATGTTTAAATCGCTTCTGAATGGTGTGCTGGAGCAGGATATAGACAATATCAGCGAAAAACAAGACACTTTCAAACCCGCCACAGACCGCAAACCGACCGCACAGGAATTGTCCGATCTTGAGTTTGCCATCATAGCCGTGAAGCACCTCAAGAGCAACGGCATCACCATAGTCAAAAACAAACAGCTGATCGGTATGGGCTGCGGCCAGACCTCACGTGTGGACTCGCTGGAATCAGCGCTCAAGAAAGCCAAGGCATTCGGTTTTGATACCAAAGGGGCTGTCATGGCATCGGAAGCGTTTTTTCCGTTCCCTGACTGTGTCACTATAGCCCATCAGGCAGGTATCACAGCTATATCACAGCCCGGAGGCAGTATCAATGACAAGCTGTCCATAGCCGCCGCCAACGAAAACGGCCAGGCCATGGTCATGACAGGCGTCAGGCATTTTAAGCATTGATCTATCCTGAGGTCATAAACAGTACCACGATACAGGTAGTCACCAGTGCCGGTAATGTAAAAGTGGGCAAATAGAGGAGAAAGCAAATCCAGAATATGACTGGAGAAATTCGTTCTGCCCTACGTATCAAAAACCAGCTCAAACCTATACCCAGCACTACAAACACCACCATTCCTATCGTTTCCATCTCTATCGGGTCTATGCCATTTTTGCCGAAGCAAAAATATCCGATATTGATCCCAAGAAAAATCAATAAGATCGGGATAGAGGCCTTCAGAATGTATAGGGCGAACTTCATCGATTAAAGATAGAAAAGATAGTTTTCGCGAAGGTTTGTTTTTGGGCGGGAGCTGATCAAAATTCTTTTTCCCTAATTAAATAAAATAAAAAATACTTATCAGCCTGTATTGTCGTTTTTACTGTGAATTTATCTACATTTGACCGTTCATTTTAAACGACTTATTTCTTCTATACTATATGGGTTTATTTAATTTTTTCATGGAGGAAATCGCCATTGACCTTGGCACAGCTAATACGCTGATCATCCACAATGACAAGGTCGTGGTAGACCAGCCCTCCATCGTGGCGATAGACCGCCGCACAGACAAGGTGATAGCAGTGGGCGAGCGTGCCATGCAGATGCATGAAAAAACACATGCAAACATCAAAACCATCCGACCTCTCAAAGATGGCGTGATAGCTGACTTCTATGCCGCTGAGAATATGATACGCGAGATGATCAAGATGATCTTCGACAAGAAGAAATTTCTTTTCCCTCCGCGATTCAGGATGGTGATCTGTATACCGTCTGGCATCACAGAGGTCGAAAAGCGCGCCGTAAAGGACAGTGCCGAGCAGGCAGGCGGCCAGGAGGTCAAAATGATCTACGAACCAATGGCAGCGGCTATCGGTATCGGTATAGACGTCGAGGAACCAAACGGCAACATGATCATCGATATAGGCGGTGGTACTACTGAGATAGCCGTGATCGCTCTCTCAGGTATCGTTTGCGACCAGTCTATCCGTGTAGCAGGAGATGAGTTCACACTCGATATCGTAGACTACATGCGCCGTCAGCACAATATGCTCATCGGTGAGCGCACCGCAGAGAATATCAAGATCAATGTGGGTTCGGCGCTGACAGACATCGACAATCCGCCTGACGACTATCCGGTGAACGGACGTGACCTGATGACAGGCATCCCTAAGCAGATCATTGTTTCCTACTCTGAGATCGCGCATGCGCTGGACAAGTCTATCGCCAAGATCGAAGAGGCCATCCTCAAGGCGCTGGAGACCACACCTCCCGAGCTGGCTGCGGATATCTTTAAGACAGGTCTCTATCTGACCGGTGGTGGTGCTTTGCTGCGCGGGCTCGACAAACGTGTGAGCCAAAAGACCAAACTGCCTGTACACGTAGCCGAAGACCCGCTACGTGCGGTGGTGAGAGGCACAGGTATAGCCCTGAAGAAGATAGATACGTTTACCTTCCTGATGGACTAAAATATTTTTTGAAAAAAGGGACTGCATGGATAAGGCACAAAAAATATTATTCACGTCTTATTTAAAGCCTCCCCTTTGGGGAGGTATGGAGGGGTCTCAGCATGTATAACCTCCTTCGCTTTTTAGTCAGGTATTATCTATTCTTTTTCTTTCTATTGCTAGAGGGCTTTTGTTTCTTTCTCATTTATCAAAACAGTCATTACCATCAGGCGGCCTTCGTCAATATGGCCAATAACGCCAATGGTAAAGTATATGCGACAGTATCAGGCGTGACTGACTATCTCTATCTGAGACAGATGGCGGACTCTCTGGTAGCAGAGAATGCCAACCTTCGCGCGCAGCTCAAAGAATCTACTAATGACACCTCCATAGTCGCAAAAAAACAGACCGACACCATCGGCAAAAAGCTTGAGCAGGTCTATACATACATTCCTGCCAAGGTGATCCACAACTCCGTAAACCTCTCAGCAAACTATATCTACATCAATCGCGGCAAAAACCAGGGCATCACCACTCAGATGGGTGTGATAAGTCCTGGCGGCGTGGTAGGCCAGGTAGTGAATGTGACGGATGATTATGCAGCTGTAATGTCACTGCTCAATAAGAACTTTAAAGTAAGTGCCAAGCTGAGAAATAGCAACTACTTTGGCACACTATCATGGGAAGGAAAAAACACTACCCTCGCAAAACTCAAAGAGATCCCTAAGCATGTCAAGATAGCGGTTGGTGATACTGTGGTCACGAGCGGATATTCAGAATTATTTCCTGAGAATGTAATAGTGGGCCGGGTAAAAAATGTACACGCCGAGCCTGAGGAAAATTTTCTCGATATCGATGTGACGCTCTCGGCTAATATGAATAATATCTCGTACGTATACGTGGTCAATAACCTGAAGCGGAAAGAATTTATCGTATTAGATTCTGTAGTTAAAAAGAATAATTAAAAATAGTTTTTGGTATTTTGGTAACAGTAAATAAATCGCATGAAGGACTATATCAAGATCACAACTAAGAAAGATTTCGGCAGTGTGTCTGTCACGCTGAATATCAAAGACGAAAAGGTAGCTGCTATCGGTCAAAAAATGAAGACAATAAACGAACAGGCTGACATGACCGGGTATAACTGGGAGGCATTGCTCGGTTATTATCTTGATGAGCATTTCCCTGAGGTAGCAGGCGGCATGGGCAGCGACGCTAATGCAGGCAAATATACAGCCTACTATAAACTGACACCACAAAATGAAAAGAAGGCGGAACAGCTGGCTACGATCATCGAAGACCTGATAGAAAACGAATCAAAGCTATATGATATTGTAAAAAATAATGCCGACGAGATCGACTGGGAATAAAATTCAACCATCCTAATTATAAATAATCTGAATGCTAAGTTTAGTACCTATTAATCTCCTTCGTTTTGTAGCGCTGCTCGCTGCACAGGTACTTATTTTCAGCAATATCAAGGTTAGCCCATTCATCAATCCATATGTCTACCCTTTGTTCATCCTGCTCCTCCCATTTGGTACACCGAGATGGCTACTGATGATACTTGGATTTGCTACAGGCTTGAGCGTAGATTTATTTGTGGGTTCGCTCGGTATGCACGCTGCGGCCTGTCTCCTGATCGCATATCTTCGTCCGACCCTCATCAGTATCATTACCCCAAAAGGTGCAGAGTTTGAAGTAGAGCCGAACATCAATCTACAAGGCGTGACATGGTTTTCGATCTATTGCGGACTGGCAACTTTCATTCATCATACTGCCTATTTTCTGATAGAGAGCGGCACTTTTTATAATCCCTTTATCTTATTACTGCGGATCATCCTGAGTACGATTTTCTCCGTACTGTTTATGATGATCTTCCTGTTTCTCTTTACCTCTTCGAGAAAGAGAAGACTGGCTTAGTAAGCATTCACATTTGAAAAAGACAACAGGATTTGTTTTCTTTATAGAGTCAAAACCAAGCTTTGCAAAGGGAAAAATACATACCGAGATATACTTATGCGGACTACTGTCTGTGGGAAGGTGATTGGGAGCTTATCTGCGGCTATCCCTATTCGATGGCACCGAGTCCCTTTGGCCCTCATCAGAGAATTTCGAGAGAATTCACAACGTCCATATCTATCCAACTAAAAAAGAAAGACTGCAAATGTGAAGCATTTGCTGATCTGGACTGGATCATAGATGACGAAAATGTGGTGCGTCCCGACGTCATGATCGTATGTGGTGAGAAAGTAGTAAAGCATCTCGAGTATGCTCCGGTATGGATAGTAGAAATACTATCAGCATCCACTGCATTTAGAGACCAAATAGTTAAGAAAGAACTCTATGCAGAAAAGGGAGTAAAATACTACCTCATAGCGGATACAGACAAAAAAACGATCATAGTTTATGAATTAATAAACGGTGAATACATAGCAAAGTCGGATGGCAAATTTGATCTCACTGACCATTGCTCTATAGAGCTAGATCTGGAGGCAATTATAAATTCCTGATCCGGCTTTCAAAAAACTTCCCCTATCTTAAAATATCAGCGATTAATTTACCTTTGAGAAAAAGGTATGTATGAAAAAATATCTGGCTGAGTTTATCGGGACATTTACTTTGATCTTCTGCGGTACAGGCGCTATCGTGATCGATCAGCAATTCGGCGGGGCAATATCTCATGTTGGCGTATGCCTGGTCTGGGGAGCAATCGTCTCCTGCGTCATATTCGCCCTCGGCGATGTGTCGGGTGCCCATATTAACCCTGCTGTGACATTTGGTTTCTGGCTCGCGAGACGATTTGAGGCCAAAGAGATTCCACCCTATATCCTGAGCCAGGCAGCAGGAGCTATCACAGCCAGCGCTACGCTTCATTTCCTTTTTCCTGACAATAAACTCCTCGGCGGTACCTATCCCGCAGGCTCAGATATGCAGTCATTCATCATTGAGTTTCTGGTGACTTTCTTTTTGATGTTTTTGATCATGCAGGTAGCGACCGGGTCAAAAGAAAAGGGCATGTTCGCTGCCATAGCCATCGGCTCCATGGTCATGCTTGAGGCGATGTTCGTCGGGCCAGTCAGCGGCGACTCGACCAATCCTATTCGTTCTCTTGCACCTGCCATTGTATCAGGGCATTTTGAGCATCAGTGGATATATCTAACCGCGCCATTCCTGGGAGCAGCCTTTGCCGTGCTGATCTGGCATGTCCTGAAAGAAAAGGAAACAGCCTGATATGAAAAAGAATATTCTATTCGTCTGTATTGAAAACAGCAACCGCAGCCAGATGGCTCAGGCTTTTGCTATCATCTATGGTGGCGACCGTGTCAATGCCTATAGTGCTGGATCGCGCCCCTCAGGTCGTATCAATCCTAAAGCGATAGCCGCGATGAAAGAACTTGGCTATGATCTGAGCGCCCACGACAGCAAATCGCTCGACGACATACCGAATGTAGTGCATGACTATGCTATCACAATGGGCTGCGGTGATGCCTGCCCGATGGTCAATGCAAAAAACCGCGAGGATTGGAATATCCCGGACCCCAGAGATATGGATGAAGACGAATTCAGAAAAGTCCGTGCCCTGATCGGATCTAAGGTCAAAGAATTACTTCAAAAAATATTATAACAAAGCTCTTATCTATCGCTTACATTCGCTTAAGTCCATTATTTTTGTGCTCGTTATTTAGCAGTCATACTTTCCACCTTTTTCCGTGAATAAAGACCTCTTCAAAAACAGATACGATGTAGTGCGCATCATTATAGCGGCTTTTGCGGCTATATTTTTGCTGAGGCTGGGGTATTTGCAGCTGTTTGAAAAGAAATACGACAGAATCGCATTCGAAAATGCTATCAAGGAACTGGAAATATATCCTACCCGCGGCCTCGTATATGACCGCAAAGGAGAACTCATAGTATACAACGAAGCGATCTATGACATCATGGTCACTCCTCATGCCGCCAAGGCCGCAGACTCAGTGAAAATATGCAGCCTGCTAAAGATCACGATGGATGACTACACTGCGCGAATGGCCAAAGCCCGAGCCTACTCTGCCAGAAAGGCATCTGTATTTATGAAGCAGGTATCCCTCGAAGATTACCAGCGTTTTCAGGAGTCGCAATATCTTTTCCCGGGATTCGACGGGCAGGTGCGTACCATCCGCAAATACCCTCACCGTTGCGCTGCAGTCATACTCGGCGACGTAGGTGAGGTAGATGACAACCAGATCAAAACATCAAATGGTTACTACAAGCCCGGAGACTATGTAGGCAAAAGCGGTTTGGAGAAATACTATGAGAAAGAACTCGGCGGCACACAGGGCAAAAAATTCATTTACGTAGACGTGCACAACCGCGAGCAGGGTAGTTTTGCTGATGGCAAATACGATACTGCTGCGAGAGCAGGAGACAATCTTTACACCAGCATTGACATCAAGCTCCAAGAGTACGGCGAGGAACTGATGCAAAATAAAAAAGGCAGCATCATAGCTATAGAGCCTGAAACCGGCGAGATACTTTGTATGGTGAGTTCTCCGGGCTATGATCCTAACCTGCTTTGCGGTGCTATACGCGGGGAAAATTTCAAAAGACTGGTTTATGACTCTCTGGAACCTTTGTTCAATCGCGCTACGATGGCGACTTATTCCCCGGGCTCGACCTTCAAACCTATGATAGGCCTTATCTCGCTCAATGAAGGAGTACAAGGCGAGGTGTATACTGTGCCCTGCAATGGCTTTTACAATTTCGCCGGCATGACTTTGAAATGTTCGCATCACCACCCATGGGCGACCAATATCGAATATGCACTGGCACAGTCCTGCAACCCATACTTCTGGCAAACATTCCGCAATGCAATAGAGAATCCGAAATTCAGTACTATACAAGAGAGTTATGGCACTTGGTCCGGCTTCTGTCGTAGCTTTGGATTGGGTAGTAGGCTCGGCGTGGACCTACCGTCTGAGGCGCGGGGAAATATCCCATCAGTGGAATATTTCAATAAAATTTATGGAGAAAAAGGCTGGCACTCGGCGACTATCATATCATTGGGCATCGGGCAGGGTGAGATACTCGTCACACCGATACAGTTGGCAAATATGTATGCCGCCATCGCTAATCAGGGATGGTATATCAAACCACATCTCGTGCGGGATCTGGAAGATGTACATGATAAAAAGAACATAAAGACCGACCTGCCTAAAAATATGGCGACGATAGATACCAAATGGTATATCCCTGTCAATGAAGGGCTGCGACAAGTGGTAGAGGCAGGTACCGCTATCGAATCAAAGATAGACGGCATAAGTCTCTGCGGCAAAACAGGTACAGTGCAGAACAGCCACGGTGACCACCACTCGGTCTTTGCGGGGTTCGCCCCAAAGGACCATCCTAGAATAGCCATCGCTGTCATAGTAGAGAATGCAGGATTCGGAGCCACATACGGCTGTCCGATAGCCAGCCTCATGGTAGAGAAATACCTCAATGATACGATAGCAGACAACAGGCTGGCGAAACAAAAGAAGATGATAGAGACAAACCTGATACAAAAATATTCATTGGGAAAAAATATGCCTGTCACGACTGGACATTAAAAGACAATGCGGAACGACCAAAAATTTACGGGTAATATAGACTGGCTGACAGTGCTGATCTATCTCGTGCTCGTGCTGATAGGCTGGGCCACGATTTACTCTGCGGTCTATACTGATGGTCTGAGCCCATTCAATACTGCGGGCAGCGGCACAGCGGTCAATACCGGCAAACAGTTTCAGTGGATCATTGGCTGCATAGTCATTGCTGCGATCATCCTTATTATAGACGGCAAATTTTTTGTTACTTTTTCGTATCCGATCTTTGGCGCTTTCATTCCATTGCTGATCGGTGTCATGTTCTTTGGTGCTATGGTCAAGGGCCAGCGAAACTGGATCAGAATTGGAGGCTTTCAGATGCAGCCATCAGAGCTGGCCAAGTTTACGACCAGTCTGGCACTGGCGAAATTTCTGTCAGGCCTGAATGTCGATGTGCGAAAATGGCGCGACAAGTGGAAAGCCTTTGCCATCATAGGTCTGCCGATGATGATAGTACTGATACAAGGCGACGCGGGTTCTGCTATTGTGTTTGCCGTTTTTGCATTGGTGCTTTTCAGAGAGGGCCTGGAGTCTTATTACCTGATCATCGGCGGCTCAGTTATTTTTCTATCAGTGATCGCGCTGGTGGTGCCAAAGCTCTGGTATATGTGGGTGGCTTTTGCTGCGATAGGCGGGATACTAATTTATTTTAATTATAAAAAACGACAATTGGTCTACCTCATCACGGGCATAGTGCTCGTGTCCAGCATCTATGTGACGGGTGTGAATTTCATCTTTGCTCACCTCAAGTCACATCAGCGCGACCGTATCAATGTACTGCTCGGCAGAGAGGTCGAAAAAGGCAAGGACTGGAACATCAAACAATCTATCATCGCTATCGGCTCCGGCGGCCTGACCGGCAAAGGCTACCTGCAGGGTACACAGACAAAACTCAAGTTCGTACCCGAGCAGAGCACTGATTTTATCTTCAGTTCTATCGGTGAGGAGTGGGGTTTCGCGGGTAGTATCGTGATCATAGGTTTGTTTATGGGCTTACTCATGCGGCTGTTATATCTCTCGGAGCGGCAGCGGTCCAAGTACAGCCGGATATATGGCTACTGCGTGGTGTCGGTACTCTTCTTTCACTTTCTCATCAATGTCGGCATGGCTATCGGCGTTGCGCCAGTCATCGGCATACCACTGCCTTTCATCAGCTATGGAGGCTCATCTTTATTGGCCTTTACGATATTGCTGTTCGTTTTTCTACGGCTGGACTCTCAGAGGCTGGAAGTGCTGAGATAATATACCCTTCTATGCACCCAAAGGGTTTGCAATAAACTTTGATTTTCATTAAAACGAAAGCCCCAAAATCACTTTTGGGATCTTGGGGCCTATATTACTTTACAAAATAATTTTAGTGGAATTTATATCCGAAGCCGAGTGTGAATGCCTCACGAAACTGAGTACCACGACCCATATAAGTAGATCCATTAGACTCATAGTGAGGTACAGCTACTGTCTGGTCATAGATCAGCTGCGTCTCCAGGCTAGCCGTGATAAATTTATTGACCTTAAAGGTAATGTTGGTTAGCCAGTTCACATACGTGTTGCCTCTGTTGTCATAGTAGAGGTGGTTTTTAAGATCTTGTGTGGCCGGACCGGGGTTGGTCGCCTCTGAAGGGTAAGCCGCATACACAGCAGCGAGTTCACTCTGCACTATACCATCGAGTACATGTTTGTCTGTATAACTTTGAAAAAGCTCAAGAGATGTTTTGACATTGATATTCTTCCAAAGATCCTTTTGAAAATCCATCCTTAGATAAGCACCTATCGAAGCATGATAGGATGTGCCATTGTCAAGTCCATAGCGTGTCCTATCTACTTTATTGTAGGAAGTATCTCCCTGCGGCAACAAAGTGCTGTTATCCATGATAGTGAATTTAGCAGTAGCAGGAGATAGGTAGAGAGAAAAGAAAGAAGTTGGTTTATAATTAATACCTAAAGATAACAGCAGGTTGGATGGAGAAAAAGGAGTAGACGATAGCTGTCTGCTAGAAGCAGTACCGGCATCATAATTTGAATAATCAAAACCATCAAAAAGGCTCGTCTTGAGATCGGTCAGGAAAGTAGCCATCCATTGCTTTTTTTTGTCAATAATGTATCCTGCCCGCGATGTGATCTGGAGTATGTCCACATTCTTTCTGAAAGGGTACTTGTTATTAGCACTGGGATGCATGATTCGCCCGCCTGCTATACCTCCTAGAGAGAAGTTGAGCTGATTGTCCCACAGAAAGTGCTTATTCTCATATGTCCAAGTCGCATTGGCATTGGCCTGTACTGCTATTGAATTCTGTCCGCCTGCAGCCCAGTTCACGAGGGCTACCTGTCCGAAGTTGACACCAAAGAAACCGGTATATCTCCAGTGGTGGGTGACAGTATCATTTATTTTTACTTCCTGGGGTTTCAGGGCGTCTTTCAGGTCTGTTTTAGCCTGGCCAAAGACAGTGGCGGAGCATACCAGAGCGAAAAGTATGAGTATCGGGTTTTTCATATTATAGATTTGGGTTACGAAATTTTGTGCAAATATTCAATTATTATGCCAAAAGAAGAAGACATTAAGGAATACAGTAAGATGAGCTCTAAAATATTGATCAGGAAGAGCTCTTATTGATAATAGCCGTTGTGCTATAGCCCTCGACCAGCGGGATGATCTTTACTTCACCTCCGTTTTGCATGACTACATCGGCACCTACTACCTCAGAGGCTTTATAGTCGCCACCCTTGACGAGGATATCAGGACGGATCTTAGTAATAAGTTCCAATGGAGTATCTTCTTCAAAAATAATAATCGCATCTACGAAACTCAGTCCCGCCAATACGACTGCACGAGAGATCTGATCATTGACGGGGCGATGGGGGCCTTTTAGTCTTCTGACAGATCCATCAGAGTTGAGACCTAGCACAACATGTCCACCCTGGTCCCTGCAGCGAGCCAGTAGCTCCACATGTCCGGGGTGCAAAATATCAAAGCAGCCATTGGTGAAAACTACACGATCGCCCACAGCACGCCAGTGATTCAGCCGTGACTGGAGTGTCGCCATATCAACGATCTTATAGGCTATGTCAGGATGCAATGCCACTGTGATGGTAGTTTATTCAGGTATTATTATCTAACGAAAGTTCAAAAAATTTGGTATTCATTGTTTCCCGGTATGACCGAAACCACCTTCGCCTCTTTGAGTTTCAGAGAGTGAATCCGTCAATGCCCAGCTTGCTTTTTCATATTTAGCTATGACCATCTGTGCTATGCGGTCACCATTCTTTATAGTAAACTCCTGCTCCGATAGATTTATCACTGCTACTTTTATCTCGCCTCGATAATCGCTATCGATGGTCGCGGGTGTATTAGGTAGCGTGAGTCCATGTTTGAATGCCATGCCACTGCGTGGTCTCAGTTGCGCCTCATACCCATCCGGCAATTCAATGAACAGTCCCGTAGGTATCAGTTTCCTCTCCATAGGCTTCAACAGCACATCCGCATCAATATACGCGCGAATGTCCATACCGGCTGAGCCTGCGGTCTCATATGCGGGCAGTGGATTATTAGATTGATTGATAATATGGATCTGCATGGTCGGCAAATATATACTTTTAGTCGAAGCAGAAAAGTCTAGTTTCCTCTCAGCAGTTTCGGCAGGCTTTTGCCATCTACTATATATACGAAAATCGTAAACAATATCATAAATACAGTAGCAGAGAGATACTTGATGATATGTGTCAGTCCTTCGGTAGCATGAGCGAATACCAAATATAAAATGACTACTAAGGCTATATAGGCGCATACCTTGAGCGCTTCATACGGCACTGGATAATACTTCTGCCCAAGCACATACGACACCAAGGCCATGAGCCCATAGCATATCAGCGTAGCCCATGCCGAACCCATATAGCCCATGGTCGGTATCCAGAGTATATTCAGCACTATAGTGACGATCGCTCCGCCTATAGAGACATAGGCACCCATCATGGTGCGGTCAGTGAGTTTGTACCACACTGAGAGATTGACATAGACACCGAGAAATAAATTCGCGAGTAAGAGTATCGGCACGATCGGTAGCCCTACGCGGAAACCCGGGCCGACAAACCGTGCGAAGAAATCTATATAAAGCGTCACCATCAGATAGATGAAGCAACAAAAGATCACAAACCAGGTCATCACATCGGCAATGGTCTTTCGCGAGCCATCTTTGGCTGCATGGGCAAAGAAAAACGGCTCTGCCGCAAAGCGAAATGCCTGTATGAACAATGACATTAATATGCTCATCTTGTAGCAGCCTCCATATATCCCGGTTTGTTCCCGGTTTTGCTCTATGGTACCTGTCAGAAAGTGCGGCAGCATGGCCCTGTCGAGCATCTCATTGGTCACTCCTGCCAGTCCGATGATGACCATCGGGAGTGAATAGCTGAGTATCTTGCGAAAAATAGCCGCATCAAATCCATACGTTATGCCTCTGAGCTGTGGCGAGAGCAAAACCAATTTGACCGCACTGGCAGCGAGATTAGAAATAAACACATATCCGATCCCGATAGCGGGGCTGTAAAACTTTCCAAAAAATGAGTTGGGATCTTTGTCAAAAGCACTTCTGCAGATCACGATAAAGAATATGTTCAGCCCGATATTGACCAGGATCTCTGTGACCTTGATACCTGCAAAGTTGACAGCCTTGTTCTCATTGCGCAGACGTGCGAACGGAATAGCACCAATAGTATCAAATGCCAATATCAGTCCAAACCAACCAAAGTACTCCAGGTGATCACCATAGTGTAGCACCGATCCCAGCTTAGGAGAAAACAAAAACGTTAATAAACCGAAAGTCGCCGACACGATCGATAGAAAAATAAGCGTCGTGGAGTAGGTCTTGTTTTCATCTTCGGTCTTGCTAAAACGGAAATAACCGGTCTCCATACCAAAGGTCAGCAGCACGGTCAGGAAGCCTGTATAAGCATAAAACTCAGACACTTCGCCATACTGCGCCCGGTCGAATACCCGCGTATAAATGGGGACTAGCAGGTAATTGAGGAAGCGGCCTACGATACTGCTCATACCATAAATGGCAGTTTGGGAGGCTAATTTTTTGAGTGGATTCAAAACTTACTTAGGCTTTTTTCGTAAACAAATATGGGGAAATTATGCCGCTCTTATTTAGGGTTTTCAAATTAGCTGCGGTACAGAGACTGAAACGATCCTTTATTTTGTGAAAAGGAGATGATTTCAGCATATCCCCGTTTATATAACGCTATGTCTTATACAATGAAAAAGATCGTTTTATTTATCAGTATATCGGCTTGTTTTACCTTGGTACATGCTCAAAGCGGATCAGAGGACAAGCCTCAGGTCAGCCATGCAGATTTCAAATATGTCAATGGCTCCTTTGACGGCGGCTATGATGCTAATGGCATGCGTACCGGTTTCGGATTTGCTACGCTGGAGAGCGGAGAAACATACAAAGGCAACTGGGCACATGATCTTCGCAATGGATTTGGCAAAGCTACATTCCCGAATGGCGACCGTTATGATGGCAAATGGCAAGATGACCAGCGCAATGGCAAAGGCATTTACTACTTTGCTAACGGGGATATTTTCACAGGTGAGTTTCTCAATGATAAAATGAACGGCGAAGGTGTGTACCGATATGCCAATGGCGATGAATATACAGGCACCGTCCAGAACGGCCAGGTGACAGGCAAAGGCATCTGCAAATATTCCAATGGTGAGCGATACGAAGGCGAACTGATCAATGGCAAAAGAAGCGGCCTGGGCAAATACTACTACAGAGACGGCAAGATATACGAAGGCACTTTCGCTGATGATCAGAAGGCAGGCACAGGTGTCATGTATTTCACTAATGGCGATAAGTACGTCGGTCAGTTTGTCAATAATAAACGAAGCGGAGCAGGTACATTTTATTATGCCAATGGTGATGTCTATGAAGGCGAATTTGCTAACGGGCTCATGGATGGCAAAGGCAAATTCACCTGGGCGGATGGAGATACGTTCGTCGGTTCGTGGAAGGCCAACAAACGTCAGGGCGAAGGAACACTAAAACCCAAAGAGGGTGAAGCCGTGGTCAAAATGTACTCGATGGGTCAGGAAACCGGGAAATAAATCAGACAATAGTTAATAGACTAGAGATCATTCGTCTCATTTCTCATGTCTCAATACTCATGTCTATTTTTTACGCATCAAACTTATACCCTATTCCTTTGATGGTCTTAAAAAGTTCCTCTCCGATCTTCTCACGTAGTTTACGGATGTGCACATCTATCGTTCTATCGCCTACTATCGTATCATTTCCCCATACTTTATTGAGTATCTCCTCACGTTTGAATACACGTCCCGGTTTAGACACCAGCAGGCCGAGCAGTTCAAACTCCTTGCGCGGCAGGGTGATCTCTTTGCCGTCTTTGACCACGATATATTTTTCCTTGTCGATCTCGATGTTTCCTATCTTGATGTTCTTGGCAGTATTTTTCTCCTCCAGCCTGCGGAATAGCGCATTGATACGGCTGATAAAGACCTTTGGTTTGATCGGCTTGGTGATATAGTCGTCAGCCCCCGATTCGAAGCCTGCTATCTGTGAGTAGTCCTCATCGCGGGCCGTCAGGAATGTTATCAGTGTGTGTTTAAATTCATCCATTGACCTCAGCTCGCGGCAAGTAGTGATGCCATCCTTGACCGGCATCATCAGGTCGAGAACGATCAGGTGCGGTTTTACTTTTTTGGCCAGCTGTATACCGTCTGCGCCATTGATAGCAGTATATACCCAGAAACCTTCCTTCTCCAGATTGTACTTCATAAACTCCAGTACATCCTGCTCATCATCGACGAGCAGTATTTTAAAATCATTCATTTCCATGCTGAAACTATTTAGCGCAAAAGTACCGTCTGGATGTTAAGTTAAAGTTAACAATAATGGAATGATATAAATAAATATAGCATAAGCCCGCGGGCGGCTTTATGTCCCCCACTGCCTGAATTATTTCTCCGTATTTGTTGGCATTTCACTATTCTTTCGTCGTTATTCTCTAATTCACTATTTTTTCACTTATGTATTAGAAATTTTCCTTTTTTACCACCTTAACCCCCCTTTTTCCGAAAAAGACACTTTGCTCTTTATCAATATTCTTACATATTTGAAAATATAAAATTATATTTAACAATATGCATAATGAAAAATAATTTGCTTATTTCATTTATGGAATACAAATATAGCAAATTATGACTAATAATCAAAAAACTATAGCAGCTCCTATCGGCACAACAAATAGATTGTTTAATTTAACAATGTAAATTTTGTTTTCATGTATTGTGTATATATATTTATGATAGATACCATGAATCCCGCTCGACGTAGAACAAAAATAATAAATGCTGTCCGTAGATGAAGGGTGGGATGTGGGTTTGCTTCTACGGACCTACACAAAGCTGTCCGTAGAACTTGTCCGCCTATGGCGGATGAAGGCTGGCCTGCGGGTTTGCTTCTACGGATTTATCTGCCTCTGGCAGACCTACAAAAATTACTATATTTAATTTCATGTCTGAAGGCGGATATAAGATCAGAGACCAGTTAGCTATTCACTTTATTACGTTTGCAGTGGTGGAATGGGTAGATGTCTTTACCCGACAGCAATACAGGGACATTGTTTTGGAAAAGATACGTGAAGGCCAAAAAGAAAATGGTTTGCTATTACATAGCTGGGTTCTGATGTCCAATCATTTTCATGGCATCCTGTCTGTTCGGGAGGGTTTTACTCTGAGTCATACACTCGGCGAGCTAAAACGTAAATCGAGTATGGAGATCATGCAGGCTGTGGAAAAAAGCGAAACTGAGAGCAGGAAGGAGTGGATGCTTGATATTTTTTTGCAGGCAGGACAGGCTAATAAGCGCAATGATAAGCGGCAGTTCTGGCGGCAGGAGAACCATCCTAAGGAATGTTTCGGCAGAGAGTTTACGCAGTAGAAGATGGACTATATACACGGGAACCCTGTGAGAGCAGGTATCGTTGATGTTCCTGAGCACTACTTGTATAGTAGCGCAAGGGACTATGCAGGGCAGAAGGGATTGTTGCATATCGATTTTCTGTGGTGAGTATATGGCAGGCCTGCCTGTCCGATAGGCAGGTCCGTAGAAGCAAACCCGCATCCCACCCTTCATCTACGGACAGCTTAGTTTAACTTTGTTCTACCGAGAGCGGGTCAATGGGGATTTATTCTTTAGTGGCAGATTCGTTAGGGTACCTGTACCTTTCGGGGGTTTTTTCGGGCACCCAGACTTTTGGCAATGATACCGTAACTACCCAATCTGCCAACGATCTGTTTATAACCCGATATACGCCAGGCGGTAGCTGCCTGGGTGTTGTAACAGTTCCCAATTCAACCGGATATGCTATCACCGAGGATAGTGCGCAAAATGCCATTATTACGGGGGCGATATTCGGCCCTGCCGTTTTTGGCAATATTACTTTGGATACCACCCCCACCGCCCAAACAAATTTTTTCGTAGCTAAGCTAAGCGCTATTAATTATCCCTTGTCTATCCAGAGTTTGCTGCCTCCGGATAGTACTTTGCAAATATACGCCAACCCCAGCCGTGGTCTGTTTACTGTAGAGGTACCCCAAAGCGCCCTGCAGGCCAGTAGCGGCACTCTGATTATTTATGACAGCTACGGCAACTTGATTAAAACCCAGCCCATTGATCTAAGCACCAGCCATATCGAGGTAGATCTGGGCCAGGTTAGCCACGGAGTTTATAGCGTGCTGCTGACATCACAGGGGGCTGAGTACAGGGGCAGGGTGGTGATACAATAGCTGAGATGAACAGAACAAAATATACTAGCGCCTTCCCGATAGGCTGGCAGGTATAAGCTGGGGGTATGTTTTTGGTCCGCATTTATTAGGTGCGTTTACCTGTCCCTTTTTGAGCTTCGGGTTCGGCGTAGGCTTCCAGTCTTTCTCGCGGTAGAGGATGGATGGTGTTTTTGGCACTACGAAGTTATTCATGAGATGTATTTTATTTACTTAATAATGCAAATTTAGCAATTAATATTTTATTTTGCAATAAAATATATAAATTTTTGCCCGATGTAGAGGCCTTTTTACTCATCCATTCACCTACACATTATCTCCCATCGCCTCATATACATTCGATTAAAATCACAGGTGTAGTGTTTTTCAAAACAAAAATGTATATTGAGCTAATCTTTAGATCGTCACATAAAAGAATATTGATATTTGAAATTGTATAAGGCAGGCCCTAAACTCCTTTTACTGTTATTGCCCCTGTGCCTCCCGGTGATATGCCATGCTGCTATCACTATCGACTCTGTGCATACTACCCCCAGCACCTGTGCCAATAATGGAAGTATCACGATCTATGCCCTGAGTGGCGGCAGTACTATGCTGTACTCTATCACCAGCGGCCCCAATACCCGCGCCCCGCAGCTCGGCGATCAGTTTGCCAGCCTGCCGGCAGGTATCTATACCCTCATGGTCACGGACCTGAACAATGATACCACAAAGATCAAGGACACGATAAGCGGCCAGTATGCCTCACCTAATTTTTCGCCGACATATACAGACCCGCCATGTCCCGGTTCGAGCACCGGTGAGATCATAGGCAATCCGCTGATAAACACCGGTACACCACCCTTCACATGGGTCCTGACCAATCTGACTACTCACGTAGCCACTACCCAGAGTTCTGATACTTTCAGCAATCTGCCTCCGGCATCTTATAGCCTCCGGGAATCTGACTCTTGCGGAAATTTTGCGACCTACAGTGTCACGCTGGCCACCCCAAATGATTCGTTTTCTATCAATCAGGTGGTCAACGAGATCATACCTTGTGATTCGGTTAGATTAAAAATAACCTTGTTTATACTCAATAGCCTTTATGCTCCTCCCTATACGATCAAAATACAAACACATAATGGCACCTACCAGCATACCATCACTGACCTGACCTATAGTGGCCCCAGTCCTTTTTTCACCGAGGACGTAGGCGGAGTGAGTTATGGTGACTATATCAATATCACCATAACTGATGCCTGCGGCCGCAGTTCATATCTGGCCAATACGGTAGCCGATTATCACCTCCAGATCAATTTTACTGCTCAGCCGGGGTCCTGTGCCATAGGGTATATTGCTGCGTTTACGCTGGAGGGAGATTCGACACAGAGCAATGTCAATACTACCTACTTTCCCGATCCGGTCACCGTCATAGTGCGCAATGCTAGCACAGGTGCTTTCATAGACTCTACTGTCACCAATGATACAAGCACACACTTTTCCCAGTACGGATATTCTGCGCCGCTAACCGGGAACCAGAATTATTCCATAGAGGTCAAAGACGGATGCGGTCATGTTTATACAGAGGTCTATGCATGGCCCGTGACTCCTGCTCCCATTAACACAGGCTATGTATTTGTTTCCTCCTGTATGGATTCTACGGCATGTTATGAGTTTCAGTGGACATATACCTTTTTTACTGATCCGACCTTTGAGCTACTCTCCGGCCCCGGCTATATCAGCAGCACTAAGCCGAACTATGTCTATAATGATACGATCATTTATCCCAAGACATTTTTAGGTATCGGTGGCTCAAATGGATATTTCCTCCAGCTGACCAATCTCGCTGCTGGCACGTATCATTATCGCGTCTTTGATTCCTGCGGAAACAGTATCACAGATAGTTTTACGATCAGAAAACAAGATCTGAACAGCGACAATTTCACAGCTCATTACATTAAAGGCTGTCCGGGCCAGAATGTGGTCTCAACAAAAAACGACAACTTTTCGTATGCATTTTTGAGTGGCACCGGCATCAGTACACTAGGCCTCACATCTCCTACAGATACAGTAATCAATCTGAATTACGGCACATACATTGCGTCCTTTTACTACATACAGTCTACCTATGCGATAGCTATAAATCAAAACCCAACCTGTCAGGTCATTCGCGATACGATAAACATTCCGGCATATATACCACCACAGATATCATACGCAGACCAGATCGCATGCCACGGGACCATGTATCTCGCTTTTCAGCCTGATAGTGCTGCCGGGGTAGCGCCATACAAGTATGAGATACTGAGTGGGCCGCTGACCACAGGAGTACAGTCATCCAATCTTTTCACACTCTCTCTGCCGGGATCATATCTGGCGCGCGTCACAGACTCATGCGGATATGCGAGTACATTTTCTTTCACGATAGACACTTCATCATTCACGGATGTCGTCAAAGCAGGTTCTTCATGCGTAGGCTACAGTGCGACCCTCAGCGCCGAGTATTCACCATATGCCACCTATGTCTGGCAGCTACCATCTGGCGGCACTTATGTGGGTGATTCACTTGTCTTAAGTCCTATCGTAGCATCAGATTTCGGACTATATAATCTAAAAAAGATCGTAAGCATCAATGGCTGCAAAGATACTTTCTACACGACATACACATTCGCCGGAAACTCCCCCACACAGACATACGCGAGCATATGCCCCGGCCAAAGCATATTATTCGGAGGTCTCTCGTATAGCCTGGCCGGTACTTATCTTGACACTATTCATACGAGCAGCTGTGATAGCATAGTAGCACTAAACCTCACTATCAAGGGGCCCGTCTATGACTCGGTGGCACAGACCATCTGCCCGGGACAGTCTGTGACAATAGGCCTGCATACATACACGGCTACCGGGATATACAGAGATACTTTTGTGACCGCAGGCTGCGATAGCATTCATATTTTAAATTTGCATCTAAACAGTTATAGCTATGACTCTATATCAACCATGATATGCCCGGGTCAAAGTTTTCTATTCGGAGGTATAGCGCGGTCAGCAGCAGGTTTATATTATGATACCATCCCTACTACGGGATGCGACAGCATCGTGACGCTAAACCTTACTATTCGAGGGCCGCTATATGATTCGGTATCCCAAACTATCTGTCAGGGCACGAGTGCATCTGCAGGTATACACACATACACTACCACAGGTATACACAGAGATACCATAGCGACAGGAGGCTGCGATAGCATCCACGTACTGAACCTTCATGTCGCGCCATATGGTACAAGCGCAATATCGCAGATCATCTGCCCGGGACAGAGCTATCTATTCGGAGGTACATCACTCACACTGGCGGGAGTTTATCAGGATACCATACCTACTACAGGTTGCGATAGTATCGTTACATTGACACTGAGCATCAGAGGACCGCTCTATGACTCCGTCTCACAAACTATCTGTCAGGGCAGCAGTGCATCAGCCGGCACTCATACCTACACCTCTACAGGGATCTATTATGATACTATTGCCACAGGTGGCTGTGATAGTATTCATGTGCTCAATCTCACTGTCACTCCATATGGTCAGGGTTCTGTTTCACAGGTCCTTTGTCCGGGACAGAATTATTTATTCGGAGGCACATTACTCACACTGGCAGGAGTTTATTACGATACGATTCCAACTACAGGTTGTGACAGCATCGTGACACTGACACTGAGCATCCGTGGGCCACTTTACGACTCTGTATCTCAAACCATCTGTGCCGGACAAAGTGTCTCCGTGGACATTCACAACTACACTGTTTCAGGCCTATATTATGACACTATCGCAACGGGCGGCTGTGATAGCATACATGTGCTCAATCTGCAGGTTACCCCTTATTTGACCGGTTCTGTCTCGACAGTGATCTGCCCCGGGCAGACTTTAGCGTTCGGGAGCGCCACTCTGACAATGGCTGGGGTATACTATGATACCATCCCTACTACTGGTTGCGATAGCATCGTGACATTGACATTAAGCATTCGCGGGCCGGTATATGATTCGGTAGCACAAAGTATCTGTCCGGGACAGAGCGTCACGGTCGGTACAAACACCTACACTACTACCGGCATCTACAGAGACACATTCGTCACTGCCGGATGCGACAGTATACATATCCTCAATCTGCAGGTAGGTATCAATGGTACAAGCGCAATATCACAGATCATCTGCCCGGGACAGAGCTATCTATTCGGAGGTACATCACTCACACTGGCGGGAGTTTATCAGGATACCATACCTACTACAGCTTGCGATAGTATCGTTACATTGACACTGAGCATCAGAGGACCGCTCTATGACTCCGTCTCACAAACTATCTGTCAGGGCAGCAGTGCATCAGCCGGCACTCATACCTACACCTCTACAGGGATCTATTATGATACTATTGCCACAGGTGGCTGTGATAGTATTCATGTGCTCAATCTCACTGTCACTCCATATGGTCAGGGTTCTGTTTCACAGGTCCTTTGTCCGGGACAGAATTATTTATTCGGAGGCACATTACTCACACTGGCAGGAGTTTATTACGATACGATTCCAACTACAGGTTGTGACAGCATCGTGACACTGACACTGAGCATCCGTGGGCCACTTTACGACTCTGTATCTCAAACCATCTGTGCCGGACAAAGTGTCTCCGTGGACATTCACAACTACACTGTTTCAGGCCTATATTATGACACTATCGCAACGGGCGGCTGTGATAGCATACATGTGCTCAATCTGCAGGTTACCCCTTATTTGACCGGTTCTGTCTCGACAGTGATCTGCCCCGGGCAAACTTTAGCGTTTGGAGGCAACACACTGTCTCAGGCAGGAGTTTACTATGACACTATACCTACTATAGGTT